>Ga0066798_10001074_pt1 | contig 12343 bp, 16 predicted proteins | sample PersoiDNA2013203_FD_70961 | JGI IMG/M metagenome (GOLD analysis project Ga0066798, IMG submission 70961) | Permafrost soil microbial communities from the Arctic, to analyse light accelerated degradation of dissolved organic matter (DOM) -... | ecosystem: Environmental > Terrestrial > Soil >...
ACTACGCAACTGAATTAGCGAAGAATGGTGAAATGGTAGACGGTGATGTGATGATTCAAAAAGTTGAAAAAATTACTGTTTCGGCTAACCATTTATCAAATATATTGAATAGGTTAATCTAACCTTTGACGTCCTCCCCGACCTCAGTCAAAAGACTGACTCTTTATCAGAAATCAAGGAGTTTCAATCCACTCGGTAAAAAGGTTCAAGGATTCGTTTGTGGAAAAGATAAGTTTTACATAGCAAACTTGAAATTAATAAAGTAACAAAACGAATTGAATTACGTAGGGCGCGTAGATGGTCCATCCTTGTGAATGGCAAAGCGTTTGTGATTGTTAATCGATTAAGGAAGAAGACAAATACTATGAATAATATGAAAACTCAAGAAGAACAGCCGGACGCAATTATGTCTAGCAGTACCCTAGAAGTTGACAAATTTTTGAAAATGGCAGTTGCAGGAATTGATCGTTAATTTGGTGATGGATACGCAAAAGCCAATCCGGTTCTTGTCGCAGCATATATCCAATCTGCCGTATCTGTTTCGACTTACGTGAGCGATGGAACGGTTGAAGATGTAGGGATACGCATATCTGAAGCGATTGAAGGGCTGACAGAAGCTATATTTCATTTCGCACTAGCTGGCGCAAATGACATTGAACATTGAACAACGACTAAAGCAAGTATATCTATGAATATTGAAAAATACCCTGGTTGGCCAAAAAACCAAAACTGGACGTCGCTATCGCAATGGAAAATGGACATTCAAATGGTTGAAGTAGAGGAAGGAAAAGGGTTACTTGGTTCAAATGTAGCTCCTCCAAAAATATGGCCATTGTCTGTTCCACACCCAGAATATGTGAAAAAATGGCGCTTCAAAAACGAAGAAACTGTATCAAAGACTGCGGAGTATTTTGGACTCACTGAAGTTCAAGTATTGTTCGCCTGCCGTTAAATGTAGCAGGTTCGTATATATTTTCAGAAATTACTCAAGTTTGCGATTAATCACCATTGAGTCAGAGTTTTCATTCTGCTTCCACAGGAACCTAAGTTAGTCGAATATGAGAATTGTTCACATTACGTCATTGCATTGTTTAGAGCAGATACTTTCATCCAGAAGGTTCATCGCAGCAAGTAATAATCCTTTTAACGCTGATGCAGGATTGAATTGTTTTGACTCTAAAAAAGCAGGTAACAAAAATCAGGTCTTTGAAAATGATGGCGCCATATTGGTGTGTCATTGGTCTGGGGCAGTTGCAAATGTTGGTCTGAATCACGCTCCGCCATACAAACCTAATATTCTCTATGACATGCTTCCATGGCGTTGCTTCATTCCAGTTGGATCTAAAGGAACGAACCTACGCGCAGTAGGTTTCCTATTGAGTGAACGAGTTATGCATGATGCAATTGGAAAGGAAATTCCATTTTGGTTGCCTAACAAATTTAAAAACATGATTTTTAGAAAGAGAAAACTCGCGTTGTTGCGCAGGTTGCGATCGTATTTAAGAGATGGTGCGTGTTATTTAAACGTTGTTTAGAACTTTTAAGAGAAATCTCGTGGAAAAAATATCCTTTGCTGCACGTCTGATCGAAGCAAGAACCCAAAATAACTTGTCACAATCTGACATTGCCAGAGGTCTAGGCATAAGCCCGCAAGCAGTGCAAAAGTGGGAAAAAGGTGAGTCTGCTCCACGTAGTACGCAATTCGAAGTGTTGGAAAGACTGCTAGGACGTTCACGCCAGTGGTTAATGTTTGGAAGTGACGATCAATTTGGAATGCAAACGTTAGTTCACGAAATCAACGAATTGCGCTCTTGCATAGAGCAATCTTTAAGTTGTATTACGGCGGCAGAACACGCAGACAACGAAGAAAAAGTACATTTAATCGCGGCGGCGAAGCGAATTCTTCAAAGTACAAAAGATCTACCTTATCCTTGACATCCTCCCCGCCCTTAAGAGACGGGACTTTTCGCTCAATTCCGGTAATACCGGCACCACAAGACTGTCCGCTGTGCCGAACAATCTCTCGCCAGAGAGTTGTGGCTGAGCATGGAACAACATCGGTAATTTGTAACAATTTCCCCGTTCTTTTTAAACAGACTAGTATGTAACTTTGTCATCAGAGAGTTAATTTTCGACCGATTAGCAGTGGCCCATACATGACTGAAGATCTATTTTTAAACGACGCTGGCGCATATATACCTTATGCTAAAAAGCATTTGGTTGAACAACGGGATAAAGATGAGACCAACATCATTAGGTTAGCTGAAATCTGGGAAGAACCTGATTGGATTAAATTGGTCGATTCAGGAATGTCTAGCGAGTTAGCTGCTCAAATATACTTTGGGTACCATGCTCTCAGGAATAAGCCACGCGACAATGGCGTTCGGTCTATTGACGGGAAGAAATGGAAAAATGCCTATGTTGAAAGTGTTCTGGTTCTGAAAAAACTATACAGCAGCGCACACAGTATCGAAAAATACGATTCTATTAAACAGGAATTTTTAAATCATTTTGGGTACACCCTTAGTGCTCTGAAGTCATCATCAGTTGAAACATGCATCAACTACTGGGCAGTAGGTTATGGTGAGGAACGGATATTAAAGAGCCCGTTCTCGGGTTCATTACGTTTGCAGCAGATATGCAAATGGATGTTCAAAATGGGCTGGCCACATAGCCAGACTGTGTTGAAAGTTGGTGTAATCCCTGTAAAGTTGAGTAAGCCCGAAGGTAAATACTTGGTTTGTAAGGTAGAAGGGAAAGCGTTAAAACCAGTGATCGAAGAGTATTTCGACACTGAAGAAAAAGCACTTGAAAACGCTATACGTTATACCGAGAAATTAGCAGAGGATAAAGTAAAGCAAACAAAGTTAGTGCCAAAGCGTATTCCAGTGCCTAAAAATGCATCGCGTATTGGTGAAGACTTTAGAAAAAGTGCAGATATAACGCCAGATCAACTGATGCAAGAATTTAGTATTCGGGGCATACAATATGGGAACTCAGTGTCTATCTCTGATAGGCAGTTATGGGTCAATCAAACCTATGACTCGTTAGCGGATTTGGCAGTAATTCTTGGGATGAAAAATAGATGGATTGGATTGCCGAGAAATGGCAATTCTTTAGCATTAGCCATCGGAGCGCGCGGAAAAGGTGCCGGAAACGCGCATTACGAAATTAACTTGAAAGTTATCAACCAAACATATCGGAACGGAGTTGGAACGCTTGCTCATGAATATGGACACGCACTTGATCACAGAATATCAGCAACATTAGGCTATGCAGGCTGTTTCGCGACTAATTGGTGTTTCTGGAATGCGTATGCAGAAATGGATGATCCAAAACTCATACCGTTAGCGAAAGCTTTATATGAATTGGGAAAATTACTCATAGGTCGCAATCTAAATTTTTATCAAAACGCGCTTAAAATATCAACGCAGCACCGCGCTGGAAAATATTGGATTGAACCGCACGAATTATTTGCAAGAAGTTTCGAATCTTATATCCAAGATCAACTATCAGAGCAAGGCTACTACAACCCGTGGCTTGTTCATGGCACACTAAAATCGGATTTTAATCCTGATCGATCAATAGCTTGTGCATATCCAATTGACGAAGAACGGTTGTTGATAAACGAAAAAATTAAGCAAATAATATATTTGCTTTTAAATCCAAAACATTAATCGCAGAAAAGTGTGTATGTCTAAATTGAAGAATAAAATCGGAGACCTCTCCTCACAATTAATTGCGATCGCGTTGAGTTCTGGATTGACGTGGGACGAGTCTGTCACAGCATTTGGGTTGGCAACCAAAGCTCTCGCTGTAAAAGCATGCGTAGAAGGGGATGGTAGTAAAGAAAGTTGCATTAACCATGCTGAAAAACGCTTGCAACAAGGTTTTTCGCAAGAGGTCGATGTCTCGGGTAATTTCCTACATTAATTGGATATTCTATGAATTTAACGCGGGATAGCTTTACGCCGGAATCGTTGCTAGTAATGGATCAAGTTGCAAGGCTCATTTATCTATCGGATATTGCTATGGGCCTTATAGGAACATTCACAAATCATGGCAAGACGGGAGCAAGCGAACATATGCGTGAAATTGTTCACTTTTCTGGTACAGTTTCGACTGGCTTGATGGGTGCACTATTTCACACTGAAAAAAAACGTTCAATCGAATTAAATAAAACATATAAAGCCGCTCGTGACGGAGTCGTTCGAATACTCACATTTGCAAAGGTATTGCAAGTAATTGAGGAAGAATGTACATGTGGCGCCGGAAACTCTATTTCAAATGGTGTAATACCAAATTTAGAAATCTTGGGCGAACAGTGGAATGCTATGTCATAGATTGATCGAGGCAGATCTCTCAATAATCTATGGTTCTCGCGCTCAAATGTCGTTTGGTAACCAGACGACATTTTCTTCAAGATTGAGTTAAATAAAAAAATCTTACTGGTCAATGGACTTCAATCTAACTGCGACCGGGGCATTGATTAACCTGGCCTATTGATGTCCAGCATGAACCAAAATAACAATGAAAATCATGCAGATTAAAAAATACAAAGATTTTGAAAAATATGATGCACGGCGCTACTTGGTGGCGCTTTTTGCCGTTGAGAGATTAAAAGAACGTGCTACGGTTCATTATATGTCTCAGGACATAGGATGCACGCGTGCTGAGATTGGTAGGGCGCTAGAAAGCGCTAAAAAGCTTTATATGGTCGACATTATCAAGGAAGGCTCTGTCTACAAAATCAAATCATGGGGTATTTTAAATAAAGACTTGGCATTACTAGAAATATCTTCTTAAGCCGTCAAAATTTAGTTTCAATGTATCAAAATACGGACTAAAATAAATACTCTTCTATTCACTTCAAAACTCACTCATGCCAACCGCAACTTCTTAACCAAACAACGTGTTTAAGGAAAGCATGGTAAGAAAAATTTTAGATCGAATTTGGAAAGAGTAAAAAATGGGTACTAAACAATTTCCGTCCCGCCATTTGTACTTATATGCCAAGGGTGCATACAAAAGGTCAGATGATTCATTGATGGATGATTTGCGAGAGATCGTTGCCAATATTTGTTTATTACCAGTTGGCCTAGTGACAGAAGAAGATGTATACCGAGTCTGTATCGATGTAGTGATGGAGTATATTTTCGTGGGGTTAGAGAAAGACATGCAACGCAAAGCGGTCTTAAGTCTTTTAATGAATATCGGTGCATTCAAAGTTGTAAGAGGGGAAAAGTACCAAGTTGAGCGTAGCCCCCGAGTCGCAATCCTACAAGAATGCCTTTCTATCTTAGCCACATCGTCTGTGAGATCGAGTAACGGTTTAATCAACATCGATCTTGGGCAACCCGACCCAACAGTTCTACCACTGGCTACTGATCATCAATATGGTCAGATTCATGAAGTCGTCCTTAAGTCAGATTTCTGATTTGAACTTCTATCCCCACGTACTCTAAATGTAACCGTTACTGATTTTACTTCAAACCTACATTATCCTCTTTGACAAAGAAATCGATTGTTCGCGTTAATCGTAGGTATTCGCAGAGATTCACATATACATTGACGTAATTGCTAAAGTAAATCGAATTTACACTTAACTTTAAAGCTGAGAGAAGGAATTCTAATCTATGTGGTTTAAAAATTTACAGATATTCAAGGTTAGTAAAGCATGGGGTATTACGGAGGATGCTCTTCATTCGCAACTGTCAAAGATTCAATTTTCTCAATGTGCGTCAAATGAACTAGTCAGTCAGGGATGGTCATCTCCAAGAGGTAATGATCGGCTAGTCCATACTGTGAATCGACAATTCTTAATTTGTCTAACCACAGAGAAGAAGTTACTTCCTTCATCTGTGATAAACCAAGTAACCAAAGCAAGAGCGGCAGAACTCGAAGAACAACAAGGCTTCGCTCCTGGTCGAAAAGCGATGAAAGATTTGAAAGAACGTGTCACCGATGAGCTTATTCCGCGTGCTTTTTCAGTCAAAAAGAATACTTCTATTTGGATTGACCCTGTTAACGGTTGGTTAGTTGTGGATAGCTCGTCTCCTACACTCGCAGATGAAGTCGTAAAACTGCTACTTAAATGCTGCGACAAAATCCCACTTGAAGGATTGCGAGTCAATACCTCTCCCCAATCAGCGATGACAAGCTGGCTTGCGGGAAATCAAGCTCCAAAGGGTTTTACGATAGACCAAGATACTGATCTGAAAAGCACAACGGAAGATAAGGCAACCGTGAAGTTCGTCAGACATACTATCGAGCCAGACGACATTCAGCGACATCTTGCAGCTGGAAAGCAGTGTACTAAGCTCGCCATGACGTGGGATGACCGTATTAGTTTTGTGCTCACTGATAATTTGGTGATTAAAAAAATCAAGCCTTTAGATATCCTTGACGAAAATAAAGATAAAGGTACTAATGAAGAAGAGCGATTTGATGCAGATATGATGCTGATGACCGCGGAAATCTCAAAAATGATCGATGATATTGTTTTTGCGCTTGGTGGTGAGTTGGAAACTACTCAATAATTGCGTAAATCAGAATTAGTTATTTTTAATAAGAATTTAATTTTGGAATTTAGAGGATTGTGATGAACCCAATAGAAAAATTTAATGCTGAACATGCCAATGGCATCAGAGCAGCAATGACAAATATGGTGTTGGTAGCGAACATTTCTGTCGACGGCGAATCAGTTACTGTTAAAGCCAGTAATGTTGAAAGTCAAATCGCTGCTTTAATTGGTGCCCCTGAGCAGGGAAAAACTATTTCGATTTCAGTTGAGTACTATGAAATCACAACCGATGAATATGCAGCGTTAGTGAAAGAAAAACAGACAATCAACGAACCGATAAACGAGAGTAAGGTCCAAAAAAGCGTGTCAATCGGGGCTCTAGCGGAAAAGCTAGGCATCGAAACACGTCCGATTGGCATGTCTGATATTGCAAAACATATCGGTTATACCAAAGCAACGATTCAATTAGGAGAATTGGCAGAAGCAGTTGACACATTTTTGAAGGCGCCGAAAACACGAGCTGAACTACAGGCACGTATTGACATGTTGTCGGATGAAATGGATGCGAATGAAGAAGAGAATAGATGGATGCAAAGTGAGATCGATGATTTGTACTTAAAAATTGATCGTTTGCCGAAATAAATTAAACAGCTATTGGCGTAAAGCCCCGACCTACGGCCGGTTGCCGTTTATTCCTAGTGGAGATCCGTAAGATGAACAAAATCGAAATTATCAATAGCATTGCTGCTGAGCACGCTTTAACTAAAGTAAAAGCGAAGGAAATCGTCGAGCAATTATTTGGGTTAATTGGCGATGAATTGAAGAAGAACGGTAGCTTTTCATTTCCAAATTTAGGCACCTTCACTGTTACGCAACGTGCGGCAAGACAGGGTCGCAATCCGCGCACCGGTGAGTCTCTGAAGATTAAAGCGTCAAAATCAATCAGATTTAAAGCATCTAAGTCTCTCAAAGAAAAAGTGGCGAAGTACAAATTCCCGAAGGTTTAGGTCGATTTATCCTGCCGTTGACGACGGCAGTAATAAGTCGATTTTAGTGTTTGATATAATCCTCCCCCTGAAGATACAAGGCTTTTCGCTCAATTCCGGTAAATATGTATGGAAAACTCTTTTATAACAATCGATTCTGAGTCGACCAAAGACATTGACGATGCATTCTCATTGACTCAAACCAATGATGGTTTTCACTTGTTTATTGCTATCGCAAACGCAAGTTCTCAAGTGAGCGTTGGAAGTGCGATCGATATTGAAGCTCTCCGCATTGGTGCTACAGCGTATGCTGGTGATCGTGTAATTGAGCGTATGTTGCCAAGAGCGATATCAGAAGTAGAGGGTAGTCTGGTTATGAATCGCAGGCGTGATGCATTTTTGATTGAATTACGCTTAAACCAACAATTACAAGTCGTTGAATGTCGATTTGATACTAGAGCGATTACTGTTAAGCGACGCCTATCTTACGACCAAATACCTGACATAATTAAAGACGAGTCTGACGAACACAGTGGGATGTTACAAAGCGTATGCAACTTGGGCAACCTGCTATTACGTTCGCGTCGTGAACGTGGTGCTATGGCGTTATATGACATGACAAACCTCCTATTGACAGACGAGGATGGCAATCTTCGACAACTCAATAGTGTCAGAGAAACAGTCGGTCATATTATTGTTCAAGAGTTTATGATATTGGCCAATTGCGTGACCGCTGAATATTGCATGAAAAACAATATTGCTGTCATTTTCCGTAATCATCAAGCTAAGAGTTCTGCGCCGGCCGCGGAAGAGTTAGCGCAAACGATCGAGGGTTGGTATAAGGGTAAAATGTTTACGCCAGAGATGATTCAACAGAAGATGAATCTCTTCGTGGGTAAATCTCACTATGAAAGTAGTTGTAAAGGGCACTATGCATTAAACCTCATGGGCTATATGCATGTAACTTCTCCTTTGCGTCGATATCCTGACCTTATCAATCAACGTCAAATCATCGCTCATCTCAAGAAACAGGATGCAGTCTATGCAAAAGTGCAATTGTCAGAGATAGCAATGATGGTAAATGAATCCATTGAAAAACGTAAAGTAGAGCGTAGGGATGGATTTAAACAAGCCTTATTGCGCACCGCTGACCGTGCATTGAATGTCGGTAAGTTGGACAATCTTGCTGATCATGAAATCGTTGCTGCTTTAAAAATAGGTCGTGATGCTGGGTATTTACCGGATGTTTTAGTCGGTGAAATTGTTGATAGATTTAATCGTAACGCGTTGACTGATAAAGTAATTGTGGCGTTGGTATCTGACGTTCCTTTAACCATGCTTCCAAAGGCAATTCTAACGGCGTTTGGTGAATGGCTCGCGCAGCAACCAGAAAAGTCACTAGGTCTTATAGGGCATGGTGAGCGGCTTAAAGTTTTTGATTCCCATATACTTCGGTCTGAACAAACAAGTAAAGGGTTTAAAGCTACTGCTGTCATCAAAGTAAATGAAAAAATATTCACTAGTACCGCAGACAGTCAGCGTAAAAACAAAGCTGAACAAATCGCTTCTGCACAGGCTTTCATGTTAGCGATTGGTGGAGAGGGGATTGTAGAAGAAAATACATCGGAGAGGTCTGATTTTCCAAGTCAAGTCAATCATAAAGGCCAATTACTTGAACTCTGTCAAAAACAAAAATGGCCAATGCCCGAATTTACCGCGCTCGGTACCGGTGCTGCTCACGCAATGTCATTTTCTTGCACAGTGACATTAACCATTGACGATCGCCGTTTTGTTTGTGAGCATGTGGATGCATCGACCAAGAAGCAAGCAGAGACTATGGCGGCGAAAGCATTGCTTGATCAACTCAATCAATTTTCTCAAAGTGTGAAGAAACAATTATCGCCTCCTACGTCAGCGAATGAGAATCCAGTGGGTGCTTTACAAGAATACTGTCAGTCAAGAAAATTACAGTTACCTGACTATCAAATAGTGCAAACATCATTGCAACCTCCCGAGTTCCATTGTTGCCTTCATATATTGACGGGGAGTGAAATGGTGTTCAAAGCCATGGGAAGCAGCAAAAAAATAGTAAAGAACATAGTAGCGAAGATGGCTCTTGAAGAGCTATCCGCATAAGCCTAGCTTAACTGCATCTCTCAGGTCGTTTAGAAAGATATGTAGAGATCAGGCATGGTCCCATCCTGCAGAAGATAATTTCGTCGAACATGAATCTGTCATGTTTGATTGGTATTGGAAAAAAACATATTTAGGACTAGAATGGGGTTTATCCCCGTTAGGAAACTAACATCGTTAAATGACACATCGTCGAAGATGTGTCTGTCATAAGAGCGTTTATCTGCTCACAAATCCCAGATATTGCACATTAAGCAACAATTAGTCATCAGTATTGCTTCGTGTGTATTTGGTCTTCAACGGTAGTGACCAATTCTGGTGGCTACACTCAAGCGTTATCTCAAGTAGTAACAACAAACCCTCAAGGCTCATCACTAGGCACGACGTGCTTCGTCAAATCTGAGCCCAAATTACCTTTAAAACATACATCGATGCGTATTTTCACGTGTCGCGACTGCCTTTATGGCAAATATTGGAGAAGAAAATGAAATTCATTCAAAACCCACTAGCAACACTAATGATCAATAACACGACCTATTTGTTCCAAATGGAGCCAATGCAAGGTGGTAAGTTGAAGATTTTGATTACCGTCGTCATACCCAACGATTATTCGAATACAGCCTTGTCCTCATTGTTCCCTGAGGAGCAAGATATCCTGGCAGATTATGAATCTGAAGTAAGAGATGATCCGATCGAGGCAATATTTGATATGGCATATATCTACACGGGCTACAGCGAAAGAGTTGCAGGCCATTCGTTGGTATTTAATAGCGACTTTTTTTATGTGTCTGAGGGCGAGGTATATGCAATTGATAATATCAACACAGCGACGGGAAAAACTAACATTTGCGGTCATACGTACCTTGACATCAAAAAACGGTATCCACAAGCACAGTTGGTTCACTACTCGGTATTAGAGGAAAACACAAAACAAAAGTATATCAAAGCGTATGCAACGCCTATCACGGCAGCACGGTTTTACGAAGCATTGAATTGTTTACCGCCACTTCAGTGGAATAGAAGTTACGGAAGTGAGAGCTTCAAAATGAGTGAGTTCTTGACGGGTGACATTACTGCGATTTATGTTCGGCGCGGGGATGAATACTTTACCTTCAACGATCATTACAGATTGAACCATTATGACTGTTTGAAGAGAACGGAAGCCGTCGGCCCCTTCAGAATGGATGAATTGCCGGACGAAGCATATATTCCTCATCCTAAACATAGAAACACCATTGCTAAGATCCGCAAAGGACGACCTGGTGTGGAGAAAGTGCGGAGTAGTCATCGACTCAAAGATCTTAATGTTGATGCCGGTGCTAATACAAGACAAATTGCAGCAATGTGTGCTGGTGCATTCAATGGATGGTTACATCCTTCAGTTGCAATTGCGGCCCGCAATTTTTAAATACAATAAAACCAACACTGGGCTTCCAATCTTGGGAGCCTTTTTTTTTACATTTAAGGAAAGATATGAACACAACAACTCCTACTTCAAGCAGTTTGAAAATGATTATCCAGGTAAAACAGGTTTCAAAAACCTGTCATCCAGAGGACGAAAGCATTGCGGGTGATTACGAAGTAAGTCTTGATTACGGACGCAATGAGAATGACCTTAAAGAAATGCCACAATCAAAGTTAGCGTCGCTGGCGCTGGATGATTTTCATGCGCAATTTGGGATTGCTTCTTTGGACGATTTCCAAATATCGGTGCTTGATAGCTCTGGCCGTGAAATTGAAGAGGATGGTGATCATGAACCATCCTCTTCTAAAAGTTATTTCTTCATCGAAAAAATCTAAGGAATAGCCATGAGCGAATACAGAAATTTGGTTATACCGAGTTTGTCAGAGAAGATGGATTTAGAGATTAATACCATCGTCAATGGTAAAAATCTTCGCGATATGCCAAATATCGCTCTGAACGAAATGAGACATGACTCGTATGCTCACGATCCTGGCAAAGGAGGTACAAAAAACCTCATTTTGGCCTTTGCATGCGGTTTGGAACTCAAACGTCGCGATATTGTTGCATCAAAAAATATTAAATAAAACTTAATATTTAACGGATAATTCTTAATCGAAAAAAAATCGTATTTAAACGGATTGTTATGCACAAAAGATATACATTTCATGAGAAAGAAGTGTTGTACTGGGAATATCGTCAATATGCAAGTGATGCGCTATTGCCTAGCATTAGAGTCGAGTATGGTCCTAACATACGATTTTCAGATATCAACGCTGAAGCGTTGAAACAAGTTATAGCGTGGAGAGATCAATATGTAGGCGAACTTCGTTCTCGAAAGCCAGGATGGGACTGGATTAAAGAAGTTGAAAAATACAAACGTCGACCACGAAGAATTGAATTGGCTATTTGGGTGAACTCACAGTTGTGTGGAATGGCTGTAGGTAGAGTGAGTGACCGTAGAATAGTTGCATCGATTCATCTTCTGGAGAGTAATCCTGCAGGAAATCCACTGCAAGGGAATATTGCAATCATTGCAACAAGATGGCTTGAAGTTTTTGCGAAAGTTATATCGTGTAAAGAAATTGCAATAGAAAGGCCGGAACAAAAGCTTATTCAATTTTACCGGAATTGAGCGAAAAGCCCCGTCTCTTCAGGGCGGGGATGGATAGCTCGGAAGGCGAAGCCTTCCTTGCCTTCATGTTTCTAGGTCGCTTGCCTCATTGCACCTACTGTATA
>Ga0066798_10001076_pt1 | contig 12331 bp, 10 predicted proteins | sample PersoiDNA2013203_FD_70961 | JGI IMG/M metagenome (GOLD analysis project Ga0066798, IMG submission 70961) | Permafrost soil microbial communities from the Arctic, to analyse light accelerated degradation of dissolved organic matter (DOM) -... | ecosystem: Environmental > Terrestrial > Soil >...
CGGTTTTGAACACGGGCTTTTTTATGCAAAATGGGAGTGAAAAACAAAAAACCTTGCAAAGCCTTGATTTCTCTAGCTTTGCAGGGTTTTCTGCGTTACGTCTGATGTCGATATGGTGCCGAGGCCGGAATCACAAATCAAACTTAACCCTTTGATTTTTTTAGATAAAAAATATATCTTAAAATAAAATACCAACAAATGTACCAACAAAAATAAAAGCATCTCAATTTGTTATCAAATTGCAACACCAAACCGGATAAACAAATTAATCTGCAGCATAAGCATTGAGGAGCAGCCTAACCTACTCGAAAATCAACTCAACTGATCTAAATCACAGATACTTCTGATTTCTAAAGTCACCGATCACGCGCGACCTTTTACCTTGCAACTGATAGTCGCATTTGACTCCAGTTCTGCCACAAATTCAATAAGAATTTTCTTTCACCAGAGGTGGAGCCATAACTACTTCGTAACTTACCGCTAATCAAACCTTTTCGCCCAGAGTGTTCATTTCTTGACTATTACGCATACACTTTACGATGAATAAGCTTGATCTTTTTAGGTTAGGGTAACTTGCCCGCATCGAGGTACTCTACACCAAGGTTTCATAACTATTTCCTTTGCCTCGACATCGTATAGCCGATTGGAACGGGCTTGAATTGCCTTTTTGTGCCATTTCGGCGTTGTTCGGAACGAAGTTGCTGATAGTCGATCTCTCCAATCACGTAATAGTCGCTCACCCCTCCTTTGACTTGTACCACATCTCGAGCATAGTCTTGAACCGCAGGTGCCCTGATCCGACTATCGTCAAACTTACGATTATTAGCCTGAACGACGAAAGCATGCAAATCGTTGGCGCTAGACTCAACAAGAGAAGAAAAAGTTTTTGTGTCCGGATTCCACTCTAGAGCAAACAACGTGTCTATCTCACCTCGAAGTGAATTACGATGCAAAATGTTTGTAAGATCACTGCAAATGAGTACCGAAAAATAGAAGTCTCGGTGGCAGTAGAGTGTCGGCTTGGCTTTCGCGCCGGTGGGCCTGTAGAGTTCCCCTGCCTTTAACTTTATAAGTCCCTGCTTCTCTGCGTGCGCGGGCTCGAACTTCGACTGCAAAACTACCACGCTGCTTGCATACCCTGGCCAGTAAGTCGTTAATGACACCAAGCTATCGTTCCTCAGCTTTTTGTTAGTCCGATCACGGTGATATTCGACACCGGCCAGCATAGATACACCGTTGGCTGCAAGCTTCCTAGCAGCACGAAGTGCCCATCGCAGTGGAATACTTAACTCCGGCATCACAATATAATCTGGTCGCGTCTGCTCCTTCAGTATTCGATTAATCAATCCATTAAAGGCAACGTATCGGCTTACGGACCTATCCTGATTTCCGCACGCTGCCGCAGCCCATTGATCCTCTGAAGTCTCCAGACTTGTCAAAGCAACCCTAATACGTTCCCTCGGTCGCCCTGGGGCAATAAAGCGTATCGTCGGAGAGTCTTCATCAATTGGCGAAAACCCGATTGGTCCGGCAGTGACCACCTCGGCACCTCGAATGAATCGGATGACACTCCTAAAGAGTGCTGAGTCTGATAGGACTGCTGGCGCCACGAGGCCAATCTCGTCAATACGAAGCGGGCGAGTAGGAAATGCCAGTGCAGGCCAATGAGGAACTTTCAGATCAGTAGCATCTTGCCGGAAACGTCGTATTGCGCCAAGTCGCAGTTGCCGTCGCACTTCCATTTCGCGAGGAACTTTCGGGCCTTTCTCATCAACCTGCTGATATTGGAACCAGTGTTCTTTGTATGGTCGGCGCCCCCAATCCGAGAGCAGCACTTGATTCACCAAAGTTTCGAGTGATCGAACAGAAGCTGGAACCCTGACATGGCTGCTCAGCTTTTTAATCTTACGAAGAACACTCAGGTAGCCACCACTCAATTCCGCCGACCGGAGAGTCCCAGCCTGAAGTCCAGCCTGCAACAAAGCGTGTGCGTATTGCTCAAGACAAAGTTGGAATCCGGCCTCCTGATCACATTGACCAAGCGAGGTTGTTGATCGAAGAAGAACGGAAATCTCGACTAGATCAAGAACTAGCCGTTTGGCTCTCTGAATATCCCCGCAGCTGAGCATTAAGCCAAAAACGCGTGGGATATAGCCGAAATAGTCAAAGAACCCTACTGGCGTCACCACATGACGACTGACTAGACCATAAAACTCCTCGCGCAGCGATTGCCACGAATTAGGCGCCAAATCTGCCGCATAAGTTTCAATGTCGCTAAGGAGAAGAGAGAACCCTAGTCTTCTAACCGAAACCACATCGGCTTTTCTGAGCGCATCTGCCTGCAACGCAGCATTTGGAGTTGCAAGAAGAGCTCGAGATGCCATTGCAATTCCCGACTCAGGCACAAATGGCAGTAGTCTGTACTCACTTGACTGCTGCCGGATTTGATCTCTGATGTGATGAACAAGGTCGGAGCCGTGTGCGGACGAGAGCGCAAAAATCTTCTGTTTCGGGCCAGCGAAAACAAGCTCCGAGTCCTTCGCATATGGCAGATTAATGACTAAAGAATCCGGAGACCCAGCAGTCCTTCTAACTGATACGAGTGGATTTAATGCTTCTGCAATGCGAGCAGTTACGAGCTGAGCGCCATGATCTCGTCCCTTCGAATCCAAAACCAAGAAAATGTCATCAACATAACGACCGTAGTACATGGGTTCAAGGTTGGTAACAACTGTACGATCAAACTCAGAGAGCAGTACATTAGCTATGATCTTCGAAGCCGAAAGGCCCACTGGAATTGCGCCATCTGGGCGATGGGCGTGGTCCGGAGTGCTTTGATACCAAGTGTCAATTGCGCAAAGCAATCGTTTCGTGAATCGCTTCTCTGCAGATGTAAGTGTCAGCCCGATAGATTCCAAGAAAGCCTTTCTCAGCAGGAACTTCGGCGAAACACGGTGATAGAACTTCTCGATATCCATCGTGATGGCAAGAATACTACTTCCAGCATCAAGTGCACGATTCATGGATGATAACCCGCGTTCCCGCCAATCTCGATAAGCAGAGAAGTACGGAACAAACAGTCCAGGCGTTGAAAAATTCACACCTGGAGCATTAATTCTTTCGTCGGGAAGACCACTGCTTGATCTTCTAAGCCGATTTCCAAAAGATGTTTCTCTATCCAATGCCGCGTCAAAAAGATGCCCAACGAACAATACCCACAATGCCGATACAATTTGGAAATCGACTGTAGGCCGAATCACCAAACGAAGTGCCGCGAGGGCTGGCTCTTCCGACTCATCGAAGCGGTATTGCCAGTCCTCTCTTGGATCCAACGCCCGGAAGTGACCATCATTACTCAAGTCCCATGCGCTGCAATCAATCGACTTTGGCAAATAGGCGTGATCACCGATAAAATTCAAATCTGTCGACCAAGTAGCTGATGGTTCCAGCAAGCGTGATCGGAGTCTGCGGAGGTTTACATCTAAATCCTGTTCATACCGTGTAAATGCTAGTGCATGAAAGTGGGTGTTTTCATAAAACGCCTCTGCTTTAGCCTTCCTATATGCAACATACAAACTCCCTAGGCTGAACATTTCTGAATGTGACACTGACATATGCATCCTTTACTGAGGTCCCCATAGGTCACTTTGAGTGGCCCAGGCCCTGTCTTTATGTAAAATGGCATCCAAAACTTGGATTACCTGATCTGCCAAAAAAGCACAACCTAAGGCACCTTAGAGCGTCGGGACGTTCGCATATAAATACCCATCCCACTCATAAACAGCAGGGCAAGCAGACAGATGTGTGGGTTCTTTCGCACAAAAGATAAGCCTGCGGCTAAAGACATTACGCCCACTATGTGACCAGACTGATCCAGTCCGTGGGCGGGGTAAGCTTGGCTATCTTAATGTTGTAAATCTCATGCCCCTGCCGAATTTGATAGTTAGCATGCACCCATTCACCTGCTCCGTAGTAATGCGCCTCCCGCAGGAAGCGCTCGCGGTCGATGCCACCCAGCAGCCACATTCGGCGCTGGGCTATCTCGTAGGTCATGAAGAAGAACTGGTCGATGGGTTCATCTGCATGGCGGGCCGTGATTTGGGCGGTGTAGTCCTCACGGGGCGGTACCTTGCGCTTCACGGTCTTGACCCCGATTCGGATGTTCAGGGCTGTCACGAAGTCAGGCTGACCGGCAGCATCATCCAGCACCCATTTAAAGCCTTGAATGCCCTCGTGCTTGAACCAAGAATTAAAAACCATCTCGCCCAAGTCACCAACCCATCGCTCATCTGTGGCGGCCTCGGTGTAGATGTTCCCGTACTGGCGGTCACGATCGGCCCGCATCTGCTTGGCCCGCTCTTCGTACTCCGGCGCGATCAAAAGAGAAATCCACCCTTGCGGGTGGACTTGGCTGTTCGTCACCCCTTTATTTCCCGCAGTACGGGCATCCGCCACCGAGCGGACCGAAATTCATTGTCGTTGACGATTTCACGAGCGAACGAGACTCATTGATTGATTCAAGAGCAATTTCTTTCTTCTTCTTTTCATCCGCGTTTTGATATTCGTTTATCAGCTGTACCGCTTCGGCCCTTTCTGCCGTCGTAAGCGACACCCAAACGGCCATCACACGTTTTGCACTATCACTCATTTAACTTCCCTTCAAAAATCGCCACAAGTGGCACAAGAACTATCCTTCGTAGCCATCGAAATAGGCTGAACGCCGCAGGTCGCACATTTACGTCGATACTGAATCAAGCTCGCCCTCATCATCTGCCTTTTTTCTTTTGCAGAAACATCTTGGCTCACATCGCTCTGCTCCTGAATACGGTCACGCTCAAGAAGAACACCGAATTTTTCTTCCGCGTCAGACCCTTTGTAGCGAGCCAAGTCCTCCCACCCGTTTTTGAGTTGATTATTGACTTTGCAAGCATGCTCTGAAGCAGCGAGGCGTTCTTCCCATCGAAAGACCAATGACCACAAAGTCATAACGAAAAGCGGGATGCTCAATAAGCCGCTGATAGTCACGATAACAGGCAACAACTTTGCATCGGCCGCAGCCATCGCAATCCCGCCCACACTGAGGGGAACCATCAAGGATAGGAAGCTAAGTATCCGAAGCCGAAAACGCAATGATTGTGAACGCGACTCAAATATATAGGCCGTCCCGTAGGCGTATATCTCTTTCTCGGCGCACCGCTTAATAAAATCTGAATCTTCCATTAGCTACCCTCCACCGGATAGGGGCCGAGAAAACGAACGCCGTTGAAGTGGATCAGGTGCGAAGGCGCATCGGCCACCCACACCTCTGTCTCCCATGCGATTTCGGGCAGGTAGTGGCCCATGATCGAACGGTTCGGGAAAGCGGTCACATAGACCAGCCCGGCCTTGGAACTGGCAAAGAGCTTGGCGAGTTCGGCGTAGCGTTTGCCATCGACCGGACCGTGACTGGTGACGGACTCGACCAGCAGAAGCCAATTTTTCTCAACGAAGTGCAAGACCACATCGGGCATCTTGCCGTGTGAGTCCACGTCCACGCCCAGCTCGGCCAGCAGCGCGGCATCGAAGTAGCCCCACTTGTTGCCGGTGTCACCGGCATAGACCAGCACGCTACCCGGTGCAAAGCGAGGCGCGAAGTCCTCAATGATGGCGCGGATCAATTCGCTATGTTCGCCAGGGCTGAGGGTGATTTCCTTACCTGGTGCAATCTCAACTGAAATGCGGTTTTGCTCGCGCTCCTTGGCATACTTGGCAACCAGAGTTTGCCGCTCAGATAGATAGGCAGAAAGGTTGTCATGCCATGCCGGAGTGCCGAAGGTTCGCAGCAAAATCAGCGCGGCCGGTTCAATCTGGTAGACCGCCTTCGGGCTGTTCACTGGGCGGTCTGGCTTGTCCGGGTTGTAGCAGGCCACGCCAGCATCGCAGAACTGATGCATGGTCTGGCGGCGCACTGACTCCCGCGTGTTTGGCTTGTATTCTTTCTGATAGTGGTCACGCGCCCAGTCCATGATCGGCGTGATACCGATCAGCGGGTTTTCCGCCTGCTTCCACCCTTTACCTGGCGTCAAATTCAAAATTGCCAAAAGGCATAAAGCTGATCGCTCGTTTTGCTGTGCGCGAGGTAGCCCCAGCGATATCAGTATTTGATGTGCGTCCTCGATGTGGTTGTTGTTCGTTGTCATGCGGTCATGGTTCCCAACTGTTCATCAATCATTTCCTGCGTGATTGCGCTGTGTTTCATAGCCCACCTACCAAGTTGGGCCAGCGCATCACGGCTGGGATACTTCATCAGTTTGAGGTCGGTTGCATTGACCTGCGTGTGGCCGTTGAAGCGTCGGAAGCTCTCATCTACGGCGGTCGTGTTCAGGAACACGGCCAGCCCTCGGGCCAGCATCTCAGGCAAGCCGCGCTTGTTCTCGTGAAAGAGGTTCATGTGGTTCTCGAAGCCAAGCACTGTATGGTCACCAAAGGCCGCAGGATCAACCACGCTCGCCACTACGCGGCGCTTCTCTTCCTTAGACGAGAACCGGCGCACCACGCAATAAAAGCCATTGGGGTAAAGCCACTTTTCCGTCTCGGCGTTGCGCAAGATGGCGTTCGGCTTCTTCAGGCCCGGCACCGGCCACACCGTTCCGGTGATTCTCAGGTGTCCGGGGTAGATCAGCGGCACCGTGCCCTCTTCGGGCATGTCGCGCAATTGTTCTTTCAAGCGGAAGTCCACCACAGGTCCGGTCGATACCTTGATGCCCAAATCGGCCAGCGAGTAGCGTACCGCGGGCGATAGCTCGATGGTGCTTTTCTCGGTCGTGGTGGGCACATGGATAAACCGCTCGGGGTCATCCGGGAACACGATCCGGTCGAACGGGTGTTCGTTCGTCGCAAGGTCGGTGAAGCTGTCGTCAGTCGAAGTGGTGATCGTCACCGCCCCCTGTTTTCCACCTCGCTCAAGGCGGATGATGACGTTCTCTTGCAACACTTCATCATCCTTGAAAGCCTTGTTGCGCGAATCGAAGAGGTGCATGTGGCGGATGGCTGCACGTGCGAGGATGAAGTCACGGAACGGGCGGTAGTAAGGCCCATTGCAGAAGCTGCGCGGGATGATCGCCACGATCTGGCCACCCGGTGCGGCCTGTGCTACGGCCAGCGCAACGAAGGCCGAATATAGGTTCACCGTCTCGATGCCGACAGAGCGCAGGGCCAGCCGGTGGGCTGAATTGCTGTTGATCTTCTTGTAGGGCGGATTGAGGATGGCGTGGGTGTAGCCCTTGGCCTGCAGATCCTCGGCGGTCGCCAACTCGATGTAATCCCCGGCGATGACTTCGGCCTTGACCTTGCTGTATGCCGCCAAGTGTTGCTTGAGGTGTACCCGCAGCTTCTCGTCCACCTCGTAGGCCGTCGCCTCTACGGCCTTGAAGCCGAAGCCACCAGCCACCCAGCGGTCAAGGAAGGCGCAGGAGAGAGCGCCAACGCCCGCACCTGCATCCAGTAAGCGGCAGGTCTGCAGAGTGCTGGGCGGGAACATGCCCGCCATGAAGCGGGCCACGCTCGAAGGGGTCATGAACTGGCCAAGCTCGGACTTGTGCTTCTGGGCAGTACGGGGGGCCACCTCTCGGCGCACGCTGTCTGCGGTGTCAAGTTGTTGGAGCATTCCGTCTCGTCCTCATTGGCGCGGCGTGATGACGCCGACGTGTTTGTAAAGGGTGGTGCGGGACACGCCATAGCGTCGGGCCACGTCTGCCACCTGAATGTTTGGGTCGCGCAAAAGCGCTTTGATCTTTAGCACCTGCTGATCGTCCAGCTTCGGCTTGCGGCCACCAGCTCGGCCACGGGCACGAGCGGCAGCTAGACCGGCCTGTGTGCGTTCGCGGATCAAGTTCCGCTCGAACTCCGACAGGGCTGCGAACACATGGAAAACCAGTCTTCCCGCTGCGCTGTCCGTCTCGATCTTCTCGGTCAGGCTCTCAAAGCCGACGCCGCGCTGTTCCAGCTCGGCCACGATCTGCACCAAGTCCGGTAAGCTGCGCCGGAGTCGATCCAGTCGCCACACCGCAAAGGTGTCACCTTCGCGCAGGGCCTTTCGGCACTGCTCAAGCTCCGGGCGTGCGGTCGATTTCCCGCTAGCCGCTTCCTCGTAGATGACGCTGCAACCGGCCTTCGTCAGTGCGTCCCGCTGCAAGTCAAGATGCTAGTCATCCGTCGAAACGCGGGCATAGCCTATGCGTTGCTTCATTGACAGTACCCAAACATAGAAAAACTGACCACAATATTAACAGTTTTGGCGCATCGGTGATAGGTCAGCCGAGTGATATCCCAGACTTTTCAAGAAAACGACGAATTTTTGAACAAATCAAAACGTCGACAATGAGTCGCTTTGCTCACCAATGTGACGCAAATTGCTTTCCCTATGATTTTGCTGTGCAGGTATTTATGAAGCGATTTACAGCCTTAGAATTACTCCTGTATCTGTACCATTAATAAATGGCTCTTTTGCATACGAATAGCTGGCTTTTTTGAAATACGAATGAGTGAAACTATTGCCACACGAACAGGCGGCCTTTTTTATGCAAATACGCACTCCTCGAAGGAGTATTGCCTATCCTGATACAAACACAACAAACATGCAATTTCTCAGCTTCCCAAGGTACGCAAATCTAGCAACGTTTTCTGTGCGCACCATCTGCGCACCTTGGAGATTTTTGAGAGGCACGACACTCAACATCCAGCTTTTCGCATCACCTAATCAGCAAATTATTGATTTCGACCAAGATAACGCTAACATCGCACATCAAATCATCACCTATAAATCAGAAGAGGAAGCATCAACAATCTGAAAATCAAAGACATACCTGGCATAGCTATAAAGCAGTTCAGTTTTTGAACATGACAAATCAATTCAGTTGAAAAATAAAAAAATGAGCGGAACCTACTGATTTATATAGATTTCCGCTCAATTTCAATGACTCATTTCCGTATTCATATTTTGTAGCGATGGAAAGTCCCTATGTTCAGATACTGAATTGGAAAAATCAATCTCCAATACATTTATTGAAGCAATATATGCATCATTCTGTACAGGCAACTTTTTCTTGGTTTGCTTTTGCACGCCGTCAGCTTTCAACTTACTGCAACCATTAGCTAAAGCCGATTTCGCCTCTGCAACGGTTTTAAACGCCTTATAGTCATCTGTAGCCTTTACCGCCTGAATACCAAGCTTTGGAATATCAAATACAGGTAAATCTGTGAACCTATAAAGAGAACACACCCGAGTCCCCTGCTTCAAGCCACCAGCCCTCGTTAAGGAGATAAATCCTAAGGACCTCAACTCGTAAAGTGCCTTACACAATGTAGCAGGCGACTTCCAACCCCTATGCTTCAAATCAGAGAGTACAGCGCTAATATTTCCGTTATTATTACCGTTGTACGTTATTCTCATATCTATCAGCAATACTTTTGCGGCGGCACTAAGCACTCGATAAGCCGGCGAATTCAACAGTTCGTGATACAACGCAACATACCGCCCCAATTGGCCGCCACTCCTCTTAAGCTTTGCCATGATCATATTCCTCGATTATTGAAATACGATCATGATTGGTTATTTCGGTAGCGGCTCTCAATAAATACATCTACTTCTGATGCACTCCAGACAGTGACCGAATCACCCAATTTAAATGGCTTTGGAAACTTCCCCTCCCGTACCCAGCGCCAAATTGTCGCTGGGCTCACGGGGAGTTTCCCCGGTTTATTTGCTGTGGTTGCTAACTCGCTGATTCTGATAACTCGTTGTGACATGAAGTACCCCTTTAAAATACGCCGTAGCGCTGAGGGGATGAACTATGCACGAACAAAAATCAGAAAGCACTTACACCGTAGCGGCACAGTACGTACTCTGCCGCTACAGTTCATATCAATCTCTCAACCATTTCCTTGATATCGTTTGCTCCGTTACCTTTAACGGATCTCCTTTAGTATCAACAAAACTATTGGCTACGATGTGCACATACACACGTGCAAAAGCAGACTTATTATTTCCATATTCTTGACGCTCACTACGCCATCTCTGCCTTATAAATACTTCTGCTTGCCTAAATCCTTCATTTTTCTTCTTACCACCATCACTGGCGTTCATTCTCGCAGCGTTACGCTTCGCTTCTTTCTGGTAGTTCTTGAAGCTCACTTCCGCCTCAGAACGGATATCAATAATTTGTTTGTCTAGCAGGATTTTCTTTGCAAGGACTACTGCCTCCATTGCATCAATAACAAAATCTGCAATAAAGCTTAGTTGGCGTTGGTAGTCGTACACAAGTGAGTTTTGGGTTGATTTTTTTTGATCCTGAAAGATCCAATATGCCGCCGTATCCAAATCGATTAATGCGTTGATTGCGAGTGCATTGGCTATATCTTCATAACTTCCGAATGAATCACCCAAATCGAGCAATACGTCAATTCGATCGAAGTCCTCCACGTTAGAAACAGGACATTGATCGTGTTTTGAGTCTGGCCAGTTTTTAAGAAGATATACAATCTCTTCATACGATGAATTTGGAGGCGCATAATTTAACTCCCAACCTCCGCGCTCACATATATTTTTAGCACGACAATGAATTTCTTCTTCTATTAAAAATTCAATCTCTTCGTCGATTCTTCGTTGTACAGTTTCAGCCAACTTAGCCCTCTCAACGAGAGGAATGTCTTTCAAAATACTATCTGCCATCCAATGGATGTATTTGATTTTTTTAAAACCAATAACTCTATGCTGGCTTAAAAACAAATCTAAATTTTCGAAGTAGTTACCACTCATCAATCCACCAAATAATTCAAATACATCACAATCTACGAAGAAACCGGTTCACCACTTGAATTTCGCAATTGATCCAAATAGTTTGCCCAGGTCTGCATCATGTTATAGCGCGCAGGCAAGTGAGCGGTTCGGTTATAAGCCCTACCGTTAGGATCTTTGACGGCATGCGCTAATTGATGCTCAATTAAGTCCACGCGCTGTTCGAGAACCTCATCCATGATCGTTCTAGCCATTGCTCTAAAACCGTGACCGGTCATTACCTCTTTTGCATATCCTAAGCTTCTCAAGGCAGCATTGATCGTATTTTCACTCATACAACGGTCACCAGTTCGAATGCTTGGAAAGACATACTTTCCATGTCCAGTTATCAAATGCATGCCTCGCAAAATCTCAACCGCTTGAGTCGAAAGAGGTACGATATGATCAAGTCCCATTTTCATCTTTACACCCGGAATTCGCCATTCGGCGAGCTCCAAGTCTATCTCTGACCATTCTGCCGATCGGAGCTCACCAGGACGGACAAAAACCAACGGAGCAAGACGTAAGGCGGCTTTGGCATATGGGTGGCCAGAGTAGGAATATATTGTACGCATTAGTTTTGCGACCTCAGATGGCTCTGTTATCGCCGCATAATTGGTACTCTTAGCGACTGTGAGCGCACCTCTTAGATCAGCTGTAATATCCCGCTCAGCCAAGCCAGCTGCCACAGCAAAACGCATTACCTGCCCGCACACTTGCTTAATACGATGTGCAGAGTCAATCGCCCCTCTGGCCTCGATTTTCTGCAATAGAAATAAAATATCCCTAGGCTTCAGGGAGGAGATAGCTGCCTTACCAACAAATGGAAAGACGTCTTTATTTAACCAATTCGTTACTTTTTCTTGAGTAGTCTCGGCGCGCGATGTAGCAGTTTTTGATAACCATGACAAAGCAACCGCTTCAAATGTATTTATTGCATCGATCAATTGAGCATGCTTTTCGGACTTTTTTGCCTCGCCTGGATCAATCCCATCAGCAAGTTGCTCCCTAGCCTTCTCCCGCCTTTGACGTGCCTTAGCGAGCGAAACCTCTGGATATACACCTAATGCAAGGGTTTTTTGTTTTCCTAAGTATCTATAGCTTAAGCGCCAGTACTTTCCAGCACTCTTTACTAAAAGGAATAATCCATGCCCGTCGGAATGTTTATCACCTGCGGCGGATCCTGAATGTTTTACTTGGCGTATGAATGTATCTGTTAATGGCATAAATCTCGGTGTTGGTATCTAAGTTGATGGTATTTGTAAGTACCAACATAGATACCAATAAAATGTTGGTATCTGATGTTACCGCCTGAGACAGCTTAAGACAACAAAAAACCCGCCATACTAAGAAGCATGCGGGTTTTGAGATGATGTGATACTTGGTAAAACGTGTGATTGGTGCCCGAGGCCGGAATCGAACCGGCACGCCCGCTATTAACGAAGCGGCGGATTTTAAGTCCGATGTGTCTACCTGTTTCACCACTCGGGCCCATCACTACAACATGCAATCTACGAT
>Ga0066798_10001078_pt1 | contig 12315 bp, 12 predicted proteins | sample PersoiDNA2013203_FD_70961 | JGI IMG/M metagenome (GOLD analysis project Ga0066798, IMG submission 70961) | Permafrost soil microbial communities from the Arctic, to analyse light accelerated degradation of dissolved organic matter (DOM) -... | ecosystem: Environmental > Terrestrial > Soil >...
AAAATTATCTGCTTGATCGATTGTAACGCCAATGAATCTCGCACGCGCCCACGAACCTGCGCGGAATTAGTTCTGTTTCGAGAGGTCAGAGCTATACTGGCAATACCCCTTTCACGAAAATAAAGGAGGATTACATGTTCAAGACTATTCTCGTTCCCACAGATGGATCAGAACGTTCAGACAAGGCTATCGCCAATGCTATCGACTACGCCCAGCACTGCAAGTCGCGCATCATCGGCATCTCAGTAGCAGAACCCTATCCATTCTCTCCATTGGCGGAGAGCTCCATGGCAATTGATCCCTCCATCTATGAGGAAAATGTCCGCGCGCTGGCCGAACAACATGTAAAGAAGATTGCCGACGCCGCCGCGGCTGCCGGTGTTGCCTGCGAAACCACAACGGTCCTGTCGTTCGCTCCCGATGAAGAAATCGTCAGCGCCGTCAAGAAATTCAATTGCGACGTCATTTTCATGGCATCACACGGACGCAGCGGCTTGAGTAGATTGTTTCTTGGAAGCAAAACACAGAAGGTACTGGCGCATTCCACCATTCCGGTATTGGTATTGCGCTAAGCAGTCCTCAAAAAAAGAAAACCCGGCACGCCCTTCGATGGGTGGCCGGGTTTTCTCTATAAGTTGCAGAGAACCAATTACTTATGAATTGGGCAGCAATACCCACATCATGCCGCGCTGCTTCATGCGTCCAGCCTTTTCGCCTGCTTCATTGCCAAATCCCCAAAAAAAGTCAGCCCGCACCGCACCGCGAATCGCGCCACCAGTATCCTGTGCCAACACCAGCCGCTGCATCGGCGCATCGCTATTCGGTTGCGTGGTGGCCAGGAATACCGGTGCACCGAGCGGAATATGCTGCGGATCGACTGCAATCGAGCGTTGACCGGTCAACGGCAAGCCCATGGCACCATTGGGTCCCTTTGAAGGATCACTGATTTTTTCTTCCTTGAAGAAGATATAGCTAGGATTAACATTAAGCAATTCGTTCTGGCGACCAGGATTGGCAATAACCCATGCCTTGATCCCCTGGGCCGACGCTTGCGACAGCGTCATTTCGCCCTTGTCGACCAAATAGCGCCCGATCGATTTATAGGGATAGCCATTTTGATCGGCAAACGCCAAGCGTATGGTTTCCTGCGTATCGCTCAAATAAACCCTGCCGGAACCCTGTACTTGCAGGAAAAATGCCTCCACCGGATCATCCACCCAAACCAGCTCTTTGCCAGCCAAGGCGCCCGATTGCAGCATTTCAGCCCGAGAGAAATAAGGCACGACTTTGTTGCCAACCACGCGCCCGCGCAGGCGCATGCCCTTGAGATCTGGATAGACACTGGTCAGGTCGATCGTCAGCAAATCATCCGGTGCTCTATATAGCGGGGTCTGATACGCACCGCTACGCTTACGCGCGCCGCGCAGCAAGGGTTCGTAGTATCCGGTGACCAGTCCGGTATCGCTGCCATCGGCGTTGAACACCTTGTAAGGCGTGAAATTGCTTTCGAAAAAGGCGCGAATGGCGTTATCGTCATTGGCATTGATTTGGCGCGCGCTAGCGCAGACAAGGCGCCACTCGTTGCGCTTACCCAGGGTCTGGCAAGAAGTCATGAATGCCGGCCAGGCGTCATGGATCTCGTCACGGTCCCAGCCTGGCATAGCGGCAAAGTTACTCTTTTGCAGTCCCTGGACGGGTGTTTCAGGCGTAGCCGGTTTTTGAGTAGTGGTCGGCGGCACCACCGGAGGGGTCAGCGGCGTACTGGTACACGCGGCAAGACTCAAGGCGACGATCGTAGCTAATACGGGTAAACTGAGGCGCGTAAATGACATTGGGGAAACTGAAATGTTGTGGTTAATACTGGAAGCCAGCGCTGCCTTCTTCATCTTCGTGTTCATCGTGTGGTGGACCATGTTTTCCGGCCGCAAGCCGGATCAAAGACCGCCCGTGAACCAACAGACAAGCAAAAGCGACAAAGAGTTGCACTAATTAATGCAAGGTGCGCGGCAAAGAGAGGATGAACTCCGGAATACGTACGTCGAATTGCTCGCCGTCTTCAGCGACGCAGAAATACTCGCCATGCATTTCGCCCTGCGGGGTTGGCAAGGAAGTGCCGCTGGTATATTCGAATTGTTCGCCCGGTTGCAACAAAGGCTGATGACCGACCACACCGAGGCCGCGCACCTCTTCGACATGGTTGTTGGCGTCGGTAATGACCCAGTGCCGCGAAATCAGTTGTGCCGCGACCTGACCACTATTGACGATCGTAATGGCGTAAGCAAACACATAGTGCGAGCGAGCCGGGTCGGATTGTTCCTCCAGATACTGCGTTTTGACCGTCACCGTCAACTCATACGTCGCCATGCGAATTCCTCATTATTTGTAAATGCCCGGCCCATTGCACACGAAATCAGGCACAAGTGCAAGACTTACAACTGAACCGGACTGCGCCGAACAGGTAAAATAGCGCATCTTTTTGCTCTATCCAGCCATTTTTCTCATTCGCCCAGCCACTCCGCCATGCCTAACTATCGTATCGCTCCCAGTATCCTGTCCGCTGATTTTGCCCGTCTTGGTGAAGAAGTACGTAATGTCGTCGCCGCTGGCGCCGACATTATCCACTTTGATGTAATGGACAACCATTATGTGCCCAACCTGACGATCGGACCACTGGTGTGCGAAGCGATCCGCCCGCATGTGCAAGTGCCGATCGATGTGCATCTGATGGTCAAACCGGTCGATCGCATCATTCCCGATTTTGCCAAAGCTGGTGCCAATATTATTACCTTCCATCCGGAAGGCTCCGAACACATTGATCGCTCGCTGCAATTGATTCGCGACAATGGCTGCAAGGCCGGACTGGTCTTCAATCCCGGAACACCTTTGTATTTCCTCGATCACGTGATGGACAAGGTCGACATCATCTTGATCATGTCGGTTAACCCGGGTTTCGGTGGCCAATCGTTCATTCCCGAAGCCTTGAAGAAGATTGCCGCCGTGCGTGCACGGATCGATCAATCGGGCCGCGACATCATGCTCGAGGTCGATGGCGGCATCAAAGTCGACAATATCGCCGCCGCCGCCAAAGCCGGCGCCGATACCTTTGTGGCAGGCTCGGCCATCTTCGGCAAAGCTGATTACAAGGCTGTAATCGATGCCATGCGCGCCGAACTCGCCAAATAAAGTTCAGACCGTCATTTCATCAGAAAAGCGCCCATGCTAAACAACATCAAAGCCGCCATCATCGACCTCGATGGCACTATGCTGGACACTGCGCCCGATTTCCATGTCGCAGTCAATCGCATGCGCGCCGATCTGGGACTCACGCCGCTGGCGATGCAGACCATCGTCAACTTTGTCGGCAAGGGCTCGGAAAACCTGATTCGCCGCGTGCTGGCCGTCGATTATGACGAAGACGGCGTGACGCAATACTTTGATCAAGCGCTGGAGGCCTATCAGGAACACTACTTGAGCATCAATGGCGACCACGCGCGTTTGTATCCACAAGTGATTGAAGGCTTGCAGGCGATGAAAGCCAAGGGCTTGCGCCTGGCTTGCGTAACCAACAAGCCGATCGCATTTGCGCTGCCGCTGATGGAAAAGAACGGTTTGTACCCGTATTTCGACATCATTTATGGCGGCGATTCCTTGCCCAAAAAGAAACCTGACCCGCTACCCTTGCTGCAGGTTTGCCAAGATTTTTCCCTGGTACCAGCCCAGGTGGTGGCCATCGGCGACTCCTCCAACGACGCTTTGGCCGCACGTGCAGCCGGTTGTCGCGTACTCACCGTGCCGTATGGCTATAACCACGGCGAATCTATACACGATGTCGATTCCGATGGTATAGTCTCAACGCTGCTCGATGCAGCGCATCAGATTTCGTAGTGAAGAACGTACTTAACTGACCACCACAAATGTTTCTCGACAAAAAACACATCGCCAATCAATCAGCCGCCCCTGAGGCCTGGCTGTGGCGACGCTGGCAATCCTGGGCTAACTAAGCCTCCGTCAGCTACTGGCCGATCCGCTCGTCCAGAAGGTTTTTTGCAACAACACCCCCGTTTAAACACCGTTATCGTCGACAGGCTTGCCTGGACGCATTCAACCGTCCTGCAACTCGTTCTACAATACCGGTCCTGGAGAGAACATGACCGAACTCGAATTCAAATCGCTGGCCGCGCAAGGCTACAATCGCATTCCCTTGATCGCAGAAGCCTTGGCCGATCTGGAAACACCGTTGACGCTATATCTCAAACTGGCACAAACGCAACATGCCGGCAAGAACACCTTCCTTTTGGAGTCTGTAGTCGGTGGCGAACGCTTTGGTCGCTACTCCTTCATCGGCTTGCCTGCCAGCACCAAACTACGCAGCTACGGCAACAAGATCGAAGTACTCAAGAACGATCAGGTGATCGAATCGCTGGAAGGCAATGCACTAGAATTCATCGCGCAGTTCCAGTCGCGTTATAAAGTAGCAATTCGCCCTGGCATGCCGCGCTTTTGCGGCGGTCTGGCCGGTTACTTCGGCTACGATGCGGTGCGTTACATCGAAAAACGCCTGGCCGACAGTGCACCCAAGGATGACCTTGGCCTGCCCGACATTCAGTTGCTAGTCACCGAAGAACTGGCCGTGATCGATAACCTGTCTGGCAAGCTGTATCTGATCGTGTATGCCGACCCATCGCAACCGGAAGCGTTTGCCAAAGCGCGCCAGCGTCTCAAGGACTTGCGTGCGATGCTGCGCCGTGCCGCCGATGCGCCGGTAACGTCCGGTTCGGTGCGTACCGAAACCATCCGCGAATTTCCCAAGGATCAATATCTGCAAGCGGTCGCCAAAGCCAAGGAATACGTCATGGCTGGTGATCTGATGCAAGTGCAGATCGGTCAACGCCTGAAGAAGTCGTATGTCGATTCGCCGCTGATGCTGTACCGCGCGTTGCGTTCGCTCAATCCTTCGCCTTATATGTATTTCTACAATTTCGGTGACATGCAGATCGTGGGTGCTTCACCTGAGATTCTGGTCCGCAATGAAACCATCGGCCAGACTTCGGATGGCCAGGCGCAGAAAAAAATCACCATTCGCCCGCTGGCCGGCACTCGCCCACGCGGCAGCACGCCCGAACATGACGCCCAATTGGCTACCGAATTGCTGGCCGATCCCAAGGAAATTGCCGAACACGTCATGTTGATCGATCTGGCTCGCAATGACATCGGTCGCATCGCCACCACCGGCAGCGTCAAGGTCACCGACCAAATGGTGATCGAAAAATACTCGCACGTGCAACACATCGTCTCCAACGTTGAAGGCTTGCTCAAACCAGGCCTGTCCAATCTGGATGTGCTCAAGGCCACCTTCCCGGCCGGCACGCTGTCGGGCGCACCAAAGGTCCGGGCGATGGAAATCATCGATGAACTGGAACCGGTCAAACGCGGCATCTACGGCGGCGCCTGTGGTTACCTGTCGTTCGGTGGCGAAATGGATGTCGCCATTGCCATTCGCACCGGCGTAATCAAGGATGGCACGCTCTACGTGCAAGCCGCCGCCGGCATCGTTGCCGATTCGGTGCCAGAAATGGAATGGCAAGAAACTGAAAACAAGGCGCGTGCCGTATTACGTGCTGCCGAACAAGTGCAAGATGGCCTGGATGGAGAATTCTAATGCTGCTGATGATCGACAACTACGATTCCTTCACCTACAACATCGTGCAATATTTTGGTGAGCTCGGCGAAGAAGTGCTGACTGTCCGCAATGACGAGATCACGCTGGCCGAGATCGAAAAATTGAATCCGGAACGCATCTGTCTTTCACCCGGCCCATGCAGCCCCAAAGAAGCCGGCATCTGCATCGACTTACTCAAGCATTTCTCGGGCAAGCTGCCGATCCTCGGCGTCTGCCTTGGCCATCAAGCCATTGGCGAAGCATTTGGCGGCAATGTGGTGCGCGCCAAGCAAGTCATGCATGGAAAAACGTCGAAGATTGCCCATACCGGCGTCGGCGTGTTCAAGGATCTTCCGAGTCCCTACACCGTTATCCGCTATCACTCGCTGGCCATCGACCGCGCGTCCCTACCCGATTGCCTCGAAGTGACGGCCTGGACCGACGATGGCGAAATCATGGGCGTGCGTCACAAGGAATTCGATTTACAGGGCGTGCAATTCCATCCTGAATCGATCCTGTCCGAGCACGGCCACGCCCTGCTGAAAAACTTCCTGACCGGCAGCGCACGCGCTTAAGCCGCCCCTGCTGGCCTAACTAGGAGAATCAAACATCATGTCCATCACACCACAAGAAGCGCTGTCACGCTGTATCGAACACCGCGAAATCTTCCACGATGAAATGCTGACGCTGTTCCGTCAGATCATGCGCGGCGAAATGTCACCGGTGATGATCGCCGCGCTGACCGTAGGCTTGCGCGTCAAGAAAGAAAGCATCGGCGAAATCGCCGCCGCCGCGCAAGTCATGCGCGAATTCGCCACCAAGGTACCGATGGCCGAAACCGCTAATCTGCTCGACATCGTCGGCACCGGCGGCGATGGCGCACATACCTTCAACATCTCTACCGCCTCAATGTTTGTCGCGGCCGCTGCCGGTGCGCGTGTAGCCAAGCACGGTGGACGTAGCGTGTCCTCCTCATCCGGCAGTGCCGATGTGCTCGAAGCGCTCGGTGCCGACATCAATCTGCAACCGGAGCAAGTCGCACAATCGATCGCCCAGACTGGCATCGGCTTCATGTTCGCCCCCAATCACCATGCCGCCATGAAGCATGCGGCACCGGTGCGCAAGGAACTCGGCGTACGCACGATTTTCAATATCCTCGGCCCGTTGACCAATCCGGCTGGTGCACCGAATATCCTAATGGGCGTGTTTCACGCTGATCTGGTCGGTATTCAGGTGCGCGTGCTGCAACGTCTGGGTGCGCAGCATGCCATCGTGGTTTGGGGTCGTGACAATCTTGACGAAGTCACACTCGGCGGCGCAACCATGGTTGGCGAACTGATCAACGGCGAGATCCGTGAATATGAAATTCATCCCGAAGATTTCGGCATGAGCATGTTCGCCAGCCGCAATCTACAGGTCGCCAATGCCGAGGAATCGAAAGCCAAGATCTACGAAGCACTCAAAGGCACACCCGGCCCGGTGCACGATATCGTTGCCCTCAATGCCGGCACGGCACTGTATGCCGCTGGCGTGGCCAGCTCAATCGAAGATGGTTTGCAACGCGCGCGCACGGCGATTAGCTCCGGCGCGGCACTGACCAAGGTCGAGCAATTCATCAATGTCACCCGTCAACTAGGCGGCAAGCGCTGACCTGATGCCAAAAATAGCAAGGATTCTTCATGTCTGACATTCTCAATAAAATCCTCGACGTCAAAGCCGACGAAGTCAAAGCCGCCAAGAACTACCGCGACCTTGCCAGCCTGCGCCGCGATGTCGAATCCGACAACGATGCGCGAGCACAACTGCGCGGCTTTGAAGCCAGCCTGCGCGGCAAGATCAGCGCCGGCCAGGCGGGCGTGATTGCCGAAGTCAAAAAAGCCTCGCCATCCAAAGGCGTGATCCGGCCTGATTTCATGCCGTCCGATATCGCCATCAGCTATGCCAGCCATGGCGCTGCCTGCCTGTCGGTATTGACCGATGTACAATTTTTCCAAGGTGCACCCGACTACCTCAAACAGGCACGTGCCGCCTGCAACATTCCCGTCCTGCGCAAGGACTTCATGGTCGATCCATATCAGGTCTATGAAGCACGCTCCTGGGGGGCAGATGCAATTCTGTTGATTGTGGCGGCGCTTGATCACGGCCTGATGGCCGATCTCGAAGCCTGCGCCCATGAACTGGGCATGAGCGTGCTGGTGGAGGTGCATGATGGCGCCGAACTCGATGCAGCGTTGAAACTGAAAACAGCGCTACTGGGCATCAACAATCGCAACCTGCGCACGTTTGAAACCACGCTCGACACCACGCTAGGTCTGTTGCCGCGCATTCCGGCGGACAAACTGATCGTTACTGAATCGGCGATTGCCACACCAGAGGACGTCAAACGTATGCGTGATGCCAATGTACATGCCTTCCTGGTCGGTGAAGCCTTCATGCGAGCCCCCGAACCGGGCCTCGAACTGGCGCGGCTATTTGCCTGATGAAAAAATGGAGCTCCGGGCTCCGTTTTTTCATTTAACAGGTGCTACTGGTAACGATCAGGCTGAAAAACCGCCATCAATTGTCAAGCTGGCACCGGTGATATAACCCGCTTCCGGGCCGGCCAGGTAAGCCACAAAACTGGCAATTTCCTCATCCTTGCCATAGCGCGGCAAGGCCATCAAGCCCTTCAGATGTTCGGCAAAGTCGCTATTGGCCGGATTCATGTCGGTATCGACCGGACCTGGCTGAACATTGTTGACGGTAATGCCACGTGGACCAAGGTCACGCGCCAGACCCTTGGTCAACCCAACGATGGCTGACTTGCTCATCGCATAAGCAGCACCACCGGCAAACGGCATGCGCTCGGCATTGGTGCTGCCGATGGTGACAATGCGACCACCTTGCTTCATGTAACGTACCGCTTCCTGCGTCGCGACGAAAACACTGCGCACATTCACCGCCAATGTGCGGTCCAGATCTGCCAGTTTGAATTCACTGATATCACCCAGTGCCAGCACACCGGCGTTGTTGACCAGAATGTCGAGCCGGCCAAAGGTTTCGGCTGCCAGCCGGATTGCTTGCTGCAATGCAGTCGCATCAGCGCTGTCAGCTTGAATCGCCAGTGCACGGCCGCCTGCAGCTTCGACAGCCGTCACAACTGCCTGGGCTTTGTCCGGCGAACTGACGTAGGTGAAGGCCACGGTCGCGCCTTCGCGTACCAAACGCTTGACGATGGCGGCGCCAATGCCGCGCGAACCACCTTGTACAAAGGCAACCTGATTGAGCAGTGGTGTGTGTGTGTTTGTATTCATGAAAGTGCTCCTTAATGGATAAATTGAAGTATCGAAAAATCGAGATGACCGTCGGCTTCGTCAGCGTGGCAGCGAATTCCGTATGGCTTGGATTGAAGTATCGGCCAACGATTATGTTTAAACTAGCCACCAATCGATATCATCTTTTTAAACATTATGTTTAAAATAGAATATGGAATCCCTAACCAGTATTGAATGTTTTGTCACCGCTGCCGAGGCTGGCGGCTTTTCCGCCGCCGGACGGCGACTAGGTCTGACTTCGGCCGCAGTCGGCCGAAATGTCGCACGACTGGAAGCCAAACTCGGCGTGCGGCTGTTTCAGCGCAGCACGCGCAGCCTGCGTCTGACCGAAGCCGGCGAACGCTTTCTGCAGGAAGTCAGTGGCGGTTTGTCCAGCATTCAGAACGCCGTCGCCAATCTGGCCAGCGCCGGCGGACAGCCTGCCGGCGTGCTCAAGGTCAGTATGGGTACCGGTTTCGGACGCGAATACATCGTGCCGCTACTGGGTCGATTTCTGGAGCGCTATCCGGCCATCTCTCCCGATTGGCATTTCGACAACCGGCCGGTCGATTTGATTACCGAAGGATTTGATGCTGCCATTGGCGGCGGCATTGAACTCCCCCCCGGTATCGTCGCGCGCGAATTGGCACCGGCACATCGGGTCTTGCTGGCGTCACCCGACTATCTCGCACAACGCCCACCGATAGGTACGCCTGAGGACTTGCTTCAGCATGAAGGGATTCTGATCCGTTCGCCACAAACCGGGCGCATCCGCAACTGGACCTTGCGCAACCGCGATGGCGTGCAGGCACCGATCGCCCTGAAAGTGAAGATGACCATGAGCGACCCCAATGCCGCTTGTGATATTGCCAAAATGGGACTGGGTATCACGCTCACGGCGATGCCGCATGCAGTGGTTTATTTAAATAGTGGCGCGCTGGTTCGCGTGTTGCCGGACTGGTATGTCGACGGCGGCATGCTGGCGTTGTACTTCGCGGCAGCGCGATTGCTGCCGGCCAAAACGCGGGTATTCGTCGATTATGTGGTCGAACATTTCCGCCAGCAGCAACTGGCACAGCGGTTTTCTGCATTCTAGCGATGTGCTTTGGCAGCGCCACCGCCGAGATTACTGCCTGCATCCTTGGCCAGGCTACGGTAGCCCAAGGCCGACAACAATGTCACCAATCCCGCCAAGATGAAGGCCCAGTGAAAGTCAATCATCGAAAAATGCACCTCGCCAACAGCACCACCGGCGCCACCATTGAAGTAAGAAGACAAGCGTAATCCGAGGGCGCCAAACGCGATCCCCATGCCTATCGTCATTTGTTGCGCCACACTCCACAACGTGCTGGCCGCACCTTTTTGCGCTTCAGTAACGTCCGCATAGGCCAGCGTTGCCAAGGTCGAAAACTGCATCGAGCGCGCCAGACCATAGATGAAGATGATCGCCAACACCAGCAGCACCGGCGTAGTGGGCCTCAACAGGCCGCACGCCAGCACAAAGACGCCTGCCAGCGTCGCATTGATCAGCGACACGCGGCGGAATCCGAAGCGCTGCAATACCTTGGTCGTAAATACTTTCATCAGCAGATTGCCGGCGGCACTAGCCAGCAGCAGCAAGCCCGACTGGAAGGCCGACAGACCAAATCCGATTTGAAACATGAGCGGCAATAGATAAGGTACTGCCTCGATACCAATGCGCGTAAACGAGCCGGCCACGATGGTGACGTTGAAGGTCTTCACGCGCAAAGTCGAATAATCCAGCAACGGATGCTCGGCGCGCATGCCGTGCCGGTAAGACGCCGCCCCCAAAACGAAACCGGCAATGATAAAGGCGATCGCCACGGTCAGATTGGTATCGTTATGACTGGCCAGTTCTGTGCCATACAACAAGGTAGTCAATGCCGTGCCGCTAAGAAAGAAACCGACCATATCCAACGGCCGCTGCTGCGTCGCGCGCTCATTCGGCACCAAACTGGTCACCGCAATCAGCGCGGCGATTCCGAACGGCACATTGATCAGAAAAATCCAGTGCCATGAAAAATAAGTCGTAATGAAACCACCGAGCGAAGGCCCAATCACGGGCGCGACGATGGCCGGCCAGGTGATCATGGAAATTGCCTTCATCAATTTATCGCGACTGGTATTGCGCACCACGATCATGCGGCCGACTGGCACCATCAAGGCGCCGCCGACGCCTTGCACAATACGCGCCGCAGTAAATTCCAACACGCTGCCAGACAAGCCGCACAACACCGATGCCAGTGTAAAAATCACGATTGCCGACGCAAATACAGTACGCGAACCGAGCCGGTCAGCAATCCAGCCGCTGATCGGGATGAACACCGCCAGCGTCAGCATGTAGGCCGTCATGCCCAGACTTAACTCATTCGGCCCGACCTGGAACGCCTGCGCCATCTGCGGCAATGCCGTGGCGATAATGGTGGTATCCAGGTATTCCATGAAGAAGGTAGCCGCCACGATAAACGGTAACCATTGCAGGCGTGAGGAGGGTTGTGCAGTTGCCATCACTGTCCAATCTTTGTTCTTGTTGATGTCCAACCGGGGTCTGCCGGGCATTGCGGCAGGACACCCTTGTTTTGTATGAGGGTGCTTGCTTTAGAAACGCAGCAGGTGCAACAACAGCTGCACCACCAGCACGCCGCCGATCAAGCCGCCGCCGAAATAAACGATCACCCCGAGCAACAGATTGGTGCGCCGTTGTTCGCGCACCAGCTTCTTGAGCAACTCGGTGTTTTGTGTGTTTTCGCGCCCAGCGGTGGCCAGCGTCAAGGCCTGGTGCGCCAGACGGGGCAATTGTGGTAACAGACGGCTGTACCGAGGCACCTCAATTTTGAGTTGCTGCACGAAGCCACGCCAGCCGATTTGTTCATTCATCCAACGTTCGAGATACGGCTTGGCGGTTTTCCACAGATCAAGATCGGGATCCAACTGGCGTCCCAAACCTTCGACATTGAGCAAAGTCTTTTGCAGTAATACCAGTTGCGGCTGCACTTCGACATTGAAGCGCCGTGAAGTCTGGAACAGGCGCAACAACACCTGACCAAACGAAATATCTTTCAGCGGACGATCAAAAATCGGCTCGCAACAAGCACGCACTGCCGCCTCCAATTCATCGACGCGCGTGTCCTTCGGGGCCCAGCCCGATTCGATATGCGCTTCCGCTACGCGCTTGTAATCTCGCTGGAAAAACGCCAGGAAATTCTGCGACAGATAATCCTTGTCGAAGTCGGTCAGTGTGCCGACGATGCCAAAATCGAGCGCAATGTAACGGCCAAAAGTCGCTGGCGCAGTCGACACCAGGATATTGCCTGGATGCATGTCGGCATGAAAGAAACCATC
>Ga0066798_10001079_pt1 | contig 12307 bp, 11 predicted proteins | sample PersoiDNA2013203_FD_70961 | JGI IMG/M metagenome (GOLD analysis project Ga0066798, IMG submission 70961) | Permafrost soil microbial communities from the Arctic, to analyse light accelerated degradation of dissolved organic matter (DOM) -... | ecosystem: Environmental > Terrestrial > Soil >...
ATTGGAAATATAGTCAGATAACCCCGGCGCCTTGAAATACGCCAGTGCAAAGGCAGCATAACCGCGTGAAGCATATAAAGCCGCGCGTGGCTCATTGATGCCGCCGCCGGAACCGTTGACAATCATCACGGCCGGATGCGGACCTGCGCCAGCGGGCAGAAACAGCGTCCCGACCAAGCCCGCTTCACGTACTTCGCGCCGTGTCACGCCGGTCCCGCACAGCCGCTGCACCAGCGTGGCAGTGGCAGCAGCAGCCTCACTGGCGGCACCGTCGGCCACTGCATAGGCCTGTAAACGGGTCGTCAGCGGCTGCTGCACATCACGATGAAACAGCTCGCGCTGACCCGGCTGCTGTGGTTGCTGCGCCCACCACAAGCCCATTGCCGCAATACCGGTATAGTCACCGGCCACCGCTGGCGCCAGCGACAGATCGACATGACCGGCAGCATCGGCGACGAACTGCGCGCTGCTGTGCCATGGCACGCCGGCACGCTCAGTGTTGGCGGCCACCTGCACCAGTTCGCCCGGCACCGCACCGGTGACAACGATACGGCGCGGCACGTCGATCAAGTCATCGGCGGGGCTGATGGTGATGTTGAGCGTGCTCATCGATGCCCGCTTACTTCTTGTCCTGCGTGACCATCATGGCCGTGGTGCGGTCGCTGCTGGCTGGCGTCACTTTCAGGCCCTTCTTGGCAGCCCAGATGTTTTGATAGTGATACAGCGGAATGATGCCGGCATCGTCGGAGACGATCTTGGCCGCATTGCGCAGGATCGCTTCGCGCTTGGCCGGATCGAACTCTTCGGTCGAATCGGTCAAGGCCTTGTCGATTGCCGGATTGCTATAGTGATTCCAGTTCGATGCGCCCAGGCCCTTCTTGGCATCCACCGTGGCCAGCACATTGACCAGCGCATAGCTGGCTTCGCCGGTGCCATTGCCCCAGGCCAGCACGCTCACCGCAAACTCGTTCTTGTTGGCGCGGGCTGAATAGGATGCCCATGGCAACACTTCCACCTGTGTCTTGACGCCGATACGGGTCCAGAATTGCGCCACTGCCTGCATGGTTTCCGGCGCTTGCGGGTAACGGTCGTTCGGCACGTGGATGGTCAGCTTGAAGCCTTGCGGGAAACCGGCGTCGGCCAGCAGCTTCTTGGCTTGATTGACATCATTCGGGATATTCTTGATATCCGGGTTGTAGCCGAAGGTACCGGCTGGCATCCACTGATTGGCTTCGGTCGCCGCGCCTTGCAGGATGCGATCAATGATGGCCTTACGGTTGATGGCCAACGACAAGGCCTTGCGTACGCGCGGATCGAGCAAGGGATTCTTGTCGAGCGGCTTGCCGTTGTTGTCGGTGATGTACTGGTTCGGCCCCTCATGGAAAGTCGGTTGCAGCAGCAGCACGCGCAAACCGTTATACGGGAAGACCTTGACGCTGGGCGACTGCTTGAGCTTGCTCAGGTCTGACACCGATACCTTGTCGATCACGTCGACATCGCCCGACAGCAAGGCCGCAGTACGCGCAGCGGCATTGTTGATATAGCGATAGTTGACCTTTGCCCAAAGTTGCTTGGTGCCCCAATAGTCGTTGTTGCGCTCCATCACGACCTGCTCGCCCGGCACATACGAAATCCACTTGTAGGGACCGGTACCGATCATCGCCGCGCCGCTGTTGTAGTTCTCGGTCGTGGCTTTTTCGCCGATATGTTTGCTGACGATATGCACCGACGCCAGGTTCAGCGGCAAGTCCGGATTCGGAATAGTAGTCTTGATCACCAGTGTCAACGGGTCCTTGGCGGTGACCGATTCCACCGTCCGCAGGTAACCGGCAAACGTGGCCACGCTACCCGGCACATTACGCGCACGCTGGTAAGAGAAGATCACATCATCAGCCGAAAACGGCTTGCCGTCCTGCCACTTGACGTTGGGACGCAGCTTGAACTCCCAGGTCTTCGGATCAATGTTCTTCCAGCTCAGGGCCAGGCCAGGCTGCAACTTGTTGTAGTTGTTTTCCACCAGCAGATCCCAGAAATGCAGATCGACCGAACGGTCGCCGGCATGATTGTTGAGCTGTGGATCGATCGATGACAATGGATCGGCGAAGGCGATATTGAGCGTCTGCGCCTGCGCGCCGACACTGCTCAGCAGCGCCACGGCCATCAGACTGGAAAGGAGCGTTTTCTTCATATTCATGATCCTTGGTTGCGGTGAAATAACGGAAATGACTAATCGTTCAAATGACATGCACTCAAATGACCTGGAGCGACTTCTTTCAACTCAGGTACCTGCTCGCGGCAGCGCGCCATCGCATGCGGACAACGCGGGTGAAAATGACAACCGGACGGCGGATCGAGCGGGCTGGGAATTTCCCCCTTGATCGCCGCAAACGCTTTGTTGCGCGTCTGCATGCGCGGCACCTCGGCCAGCAAGGCCTGGGTATAGGGATGGTTGGCGTGGGCAAACAATTCCTCGACCGACGCGCTCTCGACAATGCGGCCCAGATACATGATGACGACGCGGTCCGAAACATGCTCGACCACGCCCAGATCATGACTGATGAACAGATAGGTCAAGCCCAGTTGTTCACGCAGATCGGCAAACAAATTCAGAATTTGCGCCTGGATCGACACATCCAGAGCGGCGACCGCCTCATCGCACACCAGCATCTGCGGCTGCACCGCCAAGGCGCGTGCAATGCCAATACGCTGGCGCTGGCCACCACTGAACTGATGCGGATAACGGTCGCGCAAGGCCGGATCGAGACCGGCGCGTAGCAACTGTGCACTGACATAATCGTCCAATCCGGCACGCTCGCTCATGCCATGGATCAAGGCCGCTTCACCGACGATCTGATCGACGCGCAGGCGCGGATTCAGGCTGGCATAGGGATTCTGAAAAATCATCTGCACCTGGCGCCGTGCAGCATGCTGTTCGGCCGACGACAATTGATTGCGATCAACACCGTTGACCGTCACCTGTCCCGACGAGGGCGACAACAAACCGCTGACAATACGGCCCAGCGTTGATTTGCCACAACCCGACTCGCCTACCAGACCGACTACTTCGCCCGGCATCACCTGCAGATCGACGGCATCGAGTGCCTGCGTCACTGCGTTTGGACGCATCCAGCCGCGCGCCAGCAATTGACGGTCAAGCCAGCCATGACGACGCTCGCCGAAACGCTTGCCGACCTGCTGTGCGGCCACCAGCGGAATTACTTTATCCATGCTGCACCTCTGCATGACCGCTCATGACCGGATGAAAACAACGTACCAGATGGCCCGCCACCGGCTCGGTAATCTCTGGCCGCTCCAGGCAGGCTTGCGCGACCCGCTCGCAGCGGGCAGCAAACGCACAGGTCGGCGGCAAGTGCAGCACATTCGGCGTCAAGCCGGGAATCTGGCGCAAGCGCTGACCACGCCGGTTGTTACTCGGCAGACTGCCGATCAAGCCTTGGGTATAGGGATGCAAAGGGTGGTCGAGTACTGCGTCGACGCTACCCTGCTCGACAATCCGACCGGAATACATGACGGCAATCTCATCGGCCAGTCCGGCCACGATCGACAGATCGTGCGTAATCCAGATCAATGCCGTGCCGTGTTGGCGCGCCAGCTTTTGCACTTCCGACAAAATCTGCGCCTGAATCGTCACATCGAGTGCCGTGGTCGGCTCATCGGCAATGATCAGGTCCGGCTTGTGCAACATTGCAATCGCAATCGCCACGCGCTGACGCATGCCGCCCGACAATTGATGCGGATAGGCGCGCAGGCGCTCGTCCGGACTGGCAATCCCCATCATGCCCAGAGTATCGCGGGCCTGCTCACGGGCCTGTTGACGACTGACCTTGCTGTGCGCCAGCACGGCGTCGATCATCTGCGCCTCGACCCGCAGCACCGGATTCAAGGTCATCATCGGGTCCTGGAAAATCATGGCAATGCGATTGCCCTGCAGCTTGCGCAATGACTGCCGGTCCAGCGTCACCAGATCCTGGCCCTGAAACAGCACCTGACCACCAACAATGCGGCCCGGCGCATCAAGCAAACCGAGAATCGAAAACCCAGTCACGCTCTTGCCGGAGCCAGACTCGCCCACCAGCCCGAGGATGCGGCCGCGCTCCAGCCGCAGCGACACATCGTCGACCGCCGGCAGCACACCGTCCGGGGTGAAGAATTGCGTGCGCAGATTGCGTACTTCCAGCGTGGGTACTGACATCGACGTACTCATTTCTGCCACCTTGGATTCATGACATCACGCAAACGGTCGCCCACCAGATTGATCGCCACAATCACCACCAGCAAGGCGATGCCGGGATAGAAGCTGATCCAGTATTGGCCGGACAACATGTATTGATAGCCATTGGAAATGAGCAAGCCCAGCGACGGTTCGGTAATCGGCACACCCAGACCGAGAAAGCTCAAGGTCGCCTCCAGCGTAATCGCACGGGCGATCTGCAAAGTGCCGATGACGATCAGCGGCGGCAGGCAATTGGGCAGAATGTGCCGCACCATGATGTGCCAGGCAGACACCCCCAGACCGCGCGCGGCTTCGACATACTCCTTCTGCCGTTCGACCAGCGCCTGTGCGCGCGCAGTGCGTGCGTAATAAGCCCATTCCAGCACCACCAGCGTCGCCATCACATTGAAGATACCTTTGCCGAGATAGGCCAGAATCAGCATCGACACCAGAATCGATGGAAACGACAGCACCAGATCGGCCAGCCGCATCAGCAATGCATCGACCTTGCCACCGACATAAGCGGCTAGCAAACCGATCAAGGTACCAATGACACCGGCCAACAGCGCCGAACCAATACCGATGCCGATACTGATGCGCAAGCCGTACAGAATGCCGGAATACAGATCGCGGCCCTGACCGTCAGTGCCCAGCCAATAGGTAAAGGTGCCCAAGCCATTGGCACTGCCCGGTGGCAGACGAGCGTCGAGGACATCGAGCTGCATCAGATCATAGGGATTTTGCGGCGTCAGCCAGGGCGCTGCCAAGGCCGCAAGCATCAGGATCAAGGCGACTGTCAGGCCAAACATGGCCGTCCGGGACGCGACGAAACTGCGCAATACCCGCCGCCATGGCGATTCGCGGCGCGGCGCGGCAAACGCCGACAAGGCTGCCACGCGAGCGCGTACCTGTTCCTGCGTCATAGGTGTTATGGGTGACACGGGCGTCGCGATCATGTCCGGCGTATTGATATCGTTCATGCCTTCACCTCCCCGCGCACCCGTGGATCGAGCACCTTATACAAGACATCGACGATCAGGTTGATAGTCACGAACAGACAGACGATGACCATCATATAAGCCACGATCACTGGCCGGTCGAGCGCGTTGATGCTATCGAGGATCAACTTGCCGGCACCGGGCCAGGCAAAAATACTTTCCGTCACCACGGCAAACGCGATGGTCGAGCCGAACTCCAGGCCGAGTACCGTCACCAGTGGAATCATGGTATTGCGCAACACATACATCAGCACCACCCGCAATGGTGCCAAGCCTTTGGCGCGGGCAAACTTGACGTAATCCATCGGCAATACTTCGCGTACATTGGCGCGTGTGAGCCGCATCACCAGCGAAATCTTGAACAGCGACAAATTGATTGCCGGCAGGATCAGGTGGCGCAAACCGTCAATCGTCAGCCACGACCATTCCACCCCGAACAGGCTGGCAGTCGCTCCGCGCCCGCCCGATGGCAACCAGCCCAGCGAAACACTGAAAGCCATGATCAGCATCAGACCGATCCAGAAGGTCGGCAGCGAAAAACCCAGGATACTGCCGGTCATGGCCAGCCGCGACAAGGGATGTTGTGGAAACAAGCCCGCCAGCAAACCAAGCGGAATGCCGATCAGCACCGACATGATCAAGGCAGCAACCGCCAGCTCCAGCGTCGCCGGCAGGCGCTGAAAAATCAATTGAATGGCCGGTGTGTTGTAGACAAAACTGTTACCCAGATTGCCGTGCAGAGCACCGTTGAGAAACGCCAGATACTGGCGCCAGATCGGCTGATCCAAGCCCAGTTCCTTGATGATGCGCAGGCGATCAATCTGGTCCACGTCCTGACCGATCAAAATATCGACCGGATTGCCGATCATGTGCAAGCCGAAGAAGACGATCACCGTCATCAGCAACAACACCGCCAGCGCCTGCAAAACGCTGCGCAGAATCGCCCCGCTCACCGCCCCACCTCGTGCAATGCCGCTCGCTCTGCTTCGGTCGGTTCTGCCGGTTGCCATTCATCACCAACCAGCTCCGGTTCGGCATAGGCCTGGGTATTGCGATAGTGGAATTCGATATCTTCACCGTAGAACAAGGAAGCAATTCCCTGCGCCAGTCGTTGCGCGCCATCGCTGATGGCCGGAATATCACCCGACAAGGTGCCGTGTGTCAGCACCGCGGCATGGCAGAAACAATGGACACGCTCCAGGCCCGGCAAGCTGCCCGGCTGCTTTTGCTGAAACTCGAAGGCCGCGCCCAGATCCGGACTATCGGACAGCTCGGCGTCTTCCGCTCCCGGTGGCGGCATATAGCGCGCACGCCAGCTGCGGACGTGCGGCGCAATCGCGGCAAACTCGGGACGCTGGTTCCAGTCGATCCGAAAGCCAGTGGAAAAAATCAGGAAATCGTAATGGAACACACCACGCGGCGTAATCACGCGCAAGCCGTCCGGCAAGACGTCGATACGCTCAATGGGCGCACCGAACAGAAAACGGGCATTGGCAAACTTGGACACCCGCCGGGTGCTGCCGGTCGGCGGCGGCGTCTGTTGCACATTGACGTAATGGCGGATGCGCCACTTCCATTCGTCGGGAAGATGCAGATGGCCATTGGTCAATCCAGGGTTACCCGAACCCTTGCCTTTATTGATACGCGGCAACTCCTGCCGACGTATCAGCAGATCGACACGCTCGGCCCCCGACTCCAAGGCGGTCGCCGCGCTGTCCATGGCAGACGATCCAGCGCCGATGACGCCAATGCGCTTGCCGGCCAGCGTACCGTAATCCATGGCATCCGAAGAATGCGCCCAAGAGTGGCGCGGCAACGATTGCGCAATCGCCGGCACTTGCGCACCGCCCAGGCCATCACGACCTGTGGCCAGCACCACACGCCGCGCCAGCACGGTCTGTTCACCGGTCGGTGTCTGCAACTGCAACGCCACCACACCATCGGCACGCGGCGACACCGCTTGCAGCCGATGCAGATTACGCACATCCAGTTGCATCACCCGACCATACCAGCGCAGATATTGCATCCATTGCAGACGCGGGATCTTGTCCAGCGCATCCCAGGCCGCCAAGCCGAACTGCGCCTCAAACCAGGCGCGAAAGGTCAATGCAGCAAAACCCAACGCCGGACCGGTCAGCTTCTTCGGTGAACGCAGTGTTTCCATGCGCGCCGTGGTCGCCCAGGGGCCTTCGAAGCCGGCGGGCGACTGATCGAAGATGACCGCCTTGATGCCCAAATGCTGAAGCGATACCGCCGCTGCCATGCCCGCCTGACCGCCGCCGATAATGGCCACGTCCAGCACCGCAACACCGTCAACCAGCGTCTGCGGCATCCAGTCCTTGCCGGGCAACTCCAGCCAGTCCAGATCCTGTTGCAGACGGGCTTCCAAAGCAGCCAGTCCCATCGGCGTCGCCGCTGCGGCGTTGATCATGCTTGTATCGCTCACGAAGACTTTCCTTCCCCTAAATTCCTGAATTGTTCTGCGATCACTGCTGTGCCAGACGAAGAGGCTTACAGCAAATCGTCATGGTCGCCGGCATCGCGCTTGACGAAGCCATGCAGGATGTTCTGCGCGGCTGTTTCAATTGCCGCAATCAACGCCTGGGTAAGCCCAGCGACCGGTTTGCCGAACGGGGTCACCACCCCAAAATAAAAGGGAATATTGATCTCCAGCGGCCGTACCGTCAGCCCTTCTATCGGCATACCCAGGGCCGTGATCGGCTCCACCAGCGCCACCCCGAGTCCGGCATGGGCGGCCATGATGGCATTGAACGAGGTATTGGTTTCGATCGCCACGGCCAGCGGCTTGTCCTGCCCGAGCGCCATATCAATCCGCTGACGCAGACGATAACGATTGGACATGGTGATGAGCCGTTGTTGATCCAGACAGGCGGTACTGACCGTCTCGCACGCGGCCAGTGGATGATCGCTGCGCATCACCGCCACGCAAGGTGCCTGGCCGATCCAGTGCAGCTCAAGGCCGCGATGCGCGACCGGCAAACTGGTCAGCCCCAGGCTGACAGTACGGTGCAAGACCGAATGCACTACCTGCTCGGCCGAGGCGCTGCGCAAATGGATATGCTCGGGCAAGCCTTGCGGCTCTAGCAGTTTCAGCGCCGCCGGAGCAATCGTCGAGGCCAGCGCCGGGGTCGCCACCAAATAGATTGGCTGCGACTCTTCGCGGCCGATTTCTTCGGCGCGCTGGCGTATCGTGCGCAAACCGACCAGCGAACGTTCAACCTCCTCATACAGGAGGAAGGCCTTATCGGTGGGCGTCACGCGCGGGCCGTTGCGATCAAACAACGCATAGCCAAGCTCGGCTTCCAGATCCTGGATCGCCTTGCTCACGGCCGGCTGCGAACGGCCCAGGCTGCGCCCGGCACCAGTGACGCTACCGATGGTCAAGACCGCCGAAAAGGCTTCCAATTGGTTTAAGTCCATATGCTGATGATCTATATGATTTACGGATTATAGACATATATTTATTCCGATTAAGTATAATCATTTCACATAAGTAAATGCGAAATATCAATACTGGATCAATATCTGATCCATATTTAATCAATATTTAGACGAGTAATTTTATAAATAAATACTATTTATAAACCAAAATTCAACTATAGAACTGATTTTATAATCGTTTTTCGAGCAATGGATTTGCTGTAAAGTCGTCCCCTACCAAGCTACTGATGACCATTTTGGATTGACACCATGAACGCACCCGCTGACTGTACTTCGGCGCCTGACCAGGCTGCCCTGCAATTACCGATTTATCTGGACTACTCGGCGACAACGCCGGTTGATCCGGCGGTGGCAGCCAAGATGTGTGCCTATCTGACGGAGAAGTTTGGCAATCCTGCCAGCACCTCGCACACTTTCGGCTGGGAAGCCAAAGCGGCGGTGGAAAAGGCGCGCAAGCAAGTTGCTGGCCTGGTTGGCGCGCAGAGCGCTGAAATCGTCTGGACCTCGGGCGCCACCGAATCGAACAATCTGGCACTCAAAGGTGCGGCGACTGCCTTGCGCGAGCTTGGTCGCGGCAAACACCTGATCACCGTCGCCACCGAACACAAGGCAGTGCTCGATACCATGCACACGCTGGAACGGGCCGGTTTTGAAGTCACCTTTCTGCAACCGCAGGAAGATGGCCTGATTACCACGGCACAGTTCGAAGCCGCCCTGCGCCCGGACACCATCCTGGCATCGGTGATGATGGTCAACAATGAAATCGGTGTCATCCAGCCAATTGCTGCCCTCGGCGACATCTGCGCCGCACGCGGCATTGTGTTCCATGTCGACGCCGTGCAGGCCGCAGGCAAGATCGCCATTGATCTGCGCAGCCTGAAGGTGGACCTGATGTCCTTCAGCGCCCACAAGATCTATGGCCCCAAGGGCATCGGTGCCTTGTTCGTGCGCCACAATCCGGCGCTGAAGCTGGAAGCGCAGATCGATGGCGGCGGTCATGAAAACGGCATGCGTTCCGGCACACTGGCGACGCACCAGATCGTCGGCATGGGCGAAGCATTTGCGTTGGCGGCCCGCGTGCAGGACGAAGAAAGCGCACGCATTCGCCTCTTGCGCGACCGTTTGTGGGAAGGTTTGCGGGAGTTGCCGGGCGTGGTATTGAACGGTAACGCCGAACAGCGCATTGCGCACAATCTCAATCTCAGCTTCAATCTGGCAGGCAATGTCTCGGTCGCAGGTCAACTGCTCGACATCGCCGTATCGGCTGGCTCGGCCTGTAATTCGGCCAATGCAGCACCATCCTATGTACTGACGGCACTGGGTCGCTCCGATGCCCTGGCGCGCAGTGCGATCCGCTTTTCGCTGGGACGCTATACCAATGCCGCCGAAATCGACTACACCATTGCGACCTTAAGGCAGTTGCTGCAAAGTCAGACCGCCGCCTGAGCGGCGCCGCTTCAGCGTTCCCCTGTGGGGGCGTCCGACATGGCGGTGACTGGAGCAGTGCCAGCGTCACGCTTGGCCGCCGCAAAATGTTCGGCATATTCGGCGCGGCGCGCCTGGTCGGTTTCGATCAACATCTGATAACGGGTTTCCGACACCCGTTGCTGCAGCACCGCCGCATAGCGTTCACGCTGCAACCACTCGATGATGAGTGAAGCCAGCATCACAATCGAACCATAGACCACAATCAGGAAAACATCCTGGTGACCCAGGCTATCCATCATCAAAAACGGTTTGCGGAAGAAAAACAAGGCCGTCGGTATGCTCACCGCCAGCAAGCCCAATGCATATATATAACCAAAGAAATAACTCATGATGATGCAGTTACAGGCAAACAGCAGCATCGACATGGCCTCGTCGACAAACGGGCTCAGGACATAACGCAGCAGAAACGCCACCATGAAACCGCAGGCGCAGGTAAACAACGGCGGAGTACTTGTCCCTTTCCAGCGTTTGGCGTTCCTGAGTTTGATGACGCTCATCGCGTCTCCCCGTTCAATTGATGACATTCGTGACATGAAGTGCGCTTTTCTTTCGGCCTAGCGGCGATCTCTAAGTGGAGCGTTGTGCAACAGATATTTCAATGACAAGTCGCTGCTATGTGCATCGATATTGCGCTTGATGAACTGGACGGTTTCATTGGTGACCAGTTCGCGTTCGTTGTCGACGGTAATAATGTGGTAGCAGTCGCCCAGCCAGACTGCCTTACGCACCTCCGAGCGAATGTTTTGCAGGATCATTTCGGCATTTTGCGGCGCGGCAGTCTCATCATCGATCGAATGCACCACCAGTGTGCTGGAGCGTACCAATGGCAACGACTGACGCACATAGCGCATCAAATGCTGGGCCGCGCGCAACTGACGCGCCGGAATGGCCGCAGCCCCCACCGCCGCCACGCCATCTTTCATCAAGGCAGCGGCCACACGGCGCCGCATTTCGAAATTCTTGATGCCGTAAGGATCGGACTCCTTGTAGGTCCAGTTGCGATAACCGAGACCATAAGGAATCGCCATCAGTTTGTGATACCAAGGCACCGACCAACCGTCATAACGCAACACCGGCGACAACAGCACCACGCACAGTACCTCGCGGCTCATCGACGCCACCGCCAGTGCCAGCGTCGCGCCCATGCTCAAGCCGCACAGCGAGACGGTCTTGTGCTCTTCCTTGAGCTTGACCACCTTGCTCTCGACCTGGGCACACCAGTCCATCCAGTTCGGTGTCACGCCACGCTCGACCAGTGCTGCCGAATAATGCGGAATCTGCATTTCAACCACAGTACAGTTGGCGCGCTTGAGCGCCTTGGGAATGGTCCCCAGTTCCAAACTGGAGCCGCACAGGCCATGCAACATGATCACAGCATGATCCTTATGCCGCTCCTGCTGTCGTTCCAATTGATGTTCTGCGCGTGCGGTCTGGTCCATGCGGATGGGTGAAATGATATCGAATGGGCTACATTGTAAGCTTCTCTAAGATTTTCTTCAGTGGATTAGCAAAAATCTCACAGAATACGCACATTTTTTTTAGCCCAGCAACTTCGGGCAGGCTTAACCTGCTATGGGGATAACAGCCTCAGCTTGCACATCGACGGGCAAGGCGTTATCCGTAAAGATCATTAATACGATAGTCATCGACTTGCAACTTTCTGTGAGCAGAGAGTCCTGCGATCTGGTGCCGCTCCGTGAGCGCTGATTTGTATTCATTTTTTTTTGCAGGTCGTCCGCATGCAAATAGTTTTCCACAACCGCACGCAGTGTTTCGTCGACCGCTTTTAGTTTGACTAATGCCATGCTGTATCGGTTCGGGCAGGCGTCGTTGATCATCGCGCAATTGGATTGCTTTGTTCTATCGAGAGTATTTTCTTGGTTGCTGATTCTGTGTGTTCTTCGGACTACCTTGCCGGGAACGGCCCGGCAGCCGCTTACCTCAGTGTGTAGTTGACTCTTTGTTTTCTTCGGACGACCTTGCCGTGGGCGACCCGCCAGCCGCTTACCTCAGTGCGTAATTGAATCTTTGTTTTCTTCGGACGACCTAGCCGGGGGCGGCCCGGCAGCCGCTCACTTTCTTTGGTCTCGCCCAAAGATAAGTAAGCAAAGAAAGGCGACCGCTA
>Ga0066798_10001081_pt1 | contig 12301 bp, 12 predicted proteins | sample PersoiDNA2013203_FD_70961 | JGI IMG/M metagenome (GOLD analysis project Ga0066798, IMG submission 70961) | Permafrost soil microbial communities from the Arctic, to analyse light accelerated degradation of dissolved organic matter (DOM) -... | ecosystem: Environmental > Terrestrial > Soil >...
GCTATTTACCCCATTACCTGGGCTGGATTCACGGGCTCGACTGTCGACACCTGAGCACGCCACAGCAATTTTTACGGGCTGCATTGTTCCCGGCGAGCAGCTGAGTATCAGCAAGATGCCTGCTGGATAGTTCACTGCGACCGGGTGACATAGCCTTCCTCATTGGGCGTTCAGCGTCGCCGGCGCACCATCGACAGGCCCGCCAGTCCCAGGCCCAGCAGCGCCAGCGTGCCCGGTTCCGGCACTTGGCCGTTGAAGTCGACCGTGCCGCTGGCATTGTTGATGGACACCAGGTCGCCATTGATGATGACACCCTGGCTGGTGTTGTTGAAGGCGTCGAAGGCCAGCGAGTAGAACGGGTTCGGTTCGGCGAAGAAGGCGCTGCCGATGGCGTTGTCGCAATCCGCCGCCAGCGCCGCCAGCGGGCCGGCGACCGGCACGCCGCCCAGCGTGGCAGTACCCGCGCCCGTGCACACGGCGAAGTTCTGCGTGGCGTTCAAGGTAGCGCCGCCCTCCTCGTTCAGGCCGGTGATGCCGTCGAACAGGTTGCCCACGGCCAGCAGGATATCGTCGCCCGTGTTGCCGTTGACGGTCGCATCCGTGTTGGTGTTGGCATTGGCCTGCGAGAACGTCGTGTTCAGGCCGGGGTCGGCATAGAACTTGAAGTCCAGCTGCGTCAGGTCGTTGAACGAGCCGGCCGTGTTGTTGCCGGTGCCGCCTTCGCGGTAGACGTTGGTCAGTTCGAACGTGACGTACAGGCGATAGCCGCCGACGGCGCCCACGCCGGTGGTGGCCGAATCGATCGATGCTCCGCCGATCGAGAACGAACCGAAGGTCAGCCAGCCCGAACCCGTATTGGTGTCGCCCGTGACGTGCAGCAGCTGCGAAGAGCTGCCCGAGATCTGGTTGGCAACGAATGGCCCGTACGGCAAGGCCGTCGGCAGCGCCAGGGGATTGATGGTGAACGGTGGCGCGTCGGCCAGCGCCTGTGGCGCGGCCGCCAGGGCAAGCAACGCAACGGCGGCGCTGGTTGCCGCCTTGATCTTGGAGCTCTTCATGGTTTCTCCTGATGAGTGAAGGGTCGAGTCAAGCGTCGCGATCGCTTGTACTGACCTGCATCAGCAGAAAACATGCCAGCCAATGTAACTTGAGGTTAATCAAGGACTTCGCTGTTGGTGGCGGAACTTGCTATCGAGAAGTTGTAAAGATTTTCGACAGCGTGCCGCCACGACGGCCGCCGCGCTAGCGCTCCTTGACCAGCTCGTAGCAGCGGCAGGACACCGCTTCCAGGCCGCTGGAATCGAGGATCTCGATATTGCCGCGGCTGTAGGAAATCAGCTTCTGGTTCTGCAGCGCACTGGCCGCCTTGGTCACGCCAACCCGGCGCACGCCCAGCGCGTGGGCCAGGAATTCGTGTGTCAGGTGGAATTTCTCCGACTGCAGGCGGTCGCGCGTGACCAGCAGCGAACGGGCCAGGCGCGCCTCGAGCACATGGAAGCGGCTGCACACGGCGATCTGGATGGCCTGGGCCAGCAAGGTGTCCGTGTAGCGGTGCAGCAGGTGCTGCAGCGATTCCATGCGCTGGAACTCGGCGGAAAAATCGGCCGCGCCGATGCGCAGCACGCGCCCGGCACGTTGCACCACGGCGCGTACCTGGGCCTGCGTGTTGCCGAGGGCGACGGAGGTACCCAGCATGCCTTCGCGGCCGACTGAGCCGACCTCGAGTGTCATGCGACCTTCCGCGACGGCCAGCAGCGAGATCAGCGCGTCGACGGGGAAATAGATGTAGCGGATCGTATGGCCCGGCTCGAACAAGATATCGCCGACTTCCGTCAGGATGGTCTCGCACTGTGCTTCAAGCTGTGCCAGGTCTTCTTCTGGAAGGCTGGCGAGCAACCGATTACCGGCTGCGCTCGGCGGAGCGGGGCTGCTGTGCGCTGTGTCAAAGTTCAGATTCATTGTATGGCCTGATAGGTTGGCATGTGCACATCGTTGGATACCAAGCGTAACGACTCTCAATTCCCATGTATGTACGGTGACGCACGGAACACCCTGCAGCCGGGAACGACAATGCCAGCAAAGGCTCGCGCATTCCGCGGCCAAGAAAATAAAGGACTCATCATGAACCATCCAAGCACACCTCCACGCCGCGCCAACCTGCATCCGCTGATGCTGGTTGCCGCCGTCGTCTTCATCCTGTTCTGCGGCGTGGGCATCGCCTCCTTCATGGGTTGGCTGCCATCGTCCGACAACAGCGGACGTCCTGAACAGCTGGTCAATCCCGCCGCCGAACAACTCGCGACGGCGCCTTACTCACCACCGTCGGCGGCCGTGCAGTCGAGCCAGTACGCGGCCGGTGCCGGCACCGTCAACGGCGTGTCGACGTCGGGCAGCGGCGCGCTAGGCACCAGCGGCGGTGCGAACGATGTCATCGCCTCGCCCGTCGTGCCCGCATCGGAACCGCGCAAGACGGCGGCCGTGCGCGACGAAACGCTGCAGCGCGAACGGGAGCGCGAACGGGCCCGTGAACGCGCGGCCGAACGCAAGCATGCCGCCACGCCTGTGTGCAACAGCTGCGGTGTCGTCGAGAGCGTCAATGAAACGAAGACCCGTGCCGCCGGCAGCGGCGTGGGCGCGGCCGGCGGTGCCGTCGTCGGTGGCCTGCTGGGTCGCCAGGTCGGTGACGGCCGCGGCCGGGACCTGGCCACGATCGCCGGTGCCATCGGCGGTGCCGTGGTCGGCAATCAGGTCGAAGGCAATATGAAGGCCACCAAGAAGTACGACGTGACGGTGCGCATGCACGACGGTGAACTGCGCACCTTCCACACCGACTCGCCTGTATGGCGCGGCGGCGACCAGGTCAAGGTGGTCAACGGCATGCTGCAGTCGCGTTAATTCCCGGCTTGCCCTGCCCTGTTCGACCTCTCCTGCCCCGTGGTTCGCCACGGGGCTTTTTTTCGCTCCGTGCGCCAGCGAACGGAAGCAGCTCAACCGTAATCACACAATCGGCTTACACCGCCTTTGAGGACGGACATGGGGAGAAATCAAATGAACAGAACGGCGTGGGGTGGATTGGTTGCACTCGGGCTGCTGCTGGCCCGCATCGGTTACGGTGAACTGGACGCCTTCGATGGCAGCGTGCCGGAATGGACGGTGATGCTGCTGCTGACGGGGGGCCTGCTGGTGGCCATGCTGGGCGTGACGGGCATGCTGGGCCTGCTTGGCTGGCTGCCGCGCCTGGACGAACGCTAGGCCGGCGAAAAAATGTTGGTGCATTGTCCAGTTTTTTTCGCCAGTGTACGGCACCGAACAGAGCCCGGAAGTGACTACACAGATAATACGATTCATGGCAGTGCGGAACGACGAGCGCTGGACATATAACCCGAGACGAGAGGACAGATCATGCTTTATACAATCGCTGTAGTACTTATCATCCTGTGGCTGCTGGGCCTGGTCACGTCGTACACCGTTGGCGGCTTCATCCACATTCTGCTGGTGGTAGCCGTCATCATGATCCTGCTGCGCCTGATCAGCGGACGCGGCGTCTAGCGTTGATTTACCATGACAACAGCGGCGGTGCATGAAAGTGCAACGCCGCTGTGTTGTTTTCAGGGACCCGTAAAGAACAACCAGGAGATGCAGACATGACGATTTTGAACGACACTCGCAAGAAAACCGTGGCCGGCGCGCTGGCGCTGGCGATGACACTCGGCGCCACGGGTTGCGCCGACATGAGCGCGGAACAGCGCGGCACCGCCACCGGCGCCGGCATCGGTGCCGGCCTGGGCGGCATCATTGGTGCCAGTACGAGCCATGGCGGTGGCGGCCGCGCGGCCGGCGGTGCGGCCATTGGCGCCGCGGTCGGCGCCGTCGTCGGCAATATCTGGTCCAAGCGGATGGAAAGCCAGAAACAGGCCATGGAACAGGCCACGCGCGGCACCGGCGTGCAGGTATCGCAAACGGCGGACAACCGCCTGAAGATGGAAATCCCCAGCGATATCTCTTTTGACACGAACCGGGCCGACATCAAGTCGAACTTCCGCCCCATCCTGGACCGCTTCGCCACCACACTGAACGAGAATCCGGCCACCACCGTGACGATCATCGGCCACACGGACAGCACGGGCAGCGATTCGATCAACCAGCCCCTGTCGGTCGAACGCGCCTCGCATGCGCGCGACTACCTGGCGACGCGGGGCGTGTCGCCGACCCGCATCGTCGTCGAAGGCCGCGGTTCGCGCGAACCGATCGCGTCGAACGAGGACAACTCGGGCCGCGCCCGCAACCGCCGCGTGGAAATCTACGTGGCCGAAGCGGCACCGCGCAGCTAAGTTCACACCACTGCAGCACGACCGGCCGCATACGCGGCCGGTAACCCACTAGGAGACACCATGAGCACCCTGCGCGCCCTGTTCACCGTCTGCTGCACCGCCCTCGCCACGACCGCGCTGCCCGCCGCGGCGGCCAGCCTGAAGCCAGGCCTGTGGGAAATGACCAGCAAAGTGGCGTCCGCCTCGCCGGAAACCATGTCCGCGCTGGCGCTGGCGCAGAAGGAAATGGCGAACATGTCGGCCGAACAGCGCCGCACCATCGAGCAGGCCCTGGCCAACCAGGGTGTCAAGATGGACCTGGGTGCGACGGGCGGCGTCAAGGTGAACTTCTGCCTGACGCCGGAACAGGCGGCCGACCCCACCTTCCCCGCCGGCCAGCCGGGCCAGTGCAGCAGCACCCGCACGAAAGTCCCGGGCGGCATGAACGTTACCTTCAAATGCGACAAGCCCCGCTCCTCGGGCAGCGGCCAGGTCATCTTCGAAGGCGACTCGGGCTTCACGATGCGCATGAACGTGGACAGCACCGTCCAGGGCCAATCACAACAGATGACGGTCGAAAGCGCCGGCCGCTGGCTCAAGCGCGACTGCGGCACCGTCCAGCCGGTGCACTGAAGGCGCCCGCACGCCGATTCGGCGTCAATTCGGTGTCAGACACCTAAGCCACGAGTAACAGGACCCCGCCGCGTGCAAATTGCCGAAAACCGGCTGGTCGGCTTCGGGGGCTGACACCGGTCGCCGAGTAAAAGTTGCTTCAAAACCGGTGTCAGACACCGGTTTCCAAGCAACTGTTGCAGGATGAATTAGGTGTCTGACACCGAATTCAGACACCGAATTGAGTGCCGCTTAGTTGGCTTCCATGAACGCGAAGTACAGATCGCGGGCGCGGGTGGCAACCGGGCCGACGGGCAGCGCACGCGCTTCGTAGCGCACGCAGGGCGTGACCTTGCCGAAATTGCCCGTGTTGAAAATCTCCGTCGCCGTTTCCAGCTCGGCCGGGCGCACGCTGCGCTCTTGTACCGTCACGCCATCCTCCTTCAGCAGTGCGATGACGCGGGCACGCGTGATGCCGGCCAGGAAGGTGCCGTTCAGGGCCGGGGTCACGACAGCGCCCTCGGGCGTGACGAAGAACAGGTTGGCGGTGGCGAATTCGGCGACATTGCCGTCGATATCGCAGACCACGCCGTTATCGAAGCCGCGCGACTTGGCCTCGCGCAGCACGCGCGTGGTGTTGGCATACAGCGAGGAGGCCTTGGCGTCCGTCGGCGCCATGCGCGCATCCGGGCGCAGCAAGGTGGACAGGCAGGCCGTGAAACCGGTGAACGGGGGGATGGCGGCGTCGAACAGGGTCAGTGCAAAGGCGCTGCTTTCCGGCACCGGCACCAGCAGGCCCTCGGTGGCGAAGACCAGGGGGCGGATATACAGCACGGCGTCCGGCGGGAACTTGGCCACGCCTTCGCGCACCAGGGCTTCCATTTCGTCGACCGACAAGGGGCATTGCATGCCGAGGCGCTCGGCCGAGTGGATCACGCGTTGCAGGTGCGGACGCAGGTCAGGCAGGTGGCCGCGGATGGCACGCGCGCCATCGAACACGGAAGACCCCAGCCAGACGCTGTGGTCCATTGCGCCGAACAGGGGCGTATTGCCTTCGTTCCAGGCGCCATTGAAATAAGTCAGGTACATGCTCTCTCCGTGCAGTTTCCAAAAAGCAGAATCTAGCACACGGAGCGTGCTCGCATCAGAAGGCGTGGCGCAGGCCCACGTTGATGGCGCTGCGGCCCTTGCCTTGTTCGCTGAAATTACCCACCGTGTAATTGGCGCCGTTATGGTCCTTGATCTTCGCGTAGGCCGCGTAGAAGGCGGTGCGGCGCGACATCGAATACGTCATGCCGACGGCGATCTGGTTGGCATCCTGGTTGGCCAGCGAGCGGTCGTCCTTGCGGATGTACGAGAGCATGTAGGTGGCGGCACCGGCGGCATACGACACGCCGGCCAGCGCGTCGTTGCTGCGCGTCGAGGGCGATGCCAGCACCAGGGCGCCATATGGGTTGTCCTGGTCCCACGGCGAACTGCCGACGCCCCGGTTGACGGCATACGCCGCGTACACCGTGGCGGCCTGGCCCATGTGCAGGTTGGCGGCCACGAGCGAATTGCGCGACGACAGGTCCACGGGCGCCGTCGAACCGACGCCCTGCAGGTAGTTGTTCTTGCGCTGGTGCGCCGCGCGCAGGGTAAACGGGCCACCCTGGTAGCCGATCATGGCGCCATAGGCGCGATTGCGGGCCGTGCTGAAGACCGATTCGCCGAAGCTGTAGACGGCGCTGGCGACGAAGCCGTTGACGACGCCGGAGCGGAACTTGATGGTGTTGTCCGAGCGCTTGCTGCCGTTGCCCATCAGGTTCGTGGCCGTGCCGGCCATGCCGCCGCGGAACGGGTCGGCCACTTCGGCCAGGGTTTCGTAGCCCACGTCGTACTGGCGGCCCACGGTCAGCGCACCCCAGCGGTTGGCCAGCCCTACGTAGGCCTGGCTGCCGAACAGGCGGCCGTTCTGGTCGGACTGGCCGGTGTCGTTGCGGATGCCCGCTTCCAGGGTGAAGATGGCGGACGTGTTGTTGCCCAGGTCTTCGCGGCCGGAAAAGCCGATCACGGAACCGGTCGATACACCGGGGGAGATCTTGGTGCTGGGGCAGTTGCCGTCGCGGCAGTCATGCTCGGACACGGCGCCCGCATCGAGCACGCCATACACCTTTACCGAAGAACCGGAGGACGTGTCGGGCGGCGTTTGCGCCAGGGCGGCCATGCTGCCGAGGCAACCCGCTGCCAGCAGCGGGACTTTAATGAACAAGGTGTTCATGAAAAGGGTCTTCATGATGGGTCTCTAGGAGTCAAGTCAACAATCAACCGATGGGCTCGGCTATGCCACCTTGCATGCTTTTCCTAAAGCTTGACGCCAGTGTAGGCCCGAACTGCCGCGAATTCTGTGCGGAATTTCACAGTACGTCATTCTTGGTACTCTGCGGTACGTCGATAGATATACCTCAACTGGAGGTCGGCGTATACTGGTTGAAGCAGGTGTTTTTTCTTTTCTCAAAAGAAAGGCCGATCCATGCAACACGAAGTGAAATCCGCAACGCTTCACGTCCCGCCACGCATCTTGTACGAAGACAAACGCATTGGCGCCACCGATGCCATCGGCCTGCTGCGCGACGGCGACTGCATCATCGTGCCCTCCGGCGCCGGCGAGCCGCCGGCCCTGCTGACGGCCCTGTCCGACCGGCGCCGCGAGCTGCGCGACGTCAAGGTGGCGCAGATCCTTGCGCTCCGCAAATACGGCTACTTCGACTGCGACACGACGCAGCACGTGCGCCACCTGGCCCTGTTCTTCGGCGGCGCCTCGCGCGCGGCCGGCCAGGCCGGCTGGGCCGACTTCGTGCCCGCCTATTTCTCCGAGCTGCCCGCCCTGATCGAACGCGAGCTGATCGCTGCCGACGTCGTCTTCTCGTTGGCTTCCCCCATGGACGAACACGGCTTCTTTTCGCTCAGCCTGGGCGCGGACTACACGATGGCCGCCGTCGCCAAGGCGCGCGCCGTGGTGCTGGAAGTTAATCCGAACGTGCCCTTCGCCCATGGCCAGTGCCACGTGCACATTAGCCAGGTGGCGGCCGTGGTGGAAAGCACCGACCCCGTCTTCGAAGTGGGCCTGCCCGCCATCGGCGCCGTGCAGGAAGGCATCGCGGCCCACGTGGCGCCGATGATCGAGGACGGTTCCACCCTGCAGATCGGCTACGGCGGCATTCCGGACGCCGTCGTCATGCAGCTGGGCCACAAGCACGACCTGGGCATTCACACGGAAATGATCGGCGACGGCATCCTCAAGCTGGTGCAGGAAGGCGTCGTGACGAACCGCCGCAAGAGCTTCATGCCGGGCAAGATGGTGGCCACCTTCGCGCTGGGCTCGAAGAAGCTGTACGACTTCATGCACCACAACCCGATGCTGGAGATGCACCCCGTCAGTTTCACGAACGATCCGTATATCGCCGGCCAGAACGACAAGCTGGTGGCCATCAACGCCAGCCTGCAGGTCGACTTGCTGGGCCAGTGCGGTTCGGAAAGCATCGCCCACCTGCCCTATTCCGGCACGGGCGGCCAGGTCGATTTCGTCCGCGCGGCCAATCGTTCGCGCGGCGGCAAGGCCTTCATCGTGCTGCCATCCACCGCCAAGGATGGCACCATCTCGCGCATCGTGCCCACCCTGAGCGCCGGCACTCACGTCACCACCGGCAAGAACGACATCAACTATGTCGTCACCGAATACGGAGTGGCCCAGCTGCGCGGCAAATCGGCGCGGCAGCGCGCCGAAGCCCTGATCGCCATCGCCCACCCGGATTTCCGGGGCGAGCTGCGCCGCGCGGCCGCCGCCATCCACCTATGTTGACGAGGCCGTTTGTACGCTGGCGTACATTGTAGGGATTGCTGAACGGTTACACTGGCGTTTTGATCGAATGCGGCCAGACCGTACCACCGCATGCTAGCCATACTTGAAAGCATCGACAACGGCACCACGGGCATCGAGCCCCTGGTGATGTTGGTCGAGACCTTGCGCCCGCGCCGCCCCGGCGACATCCTGCGCGCCACCGCCAACGTCCGCACCCTGACCCAGCTGTTGAAGGGCAATCCCGCGCACGCACTGTCGTTGCGCGACTACTTGTTCCGGCTGCTGTCCGCGCGCCGCCATGCCAGCCTGTACAGCGAAGTGGGCGTGCTGTCGAACGACGGCTTCTTTACCGAACTGAAGCGGCGCATCGCCTACCGCATCCTGCCGCCCGCGCTGGGCGACGAATACCTGGCCGACGCGCTCGACCAGGTGCTGTACCGCCAGACTGATTACCAGTGGATCGCCGGCGTGCCGGCGGCCGACTGGCTGGCCCTGTTCGACACGGTGATGACGCCTCGCCCGGGCCCGAACATCATGCTGCCGGGACTGCTGGAAGCGATCCAGACCTTGAGCTACCGTGTCAGCGCCATCGGCCTGGAGCCGAAGCTGACCAATTTCCACACCGAGATGGAAGAGTTCGAGTCGCCGTTCATCGTGCAGAACCGCGAGGTGGTCCACTACCTGGATGGCTACGAGCGGATGCTGGCCGGCGGCGACGTCATGCTCGACGCCCGCCACCTGCTGGTGATGCTGGATCAGTGCGACGGCGTCATCGCCAAGATCCGCAAGAAGGCCCTGGCGCAGGGCACGTCGATCGCGCTGACCTACCTGCTCGTGACCCTGAGCCAGAGCATCGAGCGCTTGCGCAAGCTGCTGTACCTGGTGGACGTGTCGGGCGACACGCCGGAGCCGCCGACGGTGGACATCGATGCCGTGGCGGCCGACGCCATGCCGCACCGCCCCGCCACGGGCACCGCCACCCGCAAGCGCGCCGCCGCGCTGGCCCTGGCGCTGGAACTGATCGAAGCGCACAACGACAAGTACACGGTACGCGACCTGTTCGCCGACAATATCCACCTGCTGGCGCGCAACGTCACGGAAAACGCCAGCCGCACGGGCGAGCACTACATCGCCGAGAACCGCCGCCAGATGGCGGGCATGTTCCTGTCGTCGGCCGGGGCTGGCGTCATCGTCGGCTTCATGGCGCTGATCAAGATCCTGTTCGGCGCGCTGCGCACGGCCCCGCTGGTCGAGGCCTTCCTGTTCAGCATGAACTACTCGCTGGGTTTCATGCTGATCCACCTGCTGCATTTCACGGTGGCCACCAAGCAGCCGGCCATGACGGCCTCGCGCATCGCGGCGGGCCTGCAAAGCCCGGACGGCAAGCACATCGACCTGGACAGCCTGGCCGAACTGATCGGCAAGGTGCTACGCACCCAGGTGACGGCCGTGCTGGGCAATATCGCCACGGCGCTGCCGATGGCCTGGCTGATCGCGTGGAGCTGGCTGCAATTGACGGGCCATCACCTGGTGTCGAAGGAAAAAGCCCTGCACCTGCTGCATGATATCGACCCCATTCACACGCCGGCCCTGCTGTATGCGGCCGTGGCCGGGGTCTGCCTGTTCCTGGCGGGCCTGATTTCCGGCTACTACGACAACCAGGCTCTCTACACCCGCTGGGGCCAGCGCATCGGCCAGCTGCGGGGCCTGTCGGCGCTGCTGGGCAAGCCGCGTACGGCGCGGCTGGGCACCTACCTGGAGAACAACCTGGGTGGCCTGATGGGGAACTTCTACTTCGGCATCATGCTGGGCACCATTGGCACGGTCGGTGCGTTGATCGGCCTGCCCATCGATATCCGCCACGTTACTTTCTCTGCTGCCAACTTCGCGACAGCTCTGGTCGGCTTGGACTACGATGTAACCTGGCAACTGGTAGTGAAATCCGTAATCGGCTTCCTGGCCATCGGCAGCGTCAACCTGCTGGTCAGTTTCAGCCTTGCCTTGTGGGTGGCGCTGCGCGCACGGCGCATTCCCTTCGAGCATGGCTTCCTGCTGGTGCGCGCCCTGTTCCGGCAGGCCCGCAAGGCACCAGTTGATTTCTTTATCGGCAGCAAAGACGGCAGCAAGGAGAAAAAATGAAAACATGGCGTGCGCAACACTGTCTGCCCCTGATCCTGGCGATGTGGTCCCTCGTGGCCTGCGCCTCGCTGCCCACGGTCGATGCGGACAAGACCAAGGCCCAGGCGGCCACGACCCCCGTCGTGCAGTCCGCCAACGGCACCCTGCCGGCGGACAAGGCCAAGGCCCTGCTGGCCAAGCGCTGGTCGAAGTCGACCTTGGACCTGAAGGCCCAGGCCGCACTGGAAGACGCGGCCACGGGCGTGCCGCTGATCGCCGGCAACCAGGTCAAGCTGCTGTTCGACGGCCCCCAGACGATGGCCGAGATGATGAAGGCCATCGCCGGCGCCAAGTACAGCATCAACTTCGAAACCTACATCTTCGACCAGGACGAATTGGGCGACAAATTCGCCGAACTGCTGATGGAGCGCCAGCGCGCCGGCGTCGTCGTCAACATCATCTACGACAGCGTGGGTACGCTGGCCGTGCCGCAGGAGTTCTTCGACCGTATGCGCAAGGCCGGCATCCACCTTGTCGCCTTCAACCCCGTCAACCCGGCCAAGGTACGGGGCAACGGCTGGAAGGTGAATAACCGCGACCACCGCAAGATGCTGATCGTCGACGGCAAGATCGGCTTCGCCGGCGGCATCAATATCAGCGACACCTACTCGAAGAGTTCGCCCTTCCGCTCGAAGTCGCGCCCCCGTTCCGAGAAGGACGTCGGCTGGCGCGACACGCACGTGCGCATCGAAGGGCCTGCCGTGCACGCGATGCAGTGGCTGTTCATCCAGAACTGGACCAAGCAGGACGCCGATGACCTGCGCGAAGCGGATTACTTCCCCAATCCCGTCATTGCCGGCGACAAGCTGGTGCGCATCCTCGGCAGCGAGCCGGGCGGCAAGTTCGAAATCTACAAGTCCATGCTGCTGGCGATCCAGGAAGCGAAGAAATCGATCCACATCACCTGCGCCTATTTCGTGCCGGACGAGCAGACCCTGAAAGCGCTGATGGATGCGGCGAAAAGGGGCGTCAAGGTGGAGCTGGTGCTGCCCAGCGTGTCGGACAGCGGCCTGGTCTTCCACGCCGGCCGCGCCTTCTACGAGCCCCTGCTGGCGTCGGGCGTGCGCATCCACGAGCTGAAGCTGGCCGTGCTGCATGCCAAGACGGCCGTCATCGACGGCGTCTGGTCGACGGTGGGCTCGACCAATATGGACACGCGCAGCTTCCTGCACAACAGCGAAGTGAACGTCATCGTGCTGGGCGACGCCTTTGGCAACGAAATGGAAAATGCCTTCCGCGAAGACCTGCGCAACTCGAAGGAAGTCTCGCTGGCCGCCTGGCGCGACCGCCCCGTCGTGACCAGGATGAAGGAATGGGCGGCGAAGTGGTGGGATTACTGGCTGTAAGCCGCCGCTGATCA
>Ga0066798_10001082_pt1 | contig 12285 bp, 11 predicted proteins | sample PersoiDNA2013203_FD_70961 | JGI IMG/M metagenome (GOLD analysis project Ga0066798, IMG submission 70961) | Permafrost soil microbial communities from the Arctic, to analyse light accelerated degradation of dissolved organic matter (DOM) -... | ecosystem: Environmental > Terrestrial > Soil >...
TCGTATGAAGCGCTGCGCTCACTCTCGGATTCACGCGGTGGCAATCAATCCAACCTGAATGGCTCCTTGATGAATGCGTTCGAGGTGCCGCTGTTGCCACTGGAAAAGCAACAAGCCATCGCCCGCCACATCAAGCAAGCCATTGCAGATGCCAACGCATTGCAACAAACCATCGAACTGCAACTGCGCGACATCGAGCTGTTGCCCTCACGCCTGTTAGCCCAAGTTTTTGACACCCAGGGAGACACACAAAATGACAAATAAAAACATCGCCACCCAACACCACGCCACCTTTGAAGGCATTCGTCATGTTGATGAAGACGGCAATGAGTTCTGGCTGGCGCGGAAGTTGGCCGAAGTGTTGGACTATTCACAGTACCGGCATTTTTTACCGGTAGTTGAACGCGCCCGCGAGGCTTGCAAGAACAGCGGTCAGCCACCAGAGGACCATATGGAGGATGTCCTCACAATGGTCGATATTGGGTCAGGAGCCAAGCGGCAGGTAGAAGACATTCGCCTGACCCGCTACGCCTGTTACCTGATCGTCCAGAACGGCGACCCCAGCAAGCCAGTCATCGCCAACGGCCAAACCTATTTCGCCATGCAGACCCGGCGGCAAGAACTGGCCGACGATGCCAAATTCTCCCAGCTCAGCGAAGATGAAAAGCGGCTGGCCATCCGCAATGAGATGGCAACCCACAACAAGTACCTCGCCGCTGCTGCCAAAGATGCAGGTGTGGAAACGCCGTTCGACTTTGCCATCTTTCAAGACCACGGCTACCGGGGTTTATACGGCGGCTTGTCGGCTAAAGAAATTCATGCACGCAAGGGTCTGAAAAACAGCCAACGGATTCTGGACCACATGGGCAGCACCGAGTTGGCCGCCAACCTGTTCCGCGCCACGCAAACGGAAGAAAAGCTCAAACGCGACGAAGTCAGCGGCAAACGGCAAGCCAACCAGACCCACTTTCAAGTGGGCCAGACGGTGCGCAAGACGATTGAAGAATTGGGTGGCACCATGCCCGAAGCCTTGCCCACGCCGGGCACCAGCATCAAGCAAATTGAAACTGCGGCCAAGAAACTGGAACAAAAGAAAACCTGAATATGGCGGCCAAACTTGAAATTTCCAGTCGATACGCTACACATTTAATAGCTGCTCACGCACATTCCACGAGCGCTACAGCCCTAAAACACTATCGGTTTAAACGGACGCTGAATGCATCCGTCATCTGGGTGCGCGGCATCGAATCAATGAGCTTTGACCCTGCGACAGGGCAAGCATGAAAAACAAGATCACTTGATCTAAAATTAAAGCATCAATTGATACCAAAAGAGAAATCATGGTCCTTGTTACTCCTGAAAAAATCGCCTCGGTCATGGCGCTGTTCCCGGTGCCGCATTCGTTTGCCGAGTTGGACGATCTCGTCGCCCACGGGCTGCCCAAGGACGCGTTAAAAGCCAGTGTGGACCGGGTGTGCGTCAGTGGCGAGGACCGGAAAAAACTCCTGTACCGCATCATTCCCGAAGCCACTTACAAGCGGCGGCGCAGCCATCTCACCGCCGATGAATCCGAACGGGCCGAGCGCCTGGCCCGGGTGTTTGCCACCACCGACTACGTCTGGAACTCAGAAGACGATGCACGGGTGTTCTTACGCACCCCCCACCCCATGCTCCAGGGCCGCACCCCGCTGGATGTGTCCATGACAGAGCTGGGCGCTAGGCGGGTTGAAGAATTGCTCTGGAAACTCTATTACGGCATTGCAGCCTGATGCAGATCTACCGCATCGGGGACAGTCGGCATCCGCTGTGGGACGGCACCGGCGCCGCCATGGTGGGCGGGCGCTGGAACAGTCCGGGCCGCCCCGTCATCTATGGCTCGCTGAGCTACGCCTGCGCCATGCTGGAAATACTGGTGCATGCCAATATTGGCCGCATTCCTTCAACGCATTCTTATTTGGTGGCTGAAATCCCGGACAGCGTCCCCATCGAACGCCACACTGCCCAGTCCCTCCCCCGTGGCTGGGATGGCGACGACCCCTCGATTGCTCGGCGTTTTGGTGATCAATGGTTACTGGAGGCGCGCAGCGCGGTGTTGGTGATCCCCTCGGTTGTGGCCACACTCGAATGGAACGCCATCATCAACCCTCTGCACGCCAGCGCAAACCAGTTTTTGGTATCCCCAAGTCAAAAGGTCATCTGGGACCAGCGCCTGTTTACGCGCCTGAACGCTTGAAGATTTAACGGTAAAACGCGACGACATACATTCCATGATTCCTTCAAAAAAGACCAAAGCCCCCAAAGCCATCGCCTCCACCCAGTCGCTGTCGAGCTTCGTCAAATCCATCTGCGACATCATGCGGCGCTCCAACTGCGCCAGCGCCTTGCAGTACGTGCCGGAGCTAACCTGGATTTTGTTTCTGCGCATTCTGGACGCGCAGGAGGAGCGTGCCCGTGAATCGGCCGAGGCAGTGGGCCAGCTCTTCACCCCGGCCTTGCGTGCGCCCTACCGCTGGCAGGACTGGGCGGCACCCACCGGCTACAAGCGCGACGAACTCAAGGCCAAAGTGGGCGACTTGTTCGCCTTCATCAACAAAGACCTGCTGCCCCATTTGCACAGCCTGGACGTGCTGCCCGACGGGCGCCCCAACCCGGCGGCCAGCCCCAAGCAGCGGGTGATTGGCCGCATCATGTCCGCCGTGGAGCGGGTGCGGGTGGACTCGGAAACCAACCTGTGCGACATCCTGGACAAGGTCAACGACATCCACACCGACCACATCGACGACCAGCATTTCTTCACCCTGTCGCAGGTGTACGAGGATTTGCTGCTGAAGATGGGCGAGAAGAATTCGGACGGTGGGCAGTTTTTTACCCCGCGTGAGGTGGTGCGTGCCATGGTGCGCATGGCCGACCCGCAGCCGGGCGAAACCGTGTACGACCCGTGCTGCGGCACCGGTGGTTTTTTGGCGCAGGCCTATGAACTGATGGCGCACAAGTTGGGCGATGCGGTGTCCAGCACCGAGCTGGAGCGCCTCAAGCACAACACCTTTTTTGGCCGCGAGAAGGAGAACCTGGTGTTCCCGATTGCGCTGGCGAATCTGGTGCTGCACGGCATCGACCAGCCCAACCTCTGGCATGGCAACACGCTGTCCGGTGCGCCCACTTACGACGCGCTGTTTGAGCAGGCGCCCGCCACCTTTGACGTGATCCTGACCAACCCGCCGTTTGGTGGCAAAGAGGGCAAGGAGGCGCAAAAGAACTACAGCTTTGAGACCAGTTCGACGCAGGTGCTGTTCATGCAACACATTCTGGCGGAGCTAAAACCCGCGCTGGACGGCCAGCCGGGTGGCCGCTGCGCGGTGGTGCTGGACGAGGGCTTGCTGTTTCGCACCAACGAGAGCGCGTTTGTCGAGACCAAGCGCAAGCTGCTCGATGAGTGCGATTTGTGGTGCATCGTCAGCCTGCCGGGCGGCGTGTTCTCCACCGCGGGTGCGGGCGTCAAGACCAATTTGCTGTTTCTGACCAAGGGCAAAAAGACCGAGCGCATCTGGTACTACGACCTGTCGCACGTCAAAGTGGGCAAAAAGACGCCGATGACGCTGAGCCAGTTTGGCTGGGGGACGCAGTTTGAAACGCTGAATGATGCCGCCCTGCCCGCCACGCTGGTAGGCGACTGGCACGCGCAAGAGGGCAACGCCGACCAGCCGTTTCCCACGCTGGCGCGCCTGCTGGCCCAGCGCGGCACGCCCGAGGCGAGCAGCGATTTTTCGTGGACGGTCGATTTCACCGCCCGCCGCGCCAAGGCGCGTGCCGACATGCTGCCGCATCTGGCCGAGGTGGAGCGGCTCAAAAACCACGCGGTCGCGCTCAAGGAAAAGCTGGGCACGCTAAAAAAGGCGAACGGCGACGACAAAAAGATGGCGCTCTGCCGTGATGAACTGTTGACCACCGAAAAGGCAGGGCGCGAGAGCCAGGCCAAAGCCGATGCCATCGACGCCACCACCTTCGACCTGAAAGCCGTCAACCCCTGCGCCAAGGTAGAACGCGACACCCGCACGCCGCGTGACATTCTGGATTCGATTGCGGCGCATGGTCAAACCGTGGACGCTGCGCTGCAGCGGCTGCGCACGCTGACGCGTTGATTTGCTACTATTTTTATAGCTACATAAGCAAGCAGGACGGGGGCTACTTGCCGAAAAGCTTCTTGAACCCCTGACCCACCTTGTCGCCCAGCGAGGCCCCGGCGCCGGTGCCGACCCCGGGCAGGATGACGGTGCCGATGGCCGCCCCAATCAGGGCCGCGCGCGTCAGGGTGACCTCGGGTGCATCGAGCTTGCCACCGACTGCCAGCGGTACGCCCACGGTGCTGGCCAAATCCACCGTGACTCGCCCGCTCAAGGCGCGGCCCGGTGACACCGCCACATTGCCCGTGGCGCTCAAGACCCCGGAACTCGCCGCCAGGTTGCTGAGCTGCAGCGCCCGGCCGTGGGTGGTGACCTGGCCGCCCAGCGTGTCCAGCGTCGTCACGCCGCCCCGGCTCAGCCCCACGGTTTTGACCGCCTTGGCCAGATCAATGCCATGCAGCACCGCATGGCGCACGGTGAATTTGCTCTGCGTTTGCAACAGCTCCGCCGCCGCGCCCAGGCTGGTGGTGCGCACCGACAAGGTGGTGTCCGCGTCCAGCGCACCACTCAACACCGGCGGCGCACGGGTCAGCGCCGCCACCTCCACCGAACGGGTTTGCAACTGGCCCTTGACCACAAACTCGGCCCCGGCCCGGGGCGCGGGCTGCAACTGGAAGTGGCCTTGGACCGTGCCACCGCCAACCGCCAAGACCAGTGTCCAGTCCCGGTCCTGACGCTGGACCCGGGCCGTGGCCCCATGCAACTGCCCCTTCAGGATCTTGATCGACACATCATCGGGCATGCCTTGCGGGCTCAACTGGGCCTCGGCATCGAGCACGATGCTGCTGCCGGTGGTGCTCACCCAGGTCACGCTGTCGAACACCGTGCGCCGTGGAATGTACTGCGGGTCAATGGTGTTTTCGGCCTCTAGCCCCCGTGTAGTCTGCGTTAACTGCTTCTGTTTTTGTAGCAACAACAGCAACGCGTCAATCCCGCTCTGCGGCAGCCGCGCACCGCGCACCAAGACGGTGGAGAGTTCCAGCTGGCCGCGCACCAGCGCGCGCCAGGCCGGGCGCACTTCAATGCGCTCCAGCGTCAGCGCCGGTCGGGTTTGCAGCGCAATTCCTTCCACCGCCACGGCAGGCAGCGGCCACACCGCCACCTCGATGTGCGTCAACTGGACGGCCACGCCCAAGGCGGCGCTGGCTTCGCGCTCGGCCCGGGCCTTGAAATCATCCGTCCCAATCCAGCGCTGCACAGCCCACACGGCAGCGGCCAGCACCAGCAGCAGCCCCAGGCTGGCCAGCAGCATCCATTTCAACATTCGTTTCATGCCCGGATTTTGCACCGGCCCCGCCGTGCATGGCGTTTTGCGTGCTGCAGGACTTAGCAAGTAAACTGAAGCGAATGAATGCACGTCTCTACCTGGTTCTGCTTCTCCTGCTGGGGGCCGTCGGTCCCGCCTTGGCCAACCCACCCGGCGTCGTCGAAGTCGGAGGGTCGCTGCGGGAAGCCAACATGCAAGGGCTCGCGGGGCCCGCTGCCAAACTCTCTGAATTTCGCGGCAAACCCTTGCTCATCAACGTCTGGGCCAGCTGGTGCGGCCCTTGCCGGCAAGAAATGCCCTCCCTGCAACGACTCGCTCAACGCTTTAACGGCAAGCAGTTTGCCGTCATCGGCATTTCCACCGATGACTACCCCGAAGCGGCCCAGGCTGCGTTGAAAAGGTCCCAGATCGGATTCCGTCAATTCATCGACCACCAGCTGATTCTCGAAAACATGCTGGGCGCTCAACACCTGCCCCTGACACTGCTGGTCAATGCCCAGGGACAGGTGCTGCTGAAGGTCTATGGAACCCGGGAATGGGACGATGCACAAAGCCTGGATCTGATCAGCCGGACCTTGCGCGTCAAGCTGTAGCCCGATCCACAACCATGCGCATACAAATTCAACAATCCAAGGCCGTTGGACTGCTGGCCGCACTCACCATTGCGGCCATTCTGGTGTCTGTGACTTTTTTGATCTGGCGCTTGCGCGCCAGTGAACTGGAACATGCGCGCCTGGAGACCCAAAGCCTGACAGAAATGCTGATGCAACAAACCCAGCAGAGCTTTGAAGGGGCTGACCTGGTGCTGCAAGGGGTGCAAGAACGCCTGTCAACCCCCTTTGGACGGCAGTTTTCACTCGACAGTGCGCCCACCCATTTGCTGCTCAGTGCGCGCGTGTCTGGCATGCGCCAAATGAGCTCCATCTTTCTGGTGGATGCCCAAGGCACGGTGATCAATTCATCGCTGGACTTCCCGATGCCAAAAATAACCGTAGCGGACCGCGATTATTTCAAAAAGTTTGCCTTTGACGGCGAAAAATCCTATTTCATCAGCAAGCCGATGCGCAACCGCATCAACAACGACTGGACGCTGTACATGGCGCGCCCGCTGTTTGAGGTCAACGGTAAATTTCGCGGCGTTGTCGTCGCCGCCATGAGCATCCCTCAGTTTGAGCAGATGTACCAGATGATCAAGCTTGATTACGATCGTCCCATTGCGCTTTACCATGCGGATGGCAACCTGATTGCCAGCCAGCCACACCGCGACAATTCGATAGGTTCGTTCGCCCCCGAACTCAAGCATGAAGCTTTTCCGACCAAGGGCAACGAAGTTCGCACCATCAAGCATGTCAATGAAGAAGGTGAATCTGAAGTCTTTTCCCTCGGCCGCCTGGCGAAATACCCCCTGTTCGTCAGCGTCACCGATGATGAAAACCTGAGCCTGGCGTCCTGGCGCGAAACGGTTACACCCATCGGGATGGGGGCCTTGCTGGTATGTATTTTTACCGCCTCCATTGCCCTGTTCTTGAACTCCAAGCTCAAAAGCAAGGAAGAAATGGCGAAGGCATTGCGCGTGGCGAAAGACCGTTACCAACATACCGTCAATTCGGTCATGGACGCCATCGTTGCCGTCGACGAATCAATGCACATCGTGCTCTTCAATCCGGCGGCTGAACGCATGTTCAACCTGCGCGCGAGTGAGATCGTCGGTCAATCTTTTGACATCCTTATTCCCGACTGGGCGCGCACCAGGCACCATGGTCACGTCGCCAACTTCATACAAGAGGAAACAGCCTCACGGCCCATGAACCCGCAGCTTGAGATCACTGGCAAGCGAGCCAATGGGGAAGAATTTCCGATTGAGTCCACCATTTCCAAATCCATCATTGGGGGCAAACTGCAAATGACAGCCGTGCTGCGCGACGTCACTGCCCATCGCCATGCCGCCAATGAATTGCGCAAAGTCAACCAGCAACTGCGCAATTTATCCACCTCCTTGCAAGAGGTGCGGGAGCAGGAGCGAACACGCCTCTCACGCGAGCTACACGACGAACTGGGCCAGCAACTGACGGGCCTCAAACTGAGCCTGTCGTGGTTGGGTACCCGGCTCAAGGACGGGCGAACGGCGACGCCCGACGCGGTCGACGACATGCGCCATTTGCTGGATGGGGCCATTGCCTCGGTGCGACGGATCTCGACCGAGCTGCGCCCTCTCGTGCTCGATGACCTCGGTTTTGGAGACGCCATTGCGTGGCAAACCCTTGAATTTGCAAAACTCAGCCAGCTGGACGTCAAGCTCAACCTCCCGGCGGAGAATGAAGTCAAGGGCGATGCATTGGCAACCGCCTTGTTTCGAATCGTGCAGGAGTCACTCACCAATGTGGCCCGCCACGCCAACGCCACCCAAGTGAAAGTCGACCTGATCGTCGCCCACGACATCCTCACCTTGAGTATTTGCGACAACGGCCAGGGCTTTCAAGACAATGCGCGGGAAGACGGCATTGGCCTGGTGAGCATGCGTGAACGCGCGACCTCGGTGGGGGCAAGCTTCAACATCGTCAATGGTTTTGGGCCGGGCCTTGGTACGGGCACCACCATTGAGGTGACCATCCCCGTTCAGGTCCTGATCTATGTGGAAGAGAAAGCATGAAAATTGACGTACTGGTGGTTGACGACCACGCCATCATCCGGGACGGACTGAAGAAAATCCTCGCCGATACGGAGGATCTGGTCGTTGCGGGCGAGGCGGGCAATGGCAATGTCGCCCTGGATAAAGTTCGTGAGCGAGACTGGGGCCTGGTCGTACTTGACATCTCCATGCCCGGACGCAACGGCCTTGAGCTCATCAAGCTCATCAAAGCCGAGCGCCCCAAACTGCCCATTCTGATTTTCAGCATGCACCACGAGGAGCAATACGCCGTGCGCGCGATTCGGGCAGGGGCCTGCGGCTACCTGTCCAAGGAAGGCGACAGTGACCTGATCTTGCCCGCCATGCGCCGGGTGGCAGCAGGTAGCGTATTCATCAGCCCCAAACTGGCCGAACTGCTCGCCATGGACGTCTCACCCAACACGCATGAGCAACCGCACACCTGCTGAGCAACCGGGAGTACGAAGTTTTCACCCGCATCGTGCGTGGCATCAGCCTGACCGCCATAGCCGAAGAATTTTCGCTGAGCATCAAAACGGTCAGCACCCACAAGTCGCACATTCTTTCCAAAATGGACATGGCCTCCCAGGTCGACCTGGTGCGCTACGCCATCGAGCACAATTTGCTTGACCTGAATACGAAATAGACTTTCCCTGATGCCGCATAGGAATATTCCTACGCGGGTTTTCATCCATGTCCTATATCTAATAATGGACACTCCGATCAGAATTTGTGCAAAGTAAACCTTAAGTAAAACTTAAGGAAACTTCTTACACATGAAGGACTCGGAAATGAATTTCATCGCATCAGGCAAAACAACATTGGCTCAAATTCTGGTCCCAGCGGCCATAGCAGCTCTCTTGAGCGTATCGGGCAGCGTGCAGGCCGCCGACATCAACGTCGACGCCGCCATGGCCCTGGCCAAAAAGAACGACTGTTTCAAATGCCACGCCATTGACAAGACCAAAAAAGGCCCTTCGTACAAGAAAGTCGCTGCCAAATACAGGGGCAAAGCAGATGGCGAAGAGAAAGTTATCAAAAACTTCACCACCGGCCCCAAAGTGAAGCTGGAAGACGGCACCGAAGAAGATCACAAGATCATTGACACCAAAGACGCCAAAGAAATCAAGAACCTGGCGCAGTGGATCCTGTCGCTCTAAGTTCAGGCTCGTTGGGACCGAGCGGTCCCAACCACTTCCATTGATCAACCAGCCGTCCGTCGGCATCAAGTATTAAAAATGCGTACCAGTCAATTTACAAAGTGGATCATGGCCGCCGCCGTCTGTCTGTCGGGGGTCTTGACCACCTTGCCAGCGACTGCCGCCACCAAAGAAATAGTTGCCCCCGTTGTCCAGAAACTGGACAACGCGACTTGCCAGACCTGCCATGACGGTAAAAAAGGCAAGCTCGACATGCCCGGCCTGGGCGGCGACAAACATGCCTTGCATGACATCAGCCCCGACAAATACAGCAAGAGCGTGCACGCCAAGCTGGAATGCGTGGCCTGCCACACCGACATCGTAGACAGCACCAGCCAGCACAAACGCAGCAATGCCAAAGCACCTGACTGCGCAACATGCCACGAGGCGCTGTGGAATCAAGCCAAGAAAACGGTCAAAGCTGGTGAAACATCGCGTCTGGAAACCGTCGTCAAGAACATCGAGGCTTACAAAAAGTCGTTCCACGCGCAGCCTGACAAAGACAACCCAACCGTTGCCAAGGCCACCTGCACGCAGTGTCACGACACGCATGCCTTCAATGTGCCCGCCGACAAGAAGAGTGCTGAATACGCTGCCTGGCGCAAAGAAGTGCCCACCCTGTGCGGAAGCTGCCATGACGAGCAACTCGAAACCTTCACCTCCTCCGTGCACGGCAAAGAGCTGCTCGAGAAAAACAACAACAAGGCCCCGGTCTGCATCAGCTGCCACACCACGCATGAGATCACCAACACTTCGTTGGTCTCGTTCAAACTGCTCGTGACCGATGCCTGCGGCAGCTGCCACAAAGAAAACCTGGCCTCTTACCGCGACACCTACCACGGTCAAGTGACCCGGCTCGGTGGCGAAGAAACCGCCAAATGCTTCAACTGCCATGGCAGCCACGGCATCTTGCCCGCCAGCGACCCCAAGTCAACCATCAATGTGGCCAATCGCCTGAAAACCTGCCAGAAATGCCATGACGGCAAAAAACGCGAGTTGGCGACGGCCGGATTTGTTACCTTTGGCCCGCACGCCAATAGCCACGACTTTGCCAAGTACCCTCAAATGTGGATCGTCACCAAGTTCATGCAAGCGCTGCTGATCGGCGTGTTTGCTTTCTTCTGGCTGCATTCCGGCCTGTGGTACTTCCGTGAATGGCAAGACCGTAAACACCACGTCAAGGTTCCTCACCTGCGCACCGATGGCCTGCCACTGGACGAGAAGAAATTCTTCCAGCGCTTCCCTGTTGGCTGGCGCATTGCCCACCTGGTGTTTGCACTGGTCACCATGACGCTGGTGCTCACCGGCACCTCGGCCCTGTTCTCGCACACCACATGGGCACCCATGGTGGCCAATGCCTTGGGCGGCTCCAAGGGACTGGCCTTGATCCACCGGGTGGCGGCCTCCCTGTTCATCGGCATCTTCTTCATCCACTTTGTGTATGTGATGCAAAGCCTGCTGCGCAGCAAGACCTTCCGCTGGTTTGGTCCTGACTCGCTCATTCCAAACTGGAAAGACCTGGCTGACTGCATCGGCATGTTCAAGTGGTTCCTCGGCATGGGCCCACGCCCACGCTTTGACCGCTGGTCTTATTTCGAGAAGTTTGACTACTGGGCTGTGTTCTGGGGCGTGAGCATCATTGGCTGCAGTGGCTTGATGTTGGCCTTGCCAACTGTCACCGCCAAGTTCCTGCCAGGGTGGGTGTTCAACATCGCCACCGTGGTCCATGGAGAAGAGGCCTTCCTCGCTGCCGTGTTCCTGTTTACCGTGCACTTCTTTAACAACCACTTCCGGCCCGACAAGCTGCCACCACCGGACATCGTGATGTTCACTGGTTTGCAGTCGCTGGAAGAGTTCCGCGCCGACCACCCTGCTCAGTACCAACGGCTGGTGGACTCAGGTGAGCTCGAGAAACACCTGGTAGACGGCCCATCAAAACCAATGACTCAGGCTTCCAAGATTCTGGGTGTCACATTGATCATTGTTGGCCTGACGCTTCTGGTGTTGGTTATTAACGGGTTTTTGACAGGCGCTTGAAGGTGCTGACCGTTAAAAAAAGCAAGCAAGTTATTTAATAGAAAGAGTAAGGCTTAAAAAATGAAAAAGCTTATGAAGATCAAACGGATAGTGAGGGTTGCCCTGCAATGGGCGGCTTTGGGGACAGTGCTTCTAGGCGGCTCGGCTTATGCCGCAGACGCCGTCAAGGCGCCTGTATTGGCATCGACCATGTCCAAGGATCTGATCCTGAAAGGCGATGCAACCTGTACCGGTTGCCATGACGAGGTGGACGACACCGGTATGGACGTCAAGTCGATGCTCTCGTTGCACCCTTCCGTGCTGGCCATAGCCAAAACGAAACACGGCGTCCGTGGCGACAGCCGTACTCCCACCTGTACCAATTGCCATGGCGAGAGCGTGAACCACGTCAAAAAGCCAGAAGGCGTCAAAGAGCGACCAGCCCCCGATCGCACCTTTAGAAAAAATACTACAACACCCGTGGTAGAGCGTGTGGCGGCTTGTCTGTCTTGCCACGAAAAAGATGCCAAACGTCACCAGTGGACCGGCAGTGCGCACCAGGTTAATGATGTCGCCTGTACCAATTGCCACCAGGTTCACACCGGGCATGACAAAGTACGCGACAAAAAAACTCAGCCTGAAGTTTGCTATGCCTGCCACAAAGAGCAACGCGCTGACAGCAAGAAAATGTCGCATCACCCGATCGGTGAAGGCAAAGTCACTTGCTCTGATTGCCACAACGCGCACGGTTCAGCTGGTCCGAAGTTGCTGAAGAAAAACACGCTGAATGAAACATGCTTTACCTGCCACGCAGAAAAACGCGGTCCGTTCTTGTTTGAACACCAGCCTGTGACAGAAGACTGCTCCAACTGCCACACACCACACGGCTCCAACATCACACCGTTGCTGAAATCACGTGCGCCTTTCCTGTGCCAGGAATGCCATGACGGTACACATGCCAGTGGCACCCCCGTG
>Ga0066798_10001083_pt1 | contig 12269 bp, 10 predicted proteins | sample PersoiDNA2013203_FD_70961 | JGI IMG/M metagenome (GOLD analysis project Ga0066798, IMG submission 70961) | Permafrost soil microbial communities from the Arctic, to analyse light accelerated degradation of dissolved organic matter (DOM) -... | ecosystem: Environmental > Terrestrial > Soil >...
TCGCCAACCGAAAGAAAAATGGTAGCTTGATCTGAATCGTACTTTATACGATGTATATTATGTTAAGTTACATTGTAAGATAGCTTATGCTTCGTGGTGGCCATCCGATCACACAACAACTGAAAGTCGATCATGCTCAGTTGTAAAAGAAGCCACCAATGCCAATGGCGGGTTTGGAGCGCTGCTATTCAATCTTGATCGAATCTAGTGTGGTGGCTGTGAGTACTCTCCCGGTGCCAGGCCCGTTGATCAAGCTCCAAACGGTCGCCTGCTCTTCGTACAGACTTTCGCCCGGCACGCAATCCACGGGCAAGACAACCTTGTAGCCGTTCTGAGCGGCGCCGGTCGCAGTATGAAGGGCGGCTCCGAAAGCGGTGGTCCCGCAAACGATTACGGTCTTGACATTTTTGGCTTTCAGGTACTCATCCAGCTTCGTCCCAAAGAACTTGTTGACGCTCGCTTTGACAATGGGTTCGTCATCCCTTGGGGCTACTGGCGGCAGGATAGTCTCTCGCGATCCGCCGCCAGTGTTGCTGTAGAAAACCGCCATGTGTGCGCTCCGCGCCTTTTCCAAAAATGCGGCCATCGCCGACACGGCAGCGATGCAGCGGGGGCGACGCTCCTGATTGCAGGTGGCCTCCTCAATATCGAGTAGGAGTAAGGCGGTTTCATTGGCCTTCACTGTTGACGCAGAGAGCTTGGGCACTGGCGGGGCCTTCACTTGGTCCCACAACTCGACGATGCTCGCCGCCGTCACCGACTTCACGGCAACGATCAAGGCAAGGGCCACAATCGGGATTCGAACGCGCATGATCGTCTCCTATCTATCAAGGTCAGTAAATGCTGCCCAGTCTAAACGGAATTACGTCTTTAAACGAGTTTCGCTAAGAGCGCTGAGTCGTCGGCCGCCCAGTTTCTGCGAATGAGGGCAATCAGTCTTCTGTTGACCTTCACCGCCGCCGAAAGCTGACGGGTAAATTCAATATCTGTCCGCCGGGCCGTTGCAAGTGACTGTGTCAAAGATTTCGGCACGTTACTGGCCCTTCCATTTCATGGATGCCACGACCAGCACAGTCGCCTTGATTGGCTCGCGAAACGCGGGCGAAGGGGACCTCACTCTGTGGGTTGTGCGAGACGACGACATCAGTCAGGCACCGACAGGGGCCAGAGTTGTGCGCCTGCCCACGCGCGATGTCTGGATGCTTGTTCGCATCGCCGTCGATCACCCGAGCGACCTGACCGCTGTGCATGCCCTGCAAGACGGCATCCACTTGCGCGTGATGAATCCGGGGGTAATACCAATGTCGCCGGTAGCGCCACTCACCCCACGGGCTTGCCTGACAAACGGGGGTAATTACCTGGCTGTCGTAAACGACATGCTGGCGCGAAGCGGAGTGCCAGCGGCAGAACGCACAATGGTCGCGCTATGGCATAGGCAACCCGACGCCGTCAACCGAGCAGGCCGCCGCAATGACAGCGGCACTACCCGATCTGAATGCGCGCTTGCGATCTTCCAATGGCCTCAGCGCCGGTGGCAAAACTATCCAAAGGTGGTCGTACCCCAATCCCGCCATAGGCACTTATGGACGCGACTATGCCCTGCGTGCCGCTGTTGCATTCGCCGGTCTGGGTGCCCTGCCGCCCGATGAAGCCATTTATTTGAGCGCCGCAGGCGACAGCACCGGGCAACCGCTGGACGGCGCTTTCCGGTGCGGGGTTCGCATCCTCGCCAAAGGAATCGAGGCACGGGCCTTCTGGTCGCTGTCGATGTACCAGGTCGAGCCAGACGGGCGCATGTTTTTTACCGATAACCCCATCAAACGTTACACAGTGGGCGATCGAACGCAGGGCATGACAAAAAATACGGATGGCTCAACCGACATCGTCGGACAGCGAGAAGAGCCTGCGACTGCCGAGCTCAAGGCCAATTGGCTGCCCTCGCCTTCGGGGCCGTTCAGCCTTATTTTGCGCGCGTACCTGCCTTCTCCAAATCTGGCGCAAGGAAAGGCGCCTTTTCCGACCGTGGAGCGGACACCGTAATCAGGCTTTGCTGCATTTCCAACTGCGACACGATCGATACTCGAAGAAGGTGGGGAAACATCTACACCCGTGTTGCAGTGATTCCTGCAGTTGACCAGTGTCAGATTCTAGGTATCGCAAATTCATTTCGGTCATCAGTCGTCAGATAGGTCAGCGTCGTGTGCCCAGGCACTGTCTGCTGATATTGCACGCGATGGTTATTCGTTTTCACACAGAATGTCGGCTGTAAGGTCCTCAGTTCAGGGGAACAAAAGTCGCTGTGCTGGCGAGCAGAACACAGTTGACAACTTGAGAGTTGACCACGGTGACTTTCACCCACTACCCCCGCTCATCCCGCATGGAGCGCCACTTGTCGGATTTCGCGGCAACTTTACAAAGCAGTTGATATTTCTTGCTTCGTAAATGATAAGTTCTCGCATGTAGATCTTTTAAAGGGCATGTGTGAATGCCCGGATTAGACAGAAAGGCTGGGCATTTTGAATTCAAAAACACACATTCGTGGCTTCACCCTCATTGAATTAATGGTCACCGTTGCGGTGGTAGGTATTCTGTCGGCGATCGCCTATCCTTCTTACCAAAACGCCATCATTAAGAATCGCCGCGCATCTGCGCAGGCGCACTTGGCAGATATTGCACAACGCGAGCAGCAATATTTGATTGATAACCGCTCCTACACCGACAGTCTCACAACCCTCAGCGTAACCACTCCAACTGACGTAAGTTCGTACTACACGATTACGGTACCCAACGGGACTGCGACTGTGCCCTCCTTTACCGCTACTGCGACACCTATTTCCAGTTCCACCCAGGCGGCGGATGGGGTACTGACCCTCACCAACACCGGAGTCAAGAGCCCATCGGGAAAATGGTGATGATTCGGATAAGTACATTTATGTCAAAACCCTCAAGCGTTGCGCCAGTCACATCCCTGCGCGGGTTTACCTTGATCGAACTGATGGTTTCGGTATCTGTTCTGGCCATCCTGGCGGCTTTGGCTGCGCCAGCCATGGCCGGATTCATTGCTTCGCAAAGAATCAGGGCGATGGCAACCAACCTGAACCTTGCCTTGGTCAAGGCACGCTCCGAAGCGGTCAAGCAAAACTCCAGCGTTACGCTCAGCCCCTTGAGCACAAGCTGGGCATCGGGCTGGCAGATATTGGATCCAACGGCCCCGACCACCAATCCTGCGCTGGATACCTGGTCCGCCAAAGGCACGGTGGCCGTGACCACGAGCCCAAGCGGCCTGACACAGGTTGTTTTCAATGCCAATGGCCGCGTTGCCGCAACCACATCCATCTCATTCGTATTCACGGCGTCGGCGACCAACGATGCACGCTGCGTTTCTGTCGACACCAGTGGTCGACCCTATTCGAAGGTGGGCTCATCATGCTGAGCGACGGCAAAAAACCTATTCCGAGAAGTCGCGGCGGACAGCGAGGCGTGGGTTTGCTTGAAGTTCTTGTTTCTTTGCTGCTGACCTCTTTTGGCCTGCTGGCCTTAGCGGGCCTACAAGCCAAAATGAGTCAGGCTCAGTTTGAGTCCTACCAGCGGGCGCAGGCGATAACGCTATTGGCGGACATGACACAACGCATGCAGGCCAATTCCGCAAATGACGCAAGCTATGTGACAACTTCGCCTTTGGGTACTGATGACACAATCGACTGCAGCACGCAGACCACACGCGCAAAGATGGATCAGTGTGACTGGAGCAATGCCCTCAAAGGTACAGCCGAAAAGAAATCTTCCATTAGCGTGGGAGCCATGACCGGCGCGCGCGGTTGTATTGAACTCATTCAGGCTTCGGATACTGCTACTTGTCAACCTGCCATTTATCGCTCCACGGTGGTCTGGCAAGGTCTGATTTCCACGGTCGCACCGGGTGTGAGTTGCGGGCAAAACCTCTATGGATCGGAGGCGCAGCGCCGCGCCATTTCTTCGCAGGTGGTTACACCGCTGTCGAGCTGCTGATGAGAACCCAATACGCATTTCCCCGGTCCGTGCGCCCTTTGCGGCGCAGCATCCGTGGTCTGTCCCTCGTGGAACTGATGGTTAGCATCACGATCGGCATGCTGATTGTTGCCGCTTTGGCAGTCCTTTTTGCCAACAATAGCCGTAGCCGCAGCGAAACCGAAAGAACCAGCCAGCGCATCGACAATGGGCGCTACGCGCTTGAGGTACTGGCTGGGGACATTCAGAACGCTGGTTACTTTGCTGAATTCGATCCGCGCCAGCTCACGCTACCCACAGTCATGCCGGATCCTTGCCTCACAGGCGCCTCCGATCTGGCTGCGGCCTTGCCGTTGCATGTGCAAGGCTACAACGATGTCGCAACTAACGTCCTGACGTGCCTTTCGGACGTGAAAGCGGGAACTGACGTGATCGTCGTACGCAGAGCCAATGGATGTGTAAACGGCGCAATGGGGTGTGCTGCGCTGGCAACTGGAGACTATGCGTTTCAGGCCTCGTCGTGCAGCGGTTCCTCTGAGCTGGGTTCCGGCTCGGTTAGCAACTACTACGCACTGTCAGACTCCACGTCGACGCTGATCAGGACCAAGAAAGACTGTGCCACATTGGCTGATATACGGCGTTATCTGGTACGCATTTATTACATTGCCGCCAACGACAAGACGGGTGACGGCATTCCGACGCTCAAGCGTGCAGAGTTCACTGGTGGCGCCTGGAGCACCGTTTCCCTGGTGCAGGGTATAGAAAACATGCAAATCGAGTATGGACTCGATTCCAACACTGATGGTTATGCCGAGATATACACTCCGGCGCCCGATGTCTACCTGACTTGCAGCAACACGACCAATCCCACCTGTGCGCAGCAGTGGGCGTCGGTGGTCACCGCAAAAGTCACTTTATTGAGCCGCAATATCGACCAATCCTCCGGTTTCTCCGATACCAAGGTATATACGCTGGGACACAACGCGGACGGCACCAGTGCGGTGAGTGGTACCGACAAGACCGTCGGGCCGTTTAACGATGCATATAAGCGCAATGTGTACCAGGAAATGATCCGTTTCCAAAACGTGAGTGGGCGCAACGCAACATGAACCCGACCTCTCATTCCCGAAGCCGGCAGCAGGGCATCTCACTAATTATGTCGCTGATCATGCTGGTACTGCTCACCATGGTGGCGCTGAGCACGTTCAACCTGGGCAAAGGGGGCCTGCAATTGGTGGACAACGCGCAGCAGCGCAGCCAAGTGCAAAATGCAGCGCAGGTGGCAATTGACACGGTGATCAGCTCATCGGCTTTTGTGAACAATCCCACCGCCGTGCTCAACAATGGCAATTGCCCGTCCGGGCTGAATGCGCCGGCCAACAGCACCTGCACCGATCTGTATGGCGACGGCAAGACCGTCATCAATGTGGCGCTGTCCCCCTCCCCGGCTTGCGTGCAGGCCAAGACCGTACCGCAATCCAGTTTGGATGTCACCAAGTCAGAAGATTTGGGGTGTACCTTGGGCGTTGCACAGAATTTCGGCATTGCCAACACCAGTTCTTCGGGCTCGCTGTGTTCCGACAGCGTCTGGGAGATTAATGCGGCGGCGTCAGAGGCGACTTCGAATGCGAAAGCACTGATTACCCAAGGCGTCAAGATGCGCGTGTCCACGGATGCCGTGGCTACTTCATGCCCCTAGTTCAATTGCACAGCGTTCAATTAAAAAGGTATTCCACCATGTCCACCTTCTATTCCACCTGTTTCGCAAGCTGGCACAGGACTGCCATTGGTGTTCTGGCATTGGCGGGTGCAATGGCCATTCATGCTGAAGACATTGACATCTTTACCTCTGCCGGTTCTGGCTCTTCGGGCGCACCGAACATTATCTTCCTGCTGGACAACTCGGCCAACTGGTCGCGAGCCGCCCAACATTGGCCAGACAGCTCTGGCAATCAGGGAGAAGCCGAACTGCTAGCCTTGAAAAATGTACTGGCCGGATTACCGAGTTCAACGTCCATCAACATCGGTTTGGCGATGTACAACAAAACCGGTAGCACCTACGGTGGATACATGCGTTTTGGTGCGCGCGACATGACGGTTGCGGCTAACAAAACCGCCCTGCAAAATATTCTGGACGGTATCCGTGCCGACGTCAATTCGTCCCAGGAAAAAGTTGCTCAGAATGATGGTGAGACCGAGTCCTTGTACGAAATCTACAAGTATTACAACAACGCGACACCTTATTTTGGTGGATCCCAATCGAACAATCCGAACCTCGATATTGCGGGTAACACGGGGGGGCACACGCCTTACACCTCGGTGGGTCAAAACTTGACTTCGGGATTTGCCATTGCTTCTGGCAAATACGCCAGCCCGGTGAATTCGGGCAGTTGCGGACGCAGTTATGTGGTCTTGATTGCCAACAACGCCCAAGGGACCTATCCCGCCGGGGCGCAGACCTACGAATCCACCAGCGCAGGAAGTTCGATTTCTGGAACAACAGGGAGCTGGACAGATGAGTGGGCTCGCTATCTGTATCGGGCAGGCATCGGTGTTTACGTGCTCGACGCCTATAAGGCCCAAAACAATCCAGCCTATTCCAATGTGCTGAAGAGCGCTGCAAGCAACGCGGGTGGGAAATATTTTCAGGTGGGCAATGAGGCGGCCATTGAGACAGCACTCAAGCAAATTCTGGCGGAAATTCAGTCAGTCAACAGCACCTTCGCCACAGCCAGTCTGCCCATCAGCGCCACCAACCGCGCGCAAAGCCTGAATGAGGTGTTCATTGGCATGTTTCGTCCCGACCCCGATGGCCTGCCGCGCTGGATGGGCAACCTCAAGCAATATCAGCTGATTAACAATGGCACGGCCGTAGCCCTGGGCGATGCGCTGGGGCAGAACGCCCTCAACTTGCAGACCGGGTTCGTAACCGAGTGCGCCGCGAGTTTCTGGACCAAAGACTCGGGCTCATACTGGAGTGATGTGCCTATCAACCCAGTGCCTTCAAGCACCTGTACCGCATTCCCTACGGTTGATGGGCTGACGGGCAGCACTTGGTCGGATTTACCGGATGGTTCCCGTGTCGAAAAGGGAGGGGTGGCCGAGGTGCTGCGTCAAGGGAATAATCCACCCACGACCTACACGTCGCCCACTTGGGCGTCCAACCGCACGATCTGGACGCATGCATCCGGTAGTACCGCCCTGACGGCCTTTAGCACGACGTCGACGGGCCTCACGTCGACGATTGTGGATTGGGTCAAGGGCAAAGAAGACGTCTCTTCGCTGGAGAAGCTCTCCGACACTGCAAGTAGCACACGTCCCTCTATTCACGGCGACGTGATCCATTCACGGCCACTGCCGGTCAACTACGGTGGCACGACCGGTGTCACTGCCTACTATGGCGCCAACGACGGCATGTTCCGTGCCGTCGATGCTGCGACAGGAAAGGAGCGGTGGGCCTTTGTGGCGCCAGAGTCGTACGCCAAATTCCAACGCTTGCATGACGACAGTCCGATGGTTAACTACCCCAACCTTCCAACTGGCATTACCCCTACTCCAACAGCCAAAGATTATTTCTTTGATGGCTCCATTGGCATCTACCAGAACAGTGACAACACCAAGGTCTGGATTTATCCGACGATGCGGCGTGGTGGCCGGATGATTTACGCCCTGGATGTGACCAACCCTGGGACACCTATTCTGAAGTGGCGGGTGGGTTGCCCCGGTTCGTCGACGGATTCAGGTTGTACGACCGGCTTTAGCGCCATGGGGCAGACGTGGTCTACACCCAACCTCGCCTTCTTGAAGGGCTATTCTTCTACTACCCCTGTGCTGATCGTGGGTGGTGGCTATGATGGCTGCGAAGATGCCAACAGCGCATCACCCAGTTGCAGCAGCCGCAAGGGCAATGCAGTTTTTGTGATCAATGCAGACACGGGCGCCCTGGTGAAGTCTTTTTCGACGACGGGGAGTGTGGCCGCCGACATTGCTTTGGCAGATACTAATAGTGATGGCTCTGTGGACTACGCTTACGCAACGGACACTGCCGGCAATATTTACCGGATTGATTTTTCAGATACCTCGGGCAGTCCGCAAGAAGCAGATCATTGGGGCATTCGCAAAGTCGCCTATACCACCGGGAGTGGGCGCAAGTTTCTTTATCCTCCCGCCCTGTTCAATACATCGGGAAAGATGTATGTGGCAGTAGGCTCGGGTGATCGTGAGCACCCGCTGGCGACCAACTACCCTTACACTGCGCCGATCACCAACCGGTTCTACGTGTACCTTGATGACCTGTCGGTGACGTCCAGTTCGTTGACGGCGGCGATCAACTTGGATGCTGACACTAACATGGCCAATTACTCAGTTGCATCGGGGTCGACCTGCTCTACCATTGGCGCGACGCCGGGTTCCGGCCTCAAAGGCTGGTATATGGATTTGACTTCAGGCACGGGCGAGCAGACGATTACCTCGGCGTTGATTGCGGCCGGCATGGTCACCTTCAACACCAACCGCCCGACGCCGCCGTCAGCCGCCTCCTGCACCAACCCCTTGGGTGAATCGCGCGGCTATTGGGTCAACTTGCTCAATGCCAGCGGTGGCATTGGTACGACAAACGCTTCGTGCGGTGGTGACCGGTCTACGCCCTTTGTGGGCGGTGGGCTCACGCCTTCACCCACGATCGCCACCGTTTTAATTGATGGAAAAGCGACAACAGTGGTGGTTGGCGCGGCGCAGCGAAGCGGCGGCGCCAGCTCGGGCATCGCGCCGCAGAGGATCACGCCTTTGATAACGTCGCGCCGCCGAATTGTTTACTGGAAGTCCAATGCGGCCAACGATTGACGTGTAACGTTAATCAGCATCAAGCGATGTTGCTGAGCTTTTCTGGGTTTTTCTGCCAAAAAATACGAGCCATGCGGCAATGTGGGATTTTCTGACACGAGGGTTCACTTCACGTCGGAGTTTCCCGCCCTGGAATTTTGGAGGTTCTGAGACAAAGGGTGTTCGGGTGTCAATTATTGATGCTCATTTGTCACCTGCGACGGACAGCTTTGGGATGAATACCGGGCTTTCAACTGGAACCTCTCCAATGACCGTAATTGGTCCAAGCTGTGTAAAAACACTTTTCAAGCCCAATAGTGCTTGCACAGGGCGTCTTCTCAAGATTAAAAACTTCAAAAAATTCGTCCCACTTAGGCTCTCTGTAAACGGTTCCAACCCCATTTACAGAGCCAGCTGGGGGCCGCCCTACAGGAAGCGAGAAGGAACGCCAACAGCTGGGTTTTGTCGCCCATCTCTCCGAGGGCCACGACGCCGGTTGATACGAGGAAAGCTTCCATGAGAACTCCAGGGGCCAGCGAAAAACCGAAGACCACACGGCCTCCCCGGCCCATCCGGAGGCAGTGCGGTCAAAGGTCTTGCCAAGCTAGAAGCTGTTGGCGCCATGGCCGTGAGGACCAAGTATGTTGACGCGAACCCCTGCAGGTGCAAGGCGGCTACTCCCCAATGACGAAAGCAAATTGAGTATAGCCTTCAAATTCTCGTCGCGAACTTGTACCCTCGAAAGCAGCAGACAGAGGCATTCAAAGAGTGGTTTGTGAGCGCTATTCATCCATAACGGAGATTGGGTGGGTGCTGTCACCAGCAGCGTAGGTCAGTTTTCCCATCTGACCGTCGCCTGCCCCGGGAAAGTCCCTTGGCGCCATGTCTTCAAATTGACATAATTTCGCCGTACAAATCTAAGACAATCTAACACTGTGTCGTGGATTAAAGCTGCTGATTTCGGTAGTAAAAATCTGAATTTGAAATCTATCAAGCTATCATCCGCCACTCATGAAAAGTACCTCCCCGCAATTGGTCGTAGACAACAACCAACCTAACTTCACTTGGGTGGACGGCCTTGTTTTGCTGACCCTTTTTGGTGTGCTTTGGAGTGTGATGCACTTTGGGCAAGGCATGCTGGTCGCGTTTAATCCGGCATCCGTCCCCGAACTGGACTTTTCGACCGGCCAGATTCCTTACTATGCAGGCCGCACGCTGCTGCGCATGTGGATTGCCTTTTGCTTTTCCTTGTTCTTCGCCATTTCGCTGGGCTATCTGGCTGCTAAAAATAGCGCGGCGCGGGCGGTCATTCTTCCGGCCCTGGATGTTTTGCAGTCGGTGCCGGTGCTTGGCTTCTTGTCAGCGACGGTGGCCGGCTTCATGGCACTTTTTCCCGGCAGTTTGCTGGGTGTGGAATGTGCCGCCATCTTTGCGATTTTCACCGGCCAGGTTTGGAATATGGCCTTTGGTTTTTACCATTCGATGGTGACGATTCCCACGGATATGCAAGAGGCGGCATCGACCTACGGATTGAGCCGCTGGCAGCGATTTCGCACCGTTGAGTTACCCGCCTCGGCGCATAGCTTGATTTGGAATTCAATGATGTCGTTTGGCGGTGGCTGGTTTTTTGTGGCTCAAAGCGAAGCCATCAGCGTGATGAACAAAGACATCAAGTTGCCAGGACTCGGTTCTTACATGGCCAGCGCGATAGAAAAAGGGGATAACCATGCTGCCGTGTTGGCCGTTGTTGCCATGTTGCTCCTAATTTTGATGAGTGACCAATTCATCTGGCGACCGCTGCTGGTGTGGGCTGACAAGTTCAAGATAGAACTCACCGAGTCTGGCCTGCCTCCGACCTCGTGGGTGTACAACCTGCTGCGCGGCACCTATATATTCACCTGGCTTGGTTTGCACATCTGGCAGCCGTTGCAAGATGCGCTGGGTCAAACCATTCGGCGAATCAAACCGCAGCCTAAGCGGTCGAGACCTGGGGCGGTAAATTGGCCTCTTCGCATCGCCGGGCTGGCGCTTGCGGCATGGTTGGGCTATGAGGCCATCATCGGTGTTTTTGCCGCGATTGCGACTCTCCACGGGGTGCTCACCGTGGCCATGGTCGGGCACATTGTCTGGCTTGGTTTTTTGACGCTGCTGCGCGTGCTAGCAATGACGGTATTGGCGACACTCATCTGGACACCGATTGGTGTCTGGATTGGGTTTCATCCGCAGGTGGCTCGATTTGCCCAGCCGCTGGCGCAAATCGGGGCCTCATTTCCGGTCAACATGACCTTCCCGATTGTGGTGGGCTTGTTTGTTGCTACGCACACGTCGATGAACTGGGGCAGCATTTTGCTGATTGCCATGGGCACGCAATGGTACATCTTGTTCAACGTGATTGCCGGTGCGATGGCGATTCCGAACGAGATGAAAGAAGTCGCCAGCATCTACGGTTTACGCAAATGGAAGCTGTGGCGCACGTTGATTTTGCCCGCGATATTTCCATTCTGGGTCACGGGCGCTTGTACAGCGGCGGGTGGCGCCTGGAACGCCAGTATTGTGGCCGAGTTCGCTACTTGGGGCGACACGACGCTCAAGGCCGATGGTTTGGGCGCCTTTATCGCTGAGGTGACCAAGAGCGGTGACACGCCGCTCATCATTGTCAGCATTGGTGTGATGTCGCTCTTTGTCGTTGTAATGAACAAGTTGGTTTGGCGGCGGCTGTATGGCTATGCAGAACGTCGCTTTCGGCTGGATTGATATTTGACTAACTCCCGACTAAGCATGACAAACCTTATCAACACAGAAGCGTCCGCACCGCCTATCGCGGAGCTGCGTGCAGTGAACAAGTCTTTCATCACAGACGGTGGGCACGAATTGAAAGTGCTGGAGCAGATTGACATCGCCGTGCGCGACGGAGAGCTGCTTGCCTTGCTTGGCCAATCGGGCTCAGGCAAATCAACTATCCTGCGCTGTCTGACCGGACTGATTGAGCCCACGTCGGGGCGGGTGTTGCACAAGGGCGATACTTTGCATGGCATCAACGATGATGCCTCAGTGGTGTTTCAGACCTTTGCGCTATATCCGTGGCTGACCGTTGAACAAAACGTGGCCGTCGGCTTGATGGCGCGCCAGGTCAGCCGCGCTGAGCGCGATGCAGCTGTCGACCGGGCCATTGAGTTGATTGGCTTGGGCAACTACCATGCGGCTTATCCGCGTGAGCTGTCCGGTGGCATGCGCCAGCGCGTGGGTATTGCACGGGCGCTGGTGTCTCAGCCTAGGCTGCTGTGCCTGGACGAGGCTTTCAGCGCCCTGGATGTGCTGACCGGCGAGAACTTGCGGCAGGAACTTATGAGCCTGTGGCGCACGCCTGGTACGGGTTTAAGCTCGATTTTTATGGTCACGCATAACATTGAGGAAGCGGTGGAAATGGCCACTCGCATCGTTGTGCTATTTCCGCGTCCGGG
>Ga0066798_10001085_pt1 | contig 12267 bp, 8 predicted proteins | sample PersoiDNA2013203_FD_70961 | JGI IMG/M metagenome (GOLD analysis project Ga0066798, IMG submission 70961) | Permafrost soil microbial communities from the Arctic, to analyse light accelerated degradation of dissolved organic matter (DOM) -... | ecosystem: Environmental > Terrestrial > Soil >...
ACGATCTGGATACCGACCATCAGCGGATAAGTAAACAACACCGTCCACAACATGTTGAAACCGAATTGCGCGCCGGCCTGCGAGTATGTTGCAATGCCACTGGGGTCATCGTCGGCGGCACCGGTGATCAAACCGGGTCCCAACTTGCTTAGTAAGGAAACACCCACTTCTTGTTCTTCGCCCACTTTATCCATATGCCGTCCATTTTGTTTGCCAACGCTGCCGATTGACAGGCGTTCCCGCAATTCGGTATCAGTATGCCGACGCGGCCTCTAGACTTGCACCTTGCGAGGCAGAGGCTGCCAGTGTAATTCCCACACGCCGCCCGCCAAGCAAATAGGCAAGAAATTCGTGCGTCACGTGTCAATGACTTGAGCATACACGGTCCTGCGTCATGCGCAGCTAATGCAATTGCCCTTCGTCAAGTGCGCCTGGGCACCGTAATCCGTTCAGGAACTCCCTCCCCAGCGCGGACCACTCATGGCAAATCCACCGCGTCCATGCGTCTGCCACCGGCATCGCATACGCGGCTCCCACGCTTTCGGCGAGATCGCCAAAGAATGCGAGGTCCCGACCAACGCACACGATTGCCATGAAAAATGTTATCCACTGTCTTCCAAAACCAACTAGAAAAACATGCAAGTTTCATTTCTGAGGTCCAAAATTCATCACTCAAGCGCGCCCAAGAGGCGAGCAACAGGTTCAGCTATACCCTCGGCAGTAAATTCACAGAGTACAGAGAAAAAGGCGATGACCACGCGGCATGGGTTCGCACGTATTGCAATCTGACGCAATCCAAGAACGGTCTGAAGCTGCTTATTAACGATGCCGATGCTGAGCTTGCATCGACGTATCGGCAACATGCTCAGCACGAATATAACGCGCAACAGATCAATGCTCGCCTGGACACGTTTCCCGCGATTCAGGCGAATCCTGAGGTTTGTCGTTTTCTCTATGAAAAAATGGATGCCGCGGTTGCTCTGGTCGCAGCCAGAAAAAGCAGCGGCGTCCGAGAGCTCAAATCTGAACTCCAGGGACTTCGCGACGAAAAAAAGGATTGTGAGAAAAATCTGCTCCGCGCCCGCACCAAACTGACCGATCTTGAAAACAGGAAAGAAAGCGACGGCAGCAAGGATAACGCCAAGTCGAAAAGCAGGAGCCAGCGCGACCGTCGGGAGCCGCGAGTGGCGCCGTCCACTTACAAGGAAAGAAAGGCGCAACGCGCCAAGGTGGCAGAACTGGAGGGCGACATTCAATTGCTTGATACCTCGATTACCGATACCGAACGCCGAATCGATGCAAAAAATGCCGCTCTGGCGCCGCAACAGACGGCCATCGACGACCTGACCGACAAGATCAGAACAGCCACGCTCTCCGAAGAAGACGAACGCACCATCCTGCCATTGCTGAAACAATTGGACGAAGCCCACAAGGGTCGCGACGAACTGCAATTCCTCCTCAGCCAAAACCGCATTCAACCTTACCTGCAAGCGACTGGTCAAGTTGTCCTATCATACGGTCAACATAGTGCAGAACAATTAACGTATTTATTGGGACAGGTACGTACTGAGCTGAACAAAACTGAAGAGCTTCTTCGTGATGAGTTCAAACGATGCAAGATCAGCGGTAGAAAGAAACCAGCGGAAACAATAAGGACCAGACTCAACGCCATAAAAAATTGGTTCGACGTGCCGTCAATGCAAGGTAACAACAATACACCAATGCTTCCTGCGGCATCCGAAGGAGCCGATCTGGCTGCGTTGGCGTTGCAACGCTTTGCGCGGGATCAGGTGTTTAAACCAGAACAAGCCGCCGAGGAATCGGCATCAACAGAAGAAGCGAGCGGCGACTCGGACCAAGCCAGGTCAGCCACCGTGGCCAGCGTCGACGACGCTCCCGTGCTGGACAAAGGCAAAGGCATTGCCACCCCCTCACCGGCGGCCGACAAGACGCCTGCACCACCAATACTACAAACGACTCAGGCCGCATCAAACACAGCACCGTCGCGCACCGCTGTTGACATCAACGTCGCAGCATCAGATCACCGCCGTGCCACGGTGGAGCAAGCCGAGGACAGTGATACCGATGGCAGCGATGACGACAAAGCCGTCTCGATGCCATCCAGATCCGTTGGTCTGCTCCCCCAAGCAACGAGAAGTGATGCCGAGGACAGCGATGACGACGAAGAGGAAAGTCCGCCCTTGCCGCGCGACACTGCCCCGGCGTCCGACAAACGCGCCGCATGGGTTGCGGAAGCCGACGAAAGCGATAGCGAGAAAAGTGACCTCGATGAAGTTTCCAACCTGCGCACAAAACCGGTTGCATTGATCACGCAAGCCGGAGACCACAATGCTGATGACAGCGAAGATGACCGCGACGCCAAGGTGACTTTCGTTGTCGCCCCGCAGCAAGATGCGCTTGCCGCTCAGTTGCATTCCAGCGACGCCAAAGCAGTCGTCGATCTGACAAAGCAACTGGTCATTGTTCCTCGTCCAATGGCAACGCCAGCAACCTCTCCGGTTACGAGCAAGAACGTCGTCATCGAAGAAGAAAATAGCGCAATACCGCTGGCATCGGAAGAAAATCCCGTCTACACCAGCAGCTACCACTTCGGTACGGAAGATGTTGACTCAGTACAGCGCAGCTGGCCGAAAGAACATGTGCACCGGCCACCCGAGATGGACTTCGATGATGAGGAGGACGTCACCGCTGCTTATGTAAGGACCAGCCCTCTGCTGCTGAGCGATCAACCCTACAAGGAGGAAGAGCCGTCCTTCCATCCGGAAACCACAACAAAACCTCGTTCCAGTGCCTACACGTACAGTGCAGCGCAGCTTCGCCAGCAACAAGAAAATATTGATCCGTCCAAGCTTGCCTCCGCGCCTACAGCGCAGGCGCAATCTTCACAACGCTCCTCCGGCTACACCTTCAGCGCGAAAGAAATCCATCAAGATGAACTGCCCAAGGTCTCTCGCAGCAGCACCATGCCAGAGATGAATGCCCACACCGACAAAGATCATGGACCTTTGCCACGCCGCGCAACCGAACCAACGCCATCGCGCACGTCCGGTGCTGGAAATACGACTTTCTCAGGTGCACGAGAAGCGGGAAATTTCAAGAACGAGAAACCCAAAGTAAGGCCCAACTATCGCCAGCACGTCAATGAAGAATTGCCGACCGGCCGCGCCAACATGCCGAACGTTGCGGCCCCGCAAGAGCTGCGCAGGCCAGACATTTGGAGCATAGAATTTCACCACCTGCCACCGGCCATGCAAATCGCACTGGACATTGCCGTGCGCAACCACGCGACCTGGACCACGATCTGGCATGAAAACCTGCTGCTGCCCGGCTCCCGTTATTTCAAAACCTATTATCTGGTCAAGGAAAACCTTGACCGCGATTTGAGGTTCGATCTTTCACCACAACCGACGGGCAGTCTGCTCATGCATACCGTCAAGAAAGGCGTTAACCGTTGTCATGTATTGGAAATATTGCCGCCGCTGGTAACCTACGCGCCGCCTCCGGCATTCTCTCCTGGCTTAGGAGGTTATGGCACAGACTTTGCACAGCAACACGCGCCGATGTCCGGTTTCGGGGCAAATACTGGATTTAACCAAGAAGTGCCGCAAGCGTTCGACCGGGAACCGGGAGCTGATCTCGAGGATAGTTTGCCGTCTAGTTTTTACAGCACCGACCCCTTGTCACCGCGTTATGGCGGCAACCGCACGGGAGTCAGATCTAACGCACGGACGACTGGTCCCGCCCAGCAAGAGGCTGGCAATTTCATTCCCGAATCTGATTTCTTCCGCGGTGCAAAAACCAAGCGCGCAACTACCGAGGAAACCGCAGACGCGGTACCTCCACACAACACCCAACGCCGCGCACCGCCAGAACCGCAAGCCGAACAACACGAGCAAAAGAAGACCCGCGTCCCGGAAAGCAATGAAGATTTCTGGACATATCAAGCCAAACGTAAGAGCGGCCCCAGAACCAATGCATCACCAAGTCAACGCAACGACCGAGCTACCAGTGCCGCAGCCTTCGCGGCTGAACCTATCATCCACGCCGAACCGGTTGCATTCGAAGTGGCGCCGATCAAAATGCGCAACAAGGACAACAAGCGTATTCCCCCCATCGATCTGCTTGGAACCGACGTCTTCGAGGTAGCCAAAAACAACTACGTCGCGGGTGTCAATAAAATGTATAAAGATCAGCGATTACCAGTGCCCAGCCGAATTCCGATTCCAGAGGATGAATTGCTGCGCGAAGTCGATAGAATCGTGAACGACAATGGTGAGATGGGAAAGCTGAAGTCTACACACGCACGCGCAACCCTGGCCAATGCCAAGCAGGTTATTGAGGATCTCCAGAAGAACGGTTTTGACCTGGCGATGTTGAGCGATTTCATGGAAGATCTGGGTTACTCCTGGAACAATACGCAGGACGGAAGCCGACCGGCCGCGCTTTCCGCAGCGTTTGCGTCGCATGGTGATCGCCAGGTGGCACAAGAGTTGCGCCAAAATCGCCGCGCCTACGAGAGCATGGATGCGCCAACCCGCACTGCGGCGTTGCAGAAAGTGCGCGATGATCTTCTGGCATCGGATGCCGATCTATACAAGACCTATCTGAACCAAAAATATCAGGACGTCTTCAGCTACGACATCGCAGCCGATGCGTTCCGCCAGATGTTAGGCCGCGTCTTCTCCAAACTTGGCGGGATGGTCACGGAGATGGGAGCCACCAAGTTGATGGAGGCAGTGGCAGAGAAAAACTATACCGTGGCGCAGAAGAAATCCTTGTTGTACAACCTGGAGCTTCAAGAGAAAACGATCAGCGAAGCAAGCATCGCCCGGGTTCCTGGTTTCAAGCAAATCTTCGACGCTCGGGTGGGGGAAAACCTCAGCGAACTTGAGGCCAAGGAACCGGCCAAGTTCGCCACGCCTGAAATGCGCGCAGCGCAACGCGACAATCTGCGTAACGAACTCATGGGCAAGGAAGGCCGCGAGCTGCATGAGGCTTATCTGCTTGCGGGTGAACATCGCGCCGTCCTGCAACCGATCAAACAGGTGGTTGCAGACAAAACCTGGCACAAAGTAATTGATAACGTCATTGGTAAACTGGCCGCGGAAAAATCATGAAAAATAGCACCTACACGCCTCAGCACATAACCAAAAACCAACCCGATAACGCCGTCAACGCCGCGCAGACAGCGGCAGAAAACACTGCATTGGCAGCGGCCTTGCGTGGCATGCCGGACGATCCGGTGTCACGCAATCTGCTGACCGGATGGCAAGCAACCGCAGCGGATGCAATCGAGGCACTGATCCGCAAGGTTGCCGCCCAACTGACTGCCGATGCCCTCACCGCATCATGCACTTCAGGCACATCATCAGACGGCTACAACGTTTTTCAGGCAGCAACCCGAGCGCGGCGACAGGAAGCGATCGCACGCGAATGCCGGACCCTGGCTGAAAACATTGTTTTTTCGTCGTTATGTCATTTAAGCGATCCACACTGGGACCCACTGGTGCCAGCCTTGCCCGCAGCAAGCACGGCGCCACCAGATAACCTCATGACAACATTGCTGGACATGACGCAGGAACAAGCCCAGCTCCCAACCAATTGATCGCCTCCAGTTGAAGACCGCCCGCTTAACCACAGGTGGCCGTCGGCATGACGCATGGACTTTCTGGCTGGCATCGATTTGATTCTGAGCGGCCTTCAGGCATCGCGCCGAGGTTGCTGTCTACAATGGCAAACTTGCAAGCACAGAGTTGCCGTTTGACTACATTTGCACTCCGAGCGGCTTGTCTTTCTCACTGGAAAATGAGCAACTGCTTGCGAAGAATCGCATAAATGGTAATAATTCTCATTATTACAAATAGTTCATCATCCCATGTCCGCCGCCGCACAAGATGCTCAGTTGACGCAATTCTATGATGCCCATCACGACTGGCTACAGGGATGGTTGCGGCAACGCCTTGGGTGCCGCGATGATGCGGCCGACTTGACGCAAGACACCTTCATTCAAGTGGTGGTGGCGCGCAACGTTGCTCAAATCATCGAGCCGCGCGCGTTTCTGGCAACGCTGGCCAAACGCGTGATGTTCAACTTCTGGCGCCGACGCGACATCGAACGCGCCTATCTGGAAGAACTGGCCCACTTCGCCCCCACATCGGCACCGTCGCAGGAAGACCGCGCCTTGATGTTGGAAGCCTTGCAACTGATCGATACCGTGCTCGGCAAACTCAAACCGAAAGTGCGTCAAGTGTTTCTACTAAGCCAATTGCAGGAACTGACCTACCGCGAGATCAGCGAACGTCTGGATCTGCCGGTCATTACTGTACGCCGCTACATGACCGAGGCCATGCGCGCCTGCTGGCTGACGGCAGATTTTCCGCAATGAGCGCACGCACCACGCGCGCTGCTGGCAAGGTACTCGATAATCCCAGCGCCGAACAGGCCATCGCATGGATGGTGTTGTTTCGCTCCGGCGAGGCGCTGCCGGAAGACTATCAACGTTTTTCCGCCTGGAGCACAGCCGATCCATCCAATGCGCAAGCCTGGGAACGCATGCAGGGAATGCTGCAGCGCTCGTTCGCACCGATCCGCGACGTCGACGGCCGCTCGCCAGGACAAGCTGAGCTGGTCGAACGCATCGTGCTGCGACCACCGGCCTCGGCTGCTCGCCGCAAGATGCTAGGTGGCGCGTTGGCGTTTGCCGCAGTTGGCGTGGCAACTGGTTTGCTGGTCCAGCGCTCAGTACCGTTGGGCGCCTTGCGTGCTGATCTGCATACGGGAACCGGCCAGCGCCACAGCTACACTTTGCCGGACGGCAGCACATTGGTGCTCAATGCCCGTTCCGCGGTCGATATCGATTTTAGCGCTGGCGTGCGCCACGTGCGTTTGTATCAGGGTGAAGTCATCGCCACCGTCGCCCCTGATGCCACCCGCCCCTTCGTGATTGAAACAGAACATGGCACGGCGCGTGCATTGGGTACCCGTTACCTGGTGCAACACGAAGACCATCAAACGCTGGCGCTGGTGCTGGAACACAGCATCCGGGTCAACAACGCCGGCCAGCAACAAGTACTGCAACAAGGCCAGGCAGCCTATTACAATGCCGCCGCCATCCAGCGCATCAGCGGCAATGTCATGGCGCGCGCCGCCTGGACCGATGGCATGCTGGTTGTCAACGATGAGCCCCTGGACCAAGTGGTCACCGCCCTGCGGCGCTACCGTGCCGGCTTCATCTATCTTTCTCCGGCGGCAGCACAACTGCGTGTGGTCGGCGCATTTGCGCTCGACGATACCGATAACGTGCTGCGCTCGCTGGAACAAACCATGCCGATCAGCGTGCGCCGCTTCGGCAAGATGCTGGTATTGATTGACGTACGGACAACCTCCTGAAAAACACAAATGATTTGCCATTAAAATGATCACTTGCCCATCAACATGCGTCAGCGTTTCGTCGTAAAGCCACGCACGCTGGCTCTTGCGGTCGCCACAGCCTGCACCATGTTTTCTGCGGCATCTGCCGTGGCGCAGATGGCCCCTGCCGCGCTTGCCAACAAGAATGCGGCGACACCGTTGCGGCGACATTATCAATTGCCGGCCGGTCCGCTAGGTACAACGCTGACGCAAATCGGCCAGCAAAGCGGCCAGTCGATTTCGGTCGATCCGGAACTGGTGCGCGATCATCAGGCGCCCGCCATCCACGGTGACTTCAGCGCTGCCGAAGCGGTACTGCAGGCCATCGGCAATGGCGATCTGCAACTGCAACAGACCGGCAACGGCACGCTCACACTCAAGCACAAACAGCCGGAAGACGGCGCCATCGATGCACACGATAAGCTGCCAGAGGTGGTGGTCGCCGCCAGCAATGCTCGCCAGACACCGACCGAAGGCAGCGGCAGCTATACGATCAGTCAAAGCAGCTCAGCGACGACGCTCAATCTTTCGCTGCGCGAAACGCCACAGTCAATCTCGGTCGCCACCCGTGCCAGGATGGATGACTTTCATCTCGGCACGATCAACGACGTGCTGACCAATATCGCAGGCGTGACGGTCGAAAAAGTCGAGACCGAGCGCACCTATTTCACCTCGCGAGGCTTTAGCATTACCAATTTCCAGTTTGACGGCGTCGGCGTGCCGTTGACCTACGGTGACCAGACCGGTGACCTCGATACCGCCATGTTTGACCGCATTGAGATTGTGCGCGGCGCCAATGGTCTGAGCGCCTCCACTGGCGATCCGTCGGCCACGGTCAATTTCATCCGCAAGCGTCCGAGCGATGACTTCCAGGCCGCAGCCGCTGTCACGCTCAGTTCCTGGAACACCAAACGCATTGACGTCGACCTCTCCGGCCCCTTGAACCAAGCCGGCAGCCTCGCCGCTCGCATCGTCGCCGCACACCAGGAAGGCAATTCCTACCTGGACCGCTATCAACCGACCAAGGACTTATTCTATGGCGTGATCGAAGCCAACCTCAGCAGCGCGACACTGCTGACGCTGGGCCACAGCTATCAGAAAGTGCATGGCAGAGGTGCCATGTGGGGCGCGCTGCCACTGACCTATGCCGATGGCAGTGCGGTAGCTTACGGCGTCGGCAGCAGCACTTCAGCCGACTGGTCCTATTACGATTCGACCGAGCAGCGCAACTTTGTCGAACTGCTCCAGCAACTCGGTCAAGGCTGGCAGTGGAAAAGCACGATGAACTATAACGAAATCAAAAGTGACAGCGCCTTGCTGTATATCGGCGGCAATCTGGACCAGTCGACCGGCACCGGCTTGCAGGCTTATCCGTCACTGTTTACCGGTGCCAACAAGCAGTTTTTCTTCGATAGCAATGTCACGGGAAAATATACCCTGGCGGGCCGCCAACACGACCTCAGCCTGGGGCTAAGCTGGTCGCGTTCCCAACTGAGCAATATTGGCGTCGACACCACTACCGGTTATTTCAGCGTGGATGGCACGCAGGCATTCAATGGCACTTTTGCTTATCCCGTCTTCGATGCGGCACCAACCACCAATACCTATGCTGACCGCCGCAAGACCATGTATGCCGCCACCCGTCTGAACCTGCACGAGCGCATCAAGCTGCTGCTGGGTGCCAACGATACGCAGGCCGATTCGACCGGCATGTCCGATGGCGTCAGTCATGTGCTGAGCCAGTCCGCAGTCTCGCCTTATGTCGGCCTAGTCATTGACCTTACGCCAAACCTCTCCGCTTACGGCAGCATCAGCAGAATTTTCAATCCCCAGTACAACATTGACATCAACCATATGACACTGGCGGCGGCGCAAGGAAAAAGCGAAGAACTGGGCTTGAAGGCTGCATTTCTGCAACAGCGGCTCAATGCCTCGATTTCGCTCTTCCGCGTCGAGCAGAGCAACATCGCCGATATTGCTGGCACGTTCAGCGACGGACAGTCTTACTACCACGGCATCAACGCCCGATCGCAAGGAGTCGGATTCGACCTCTCCGGTGACCTGACCGAGAATTGGCAAGTCGATGCCGGTGCAGTGGTCCAGCGCATTACTGGTGACGACGGCACCGCAGTGCGCACCTATGTGCCGCGCAAACAGTTGCGTCTGGCGAGCACCTACCGCTTGCCGCAACTGCAAAAACTGAAGCTCGGTGCCAGCCTGAACATCCAGAGCAAGACCAGCTACAGCGACAACGCCTCGGTCTACCAGGGCGGCTATACGGTTCTCAATCTGATGGCGCGTTACGATCTCACCAAGCACCTGAGCCTATCGGCCAATCTGAATAATGTGCTGAACAAGAAATATCTCGCCAGCGTCAATTGGGAGCAGGCTTACTACGCGGCACCGATCAACGGCAGCGTGGCAATCAACTGGAAGTATTGATGTCATCATTGCGGCGCGGTGGACCAAGCAAACTGAGCAAGAACGAATACAAGAAAAGTAACTTGATCTAAATTATTCGCTTTTTACGCATCAATAGAAAAACTATACTGCGCGCTGTTGGCCCTGATTGGCGCTAAAATCAACGCCAAATTCAACCCCACCACGCTCAATTACCCGCCCTGGAGAATCGTTTGCCTAGATCCTTGCGTCAATTCCTATCGCTGCATGATTTCGAAGCGGCGGCCAAAACGCGATTGCCCGCGCCATTATTCGCTTATGTCAGTGGCGCGGTCGAGGATGAAATGTCGATCAACGCAAATCGTCAATCCTTTGCACGTTATGGATTCCAGCCCAATGTGCTGGTGGATGTTTCCAGCATCGATACCTCTGTGACCATCTTCGGCAAACGCTACGATAGTCCTGTCGGTATCGCACCGATGGGGCTGTCCGCGCTGACCAGCTACCGCGGCGATCTCTGCATGGCCAGCGCAGCACAGAAGGCCAATGCGCTCTGCATCATGAGTGGCTCGTCGCTGATCCGGCTCGAAGAAGTGATGCAAGCGGCACCGGCCACCTGGTTCCAGGCCTACCTGCCCGGCCAGCAAGCGCAAATCGACGCCCTCATCGCGCGCATCGCTGCCGCTGGCGTCGAAACGCTGGTGCTGACGGTGGATACGCCCGTCGCCGCCAACCGCGAAAACAATATTCGCGCCGGTTTCTCGACGCCATTGCGCCCTTCGCTGGCGCTGGCCTGGCAAGGTGTGCGTCATCCTGGCTGGCTGCTCGGCACGTTCCTGAAGACACTGATGCAGCATGGCATGCCGCATTTTGAGAACAACTATGCCACGCGCGGCGCGCCCATTCTTTCTGCCAATGTCTTACGTGATTTCTCTGATCGCGGTCATTTGAACTGGACTCACATTGCCGCGATTCGCAAACGCTGGCCCGGGCCGCTGGTGATCAAGGGCATCCTGCATCCACGCGACGCCGTCAAAGCACGTGAACTTGGCATCGATGGCGTCATCGTTTCCAACCATGGTGGCCGCCAGCTTGACGGCAGTGTCGCGCCGCTGTTGGTATTGCCGCAAATCGTTGACGCCGCCGGCGCCATGGTGGTCATGCTCGACAGCGGTGTGCGACGCGGTACCGATGCGCTCAAGGCAATCGCGCTGGGCGCCCAGGCGGTCTATGTCGGGCGGCCCTTCAATTATGCCGCCACGGTCGCAGGAGAACGCGGTGTTACGCACGCGCTGGCGTTGATTGCCGCCGAGGTCAAACGCGACATGGGCCTGCTCGGTGTCACCGCCTTGCGTGATATCACCCGCGAACATCTGTTCGCCGGCTGACAGCGACTGCCAGCTAACGCCCGCTGCGACCAAACAGCGTGCGACAAGCCGCCGTCAATATCTCGACCGCGCGGCTAGTACTCGAAGTCGGCTGCTTGTGGGTGAGTTTGTAGCAAATATAAGCCGGTGGACTGTCCGACAATTCGCGCACCATGTACGGCCCATTCTTTTGCGCCGCCCTGGCCAGCCACAACGGCACGATGGCCCATTGCCGTGCATGCTGCAGCATCGACAAGATCAGGTGGCCGCTATCGAGCCGAATCCGTGACGGCGTCAACGGGTCCCACCACTGGTCATGCCAGACGATGAAGTGACGTCCCCACGGCACATAAAGCTCTTCATCGGCATCGAGCTCCTGAGGATGGACTTTCTTGCGTGGCTTGCAGGATGGATCGATCTTGCTCAAGACCACCATCGGCGAAGTAAAGAACAGTTCGACATCGACATTGCTGACGCTGCGTTCAATCAGCGAAAATCCCACATCCAATTGGCGCTTCTCGACCATTGGATAGATTTCATCGGAATGCAAGGTGTGAATTTCCAGCTTCAATGACGGATGTTCCGTGTGCAGACTCTGATACAGCGGCGGCAGCATAAACACACTCATGCTGTCGACCGCACCAATGGCCAGCGACAAACTGGGTCCCTGGGTACGCAATACCTTGGCCTCGCGCGCCAGCAAACTCCATTGCTCTGCCAGTTTGGCAAATTCCTCTCCTGCCGGTGTCAAGCGCATGCGTCGAATACCTTTGCCGCGTTCGATCAAGATCATGCCCAGCTCGGACTCCAACGCCTTGATCCGTTTACTGATCGTGGTCTGGGTCACATTGAGCTGCTCAGCGGCAGCGCTCAGACTGCCCTCTCTGAGGATGGCGAGGTAGGTTTCAATGGCTTGAAAAAACATGAGGAGAAAAAATGCTCGCTAAATTAAATAGTCGTATATCGACTATTTTATGGTCGAATTTGTCATTTTACCCCCAATTAAATCCTATTTAAAATATAGGAAAAGCCGCCGAAGCAGCACCATAATTTCGCGGCAAAAAAAGCC
>Ga0066798_10001086_pt1 | contig 12256 bp, 14 predicted proteins | sample PersoiDNA2013203_FD_70961 | JGI IMG/M metagenome (GOLD analysis project Ga0066798, IMG submission 70961) | Permafrost soil microbial communities from the Arctic, to analyse light accelerated degradation of dissolved organic matter (DOM) -... | ecosystem: Environmental > Terrestrial > Soil >...
CTGGGACAATGCCAAGAAATATATTGAAGAGGGCCATCATGGCGGTAAAGGTTCCGAGGCCCACAAGGCTGCTGTCACGGGCGACACCGTGGGCGACCCCTACAAGGATACGGCAGGTCCGGCCATCAATCCCCTGATCAAGATCATCAATATCGTGGCCTTGCTCTTGGTGCCCTTATTGCCGATGGTCGCCTGATCCGCGACCAGATCAACTGTGCGGCGACCGTTGGCGACAGCGTTCGCTGCACACCAATGACGATGACAGGAGCAACGCAATATGCAGATAGAAGGACAAGTTTTTGTTGTGACCGGGGCGGCCTCGGGTTTGGGCGCAGCAACTGCGCGCATGCTGGCGCAGCACGGCGGCAAGCTGGTGCTGGCAGATTTGCAGGAAGCGGCCGGGCAAGCACTGGCGCACGAGTTGCAGGGAGTATTTGTGCGCTGCGATGTGACGGATGAAAACGATGGTCAGGCCGTGATCGCGGCAGCGCAGCAACTGGGTGGGCCGCGTGCGCTGGTCAATTGCGCCGGCATCGCACCGGCGGCCAAGCTGGTCGGCAAGGATGGTCCGCATAGCCTGGCTTTGTTTCAGAAAACCCTTAGCATCAATTTGGTCGGCAGTTTCAATATGGCACGGCTGGCGGCAACTGCCATGACCCAGTTGGCACCGCTGGCCGAGGGCGAGCGCGGCGTCATCATCAACACTGCCTCGGTGGCCGCTTTTGACGGCCAGATCGGCCAGACTGCCTATGCCGCTTCCAAGGCGGCGATTGTCGGCATGACCTTGCCGATGGCGCGCGAGCTGGCACGCAGCGGGATTCGGGTGATGACGATTGCGCCTGGTATTTTCGAGACGCCGATGATGACGTCCATGCCGCAGGAAGTGCTCGATTCACTGGGGGGCGCGGTGCCGTTTCCACCGCGTCTTGGCAAGGCTGGGGAATATGCACATTTGGTCCGCACCATCATCGAAAACCTGATGCTCAATGGCGAGACGATACGGCTCGACGGCGCCATCCGCATGCCGCCAAAATAGCCGGGCAGCAGATTTTTTTTCTGCGGATTTTTGGCAACAGTGCTTTTTTTTGCATATTTTATACGCCGTATGATCGTCGGCCCTGCTAAGCTCATGGCATGGAGTCAACAGATAAAAAAACGGGGCTAATCCTCACTGGCGGTGGTGCTCGGGCAGCCTATCAGGTCGGCGTTCTGAATGCCTTGTCACTGATCCTGCTGGACGCTGGCTGGCCGGCGCATCGCAATCCATTCAAAATCATTTGCGGCACCTCGGCCGGCGCGATCAATGCGACCGCGCTGGCCAGTCGCGCCGATGATTTTGGCGAAGGCGTGCGTGAATTGATGAGCGTGTGGTCACATTTCAAGGTCGAGCAGGTCTATCGCGCCGATTCACTGGGCGTGATCCGTTCCGGGGCGCGCTGGTTGTCGCTGTTTTCATTCGGCTGGCTGCTGCGCAAATGGCGCACCAATCCACCCAACTCCTTGCTCGACAACACACCACTGGTGACCATGCTGCACCGTTTGCTGGATTTGCCGCGGCTCGATGATGCATTGGCCAGCGGTGCCTTGCATGCGCTGGCAGTCACTGCTTCGTCGTATACCAGTGGGCAGCATTTGACCTTTTACCAGTGCAATGACGACATTGAACCCTGGCAAAGGACGCAACGCGCGGCCATTCGTGATCAGATCGGCGTCGAGCATTTGTTGGCGTCGTCGGCGATTCCCTTCATTTTTCCTGCCATCCCGATTTTCTATCGCGGCCGTCGGGAGTATTTTGGCGATGGTTCGATGCGCCAGGTTGCGCCGATTTCTCCGGCGATTCATCTCGGTGCGAGCAAGATTCTGGTGGTTGGTGCTGGTCGAATGGGGGAGCGCGCCGAGCAATCGACCGAAATGGCCCAATACCCTAATCTGGCGCAAGTTGCCGGACATGCGTTGTCGAGTATCTTTTTGGATGGTTTGGCCGCCGACATCGAACGTACCAATCGCGTCAATCAGACTTTGTCGATACTCACTCCCGAGCAGCGGGCCACGATGCCATTGCGCCAGGTTGAGGTGTTGGTGATCTCACCGTCCGAACGGATTGACGGAATTGCCAGCCGGCATGTCAATAGTTTGCCGCGCCCCGTGCGCGTGATGCTTGGCGGTATCGGTGCGACCGAAGTGCGCGGTGCGGCACTGGCGTCCTATTTGCTGTTTGAAGAGAGTTTCACACGCGAACTGATTGCGCTGGGCGAGCGCGATACCTACGCCATGCGCGAGCAGGTGTTAGCTTTTTTTGAACCAGATACCGCGGCTGCCCTCCAAGGCTGAACCGGCCCTGTAGGCAAGGCTGACAGAAGATTCGAGTTGCTTGGTTTGAAGCAAAACGTTACTCTATGCAATGGTATTGCAGAAAATTAACACTTGTGCGACATAAAAAGCGAGCTAGTTCTTGAAAACATTTCTTAAGCAATGTTCAATTTTTGTTGCCGCGCTATTGCTGTCTTGCGGGGTGTTGGCCAAAGGGCCATCCTCGGTCGAGGTCGCCGTCAGTGTGGTGGCGTTGGCCAGTTTGCCGCCTGAAGCGCGCCAGACCCTAGGGGCCATCAAGCAGGGCGGACCCTATGTTTATGCCAAGGACGGCGTAGTTTTCGGTAACTACGAAGGGGTGTTGCCCAGGCAAAAGCGGGGGTATTATCACGAATTTACGGTGACCACGCCGAAGGCGCGCAATCGTGGTGCGCGGCGCATTATTGCCGGTGGCAATCCGCAAACCTCGGGTGAATACTATTACACCAAGGATCACTACCGCACATTCCAGCGTATCAAGGAATAAGTCTGCGGTAATTGACCCTGGTTGCCACAGTCATTGCAAAAATTTGAGGGAGAAATGAGTTTATTTAAAACGGTGCCGCCAAATGTTGTGCAGTCTATCCGGGCTTTTCGTGTGACCGACTTGCAGGAAGAGGCTGCGCGGCTCGGGCAGCACTTTTTGTATGCCTACTGTGCAGAGGCGATGACCAAGCAGCAGGTACTGGCTATCATTGCGAGCGCATTTCATTTTCCACGCCATTTTGGCAAGAATTTCGATGCGCTGGGCGATTGTCTGACCGACCTGACCCATAAGGCTGGTGCTCAACCTGGCTTTATTGTTGTTCTGGAGCAATTGCCGAATACACAAAAATTCGACAAGGAAGCGCGCGAAATCTTGTTGGACGTGTTTCGCGACGCAGCGGACTTCTGGGCTGAAAAAAAAGTGGCTTTCCGGGTTTTTTACTCGTTTCAGTAAAGTTTTTCACCGCACTTGTTGTTGCGCCTTTGTCGAATTTTGACAATGGCGTTGCAGCCAGCGGTTACAATGCGCACCATGAGAAGCATTGTTATCTTGATTTCCGGGCGTGGCAGCAATATGGAAGCCATCGTCCGCGCCGCTAAAGCAGAGTGCTGGCCGGTTTCGATTGCCGCCGTCATCAGTAACCGGGCCGATTCCGCCGGTCTCGATTTTGCCCGTGAGCATGGCATTTTCACCACAGTGGTCGCCAACAAGGATTATTCGTCGCGTGAGCAGTTCGACGCTGCTTTGCGTATCATTATTGATGAATTCTCTCCAGATCTGGTCGTATTAGCCGGATTCATGCGTATTTTGACCAGTTCGTTTGTCGAGCACTATGCGGGTCGGATGCTTAACATCCATCCGTCTTTGTTGCCGTCTTTTCCCGGTCTGGCAACGCATAGGCAGGCGCTGGCAGCAGGCGTGAAGCTGCATGGTGCCACCGTGCACTTTGTCACGCCCGACCTCGACCATGGCCCGATTGTGGCGCAGGTGGCCGTGCCGGTGCTTGGCAGCGACAGCGAGGAAGTGCTCAGTGAGCGCGTGCTGCAACAGGAACATCTTATCTACCCGCGCGCTGTGCGCTGGTTCGTCGAAGGCAAATTGCGGCTGGATGGTACGCGTGTGTACCTTGAACCAACTGTCGAACAAGCCTGAATTATCCATTTTTTGAAGGAAGCAGCATGAGATTGCCACCCGCAATCATTCCCCACACGGAAGAAGTCTTGCGTGAAATTTTGCGTTTCACCGGCCCCGCCGATGTTGCGCTTTCGCGTTATTTCCGCGAAAACCCCAAACTGGGCGGCCGTGAACGCGGCGTCATCGCCGAAGCTGTGTACGGCTTGCTGCGTAACAAGTCGGTCTATACCAATTTTGCCGAATCCGGTGTTGGTCCGATGATGCGGCGTATGGCGCTGCTCGGCCTGACTGATACCGTCAGCGTTGAATCGATCGCTGGACTGTCGGAAGAGGAAGTGGCCTGGCTTAATCGCACTGCGCAAATCGACCGTAACAAGTTGCCGCTGGCCATGCGTGCCAATCTGCCGCCATGGTTGCTCGATAAGCTGATTGCACGCGATGGCGAAGAAGCTGCCATGGCCATGGCAGAAGCCTTGAACCAACCAGCACCACTGGATTTGCGCGTCAATCTGATCAAGTCCAATCGCGATGCCGTCATGGCTGAACTGCTGGCGGCACCGATTTTGGTGGAAGCCACGCCATATTCACCGCTGGGTTTGCGCGTGATGAAGAAGCCGGCTTTGCAGAATTTGCCGTTGTTCAAGGACGGCGCCATTGAAGTGCAGGACGAGGGCAGTCAATTGCTGGCCTACATCGTCGGCGTCAAGCGCGGCGAAATGGTGGTCGACTTTTGTGCAGGCGCTGGTGGCAAGACGCTGGCGCTGGGCGCAGCCATGCGCAATACCGGTCGTCTCTATGCGTTCGATGTGTCCGAGAAGCGCTTGGCCAAACTCAAGCCACGTCTGGCGCGCAGCGGATTGTCAAATGTCCATCCGGTGCTGATCGCGCATGAGAATGATGCCAAGGTCAAACGGCTGGCAGGCAAGATTGACCGCGTGTTGGTCGATGCACCTTGCAGCGGACTTGGTACCTTGCGCCGCAACCCGGACATGAAATGGCGTCAGACCGTGGAAACCGTGGCGGAAATGCATGCCAAGCAAGTCGGCATCCTGACCAGTGCGGCGCGTCTGGTCAAGGCCGGTGGTCGGCTGGTGTACGGCACCTGTAGTTTCCTCAATGAAGAAAATGAAGACGTCGTCAGCGAGTTCATGCAAGCCAATTCGGATTTCACGCTGATGCCGATGCACGAGGTGTTGGAAGAGCAAAAGATTGCGCTGGAAATGGGCGACTATCTCAAAATGTTGCCGCAATTGCACCATACCGACGGTTTCTTTGCCGCTGTGTTGGTGCGCAAAAAATAATGCGTTTGCGGTTGGCTGTAACGCGTGCGGTGCTGGCGCTATGGCTGGCGGCAGGAAGTGGCGCGGCAGGAGCTTTCAATGGCCCTGGGACAGCACCGGCATTGCCGGCCCAGGGCACGCTGCATGCAATGTTTGCGCCCGGTGACGACATCGAAGCTGCGTTGCTTGATGTCATTGGCGAGGCGCACCGGCAGATTTTGATGCAAGCCTACTTACTGACTAGCAGGCCGATTACCCAGGCCTTGATCGCTGCACATCGGCGAGGCATTGACGTGCGCATTCTGATCGATGGTGGTCAGATCAACGCGACCGGCCAGGATCGTGTGACCATGTTGCAGGCCGCCGGCGTTACCGTTGCACTGGAAAACAAGTACAAGAGCGCGCACAACAAAGTGATCGTGATAGATGCCGCTACGGCAGATGCCACGGTGGTCACCGGTAGCTATAATTTCACCTGGACGGCACAGAACAAGAACGCCGAAAACATCCTGATTGCGCGCCGCAATCCATCACTTGCCGCGCAATATGCCGCCAACTGGGCACGTCACTTTCAGGATGCCGAGCCGCTCGGTGCTTTGCGTTAATCCCCTGGCTTCCCGCGCTGCGGCGCGAACTGAAAAGGATCATGTCGACCTTGCTTTCAGATTTCTATCGTTACCTGTTCGGTGAGGTGGCATTGCCTGCGATGATGCATCAGCTTGGTGTGGTGGCGCTGTGCGTGCTGCTTGGCCTGTTTTTTTCGCGCTGGTTACGTCGTCAGTTCACGGTGGCCGAAGAAGATGGCAATAGCGTCGTGCACATCGGCGTCAAAAGTTTCTTGCGGGTGTTGTCGCCATTGCTGATTTTGATGCTGTTGCTGCTGGCGCGCTGGTTGTTGCTCAAATTGCATTTGCCGGTCAATCTGTGGCGCATCGTGCTGCCGCTGACGATTTCGCAATTGGCAATGCGCTTTGTATTTTATGTGCTGCGGCGCATTTTTGTTCAGGACGCCTCGGCAGGTGCTTTTCTGCAACTGTTCGAGAAAAGTTTTGCGACCTTGGTGTGGGTGTGCGTTGTTCTGTACATCGCCGGGCTGTGGCCTGATGTGATCGATTATCTCGATACCACCATGCTGCCGCTGGGTCGGCACAGCACCTCGTTGTTGACGATCATGCAAGCCACGGCGTCGGTATTGGTGACGCTGATCATTGCCATGTGGGTTGGTGCCTTGCTGGAAGAGCGCCTGATGAAGCTCAACAGCATGCATTCGTCGCTGCGTACGGTGGTGGCGCGTCTGGTGCGCGCCGGACTGATCTTGGTGGCGATTCTGGTCAGCTTGTCATTGGTTGGTATCGATCTGACCGTGCTGTCGGTGTTTGGCGGTGCGCTTGGCGTCGGTTTGGGGCTGGGCTTGCAAAAGATTGCCAGCAGTTATGTCTCCGGTTTTGTGATTCTGCTGGAACGCAGCCTAGCCATTGGCGATATGGTGAATGTTGATCGCTATTTTGGCAAAGTGACACAAATCAACAGCCGCTACACAATTCTTGAGGGGTTGGACGGCATCGAATCGGTCTTGCCTAACGAAATGTTTATGTCCGGCCCGGTACAAAACTACTCGTTGAATCGAAAAATTATACGTTTAGCAACAAATGTTACTATTTTGTACCAGGACGATATCGAAACAATCTTGTCTATGCTGGAGCAGGCTACACTTGGCGTAGAGCGTGTGTCTCGCCAGATCATGCCGCAGGCCTTGTTGCTGAAGATCGGCGAGTATGGACTGGAACTGGAAATTGGTTTTTGGATTACCGACCCTGAAAATGGCCGTCTGAATGTGTTGTCAGATGTGAATCGGGCCATCTGGCGCATCTTCAAGGCCGAGGGTATTGAGGTGGCGCACCCTAAACGTGACGTGCGTGTAATGCACGAACGCAGTTTTGCGCAAAGTGTGACTGGTCAGGTATCGGATTTGTCCAAAGATGCATAATCAGCGTATAATGACGGAAAATAAAAGAACATAAGTGACTTTTGTTGGTTTCATCGGTTGGCAATCCGCTTGCCGTGCAGTATTTTTCTTGGAGTGGTAATGACTGTAGACTCGATTTTGGACTTTCTCGCAAACGGCCTGCTGCATGCAACCGGTTGGCAGATTTTCTTCTACACGTTGATCATGACGCACATCACGATCGCCGGTGTAACTATTTACCTGCATCGTTGCCAAGCGCACCGCGCCTTGGATCTGCACGCCATTCCGAGCCACTTCTTCCGTCTCTGGCTGTGGATGACCACCGGCATGGTGACCAAGGAATGGGCGGCGATTCACCGCAAGCATCACGCCAAATGCGAAACTGCAGAAGATCCGCATAGCCCGCAAGTGCGCGGCATCAAGAAGGTTTTGCTGGAAGGCGCCGAGTTGTATCGCGCTGAATCTCGGAATGCCGAGACCATGGAAAAATATGGTCATGGCACACCAGACGACTGGATCGAACACAATATTTACAGTAAGTTCGGTTGGCAAGGCGTTGGCTTGATGCTGATCATCAATTTCATGCTGTTCGGTGTCGTTGGTCTGACCGTATGGGCTGTGCAGATGCTGTGGATCCCAATCACCGCTGCCGGCATCATCAATGGTATCGGGCACTATTGGGGCTACCGTAACTACGATTGCAATGATGCTGCAACCAATGTCTTCCCATGGGGCATCATCATCGGTGGTGAAGAGTTGCACAATAATCATCACACCTTTGGTACTTCGGCCAAGCTGTCGTCGAAGTGGTATGAATTCGATATTGGCTGGATGTATATCCGTATTCTGGAAATGATGGGTCTGGCCAAGGTCAAGAAGGTTGCGCCGGCACCGAAGTTTGATCGCCAGAAACTGGTTGCTGACTTTGATACGCTACAATCGGTAATCGCTAATCGCTACGATGTCATGTCCAAGTATGCCAAGTCGGTCAAGCGTACCTGGCACGAAGAAATTGAGCATCTGGTGGAAAAGGCCAAGCTGGAATCGCGTTTCCTGAAGTCGTCCAAGCAATTGTTGCAACGTGAACCAGCCAAGCTGGAAGACGGCCAGAAGCAACAGTTGTCAGAGTTGTTCCTGCATAGCAAGGCATTGAAGACCATGCATGAAATGCGTGTGGAGCTGGGCTCGATCTGGGGACGTTCGAATTCGACGCGCGAACAGTTGCTGCATCAATTGCAGGACTGGTGCGTCCGGGCTGAAGAGTCTGGTATTCATGCTCTGCGCGACTTTGCCCAGCGCCTGCGCAGCTACGCTTAAACCCGCTTGCTCGGACGCATGATGCAGCTAACTACGGCTGTGAATAAAACCGCAATGGTTTTATTCACAGCCGTAGTTGTTTTGGGTTTCGGTTTGATCGTCATGCAGGAGCGGGGTAGTGGAACTGTGCTCAAAGATTGTCTGCAGGTGTGAGAAATAGTGACGATAATGCGCCAGATATAAGAGTCAGGCGACGCCATGAAAAAGCCCCGCTGTAGCGAACAAATTCGCAGCAGCAGGGCTTTTTGCTGACAAAGAAAGATCGATTACTTGATCTTGGTTTCTTTGTATTCAACGTGCTTACGCACCTTCGGATCAAACTTCATGATCGCGAGTTTTTCAGGTGTTGTACGCTTGTTCTTTGTCGTGGTGTAGAAATGACCTGTACCTGCGGTCGATTCCAACTTGATTTTGTCGCGGCCAGATTTCGCCATGATAGATTTCCTTTATCAGCTAGTTAGACTTTTACGCCGCGTGCACGCATGTCGGCCAGAACGGCCTCGATACCGATCTTGTCGATGACGCGTAAGCCGGCGTTGGACAAACGCAGGGAAACCCAGCGATTTTCGGACTCGACGAAAATGCGGCGATTTTGCAGGTTAGGCAAAAAGCGACGCTTGGTCTTGTTGTTCGCATGGGAGACGTTGTTGCCGACCATCGGCCCCTTCCCGGTGACTTGGCAGACACGTGCCATGTAATGCTCCTTAAAAATTCCAGAAATTGGAAAAAAGGTGAGTATATAGAGAAAACTCTGATATTTCAATGACTTGCGGAAAACAATTGTGTCTTTATGTATCTTTAAATTTAACAATTTGTTTTTCGCAGGCAAACCGGGCAATTCCAGCGGAATTTTCCTTGTGATAGTAGTGCCGGCGGCGCTCTTCGATCACAACCTGCCATGCTCGGCAAATGAAAAGGTGTGTCGCCCTGCCACCACAATATGGTCCAGCACACTAATATCAATCAGGCGCAAGGCGTCTTGCAGCTTGTTGGTCAAGTAGTGGTCCGCTTTGCTCGGTTCGGCCTCGCCGGAAGGATGGTTGTGCGCCAGAATCACGGCAGACGCATTGTGCATCAGCGCTGCCTTGAGCACTTCACGCGGATAAACACTCGCTTGGGACAGGGTGCCGCGCGCCAATTGCTCAGAGGCGATCAGCCGATTCTTGATATCGAGAAACAACACCACGAATGCTTCATGGGTTTTGCCATGGAACAGCAATTGCAAGTAGCGCTTGACCGCCTGTGGCGCGCTCATTGTGATACCGTCACACAGCTCTTCGGACAACACGCGCCGTGCCAGCTCCATTATCGCCTGCAATTGCGCATACTTGGCCGGTCCCAGGCCGCGGATTGAGCTGAAATCGAGTTGCGTTGCTGCAAATAAAGCCTGCAGCGAACCAAAATGGCCAATCATATCGCGGCCCAGATCGACGGCACTTTTACCCGCCACCCCAATACGCAAGAACACGGCAAGCAATTCGGCGTCGGAAAGCATATGAGCACCTTGCTTGATCAAGCGCTCGCGTGGTCGCTGGTCTTGTGGCCAGTCGGTAATTGCCATCGGTTTTCCTCAAATACACGCTAGTTTTACGGAGCGCGGCAACGTGGCTTACAATAGCGAGCTGTCACGCATTTTTGAAAATTCTTCATGTCCAACGCACCTGTCCCGGTTGTTACCGAAAACGCTTACCTCACACTGCATTACCGTCTGGCTTCGCAGTCTGGCGACAACATCGTCAGCACGTTTGAGGAAAAGCCTGCCACCCTGCAATTTGGACAAGGTCAATTAGCGCCGTTTCTGGAGAGCTGTCTGCTGGGATTGCCGGAAGGGACGCATCAGACTTTCGAGTTGCTGCCTGAACAGGCGTTTGGACCGCGCAACGCAGAATTGATTCAGCGCATCTCGCGCGCGACGTTGGAAGAAAACTCTGCAATGGATGAAGATTATCGCGTCGGCGATCTGGTTGATTTCGCCGCACCAGGCGGCGGCCGCTTTGCTGGCGTGTTGCGCGAGATTGATGCGCAGGGCGCATTGTTCGATTTTAATCATCCGCTGGCAGGACAGACGCTCAAGTTTGAAGTCAAAATCATTGGCATTCTGTAATTTTGCCGACTATCGACGGGCGAGGATTCTATTATGGACAAGCAAGCATCTGAAATTTTATTGGCGCAGCCGCGCGGATTTTGTGCCGGTGTTGATCGTGCCATTGAAATCGTCGAGCGTGCGTTGACGCAGTTCGGCGCACCAATCTATGTGCGGCATGAGATCGTTCACAATGCCTATGTGGTTGCCGACTTACGCAGCAAGGGAGCGATCTTCATCGAGGAACTGGCCGATGTGCCTGCTGGTAATACCGTCATTTTTTCTGCGCATGGCGTCTCCAAGGCAGTCCAGGCAGAAGCGCTGCAACGCGGTTTGACAGTATTCGATGCAACTTGTCCGCTGGTGACTAAGGTCCACATGGAAGTGGCCAAGATGCGCCGCGAAGGGCGCGAGATCATCATGATCGGCCATGAGGGGCATCCAGAAGTCGAAGGCACCATGGGCCAGACCGACGCTGGTATGCATCTGGTGGAAACCGTGGACGACGTGGTCAAACTGAGCGTCAGTGATCCCGAGATGTTGGCCTATGTGTCGCAAACCACGCTGTCGGTGGACGACACTACTGACATCATTGCTGCGCTCAAAGAAAAATTTCCCCTTATCGCAGAGCCGAAAAAGGGTGACATCTGTTACGCCACCACCAACCGCCAGGAGGCTGTCAAATTCATGGCACCGCAGGTGGATGTGGTGATCGTGGTCGGCAGTCCCAACAGCTCGAATTCCAATCGCCTGCGTGAAGTGGCTGAAAAGAAGGGCGTGCCCGCCTATATGGTCGACAATGCGGCGCAAATTAATGCCGATTGGCTGACCGGCAAGCAGCGTGTCGGTGTGACGGCTGGTGCATCGGCACCAGAAGTCTTGGTGCAGGCTGTCATTGATCGCCTCAAGGAAGGTGCGCTACGCAGTGTTCGCATACTTGACGGTATCGAGGAAAACGTCACCTTTCCGATGCCCAAGGGCTTGGGGGGCGTCCGCCCGGCGTCCGACAACGGTTGATTTTCCCACGCGGTCAACGCCTTTATCCCATCGCACAAGGAATTACCTCGGGTTTGACCTGAGGTGTCCGGCGCATCTTTCTGCGGATATGCCTTTTTGGCATAGGCTTAGGTATAATCCCGCTCCAGCCGGCGAGTCCCCCATAAGGGCCACTCGTTTTTTGATCGTCTCTGTCCTTTCGACGAAGAAGGAGCGCACCTGATCATGCAGACCTACACCTGTAATATCACCGATAACAAACTTCCTCAGCGGAGGTCTACGCGCTCCATCTTGAGGCGTTTCTCTGTGAGTTGTTGTTTTCCTCATCATCTCTGCAACTCCCTGCATTAGTCTTATCCCACACGAATGCTGCCAGTTCGCTCCAGGCAGCGCGCCAGCGTGTTTACCATGCCATGTATGCAATCAGGAACAGTTTTTGCTCTGACAATCAGGATGTGCATGCAGAGCAGCGACTGCAGCGCTCTATTTCATTGACTCGTTAAGAATTTTAGGAAACTGGCATCTATGGACATTTTCATCCAGCAAATCATCAACGGCCTGGTCCTCGGCAGCATGTACGCCTTGATCGCCCTGGGCTACACCATGGTGTACGGGGTACTCAACCTGATCAATTTTGCCCACGG
>Ga0066798_10001088_pt1 | contig 12221 bp, 14 predicted proteins | sample PersoiDNA2013203_FD_70961 | JGI IMG/M metagenome (GOLD analysis project Ga0066798, IMG submission 70961) | Permafrost soil microbial communities from the Arctic, to analyse light accelerated degradation of dissolved organic matter (DOM) -... | ecosystem: Environmental > Terrestrial > Soil >...
AGGCCAGATTTACAGCCTTGGTCGCGCACCAGCGAAAGCGTGCGGTCAATATGGTCAGAAGCTTCTGGGTGAAAGGTAATGATATTGGCGCCAGCCTTGGCAAAGTCAGGAATGATGCGATCTACAGGTTTCACCATCAGATGCACATCAATAATCGCATCGGTCACTGGGCGTATCGCCTCACAGACCAAAGGACCTATCGTCAGGTTGGGAACGTAATGGTTATCCATCACGTCAAAATGCACGATATCTGCGCCAGAGGTAATCACATCGGTGATTTCCTGACCCAGCTTGGCAAAGTTAGCGGAAAGAATACTTGGGGCAATTCTGAATTGTTTGGCCATGATTTATATACTTAGCTACATGATAAAACAAACATTTTAACCAAAATTTGCAGCGCTATACAGTTAAATCACTGAAATTGTTGCTTATGTATGTCCGATACGGGAAAATTACGGGATGCATCTATTCACTGTTGGTGTAAATCACACCACCGCCCCGATTGATATACGCGAAAACGTCGCCTTCCAGAACGAAAAACTGGGGCATGCGCTTCGCGATTTATCCCTGCACGGCATACATGAAGCAGCGATTTTATCTACCTGCAACCGCACCGAAGTTTACTGTAATACCACAGACCCGCAGAAAGCGCTGGCATGGCTGGCGCAATACCACCAGCTCAAACCACAAAATATAGAACCTTATATGTACACATTACCAAGCCAGGATGCCGTCAAGCATGCATTCCGCGTAGCGTCTGGTCTTGATTCCATGGTGCTGGGCGAGCCGCAGATTCTTGGTCAGATGAAACAGGCCGTAAAAATTGCTGAAAGCGCAGGCACATTGGGTACCTTGCTGCATAAGCTATTTCAACGCACCTTTGCGGTGGCCAAAGAAGTACGTTCCAACACCGAAATCGGTGCCAACTCGCTGTCCATGGCAGCGGCTTCTGTCAAGTTGGCACAACGTATTTTCGGTGATTTGCAAAGACAAAAAGTATTATTGATTGGTGCCGGTGAGATGATAGAGCTATGCGCTGAACACTTTGCCACACAAAAACCTGCATCAATGACCATCGCCAATCGAACGCTGGAAAGAGCACAAGATTTAGCCCAGCGCATCAGCGGCAATGCCATTCTGCTGGCCGACCTGCCAGACCGATTAAGCGAATTTGACATTGTCATCACCTCCACCGCCAGCACGCTGCCTATCGTTGGCCTGGGCATGGTGGAACGAGCCATCCGCGCCCGCAAACATAAACCCATGTTTATTGTTGACCTGGCAGTACCGCGCGACGTAGAGCCTGAAGCTGGTGAGTTGGATGATGTATTTTTATACACAGTGGATGACCTCGCCAGCGTTGTTCAAGAAGGCTTGGTCAACCGACAGGAAGCCGCATTACAAGCTGAGAGCATTATCGAACTGCGTGTTGACCATTTCATGCAATGGCTAAAAACCCGTGATGCAGTGCCAACCATCCGTGCGCTGCGCGACCAGGCAGAGCGCCTGCGCATGAGCGAACTTGAAAAAGCCCAAAAATCGCTGGCACGCGGCGATGACCCAGGGACCGTCATGGAAACGCTTAGCAATGCCTTGACCAACAAACTATTGCATGGCCCAAGTCATGCGCTCAACAACACAGTTGGCGACGAGCATGCGCAACTGGAATCATTATTGCGCCAGTTGTACCAACTCAACCATCAGTAGCTAGCCGCATAGGCGCTCGCCTCTGCCATTCTCTATTTAAGATACCCTTAAATGAATTACCTTTAAGCCATGAAACATAACCACTAAATGAAATCTGCTAGATCATGAAACCCTCAATGACCAAAAAACTCGCCACCCTGAGCGAGCGTATGGACGAGCTGAATCGCTTACTCAGCAGCGAAGACGCCACCAATAACATGGACAACTACCGCAAAATCTCGCGCGAACATGCAGAGATCACGCCGATTGTTGAGCAGTTTCGGGCATTCCAGTTAGGCGAAGAAGACATTGCCGAGGCACAAAAAATGCTGACCGACCCTGAAATGAAAGAGTTTGCGCAGGAAGAAATTGAGAGCGGTAAAGCCAAGCTGGAAGCCATCGAAAACGAGTTGCAAACACTGCTACTGCCTAAAGACCCGAATGACGAGCGTAATCTGTTTCTGGAAATCCGTGCAGGTACTGGTGGCGATGAATCAGCATTGTTTGCTGGTGATCTGTTCCGCATGTATTCACGCTACGCCGAGCGGCAACGCTGGAAAGTAGAGATTGTCTCTGCCAGTGACTCCGAAGTCGGCGGCTACAAGGAAATCATCGCAAAAGTGGAAGGCTTTGGTGCTTATTCCAAGCTCAAATTTGAGTCTGGCGGCCATCGCGTGCAACGTGTGCCGGATACTGAAACGCAAGGCCGCATTCATACCTCAGCCTGCACGGTTGCCGTGCTGCCAGAAGCAGATGAAGTCAGCGATGTGGTGATTAACCCTGCGGATATCCGCATAGACACCTTCCGCGCATCTGGTGCGGGCGGTCAGCATATCAATAAAACCGACTCTGCTGTGCGCATCACGCACTTCCCCACAGGGATAGTGGTGGAATGCCAGGATGGTCGCAGCCAGCACTCAAATAAAGCACAGGCCATGCAAGTGCTGGCAGCGCGCATCAAGGCCAAGCAGGTGGACGAGCAGAACTCAAAAATTGCCAGCGAACGTAAATCACTGATAGGCTCTGGCGACCGCTCTGAACGCATACGCACCTATAATTATCCGCAAGGTCGCATCACGGATCATCGCATCAACCTTACCCTATATAAGATTGATGCCATTACCGAAGGTGATATGGATGAACTGATAGGCGCGCTGGCGGCTGAACATCAGGCTGATCTGCTGGCAAGCCTGGGTGAAGATAACTAGCTTATGACAACTAACTTAGCATAACAAACTGTGAATAAACCTAATCTCAAGCAATCCAGTTTGCGCACGGTCGCGCTGTTTGAAGGCGCAAAAGGCTTGTTGGTATTGCTAACAACGCTGGCCTTATTCCGCTACATAGATGCTGACTGGCAAGGCATAGCAGATAGAATAGTCAGGCATTTTCATCTGGATCCCACAGAGAAATACCCACACATCCTGCTCACCATGGCAGCCAATATCACGCAGCCCAAAATACTGGTCTTGGGATCAGGCGCCATTGCCTACGTTACCATCCGCTTCGCTGAAGCTTATGGCTTGTGGTACAACCGCCGTTGGGCGATTATTCTGGGCATTGCCAGCTCGGGTATTTACCTGCCGTTTGAAATCAGGGAATTGATTCTGCGGCAAAGTTTACTCAGCGTACTCATACTCACGCTCAATATTATTGTCATCATCGTACTCTGGCTGGGTAGGCCTAAAAAGCCCTAGTCTGAAACATGCAAACTACTTTGCGACAGGCAGTTTTGCAAGCGCAGCAACAGCTTGTGCATGCGCTACAGATTGAGCCTTCGACTGCGCGTATCGAAGCCATATCCCTAATTAACCATGTCATGCAACAGCCTTCACGCTCATGGTTTTTGGCGCATGAGAATGATGCCCTGCAAGCCAGTAAGCATGCGGAGTTTAATGCACTGCTGTCACGCCGTTTAGGCGGCGAACCCATCGCCTATATTCTGGGTGAGCGTGAGTTTTATGGACTGACGCTGAAAGTCACGCCAGACACCCTGATTCCACGGCCAGATACTGAAACCCTGGTAGAGGCTGTACTGGCAAAAATCCCCAAGCATCCAGCGCATAGCGCTCCTGAGCCTTATAAAGTTCTTGATTTGGGCACAGGCACAGGTGCTATTGCTTTGGCGATTGCCAATGAGCATCCAGAGATTTCAGTCACTGCTGTCGATGCATCCAACGCCGCCTTAAATATCGCCATCGAAAATGCAGCGACGCTTAACATCAACAATGTCAGCTTTGTGTTGAGTCATTGGTTTGCAAACCTCGGCGGACAACAGTTTGACCTGATTATGAGCAACCCGCCTTATATCGAAAAAAATGATGCGCATTTAACACAGGGGGATCTGCGCTTTGAGCCCATCGCCGCGCTGGTTTCTGGAATAGATGGGCTAGATGATATTCGCAGCATTATCAAGGCCGCACCAGAGCACCTAAATGCTCATGGCTGGCTGATGTTAGAGCATGGCTACAATCAGGCATCACAGGTAGCTCATTTATTAAAACAGGCTGGATTTTGCGAAGTCATCCATGCCCACGATATTGCAGGCATAACACGGGTATCAATAGGCATGCGGCCTTAGCCAGACTTGCTTGCAAATGTTTCAGCTTAATTACAATTTTTAGTTTTTCGCACTTTGCAAAATGCTTTAATGTAATGTTTTCAGGCTTTATACAGCAACAGCAGACCAAGCAAAGGATATAGATTTTGATGCGCCCAGCCACAAGCATTGCGCTTAACAGTAGCGATGCACTGATCAGCAAACTCCATTTAGATAATAAGACTTCAGAACCTTACTACCAGCAACTGATACGCCGTATTCAAACCCTGATTAAAAATGGTGAGTTGCAGCCTGGCATCAGCTTGCCTGCAGAGCGAGTACTGGCAGAGTCCCTGCGCGTTAGCCGTACCACCATTAAGCGTTGTTACGATGAACTGCGTAAATCTGGTCAACTCAGCACGCATGGTCGCAGCGGGACAGCGGTCAAGCAGCCTAACAAGATCAATTCCACGGTAGGCAAGCTCAAAGACTTTGTTGAGCAAATGCACGAAATGGGCATGACAGCCAGTACGCGCCTGATTGAGCAAAAAATCGTTACAGATAGCGCGATTGCAAATGTATTCAATCGCCTTGAGCACAACCAGTTCTTGCGTGTGGTGAGCGTTCGATTAGGCAATGGCATCCCCATGTCACACGAAATAGCCTGGTATGATTTGAGTCTTGCTCCAAAAATCGCGGACTGGAGCAGCCTTGAGTCAATCCATGCCTTTTTGCAGAAAGAGTGTGGTATTGATTTAGCCTGGGCGGAACAATCGATTGAGTCAGTGATGAGCTCGCAAGAAGAAAGCGACGCGTTTGAGTTCAGGGAGTCTGGCCCCTGCCTGCTGTTTAAACGCCGTTCATATACGGCACAAGATATTTTGGTTGAATATGTTGAAAGCACGTTCAGGGGCGATGCTTACCGCTACCAAGTCAAGTTGAGCGTATAAGCTCACGTATCTGCACTGTGGCCGATTAATGTAATTCGGCTAGCATTTTAGTATTAATCATAGATGGATGTTAAAAGTACGACACGCTTTGCGCCAAAAGCCTGATAAAACCCCCTACTATAAAAACCGCATACTTATTTTGCAGAGACTTCGCTGATAAAGGCTGGGTTGATATAGTTATTTTTGAGTTGGATATAGTGTTGTGCCGAATACATAAAATGCGCAAGCTCATCATCTGTTAATTTGCGCACTTTTCGCACTGGACTACCGAGATATAGATGACCACTTTCAAGCACTTTGCCTTCTGGCACGAGACTGCCAGCGCCAACCAGCACTTGTTTCTGCACAATGGCCTTATCCATGATTATACTGCCCATGCCGATCAGACATTCATCTTCTATCGTACAGCCATGTAAAATCACCTGATGACCTACAGTGACATGTTTGCCTATGATAAGCGGCGCGCCTGCTGGATCCCCACTCGATTTGTGACTGACATGCAATAGCGATAAATCCTGAATATTGCTACCCAAGCCAATGTTGATATGATTCACATCCCCGCGAATCACAACGCCTGGCCAGATTGATACATCATCAGCCAACTGTACTTGACCGATTATTGTGGCGGAACAATGCAGAAAAACACGCGCGCCAATCTCAGGCTGATACCCTTGATAGCTTTCAATAGGATGAGTGACGATATTATTTTTAATAGTGTCCATAGGCCTCCAGTATAAGCGCTGCTTGAAGCCGTAGTATAATCCTGGCATGTCAGATTCTACATCTATCGGTATCATTGTGCCGCAAGTCGCACAGTTCAGTGAGCCACTCGTGCTTAAAAGCGGCGAGGTATTGCCGCAGTTTGATCTCATCTACGAGACATACGGCACGCTGAATGCAGATAAATCGAATGCGGTCATCATCTGCCATGCACTTGCTGGCAACCATCATGTGGCCGGCAAGCATAAAGAGGATGACAAGCATCCTGGTTGGTGGGATAACCTGATCGGCTCGGGTAAACCGCTGGATACTGACCGATTTTTTGTCATCGGCATCAACAATCTGGGCGGCTGTCATGGCAGCACAGGCCCATCCAGCATCAATCCATTGACCTACAAACCCTGGGGTGCAAACTTTCCGGTATTGACGGTAGAAGACTGGGTAGCTTCACAAGCACGTTTGGTCAGCCATCTCGGCATCGAAAAACTGGCGGCTGTTGTCGGTGGTAGTTTAGGCGGCATGCAGGCTTTGCAATGGACATTGAGCTTTCCTGAGCGGGTTGCACACGCGCTGATCATTGCATCAGCGCCTAATCTCACTGCGCAAAATATGGCATTCAACGAAGTCGCGCGACAGGCGATTATTACTGACCCAGAATTTCATGGTGGCGATTACTACGCACATCATGTTGTGCCACGCCGTGGTTTGCGTATCGCCCGCATGCTTGGCCACATCACTTATTTGTCAGATGACGCAATGGGCGCAAAATTCGGGCGCAAACTCCGCGACGGCGAGATCAAATACAGCTTTGATGTTGAGTTCGAGATGGAATCCTACCTGCGTTATCAGGGCGATAAATTCGCTGGTGAGTTTGATGCCAACACCTATTTACGCATGACGCGAGCGCTGGATTATTTTGACCCGGCACTGGATTTTGATGGTGACCTGGCCGCTGCTTTCAAGCGCGCTAAAGCTAAATTTCTGGTCATCTCATTCACCAGCGACTGGCGATTTGCACCCGCTCGTTCCCGCGAGATTGTGCAGGCACTGCTCGATAACCAGCTATCCGTCAGCTATGCAGAAGTGACTGCGCCTTACGGTCACGATGCATTCCTGATGCCAGACCCGCATTATCATGCGATATTGCGCGCTTATTTAAAGAAAATAAGATTCGGGGAATAAGCCATGACCAACACCCAAATAAATTTTGTTGAAGCCGCAAAAAAACGTAGGGATTTTGCGTTAATCGCAAAATGGATTAAACCCAGCGCCAAGGTTCTGGATCTGGGTTGTGGCGATGGTGGCTTGCTCGGTTACCTGCGTGACACATTAGAGGTGCGCGGCTACGGCGTAGAAAAAGATGACGCCAACTGGCTAGCCAGCATGAAAAACGGCGTAGATGTGATTCAGATGGATTTGGAAGCTGGGCTTTCTGGCTTTGACGACCAGTCTTTCGATGTGGTGATACTCTCGCAGACCCTGCAGGCAGTGCAAAATACCGAACATATTGTACAAGAGATGCTAAGGGTTGGCCGCGAGGCGATTGTGACTTTCCCCAACTTTGGCTACTGGAAACTGCGTGCGCAACTCACCGCCGGGCAAATGCCTGTTTCAGATGTGCTGCCATACCAGTGGTACGACACACCCAATGTGCATCTTTGCACGATCAAAGACTTTGACCAATTCTGCGAAAAACACAATATTCATGTGAAGGAACGCTTTGTGTTGACGGACGGCAAACCCATCAGCTTTATGCCGAATTTATTAGGCAGCCTCGCAATGTACCGCATGCAGACTAATTAAATAGATTTATCAGCTAAATAACCGTATTAGGCCAACTACGCCAAAACCCAATACCAGCAAGCCACTGATTCGCCTGACCCAAATATTCTGCAACCAGCCTTTTAAACTCACCGCCGCCATCCCCATTGCCAACAGCACGGGTAACGTACCCAGGCCAAATGCCAACATCAGCATGCCACCTTGAGCAGGGCTGCCCGTTGCAAGTGCCGCAACCAATACGCTATACACCAGCCCACATGGTAACCAGCCCCATATTATTCCAAGCAAAAAAGCTTGTGAAACAGTCGTCACGGGTAAAAATCTTTTGGATAATGGCTGTAATTTTTTCCAGATAACACTGCCAATTTTTTCCAGCTTGGTAACGCCGTGCCAGATACCTGCAAGATACAAACCCAGCACGATCAACATCACGCTGGCCAAGCCATACAATATGCGTTCAATCGGCAGCACATGCTCCAGGAAAAAACTGGAGGCGCCTATCACACCAGCGAGCACGCCCACTAAAGTATAGCTAGTGATACGCCCTGCATTGTAAGCCAGCAAAAAGCCTATCCTGGGGCGGCTTTTAGGCAAGGTCATGGTGACTGCACCAACAATACCGCCACACATGCCTGCGCAGTGGCCACCACCGAGCAATCCCACTAAAAACGCGCCAATTAAACTTAACTCTATCATGCCGCTATTGTGGCATGGCGACTGGGTTTTCGGGTATGGTTATGCCCATGACGAAAACCGCCAATATTAAAGACATTCTTTTCAATAAACGGATGCTGATTTGCATCTTCACTGGCTTCAGCTCTGGATTACCGCTTTTTATTTTATTTAGTCTTATTCCAACATGGTTACGCTCAGAGCATATCGATTTGAAAACCATTGGATTATTCGCCTTAATTCAACTGCCATTCACTTGGAAATTTTTGTGGGCACCTTTATTTGATAGGTATGTACCCTTTTTGGGCAGGAGGCGTGGCTGGCTAATAATATGGCAAATATTATTGCTGATCTCTTTGGCTTTCATTGGAAAATTCGATGCTCACATTGATATTAGAACCATTGCTGCATTAGCGACAATAATCGCATTTTTTAGTGCTAGCCAAGATGTCGTAATCGACGCTTATAGGAGAGAAATTTTGTTAACTGACCAAGACCTTGAAATGGGAAATGGATTGTTTGTAAGTGCCTACAGGATTTCGAGTTTAATTCCAGGCTCGCTTTCATTGATATTATCTGACCACATGGAATGGTATACAGTTTTTCTAATTACTGCATCTTTCATGACAATTGGAATTTTTTCAACCATATTCATGGTGAGAGAGCCCGAACTGAAAAATCCTTTACCAACCTCTCTTAAACAGGCCATTTTTTTACCCTTTCAAGACTTTATCAAGCGCATGGGTTGGAAACCAGCAGCAATTATTCTAACTTTTATCTTTCTCTACAAATTGGGTGACAGTATGGCAACTTCCCTAGCTTCTGCGTTTTATTTGGATATGGGTTTTAGTAAAACCGAGATTGGTCTAATCGCCAAGAATGCAGGATTATGGCCAAGTATTGCTGGTGGCATTTTAGGGGGTATCTGGACGGCAAAAATCGGCTTAAATCGCGCCTTGTGGATATTTGGCATCATACAAATGGTAGCTATTTTAGGATTTTGCTGGTTAGCTATAGTTGGGCACGACTTATTCTTACTCGGGCTAGTGATTGGGTTTGAAGCTTTGGGAGTAGGCCTTGGCACTGCTGCATTTGTCACATTTATTTCTAAAAATACTAACCCAATCTACACTGCCACTCAATTTGCTTTATTTACCAGTCTTGCAGCAGTGCCAAGAACTTTCGGCAACGCCGCTAGCGGGTTCATAGTCGAATGGTTAGGCTGGGTCAGCTTTTTCCTGTTTTGCTTTGTGATTGCGATACCTGGCATGCTGCTGCTAATTAAAGTGGCACCTTGGACAAGCACAGAAAAATAAGCCTGCATGGCTTCCTGCATGGATTATAGATGAGCTAATTTCTTCGTCATCCTCGCGCAATAGTTTAAGCAGGCAATTCGCGCAGCGAATGCTCGCAAAAGCCTGCCCTCGAGTGTTTTAATCGGGGGCGGGAATGACGAGATTGAATAATTTAGCATCACCTGGCATTTATCCAGTAAATCGGCTTGTCACTTTCAGGTTTAAGCTCCAGCATTTGTTCACGACTCATCTCCGTCAACACTTCATCAAAACTTAGCTGCTTTTCTTCAGATACTTTACGTGCAAGCGGCTCTGCATATTTTAGCCAGGCTGGGTTTTCCTGGTAGCTGCGATCATGCATGCAGGTTTCAAACACATGCAGCTTGCGGCTTTGTTTTTCCAGTTTTTGGAAATCCACTACTGCATTAATCTTGGCTGCGGCATTCTCTGCAATCGTCTGGCAGGCATCTCCTGCCAGCTGAAGTGGCGTTGGTGGCGCAGGTAGGTCATCTTGTTTATCAATCTGCAGATAGGTAAAAACAGCATAGGCAATCCCCACTAAAACCAGCATTGCCACTCCAGACTTGATCAGGAGATGACGATTTTTTTTCGCATTGACCATTTTAATATCCATTCCAAAACTACACTCAAGATACTTATTAAGTTGAACATGTCTGGATAATTCCTACACGATATTCAGCCGAATACTGATGAACTTAATGCTGAGTCAGACCTAAGATGAGCGCTCTTTAATTGGGGAGTATCCACATGAACGTCCATCTAAGCCTCACACCTGTTATTTCTCTGATTGCTGGCATTCTCATTTTAGTCGTGCCCAGCTTGCTGAATTACATAGTAGCGATCTACTTGATCATTATCGGGGTTGTAGGCCTGCTTGGTGCAACGGGTCATTTATAGCCACATCTTAAGAATAGTCATAATCAATCATAAGCGGAGCGTGGTCACTGAATCGCTCCGTTTTGTAAATGGATGCTGTAATCGCTGTTTGCGCGATACTGGGTGTCGCAATCTGATAATCAATACGCCAGCCCACATTCTTCGCCCAAGCCTGACCGCGATTACTCCACCAGGTATAACATTCATCAGTAGTCTCTGGATGTAGCTTACGATACACATCTTGCCAGCCTACGCGGCCAAATAAATCGGTCAGCCATGCGCGTTCTTCTGGTAAAAAGCCTGAGTTCTTTTTATTGCCTTTCCAGTTTTTCAAGTCGGCTTCCTGGTGCGCAATATTCCAGTCACCACACACGACCACTTCACGACCACTGGCTTTGAGTGCCTCGAGATGCGGCATGAAACGCGCCATCACATCAAACTTGAACGCCTGACGTTCCTCTCCACTGGAACCTGAAGGCAAATACAGCGAAATCACACTGAGATTGCCAAACCAGGCTTCAATGTAGCGCCCTTCAGCATCGATATCTGCCAGACCCAAACCTATAATCACCTGGTCTGGCTTGAGCTTGCTGTAAATACCCACGCCACTGTAACCCTTTTTCTCAGCGTAGTGAAAGTAACCGTGATAACCCTCGGGTGCCAGCATTTCTGCTGTCATATCGGCTGCTTGTGCCTTGAGTTCCTGCATACAGATCACATCTGCGTTCTGCTTTTGTAGCCATGGAAAAAAGCCTTTATTGGCCGCGGAGCGTATGCCATTAAGATTCGCAGATATAATACGTAACAATTGAAACCTTTCATTGATTCACTGACTAATTAACTGCCTAAAAAATGTCCGAATTAAGCCCACATTCAAACAAAACCCCAAACACTGATTTTACGCAAGAATTCATCCGCTTTGCGATTAATAAACAAGTGCTGCGTTTTGGTGAATTTAAAACCAAGGCAGGCCGCTTAAGCCCTTATTTTTTCAATGCGGGTTTATTCAATGATGGCGAAAGCCTGATGAAGTTAGGCGAGTTCTACGCTGCGGCCTTGCTAAAATCAGGTATACAGTTCGATATGCTGTTTGGCCCAGCGTATAAAGGCATCACGCTGGCCGCTAGCATTGTCATTGCCTTAGCCAGACAAGGCCACAACACGCCATTCGCATTCAACCGTAAGGAAGCCAAAGACCATGGCGAAGGCGGCACTATAGTAGGCGCGCCATTACGAGGCAGCGTGCTGATTGTGGATGACGTGATATCAGCTGGTACTTCTATTCGGGAATCCGTAGAGATCATACAAAAAGCTGGCGCAAGGCCTTGTGGCGTAGCCATTGCGCTGGACAGGCAGGAGCGTGGTTTAGGCTCACTTTCAGCGGTACAAGAAGTACAGCTGAAGAACAATTTACCTGTCATCAGCATCGCAGGCTTAGCCGACCTGATTCAATATCTTGATGATGCAACAGAGCTGGCTGAATTCAAGCCTGCGATTCAGGCCTACCGTGCAGAATATGGCGTGCAGGTTTAATTTACTGTGCTGATCTCCATAGTCAACAATTGTCCATCATCAACAGTTTTAGTTATGTAGCAAACGTAGAGGCGAGGGTACTGCTTTTAGGTTCAATGCCAGGCAAGGTATCTCTGGCTAAGCAGCAATATTATGGTCATGCACAAA
>Ga0066798_10001093_pt1 | contig 12196 bp, 10 predicted proteins | sample PersoiDNA2013203_FD_70961 | JGI IMG/M metagenome (GOLD analysis project Ga0066798, IMG submission 70961) | Permafrost soil microbial communities from the Arctic, to analyse light accelerated degradation of dissolved organic matter (DOM) -... | ecosystem: Environmental > Terrestrial > Soil >...
CGGTGGAAACACGGCCGGAATCACGTCCGGCACCGTCACCTGCGCGACGACCCGGGCGCCGACGAGAATGCCGGACCACGGGAGAGGGTTGGCGAGGCGATCGTCACCGCCCGTGATCGTGGCATGCGTGACGTCGATCTGAATTCCGCCTTCGATGAGGTCGAGGATGGGACCGGTGACTTTCGAAACCGTTCCCTCGACGGTGGACGGTCTCGCTGGCGACGCCACCGGCGCGCCGTCCGCCGCCGCCGCGAAAGGCGCCAGGCCGAAGAGAAGGAGAGCCACGACGAGAGCGGAGGAAGTTCTGAGCAGAGGAAGTCGTCGAGAGGTGTGTGCGAGAAGGGAACGGGTCGTCATCGTGGCTCTCCTTCCGGTCGGAAGGGAGTGTCCAGGCCGGAACCTATCCCACGCTCTTGCGGCCGGCCTAACGATGATGTCGACCGGCCTTTTTCTTTGCGGGCTTTCTCTTCGCGGCGGGCCTTTTCTTCGCGGCGGGCCTTTTCGCCGGGCGTGCGGCCGCCTTTTTCGCCGGTTTCCTTTTCGTGGGACGCGTTTTCTTCGCGGCCTTCTTCGGCGCCGGCCGGCGTGCTCTCTTCTTCGCCCCGCCGAGCGTGCGGGCCAGCTCGCGCCTCTTGCGGGCATGGAGTTTCTGCTTGACGAGCTCGTCGACCTGCGACGTCGGCACCCAGTCTTCGTCGGGATGCAGATCCGAGGCCTGGAAGACGATGATTCGGTAGCCGTCCGGGTCCAGGATCTCCGCCGAGCGGCCCGTGAATTCATCGGCCGGCGGGCGCGTCACCGTGACACTGCGTTCCTTGAGCTTCGCGATGGTCTCGTCGAGCGACCAGGTGGAAAAAACCGCGGCGACCTGGTTGCGCGAAGGCACTTCGCCGGGGCGCAGGGGCGTGAGCTTGAGAAGCAGAGGGCCCAGCGCGAATTCGACCCAGTCGTTCTCGAAGCCGCCTCCTTCGGGCAGTCCGAGGGTCTCGCCGTAGAACCGGCGTGAGCGCGAGAAATCGCTTGCGGAAACATGGATCCGCCTGAGAGCGAGAAACATCTTCAAACCTCCGAATCCGTCTCCCGGAAGGACGCCGGCCCCGAAAATTCCCTGGAACCGTTGGGCGAGACTGTCCGCGTTCCTCCCGTTCCGGGAGAGCCGGCCAGAACTGATTCCGGATATGGGATTTTAGAAGGAAGTGGTTGAGTTTTCAATCACTTTCGTGCGGATTGCTCGTTTCTCCGCAGGGCTCGACCCAGACGGCGCCGGACGGGCCGAACTCGCGCTTCCAGATCGGAACCCGGGCCTTGATCGCCTCGATTCCGGCGCGGCAGGCAGCGAAGGCCTCAGCCCGATGGGGAGCGGAGGCCGCGACCACCACCGCGACATCACCCACCATGAGCGCGCCAACCCTATGGCGGAAAAGCACTTGTGCGTCCGGATGGCTCCGGGCGAGGTCCTCCGCGATGCGGACCATCTCCTTTTCGGCCATGGGGCCATAGGCCTCGTATTCCAGCCGATCCACCCGGTGGCCCTCGTTTTCGTCGCGCACGACACCCACGAAAAGGGCGAGCCCGCCGTCTTTGCCGCGCCGAACGATGGCCAGCAGCGAGCCGGGGTCGAGCGGGTCCGCCGAGAGGAAGGGCACGGAAACATGATAAGACCCGGGGCCGGGAATCGAACAATGACGACACGCCGCCGCCGCGTGCTGGCCGTCTCCGCGCTCAAAGGCGGCGTGGGGAAAACAACGACCGCCATGAACCTGGCGGCCGCGGCCGCCCGCGCCGGGCGCCGGACGCTCCTCGTGGATGCCGATCCCCAGGGAAGCGTCGGAATGTCCCTCGGGCTCGCTCCTGAAGCGCGAGGTCTCGCGGCCTGGGTGACGAAGGACGCCTCCTTCGACGATTCGGTGGTGCGCGCGGCTCGCGAGAATCTCGACGTCCTGCCGGCCGGGGAGCGGCTCCTCGACGTCGAGGACGTGTTCCGGGAAAAGGGGAAGGAAAAACGCAGGACCCGCCTCGAAAAGCGTTTCGAGGCGCTCGACGAGGAGGGGTACGACGTCGTCATCCTCGACTGTCCGCCCGCGGCTTCGCTTCTCCTCGAGAACGTGTACCACGTCGCGGACGAGCTCATCCTGCCCGCGAAGCTCGACTTTCTCTCGCTCCCGGCGCTCGAGAAGACGCGCCTCTTCGTGAAGGAGGAGAACGCTTCGCGCGAAAAGCCGCTCCGGATCGCGGGCGTCCTGCCGACGTTCTACGACCTGAGGACCGCCGTCTCGACGGAGCTCCTCGACACGCTGCGCGAGCGCTTCACGAAGATCCTCTCGCCGATCCGCATCAACGTCGCGCTCGCCGAGGCGCCGTCCGTCGGGAAGACGATCTTCGAGTTCGACGGGTCGTCGCGCGGTGCGGTCGATTACGCGCTGCTCGCGGAAGACCTGAAGCTGGCCTAGCCGCCGGCGACCGGAGGCAGGAGCGCGACGGTGTCGCCCGGCGCGACGGGGTCGGTTTCCCTGGCCCATGCCTCGTTGATCGCGAGCTTCGCGCGCGTTCCGAAGCGCGCGATCACGGGATGGGCGGCCTCGAGGGCGCGCCGGAGCGACGTGACCGTGGCGGGCTCCGGTACCTCGACCGCGATCGTGCGCCCGACCGCGTCCCTCAGCGACGCGAAGAGCAGAACCTCGACTTTCACCCGGGCGATCTTACGCGGGGCCGCCCGCCCGTAGAATCGCGCGCCGGAGGACGCATGGGTCAAGGACGTCTCGTGGGAAAGACGGCGCTCGTGACGGGCGCGGGCAGAGGCATCGGGCGGGCCATCGCGCTACGGCTCGCGGAGGAAGGCGCTCGGGTGGCGGTGGGCGCGCGCAAGGAGAGCGACGGCGCGGCCGTCGTGGCCGAGATCCGGAAGGCCGGAGGCTCGGCGTCGGCCGTCCTCCTCGACGTCGTGGACCCGGCCTCCGTCGCGACGGGCGTCGAACGCGCGGCGCGGCCGGACCGCAGGCTCGACATCCTCGTGAACAACGCGGGGATCGGCGGGCCGTCTCCCTTCGACGGCGACGTACGCTCGGACGAGGCCTGGCAGAGAATTCTGGACGTGAACCTCACGGGCACGTGGCGCGTCTGCCGCGCGGCGCGGCCGTTCCTGCCCGACGGCGGGCGCATCGTGAACCTCTCCTCGGTGACGGGACGCTTCGGGGTCGCCGGCATGGCCGCCTACAGCGCGTCCAAGCACGGCATCATCGGGCTGACGCGCACGCTCGCCCTGGAGCTCGCTCCGCGGAAGATCACGGTGAACGCCGTGTGCCCGGGCTGGGTCGACACGAACCTGGGGCGCTCGGGGATCGTCCTCATGGGCAAGACCATGCAGAAGAGCGCGGAAGAGGCCTTCCAACTCGCCGCAAGGATGGCGCCTCTCGGCGAGGTCCTCTCGTCGCCCGAGATCGCGGGCCTCGTCGCGTATCTCGCGTCTCCCGAGGCGAAGAACGTGACCGGCCAGGCCCTCGTGATCGACGGCGGCCAGGTGATGCCCTGAAAAAGGGCATCCGCGCGGTTCTTTTCGACGCGGGGCAGACGCTCCTCGAAGCGGATCCCCCGGTCGAGGAGGTCTACCGTGAAGCGTTCGCGACGCACGGAGTCGAGGCGGACCTCGAGGCGGTGCATCGCGCCGTGCACGCGACATGGCGGGAGGTCGATGCCCGGCGCGAGCACGGCGAGGAACGCTGGGGCGGGTTGGAGGGCGAGGCCGGCTTCTGGCGGCGCTTCGTCGAGGAGGTCTTCGGCCGCGCGGGCGGGAAAGGGCTGCCGGAGCCGCTTCTGCGCGGCCTCATCGCGCACTTTCGCGAGGACAAGCACTGGAAGGTCTACCCCGAGACGCGCGAAGTCCTCTCGGCGCTTCGCGGCGCGGGGATGACGCTTCTCGTCGTCAGCAACTGGGACTCGACGCTTCCGCGCCTCCTCGAGCGGCTGGAGCTGGCGCCCTTCTTCGACGGCGTCGTCGTCTCCGCGGTCTTCGGGGCGTCGAAGCCCTCGCGAGCCATCTTCGACGAGGCCGTCCGGCGCGCGGGCGTCCCGCATGCGGACGTGCTGCACGTGGGCGATTCGCTCGTCGACGACTACCACGGCGCTCGCGCGGCGGGCCTTCACGCGTTGCTCGTCGACCGCGCCGGACGCGCACCCGAAGGCTCCGAAGCGATCCGCTCGCTGTCCGAGCTCCCGCCGCGGGTGCTTGCCCGGTAGACTCGCGCGACCGCGTCGCAATCACATCGCCAGGGGGGAACCTGCTTGAGGAACCGGCTGTTTCGTACGAAGTCCATCGAGCAGCTCCAGGCGAGCGTGGACGAGCCCGGCCACGGACATCTCAAGCGGACGCTCACGGCGTGGGACCTCACGTTCATGGGCGTGGGCGCGATCATCGGTGCGGGCATCCTCTCGAGCCTCGGCACGGGGCTCGCCGGCGGTTTCGACTCCTCCTACGGCGTCACGCGTCCGGCCGCGGGCCCCGCCCTGATGGTCAGCTTCCTCCTGACGGCCGTTGCGTGCGGGTTCACGGCGTTCTGTTACGCGGAAATGGCTTCCATGATTCCCGTCTCCGGCTCCGCCTACACGTACGCCTACGCGACGCTCGGCGAGCTGATGGCGTGGATCATCGGCTGGGACCTCCTCCTCGAGTACGCAATTTCGAACGTGGCGGTCGCGATCTCGTGGGGGAGCTACGCGAACAACCTCCTGCAGGGCGTGGGCGTCCACTTGCCGGGCTGGCTCACGCTCGACAGCCGCTCGATGCTGCAGGTGAGCGAAGAGTTCCTGAAGGCGCACCCGGACGCGTCCAGCCTCTCGGCGAGGCTCGGCTACCTTGCGCAGGCCAAGTCGGGCGCCCTCGCCGGCGCGGCGGCGTTCCCGAGCTGGGACGCTCTTTCGAGCGCGCCGATCCTCGGCGGATTCCCGATCGGGATGAACCTCCTCGCGATGTTCATCACGATCGTCATCACGGCGCTCTGCGCGTGGGGCATCAAGGAATCCGCGCGCTTCAACAACGTGATCGTCTTCGTGAAGGTCGTGCTTCTCCTCGGGGTCATCGTGGTCGGTGCGTTTTACGTCAAACCCGCGAACTACATCCCCTTCTCGCCAAACGGTCTCAAGGGCATCCAGGCGGGCGCCGCGATCATCTTCTTCGCGTTCATCGGCTTCGACGCGGTTTCGACGACAGCCGAAGAGACGCGCGACCCGGGCCGCGACCTCCCGCGCGGGATCCTGGGAAGCCTCGCCGTGTGCACGGTGATTTACGTGGGTGTCTGCGCGGTCGTCGCGGGCATCCTCCCGTACGCGGCCTACCGCGGCGTCGCCGATCCCATCGCGCACGCTTTCTCGTCCATCGGTATGAACCGCGTCGCCGGCATCGTGAGCGTGGGCGCGGTCGCCGCGCTCGCGGGAGCGCTCCTCGTCTACCAGCTCGCGCAGCCACGGATCTTCATGGCGATGGCGCGCGACGGCCTCCTTCCGCGCTGGTTCGCGCGCGTCGGCCCGCGCGGAACTCCGCTCAACGCCACGTGGGTCACGGGCATCCTCGTCCTGCTTCCCGCCGGGCTCCTGAACATCGACGAGGTCGTCGAGCTCACGAACATCGGGACGCTCTTCGCCTTCGTGATCGTCTGCCTCGGCGTCCTCGTCCTGCGCGTCAAGCGCCCCGAGGCGCTTCGCAGGTTCAGAACGCCGGTCGTGTGGGTGAGCGCGCCGCTCGGAATCCTCTTCTGCCTCTGGCTCGCGCTGGGCCTGCCGAAGCACACGTGGGAGCGTTTCGTGGTCTGGCTCGCGATCGGCCTCGCGCTCTACTTTCTCTACGGCGTGCGTCGGAGCCGGCTCGCGGCGAAGGCCTGACCAGGAATCAGTTCAGCGAGAACGCACCCAACCCGCCCGTCCCCGCGTAGCCCGTCATCTCGACGTACGCGCGGCCGAGCGGGGTGCTGCTGCCCGGCACTGTCACGTCGCAGGCGCCTTCCCAGTACGTCACACGAGTCGACTTCCCCGTCACGAGCTCCTGGTCCTTCACGAGCGGGACGACCTCCGCCGCGACTCCCGCGCGCGGCACGCGGAGGACCCACCGCGCGGGATAGCTCGCTCCGCTTGCCGCGCTCTTCCAGCGGGCCGTCTCCTCGAGCGTGAAGTCCGAGGCGCCGAGCGGCATCGCGCGCCCGTCCTTCTCCACGAGCGTCCCGGCCGAGAAGCGCGTGGGCGATCCGGCCGAGCCGCGCATCCGGTAGAGCATGAGGTCGCGCCCGTCGAGAAGGTGCAACGCGAACCAGTCCCAGCCCGCGGTGTCCTTTCCGATCGAGCCCGAACCCCACTCGTGGTCGAACCACGAAAGTCCCGTCACGGCTTCGCTCTTTCCGCCGCCTGTCCACCAGCCCTCGGAGCGGAGGCGCGTCAGGCTCACGTACCGGCTGACGGCTTCGCTTTCGGGTCCCTTGCGCGAAAGGCCGCCCGCGCCGTGGAGGACCGGAGGCTTTTCGGGCGTGAGGACGAGCGAAATCTCCTCGCCGCCGTCTGAAGCGAAAAGAACGAGCTGGCCTCCAACTTCCTCGAGTCGCCAGTCCTCGTTCGCGACGGAGAGCCGGTCCTCGCGCGCGAAGGCCGCTCCGACGCCCGTCCGGTGAATTCGCTCGGTGAACCGGAACGTCCCCGCTTGGACGTCCGTCCGCGCGAAATGTGCGAGGAAGAGATCGCGGGCGGCGAAGGCCGAGGCGCGCGGCGCCGCGTCGCCGGAGATGCCGGTTCGGAAGAACGTGAGCTGGTAGCCGAGCCGCTTCCCCGAGCGCGTGTCGAGCTGACCCGTCACGTACCACCACTCCACGCGCGCGTCGTCGTGCGACCCGTGGTCGCGGGGGAAGAGGATTTGCTGCTTCGGATCGAGAGGCTTGAAGCGTCCGTTCGTCTTCGTGCTCTCGATGCGCGAATCGAGAGCGAGTGTTTCTTCGAAGGGGAAGAGGGCGGCCGCCCCGGCGAGGGCAAGCGCCACGGCGAGAACCTTCAAAATCCTCCTCCTATTCTTCCTTGAGCGCCGCCGCGACGTCCGTCGCGGCCGCAAGGCCGGCGGGACGCGAGGCGGCGGCGAGCGTCGCGAGGAGGACGAGGCCGAGCGCGGCCGCGAGGAAGCCCCACGGCGCGTGCATCGCGATCGTCCAGCCGAACGACTGGCGGTTGATGACGTGGACGAGGACGAGCGACATCGCGCCGCCCGCGAGCGCCCCGAGGCCCGCTCCGAGGCCGCCGATCGCGGCCGCTTCGTAGCGGATGGCGCGCTTCACCCGCGCGGCCGAGGTGCCGAGGACGCGCAGAAGGCCGATCTCGCGCCGCCTTTCCAGAACGAGCGCCGTCAGCGTGTTGAAGACGCCGAGCACCGCGACGGCGAGCGCCACCGCCTCGAGCGCGTATGTGACGGCGAACGTGCGGTCGAAGATCTTCAGGACGATTCTTCGGAGCGTCGCGTTCGTCCGCACCCGGAGCGCGAACCGTCCGCGCAAAGCCGCCGCCACGCGGCGCGCGCCCTCCTCGGGCGAGACTCCGTCCTTCAACGTCACGGCGACGGTCGAAGCGCCGGCGAGCGGCCAGAGCCTCTGGAAATGCGAGCGGTCGAGCGTGACCGTGCCGCGGTCGTTCGAGTAGTCCGTGTAGATCCCGGCGACGCGCACCTTGACGGGCCCGTGGTCGGTCGGGAGCTCCACGAGCTCGCCCACCTTCACGCGGAATTTCTCGGCGAACGGCTCCGAGATCATCGCCTCGTCCTTTCCGAGGGCCTCCGTGAAAACCTTCCTCGTGTCGCGCCCGTCCACGAGCGGCAGGTTCCCGTGTTTCGCGATGAACGCGAAGAGGCGCGAGCCCACGGTGAACGGCACTCCATTCCTCGTGGCTGAAAAGGCGAGGGACGGGTCGACCTCGTCCACGCCCGGCACCGCGCGCACGAGGTCGATCGCCTCGTCCGGGATCCGGCCGAAGGACGGGCCGGACCTTCCGCTCGCCGGCGACAGGAAAAGATCCGAGGCGAGCGTCTGGCCAACCCACGTCGCGACCGTCGTGCGGAAGGAGCCGACCATGACCGCGACCGAGACCATCATCGCAAGAGCCATCGTGAGCGCGGCCACGGCCACCGACGTGCGCGAGAGGCTGCCCGTCAGGTTCGCGCGCGCGAGCCGCGCTTCGACGCCGAAAAGGCGCAGAGCCGGCCGGTCCAGGCGCGCGGCCGCGAACATCACGGCCGCGGGCGCGAGCAGCGAGACACCCGAGACGATCAGGAAAACCGAGACGAATCCGAAGAGCGGCAGGCCGTTGACGGGTCCGGGCCGCGTCGCCAGGAACGCGAGGACGAGAAGGGCGGAGCCCACGAGTGCGAGCGGGCGTGTCCTTCGGCGGCGCGCCGCCTCGACGGAGCCGTGGCGCATCGTCGCGGCGGGCTCGACGCTCGCGGCCTCGAGGGCGGGAGCGAGTGCCGAAAGGACGGACGAGACGACGCCGACCGTGAACGCGAGGAGCAGCACGAAAGGGTCGAGGTGAAGCGCCGGATGCGCCGACGGGAGGTAGATCTCGGTCGCGGTGCCGCCCACGAGGAGGAGCGCGCCCTTCGCAAGCGCCACCCCGAGAGCCGTGCCGGCCGCGCTTCCGAGGACGCCGAGCGCGAGACCCTCGGCGAGGAACACGGCGAACACGGACCGCTTCGAGGCCCCGAGCGCCCGGACCGTGCCGATGTCCGTGCGTCGCCTCAGGACCGAGATGGACAGCGTGTTGTAGACGAAGTACATGCCGACGAGAAGTGCGATCAGACCGAGGGCGGAAAGGTTCACGCGAAACGCGCGCACGAGGCGATCGACGGTTTCCGTACGCCGCTCCGGGCGCCCGGCGGTCGTGCCCGGGGGCAGCGAGGCGCGGATCTCTTCCTCGAAACGCGCGCGGTCGTCTCCCGAGAGGCCGGGCGGCAGGACGACGTCGATGCGGTCGAGACGGCCGACCTTTCCGAATGCCTCCTGCGCGACCGCGAGGTCCATGAACACGATCGAGCCCGACGCCGCGCGCGCCGCCCCGGTGGGACGCAGCACGGCGGCGACGCGAAACGTGCGTTCGACGGAGTTCGTGACGAGAGAAAAGGACGAGCCCGCGCGCAGAGAGTGCCGCGCCGCGAACGCTTCGGTCACGAGGATCGAATCCCGGTCGAAGACGGAAAAGAGATTGGCTTCGGGAGCAAAGGAATATTCCCGCGCCGCCGCGTCCGCGAGCGGGTCGATGCCGAGCACCTCGACGACCTCGCCGTCGGCAGCGCCCGCCGCGGCCGTGTCGGTGATCGCGGGCGCGAGCGTCGCGCCCGCGCGGCGGAGCCAGGCGAGGCGTTCGAGCGCCGCCTCGGGAATGCCCGGGCCGTCCGCGAGCACCGTGATTCCGGCCTTTCCGGCGACGAAGTCCACGGTGTCGGAGAAGGACGACAGGACCGACGCGTTCGCGAGACGGATCGCGGCGATCGTGGCGACGCCGACGGCGATGCCCGAAACCGTGAGGAGGAACCGGAGCCGGTCCTTCGCGGCCGGCCGGAGGACGAGCGGACCGATCAGCGAGCAAAAGCCGCAGCGAAGACCGGGGCTCGAGCCGGTCATGGCTCGAGCCGTCCGTCGCGCAGACGAAGGATGAGCGAGGCGTGCGCCGCGGCTTCGGCCGAATGCGTCGCCATGACGACGGTGATGCCGCGCTCCTTCACGAGGCCCGCGACGAGCGCCAGAACCTGCTCGCCCGTCTTCGAGTCGAGATTGCCCGTCGGCTCGTCGGCGAGGAGGAGCGCGGGCTCGTTCGCGAGTGCGCGCGCCACCGCGACGCGCTGCATCTGCCCGCCCGAAAGCTCGTACGGGTAGGCGTGCTCCTTGTCCGCGAGGTCGACGTCGAGGAGACCGCGCGCCGCGCGCGCGTCCGCGTCGGCCGGGGAGACCCCCTCGAGGAGGAGCGGCAGCGCGACGTTCTCGAGCGCCGTCATCGTGGGCAGGAGATTGAAGAACTGGAACACCGTGGCCGCGGTCTTCCGGCGATACGCGTCGCGGTCGTCCTCGGACAGCGTCGCGAGGTCCTTCCCGTTCACGAGGACGCGGCCCGCTGTCGGGCGGTCGAGGGCGCCGAGGAGGTTCAGGAGCGTCGACTTGCCGCAGCCCGAAGGGCCGAGAAGGGCCGTGAAGCTGCCGGGCTCGAGCGCGAGCGAGACGCCGAGGAGGGCGTCCACGCCGGCCGCCCCGCGTCCGCCGCCATACGACTTCGTCACGGACTCGGCGATCACGCGGGCGCCCATGACCCTCATCCTACGTATGATGCCCGCGTCGGGATGGACGCCGTGTGCTGAAGAACCTCGCCGGCCTGTGGCGCCATCGCGCGCTCGTCTACGTCCTCGTGGCCCGCGAGCTGAAGGCCCGCTATCGCGGCAGCGTCCTGGGGTTCTTCTGGTCGCTTCTGAACCCGCTCCTGATGCTCGCGGTCTACGCGGTCGTCTTCGCCGTCATCTTCACGGGCCGCGGCCCCGCGACATCGCCCTACGCGCTTTTCCTCTTCTCCGGCCTCCTGCCGTGGAACTGGCTCTCGTCGTCCCTGACGGACGCGGCCGCGTCGCTCACGACGCACGGGGCGCTTCTGAAAAAGATCCTCTTCCCGGCCGAGGTGCTGCCGCTCGTGGCGGTCCTCGCGCAGGGCCTCCATTTCGTCTTCGCTCTGCCGGTCCTCCTCGCGGGCCTCGTCCTCGGCGCTCTCGGTGCCTTCGGCCCGTCGATCCCCCTCGGATGGCCGCTCGTGCAGGCCGTGCCGCTCTTCATCCTCGAAGGGGTCTTCGTCGCGGGGGTCGGACTCCTCCTCGCCGCGCTCACGGTCCATTTCCGCGACGTGAAGGATCTCCTCGCGACGGCGCTGTCGCTGTGGTTCTTCGCGACGCCCGTCCTGTACCCGCTCTCCGACATCAAGCAGGAGCGTGTGCGCGCGCTCCTGCTCCTCAATCCGGCGGCACCCTTCTTCGATGGGTGGCACGACGCGCTCTTCTACGCCCGGTGGATCGAACCGTCCCGGTGGGGCCTCCTCCTCGCGATCGCGTGCGTTTCGTTCTTCCTCGGGTACGCGCTCTTCGACCGGCTGCGCGATTCGTACCCGGAGGCCGTATGAAGCCCGACACGCCCGCCGTCACGGCCGAGGGGCTGTCGAAGAGCTACCGCAAATGGGGGCGCACGCGTGCGTTCGGCACGCTCAAGTCGGCGCTTCTCGGGCGCTCGCTCGCGGCGGCGCTCGCCCCGTCCGAAGTGGTAGCCGCGCTGTCGGACGTCTCCTTCACGGTCGCGCGCGGCGAGACCTTCGGCGTCGTGGGGCCGAACGGCTGCGGCAAGTCCACGCTCCTGAAGCTCGTCGCCGGCCTCTTCAAGCCCACCTCCGGCCGGATTGCCGTGGACGGGAAAGTCTCGGCGCTCATCGAGCTGGGCGCGGGCTTCCACCCGGAGATCTCGGGGCGCGAGAACGTCGTCATCAACGGCGTCATGCTGGGGCTCACGCGCAAGGAGATCGAGCGGAAGTTGCCCGAGATCATCGCGTTCTCGGGCCTCGAGGACTTCATCGATGAGCCGGTGAAGACGTACTCCTCGGGCATGTACGTCCGCCTCGGATTCGCCGTGGCCGTGCACGTGGACCCGGACATCCTCGTCGTGGACGAGGTGCTCGCGGTGGGCGACGAGGCTTTCGCGCACCGCTGCCTCGACACGATCGCGGAGTTTTCGCGGCGCGGCAAGACGATCTTCTTCGTGTCGCACTCGCTCGTCCTCGTGGAGGAGCTGTGCGACCGCGTGCTCTACCTGGACCACGGGCGCGTGAAGGGCCTCGGCGACCCGCGCGAGATGCTGGCGACCTACCGCCTCGACGTCGCGGCGGGCGAGGGCGCGCGACTCGCGACGGAGCATCGGAGGGACCAGGAGATTCTCAAAGAAAATCCACCCTTGCCCGATGCTCCTCGAAAGCAGGACGTGGAACTGCCGTTGGAGCAACCTCTGGGACAGAAAGTTCCTCTTGGGCCCGACGAGAAGCCTCGCCGGTGGGGGAACCGCGCGGTGGAGATCACGGGCTGCCGCCTGCTCGACGCTTCGGGCGCCGAGCGCTACGCGTTTCGCTCGGGCGAATCGCTGACGGTCGAGATCGCCGTGGCGCCGCGCGAGGC
>Ga0066798_10001094_pt1 | contig 12191 bp, 12 predicted proteins | sample PersoiDNA2013203_FD_70961 | JGI IMG/M metagenome (GOLD analysis project Ga0066798, IMG submission 70961) | Permafrost soil microbial communities from the Arctic, to analyse light accelerated degradation of dissolved organic matter (DOM) -... | ecosystem: Environmental > Terrestrial > Soil >...
GTCACCTTTGACGATGCCTATCACCGGGTCGATGATCAGCGCGTTACAGATCAGCATGTCCAGGGCACCGTCTGCGCTGTCGTGACCTGGCATCAGACCCATGCCGTCGCGCAGGGTCTTGCCCCCGCCGTGCAGGCACTCATCGCCAGGTACCGAATGGTCGAACTCGACTTCCGCCAACAGGGAGGTATCGCCCAGGCGCACGGCATCACCGGTGGTTGGGCCATACATCGCCGCGTACTCTTTGCGTGTCATCGTTGCCATGAATCAGGCTCCCTTGAAGAATTGCGCGCGGGCACGCTCGAGTGCGATGGCCTTGCAGGCCGGATCGTGCAGGTTGCCGTTGGTCAAACCGCTGAAACCGTGAATGTCGCCAGTGCCGCCAAACTGCACCAGTTGCACTTCGCGCAGTTCGCCCGGTTCAAAGCGCACGGCAGTGCCAGCCGGAATATCCAGGTGCATGCCGAACGCGATCTCGCGCGGGAAATCCAGGGCTTTGTTGACTTCGAAAAAGTGGTAGTGACTGCCGATCTGAATCGGTCGGTCACCGGTGTTGATGGCCCGGAGGGTGGTGGTTGGCCGCCCCGTGTTGAGCTGGATATCGGTGTCCGGAGAGATGATTTCACCGGGTGTGGGCAGCTCTGCCACAAGCAAGAGACCGGGGCGTATCGGTTGGTGCACCGTAACCAGCTTGGTGCCGTCGGGGAAGGTGCCTTCCACTTGCAGTACTGGCAGTAAATCGGCGACGCCAGGCATCACGTCGTCGGTATTGAGGATGGTTGAACCAAAGCCAATCAGCTCAGCCACACTGCGACCTTCGCGCGCACCTTCGAGAATTTCGTCGGCAATCAGCGCCGACGCTTCCGGGAAGTTCAGGCGCAGGCCTTTGGCGCGACGTTTACGCGATATTTCAGCCGCGGTGTACAGCGTGAGCCGCTCCAGTTCAGTGGGGGTCAGCAGCATAGTAAAGCTCCTGTGAAGACGGCTGGTTTTTGGCCGGCCGGCTCAATTGGCAAACAGACGTAGGGCCTGGGTTTCATGGCGCATCACCGCAATCTCGGCCATGGGCGTAAAACCGCTGGCAGCGTCGGGTTCAGGCGGTGCCTGGGCGAGCAGTTCCAGGAGCAGTGGCTGGATCTCAGTGAGCACCCGTTGCGCGTCCACATGACCCATCACGCCCAGGCGCAAAGCGGCACTGACCAATCCGGTACACAGACCGTGGGCCGCGGCGAGTTGGCAATGATCGCTTTGCATGCCCAATCGCTGCCAAAGCAACCCCTGCACCACGGGCAGGTGCCCTGGGGTTTGCGCGGTCAGCACCTGTTGCTGGTAAGCGCAGGCGCCCGGCGTGCCTAGCGCGACATGCACCCCCAGCAACGACTGGCCCACGCGACGTGAGCCCTGGCGCAGCTCTTCGACCAGGGTCAGTGCTTCAATCTGGTTGTCCAGATCGACAAGGGTGGGCAGGTCATTGGCGGCCTGCCAAGCAGAGCATAGAAAAGCTCTGTCAAAACTATTCCAGCGATGGCGCAACTGGCCTTCGACAAATGCCCGCACTGGAGCGCTGCGGTCACGATGCCCCCCCCGTTGCCGACGCTTGAGTGCGGTCACGGCGGTCAGGCCCAGTTGCCCATCGGCTACCAGCGTCTCTAGCCCCCATGACCAGGCTACGGCGCCGCCAGGGAAAAAACTGTCGGCCTGCTGCAGTGCCAGCAGACTGCTGGCCAGTTCGTTCATAGGCGCTGCACTCGGCCGTCCGCCATCATCGGCGCCAGGCGTTCGAGGTAGTCGGCTTCGGGGCCGTTGAGCGGAATCTGCAATCTGTCGCCGGAAAAACGCACGGCCCAGTGCATGTTGCCAGCGAAGTAACCCAGCTCCAGCGCTGCTGCGGCATCGCGGGGTTGCAGGTCGAGGTAGCGAATATCCTCCATCTGCACGACGATGGCCCGCTGGCCGTCAAGCATCAGCACCGAGCCATTGCGCAACTGTTGATGGCGCTCCAGACGAATGGCGCAGTCAGTGCCACGATCACTGGCCAGGCGCAGGCGATGGCGCTGAATATCGCTGGCCGAGAGGCTTAGGATTTCTACCTGGCCGGCGTGGCTCAGGTCGTGCAGGCGATCAGCAAGCGCCGGGTCACTGGCCTGGCCGACAATGCGGTCGAGTATCAACATAGCGATGTCTCCTGTAGGCGGGTTCAGATGGTCAGATAACGCAGGATGCGTTCGCGGTCGACGGTTGCATGGACCTCGCTGTGCACGAACTCGCCTTTCTCGATAATCAGGTAACGATCCGCCACCGCCATGGCGAACGACAGCACCTGTTCGGAAACAATTAGCGAGAACCCGCGCTCTTTTTTCAGCAGATTCAAGGCCTTGGCGATGTCCTTGATGATCGATGGCTGAATGCCTTCGGTAGGTTCGTCGAGGATCAATACCTTTGGGTTGGAAACCAGCGCACGGGCGATGGCGAGCTGTTGTTGCTGCCCGCCGGAGAGGTTGCCGCCCTTGCGCCGGCGCATTTCAAACAGCACCGGGAAGTATTCGAAAATGTAATCGGGGATGGGCGCGGCAGGTGCCCCCTGCATCCCGGTGAGGATGTTTTCTTCGACGCTGAGGTACGGAAAGATCATCCGGCCCTGAGGCACGAATCCGACGCCTGCCGCGACCCTGTCGTAGCTCTTGCGCGATGTCAGTTCTTCTCCGGCCAGATGGATACTGCCGCTGCGCGCGGGCAACATGCCGACCAGGCTTTTCAGCAGCGTGGTCTTGCCCATGCCGTTGCGGCCCATGATCGCCAGGGATTCGGCGGGGGCCAGTTCAAGGTCGAGGTTGCGCAGCACATGGCTGTCGCCGTAGTACACGTTGAGTTGATTGACGGTCAGCATGCTCAGTGCCCCAGATAGACGTCGATGACACGAGGATCGTTTTGCACCTGATCCATCGAGCCATAGGCCAGGGTCTTGCCCTGGTGCAGAACGGTGACCTTGTCGGCCACCGATTTCACGAATTCCATGTCGTGTTCAATGATCACCATGGCGCGGCCCTTGGCGATGCGTTTGAGCAGGCCAGCGGTTTTTTCCCGCTCGCCAGCGCTCATGCCCGCCACCGGTTCATCCAGCAATAAGAGCTCCGGACGCTGCATCAGCAACATGCCGATCTCCAGCCACTGCTTCTGGCCGTGGGACAGCAGTCCGGCCTTGCGCCCCAGTTGGTCCTGAAGAAAAATCATCTCGGCGGTCTGCTCGATCTCTGCCTGAAGCGTCTTGTCCTTGCGGGCAAACAGGCAATTGAAGATCCCGCGTTTATCCGGAGACGAAATGTCGAGGTTCTCGCGTACCGTGAGGTCTTCGTACACCGACGGATTCTGGAACTTGCGGCCCACGCCTGCGCGGGTGATCTGGTACTCGATCATGTTGGCCAGTTGCAGATCCTTGAAACGGATACTGCCGGCGCTGGGGCGGGTCTTGCCGCAGATCATGTCGAGCAGTGTCGTCTTCCCCGCGCCATTGGGGCCAATCACCACGTGCACCTGTTTTTCCTCGACATAGAAATTAAGGCTGTCCACCGCTTTGAAACCATCGAACGACACGGTCAGGTCTTCGACACTCAGCAATATGGCGTTCATCACTGCACCTCCTTTTTGCTAAAGCGCTGCAGCAAACCGGCAAGGCCCGTGGGCAAAAACAGCACCACACCCATGAACAGGAAGCCGATGAAGTACTGCCAGAAATTGACGAAGTTCTCGGACAGGTAGGTTTTCGCAACACAGATCAGCAACGTGCCATACACCGCACCGACCAGGGAAAGACGGCCGCCCAGGGCGGCATAGATGACGATTTCGGTCGAGGGGATGATCCCGACCAGCGACGGCGACGCCAGGCCCACTTGAAGCGTGAACATCACCCCGCCCAGAGCGGAAATCAGCGCGGCCACGGCAAATATGAACGCCTTGAACAGCGCGGTGTTGTAGCCGGAAAAGCGCACACGGTCTTCGCGGTCACGGATCGCCACCACCACCTTGCCCAAGCGGCTGCGCAGGATGAATCCACACAGCGCCACGCAGGCCAGCAGCATCAGCGCGGTGATCAGGTAGAGGATCCAGGGCGTTTGTGGGGTTTGCAGGCTCAGGCCGAAAGCCGTCTTGAAGTCGGTCAGGCCGTTGACGCCTCCGGTGTAGCCCTGCTGACCGATGATCATGATCGACATGATCGCCGCCAGCGACAATGTGATGATCGAGAAATACACCCCGCCCACGCGTTTCTTGAAATACGCATAACTGAACAGGAATGCCAGAAGCGCGGGAAGGACGATGATCGCGGCAAAGGTAAAGGTCGCTGATTCGAACGGCTTCCACCACCAGGGCAGAGCGTCAACGCTGTTCCAGATCATGAAGTCCGGTAACGCGGAGCCGTAGAAAGCGGCTAGGGCGCTGGCGGCTTCATCGGTGGCCGTTGCCTCGAGCTTGAGGTACATCGCCATCATGTAGCTGCCCAGACCGAAGAAGATCCCCTGGCCGAGGCTGAGAATTCCGCCGTAACCCCAGATCATCACCATGCCCACGGCGCAGAACGCCAGGCTCAGGTATTTTCCTGCCAATCCCAGACGAAAGTCGCCAAGGCTCAACGGCAGCACCACCAACAGCAGGATCGATAGCCAGATCAGGCTGTAGCGCTCGATCATCGATAGCCAGCCGCCCTTCAGCCAGCGCGGAACCCGATCCGCAACCTCGGAACGGGTAAAGGGCTTTTCAGTCATGTCATTCATCTCAACGTCTCACTTTCGCGGCAAACAAGCCGTTGGGGCGGAAGAACAGCAGTACGATCACCACCAGCAGGGTGATGGCTTTGGCCATGGAGCCGGTGGTGAGGTATTCAAGAGATATCTGCGTCTGACCAATGGCGAAGGCCGACAGGAACGTACCCAGGAGACTCTCGACACCGCCAAACACAACCACGATGAAGGTGTCGACCAGGTACTGTTGGCCGCTGACGGGACCGGTGGAAGCCAGCATGGTGAACGAACTGCCGGCTATCCCCGCCAGGCCGCAGCCCAAGGCAAACGTCACCGCATCGACGCGCGCGGTATTGATCCCGGCAGCACCGGCCATGGCGCGGTTCTGAGTCACGGCACGAATGCGCAGGCCCCAGCGGCTGCGATAAAGAAACAGAAACACTGCAGCGGCAATGACTAGCGTCAGGCCGATGATGAAAATGCGGTTGAGGGGCAGTTCAAGTCCTTCAGTGATCTTCCAGGCGCCTTGTAGCCATTGCACCGTCGGCACGCTGACTTCCTTGGGGCCAAAGACCTGGCGAAACAATTGCTGCAGCACGATGGACAAACCCCAGGTCGCCAGCAGCGTGTCCAGTGGGCGGTTGTACATGAAACGGATGAAACAGCGTTCGAGCAGGAACCCGAAGGCGAACGTCACCACAAAGGCGACGCTGATGCCGACAATGAAATACCAGCCCATGAATTCGGGAAAATAACGTTGGAATACCAGCGAGGTGACGTAGGTCATGTACGACCCCATCGCCATCAGTTCGCCGTGAGCCATGTTGATCACGCCCATCAGGCCGAAGATGATGGTCAGCCCGAGCGCCATCAGCACCAATACCGAGAACAGCGAGAACCCGCTGAAGACCTGCATCACCAAAATATCGAAAGTCATTGCGTCGCTACCTGTTGTTGCGCGTTGGCGGGCCACGTGAGTGGAAAAGGGCGCGTAACCAATCGCGCCCGACCCTGCATCACAGTTTTGGAAAAGGATTCGGCTCGATAGGCGTGGACTCATAAATCACGTCGACCTGGCCCTGAGCATTGATGGTGCCGATGCGTGCGCGCTTCCACAGGTGATGGTTGTCCTTGTGGACCTTGACCTCGCCTTCAGGCGCATCGAGGGTCAGTTCGGAAGATGCCGCGATCACCGCCGGCACATCGAAGCTGCCCGCTTTTTCCACCGCTTCCTTCCACAGGTAAACCGCGGTGTAGGCCGCCGCCATCGGGTCGCCGACGACGCGTTTTTCGCCGTAACGCGTCTTGAAAGCCGCAACGAATTTCTCGTTGACCGGGTTCTTCAGGCTCTGGAAATAGCTCATGCAGGTCAGGAAACCCGTCAGGTTTTCCGCGCCAATACCAGTGACTTCCTCTTCAGTCACAGCCAGAGCCATCAGCGTCTGGTTGCTGCTGTCGATGCCTGCAGCCTTGAGCTGTTTGTAAAACGCCACGTTGGAACCGCCGACGATGGTCGAAAGAACGATGTCCGGCTTGGCGGCCTTGATCTTGTTGATCACCGAAGAGAACTCGATATTGCCCAGCGGCAGGTAATCCTCACCGACAATCGAGCCGCCTTGCTTGGTCACCGATGCCCGAGCTAGCTTGTTGGTCGTGCGCGGCCAGATGTAGTCCGATCCCACCAGATACACGCTCTTGCCCTTGTTAGCCATCAGCCAGCTAACCGCTGCCAGGGTTTGCTGTGAGGCTTCGGCGCCGGTGTAAATGATTGCCGGGGACTTCTCCAGACCCTCGTAGAAGGTCGGGTAATAGAGCAAGCCCTTGTTGCGCTCGAACACCGGCAACACGGCCTTGCGCGACGCCGAGGTATAGGCGCCGAACGTCGCGACCACGTGATCGTTTTCCAGCAGCTTGCGCGCCTTCTCAGCGAAGGTCGGCCAATCACTGGCGCCGTCCTCGACGATCGGTTCAATGGTCTTGCCCAGCACACCACCGCTGGCATTGATTTCGTCAATGGCGAGTTTTTCCGCGTCCACTACTGACGCTTCACTCATGGCCATGGTGCCGGTCAGTGAGTGGATGATGCCAACCTTGACGGTTTCGGCTGCCTGCACCTGACTGGTCAGCGAAAACGGCAGCAGGCTGAAGGCACCCAGCATCAGGGCATGCTTGATCAAACGGCGTTTGTCGTTGTGCATTCACTTCTCTCCAGAAATAGAAAAAGCCCGACGTCCCGGTCAAATGAATAACCGGGATGTCAGGCTTCTTGTGCCGAATCTGGCGGGACAACAGTGTCCGATCCAGTCGTACGCCAAGTGTTTCCCTACCTGCCAAGAGGGGCGTAGGGCAAACAGCTGGTGCGGTGTCTCAGAAGGTTTAAAGCAAGGGCAGTGCCAAAGTCTGTAAAGTCGGTTTCCCGGTGGCTGGAGGAAGGGCCGTGGAAGTTCTCTGCATCTATTTCACTTTTGCCATTGGTTGCGCTGCTTTGGCGCGACCGATCGGCGAATGCACCAAAACCGTGAACATTGCCGGGCAAAATGTGACAGCGCTGCGCGACTATTCCTGCTTCGCGATTTTCGAAAAATGGCGCGCGAACAAGTGTTCTCATGCACCGCAAGCGCGTGGGGACGAGCACTCAGGAGTGGAACGAAAGGGCACATGGCCCGCTATCTGCATGAAGCTTGCTTGACACCCTCGCAGGGTTCCTTGTCACACGCCCATCCTCGGCAGGTGTGGAAGCCCCCTCGCATGACTGGCCCCGACAGCGTTGTCGCGCCAGCCCCAGGCACAATCGGCCTGAGAGCAACCGTCGCACTACACGGTGTTTCGCTCAGTTATTCTTTGCACTGACTTTCAGGCCCCCAGCCTTGAGCGGGAGTCTCATCTCACGTTGAACAAGGTTTATAGGCATGGCTGACCAGTCGATCCGCATAGGCGGTCTGTTTTCCGACACCGGCGTCACCGCTGCTGCCGAGTGCTCGACAATGCGCGGCGCGCAATTCGCCATCCAGCAGATCAACGCCGCGGGTGGCGTCGATGGCCGCCTTCTGGAACTGATCACCCGCAACCCCGATTCGACGCCTGCGCTCTATGCCATGCACATCGAGTCACTGATCCGCGAGGAGCACCTGCGGTTCTTCTTCGGTTGCTATACTTCCGCCGCGCGCAAGGCCGCATTGCCCATCGTCGAGCGCTATGACGCGCTGCTGCTGTATCCGGTGTATTACGAAGGTTTCGAATATTCACGCAATATCATTTATACCGGCGCGACCCCAAACCATAACGCGTTGCCGCTGGGCAACTACATGCTGGATAACTTCGGCAATCGCGTGTTGATGATCGGCTCGGAATACGTCTATCCCTACGAAACCAACCGCCTGATGAGCGACCTGCTGTACGAGCGCGGCGGCACCAAACTGGGCGAATATTACCTGCCGCTGAAAAACGCCCGGCCGGAAGATTTTGCCAAGTTGATGGTCAAGGCCAAGGAACTGAAGCCGTCGTTCATCTTCTCGACAGTGGTCGGTGAAACCATGGGGCATCTGTATCAAGCCTATGCCGACGCGGGCTTTGACCCCGCAGTGATGCCCATTGCCAGCCTGACGACCAGCGAAACGGATATCCAGCAAATGGGCGTTCATCTGGGCGCCGGGCACATTTCGGCGGCGACTTATTTCCAGTCGGTCGACACGCCGAGTAATCGCCAATGCATCGCTCAGTACCGCGAGCTGTTCGGTCAGCATCAGGTCACCGACCGATGCTGGGAGGCCGCTTACTTTCAGGTCCATCTGTTGGCCAAGGCAATCGTTCGTGCTGGCAGCAACGAAGTGGAAGACGTATTACAAGCCATGCGCGGCCTGGAATTCGAAGCACCTCAAGGACGCATTCGGGTCGACGCGGACAACCACCATACGTACCTGTTTTCGCGCATCGGCCGAGCCAACGCCGAGGGCCAGTTCGACATCCTTTACGAGAGCCAGAGCGCCCTCAAGCCCGACCCCTATGCCATCGCGCCCAATTTCAACGATTGGTCCAGCTCTTCGGGGAGTCGACCATGACCTTGCGCGCCGCCAAAAAACGCCTGCGCAACGACAGCGCCGGCGGCATCAAGGATTTGCGCGATGTCAGTGTGCTGGTGATGCATCCGGATGACGAAGATGGCCGCAACCTGATTGAGCAGTTGCAGCGCATCGGTTGTCAGGTGCGCGTGCAGTGGCCGATCCCGGAACGCCTGGCCATCGAGGCGGACGTGATCGTGTTGGCGGTGTCGCCGGAAAGCCTTTCGACCAATACACCCTGGCTGCTGCACGCCAGCACGCCGCCGATCATTCCGGTGATCGCGTATGAGAACCCGATCATCGTCGAGGCGTTGGTACAGCTGAACGCCTGCTCGGTAATCCCGTCACCCGTGAAATCGTTCGGGCTGCTGACGGCGCTGGCGATTACCTTGAGCCAGTCGCGCAAGGCGCGCGAGCGTGAGAAGCACGTCAAGCGCCTGGAAGGGCGCATGGCGGTCATGCGTACCGTGCAGCAGGCGAAAATCATCCTGATTGAAACCAAGGGTATGTCGGAAATCGACGCCTACAACGCTTTGCGTGATCAAGCCATGGCCAAGCGCGAACCTGTGGAGAAAATTGCCGAGGCTCTGGTCAAGGCTCATGAACTGTTTCAACGAGCCTGTTCCTGAACAGCCTTTGAGCATCAAGCCTTAGGCGGCTTGGTCCTCTTCTGCGTGGACGTTTGCCATACGCCCTTACCCGGCAGGTATGGAACACCGCGTGGCGACCGGCGTGGACAACGAAGTCCTCCGGAGCGAGCCGCAGCCTGTGCATCGAGCACGGCCGGTTCGAGTCAATGATCGCCCGATTCAGGGCAGTCCTTAACGTTATCTGGAGAACACCATGTCCGTAAAACGCCCCAGCAAAACCGACTTTCTGATCGCCGCTGAAGACCACGGCTACCATCTTTCCGATAACCAGATGGAGTCCTTCCTCAATCTGGCCGATGAAACCTTGAACTCTTACGAAGCCATCGACGCGCTGTATGCCGCCAACGTCGCGCAGCAACCGCCAACGCGCGAATACAGCAAGGCGGCGGACGCCGACAACGTGCACGGCGCGTGGTACGTAAAAACGCATATCGCCGGTGCGGCGCATGGGCCATTGGCAGGCAGGACAGTGGTGATCAAGGACAACGTCTCGGTGGCGGGCGTCCCTATGGCCAACGGTTCGCTTAGTCTGGACGGCTACGTGCCATCCGAGGATGCCACCGTGGTCAAGCGCCTGCTGGCAGCGGGCGCAACCGTGGTCGGCAAGTCGGTCTGTGAAGACCTGTGTTTCTCCGGCGCCAGTTTCACCTCAGCCAGCGGTCCGGTGAAAAACCCATGGGACCTGACGCGGAATGCCGGCGGTTCGTCCAGTGGCAGCGCGGTGTTGGTTGCGCTCGAAGAAGTCGATATGGCCATTGGCTGCGATCAGGGCGGCTCAATTCGCATGCCTTCGGCCTGGACCGGTATCGTCGGCCACAAACCGACCTACGGCCTGGTGCCCTACACCGGCGCCTTCCCGATTGAACGGACCATCGATCATGTCGGCCCGATGGCCAACAATGTCCGCGATGTTGCCGTAATGCTTGACGTCATCGCCGGTGCCGACGGCCTCGATTCACGGCAAAAAAATCCGCCCTCGATCAACTGCGTTGGGTCTCTGGATGATGGCGTGGCCGGTCTGCGAATCGGTTTGTTGCGCGAAGGTTTCGCCATTCCCGGCATGTCGGAGCCGCAGGTGGATGCCCTGGTCAAGGCTGCCGTTGCGCAACTGGAAAAACTCGGCGCCAGCGTTGGCGAAGCCAGTGCCCCATGGCACTCAGGCGTTGCCATGGATCTGTGGAACGTGATTGCCACAGACGGTGCTGCCTACCAGATGCTGCAAGGCAACGGCTATGGCATGAACGTCGATGGCTATTACGATCCGGACATCATGAGTTATTTCGGCGAGAAGCGGCGCGAACACGCCGATGCACTGTCCAGCAGCGTGCGGGCCGTGGCGCTGACCGGTCACTACAGCCTGAAAAACCTGCATGGCTCCTACTATGCCAAGGCGCGGATGCTGGTGCCGGAATTGACCCGCCAATACGACAAAGCGTTCAAGGACTTCGATGTGCTGGTGATGCCAACCATGCCCTTCATAGCGACCGCGCTCACCGCGTCGGATGCGCCCGTAGAAGAGTACGTCCACAGCGCCCTGAACATGCTTGCCAACACGGCGCCGTTCGATCTGACCGGACACCCGGCGACGTCGATTCCTGCCGGTCTGGCAGACGGTCTGCCAGTCGCGATGATGATTGTCGCGCCGCGCTTCAAGGACGCTCTGGCGTTGCGAGTTGCGCAAGCTTACGAACAGGCCCGCGGCGCATTCCCTAAACCGCCGCGCGCTTAAAGCAGCCTGAGTTGGGCGGGGCGCTGGTGATCGGTTCAATGGCGCCCGCGTCCATTTTGGAGCTTGAGCCAGAACGACTAAGAGACGACGATGCTTACAAGCAGATTATTTCGTTGAATACCCTAGAGAGCCGTGTTTTCGTGGGTTTCACGGATGTTTAGGTACGATTAGCACATGGCATTTCCACTTATTGTTTTAATAAACAACGGCGCCATCGAGGGAGGCTACGATCCAGCTACGTGTTATTGATCATGTCGTTCAGGAGAGGCGGCGAGCCGGCATGCACCAGTGCGTGATTGCAACACGAATGATGGTGGATATGGCGCTGGCGCGGTATTACTGGGCTTTGAGGAAGTTGCAGCGCTTTGAGAGGCTTCGGTTTAGGCTCTGGTGTGCAAGCGGACGCTGAGCTTTAGCAGGTCTCCGGCAAGACCTTGGCAGCGCTCTGTTGGCATGGAATGTCCACTTATTTCGTCTCAGGAAACGAAGGGTGGGAATGTCCACTTATTTCCTCAAAAACGCTGTAACCCCTGTCTTGCGTGGGTTTCAGGGCACCCATGGATTCGCACCTTCGGATCTCAGTCCACTAATTTCTCCTTGGGCTAGGGAGCTATTCCATTTGAGCTTAATTTATAAATGTTTTTCTTAATCAGTAGCTTACGAATTTTGTACCTGACAGATTTCTCCACTGATTTCGTTAAAAAACCTGTCGGATTGGCATACTGGATGCGCTCAAGCCCCCGGGAATAAAGGGTTTGAGGGGGATAGCGAGGGGCTTTCGACTTAAACCGCGATTGGCGCAACTCAACGAATCGAAGAGTTGGGCCTTATTCTGCCAAACAGAATGTTTCGAGAAGGAGCATGACCTTTTATTTAACATAATATACATTATGCGTACTGTAATATGCGGGGCTGGGGGCTCTGGTGGTCAGATTAAAAGTCTGATTTGCGCCTATCACCGCTTCGACGCAGACTTCAGCCTTTATTGCTTGCGCGTGATCACATCCAGCATACGGTCACT
>Ga0066798_10001095_pt1 | contig 12189 bp, 11 predicted proteins | sample PersoiDNA2013203_FD_70961 | JGI IMG/M metagenome (GOLD analysis project Ga0066798, IMG submission 70961) | Permafrost soil microbial communities from the Arctic, to analyse light accelerated degradation of dissolved organic matter (DOM) -... | ecosystem: Environmental > Terrestrial > Soil >...
TTCAACGCGCAGACGGAGTGAAGCCTTGCGAGTTCCTATTTTTTCTACGTGGTTCGTTTTTGGGCCTGATCCTATGATGAGGCACAGTCACGCTGCACCGTAGGCAGAGCAGGCCGTCGATACGCAGCGATAAAGGGAGGGGCGCGAGTATGGGCATTAAACTGTTGCTGGTTTCCAAGCTCTTTCGACTGCTCGGTGTCAGATCAAGTGTGGGCATCGAGAGGCGTGCACGTTCGATTTTTTCGTTATCTGGCGTTGATAACTCGGCCGCTGAGGCGCCGCAAAGTTGTGGCAGCCCTCACGTATTTCTGGTGAGCGGCCCGTCGCTCCTGCGTACGCAGAGCAGTCAGAGATCTGCTCATACATAGCTGCGAGGGTGCAAGGCTTGTAAGGCATTAGGCAGGTGGTAAAGTGGAGTGACCGAACACCACGTGAATGTTCAGTGAGTCAACGTGAGTGATGAGGTGCAAGAAAAGTATCTGCTCAGGCTGGAGTGTTTGGTTATTCAGCGGAGTGGGATATGCAGAAAACTTCCAGTTTATGACCTGGTAATGGAAAGGGGCAGTGTATGAAGCTGACAGATTTTGAAGTCATGGTATTCGATTGTTATGGTACGTTGATTGATTGGGAAAGTGGGATATTCAATGCTTTAAAGCCTTTGGCGGATCGCTCGGGAAAAAAACTGACGCGTGACCAGATACTCGAGGTGTTTGGTCGTCATGAGTCACCTCAGCAAAAAGAAACCCCGAAGGCGTTATATGCTGAAATCCTTCGTAAAGTGTATGACCGTATCGCGAAGGAGTGGAGGCTGGAGGTTGATCCGCAAGAGCGCGAGCATTTTGGCACCTCAGTAAAAAACTGGCCACCATTTGCTGATTCGATTGAGGCACTCAGGTATTTTGGCCAGTATTACAAATTGGCGATTCTGTCCAATATTGATCGTGGTGAGTTTGAGTTTAGTCATGCGAAACTGGGCGCTGATTTTGATTGTGTGATTACGGCTCAGGATGTGGGCTCGTACAAGCCGGCCCCTCAAAATTTTACGTACATGATTAATGCGATAGGAAAGCTTGGGTTTGAGAAAAGCTCGATTTTGCATGTGGCAGAAAGCTTGTATCACGATCATGTTCCTGCCAATGCGGCGGGGTTGGCCAGTGCATGGATTCATCGTCGCCATAATCAGGAAGGTTTTGGTGCGATTCACGTGCCGGCCACGGAGGCGACCTACGATTTTCGTTTTATCAGCTTGGCTGCGATGGTTGAGTGTCATCAGCAATTGATGAGCAGTACATGACAAGTGTGTGTCCGTCTTATTTGATAAGGCGGATGGTTATAAGATTTTTCAGGTGAGTGGCCAGCCGTGAGTGGTGTATTGAACAGTTCAAAATCCCCGTTGTATATATTGGCTGCGCTCGGTGCGATTTTGATATGGAGTACGCTGGCCGTCAGCGTCACCTTCTGCCGTGAGGTGAACCCCCTGTTCATCACAGGGGCAGCATTGACCATCGGCGGGTTGATGGGGTTGCCTTGGGTTCGTTCTTGGGGGATGCCGAAGCGTTTGTTCCTGGTGGGGACGGCCTGCATGCTGGGCTATCACGTTATTTATTTTTATGCTTTGCAGTTGGCGGACCCTATAGGTGTGAGCCTTGTTCACTACCTATGGCCCGTGATGATTGTCCTGCTGGGGCCGGTCTTTGTTAGAAGGGGAAATGTCTCTTTTCGTTGCCTGCTAGCTGGAGCTGCGGGTTTTGCGGGAGCGGTGATCAGTTGTGCCCCGACTCAGAAGGTCGGTATGAATGGTTGGATAGGTTACGTATTGGCATTCGTATCCGCTGTTGTGTGGGCGGGATACTCGTTAACCGCGAAAAGCTATCCAAACGTTCGAAGTGCCTCCGTCGGTCTTTTTTGCATCGTTTCCGGGGTGGTGTGTCTTGCCCTTTATCGGAGTACCGCTCAGTGGCCCTCATTGACGGGCAGTGAGAGCGTGGCGTTATTGTACATGGGGGTGGGCCCTATGGGCGGTGCCTTTTACCTCTGGGATTTTGCGATGAAAAAAGCAGATCACCAACAGGTGGCGGTTTTAAGTTATGCAACACCTGTGCTTTCCACGGGGTTCTTGGCACTTTATCTCGGGGAGGGTCTGCAGCTGTCAATATGGGTGGGCGCACTGATGGTCGCTGTGTCCATGGCGATTGTAAAGGAAGATACACCGGTCATTGAAAATAAGAAGAAGGCGTTTCCGTTTTTCTGGAGACGCTCTAAAGGTTCAGGTCTTTTTTAACTGCCGACGTCAACGTCGATAATATTTCAAATTGTACTTGGGGGCGTCGCTGTCCCCACGGTGCGTGTGTGTTTGAAGTTATTAGCTAACTAAATCAATAACAATGGAGCAGTTTTATGGATGCGCGCAAGCTATTGGGTTTTCGTTCGTTTTGGATACTGACGGTTGCTTTGACTTCGTCAACCGCTTTCGCTGATATAAAAATTGGTGTCGCTGGACCTCATACGGGTCCCAATGCGGCATTCGGTGAGCAAATGTGGCGGGGTGCGACACAGGCCGCCGCTGACATTAATAGCGCCGGTGGCATCAATGGAGAAAAAGTTGTTTTGGTCAAAGGCGATGATGCCTGTGAGCCGAAGCAAGCGGTGGCGGCAGCCAAACAACTGGTCAACGGCGAGAAGGTAGTGGGTGTCATTGGTCATTACTGTTCGTCGTCCACTATCCCCGCCTCAAATGTTTATGATGAAGCTCAAGTCATCGCGATCACACCGGCTTCGTCATCCCCGGTGTTAACCGAACGCGGGTTGTCCACGATGTTCCGGATGTGTGGTCGCGATGATCAGCAAGGCGAAGTGGCCGCTCGTTATATCGTTGATACGCTCAAATCGAAGAAAGTGGCTGTCATTCATGACAAAGACACTTACGGACAAGGGCTTGCCGATGTGACCAGGGACAAACTCAAGGCTGCTGGCGTTGAGGTTGTTCTTTACGAAGGTTTGACCCGGGGTGAAAAAGACTTCAGTTCTCTTGTCACCAAACTTCGGCAAGTCGCGCCTGACGTTGTCTACTTCGGTGGTTGCCATCCGGAAGCGGGCCCTCTGGTACGTCAGATGCGCGAGCAGGGTGTGAACGCTAAGTTCATCTCCGGCGATTGCGTCGTGACGGATCAGTTGGTGGTGACGGCGGGCGGTCCTCAGTACACCAAAGACTTGCTGATGACGTTCTACGCGGACCCTCGTGATTCGTCGGCTGGTAAAGAGGTTGTTGCCAAAATGCGCGCCGCCGGTTTCGAGCCTGAGGGGTATACCTTGTTCTCGTATGCGTCGATGCAGGCAATCGCTGCCGCGTTTATCGGCACCGGGACGACGGATGGAGACAAGGCCAGTCAATGGCTTAAGTCCCATTCGGTGAACACGATCCTCGGTCCAAAGAGCTGGGACAGCAAAGGCGATCTCAAGGATTCCCCGTACGTGATGTACCAGTGGGATGCCAACGGTCACTACAAACAGCTGTAACGCCCTTGCGTCCAGAGTCCACGTTTCTGGCGGACTCGTCCTTGTTTGGAGAATTGATCGTGGATGTTTTCTTCCTTCAGCAAATTATAAATGGTCTGACACTGGGTTCAGTGTATGGACTGATTGCCATCGGTTACACCATGGTTTACGGCATCATCGGTATGATCAACTTCGCCCATGGCGACGTTTATATGATCTCTGCCTACCTGGCTGCCATCGGATTGGCTGTTCTGTCGTACTTTGGCGTGGAGTCATTTCCTGGGGACGCTGGTGTTTACCATTGTCGTCACCGGCGTCTACGGCTTTGTTATCGAGCGGATTGCCTATAAGCCGCTGCGTAATTCAACACGCTTGGCACCGCTTATCAGCGCTATCGGTATCTCGTTGATTCTGCAGAACTATGCGCAGATCGCGCAGGGCCCCAATCAGCAAGGTGTGCCCACTCTGCTGGAAGGCGGTTTGCATCTGAGTGTTGGATCTGACTTCGTACAGATAACCTACACGAAGATCTTCATCCTGGTCGCTGCATTCACCGGCATGGCAGCGCTGACTTACATCATCAAGTTCACCAAGCTCGGGCGGATGTGCCGGGCGACCCAGCAAGACCGCAAGATGGCGTCGATCCTCGGAATCAACACTGATCGGGTGATTTCGTATGTATTCGTCATCGGTGCGGCCATGGCGGCCTTGGCAGGTGTACTGATCACGGTCAACTTCGGAACCTTCGACTTCTATGCCGGTTTCATCATCGGTATCAAAGCGTTCACGGCTGCCGTATTGGGAGGGATCGGGTCACTGCCAGGCGCCATGCTCGGCGGTATCATTCTGGGCGTTTCAGAGTCGCTGTTCGCTGGATTGGTCAACTCCGACTACAAAGACGTCTTTAGCTTCACGCTGCTGGTGCTGATTCTGATTTTCCGTCCTCAAGGCCTGCTGGGTCGTCCACTTGTGGCGAAGGTGTAACTATGTCTGTCGCTAAAAACAAACCCAACGTGATCAAAAAAAGCCTGATTGATGCGGTGCTCGCGGGCCTGCTGGCCTTGATCGTATTCGGCCCGATTGTAGGCGTCGTTCTGCAAGGTTACAGCTTCGAATTGGAGCCGAGTCGAGTGGCTTGGCTGGTGGCTACGGTAACGATTGGGCGCTTCCTGATCAGCCTTTTTCTGCAGACGTCCAAGGGCATCAGCCTGTCTCAGGCACTTGAGCGTGGCGGCGCTGGGGTGCATGTCCTGGCACCCGATCATAAGTCGGCACTGCGCTGGGCTATTCCAATGATGATCGTCGTCGCGATTATCTTTCCGAAGTTCGCCAACGCCTACCTATTGGGTGTGGTGATCCTCGGGCTGATCTACGTGTTGCTCGGCTTGGGGCTCAACATCGTGGTGGGGCTTGCTGGTTTGCTTGACCTGGGTTATGTGGCGTTTTACGCCATTGGCGCATACGGTCTGGCGCTGGGGTATCAATACCTGGGTCTGGGTTTCTGGTCCGTGCTGCCCCTGGCGGCGATCGTTGCGGCCTTGGCTGGATGCATACTGGGCTTCCCGGTGTTACGCATGCATGGTGACTATCTGGCGATCGTCACCTTGGGCTTCGGTGAAATCATCAGGCTGATCCTCAATAACTGGTTGTCCCTGACCGGAGGTCCAAACGGTTTACCTGCGCCGCTACCGACGTTCTTCGGTTTGGAGTTCGGCCGCAAAGCCAAAGAGGGGGGAATCCCAATCCATGAGTTCCTTGGCACTGCCTATAACCCGGACCTGAAATTCATCTTTATTTATGGCGTACTCTTTCTGGCAGTGTTGGCAGTCCTTTACATCAAGCATCGCCTCACGCGGATGCCGGTTGGGCGTGCCTGGGAGGCGCTTCGTGAAGACGAGATCGCCTGCCGCGCCATGGGTTTGAACCACGTCCTGGTGAAACTCTCGGCCTTCACCCTGGGGGCTTCCACAGCGGGGCTGGCTGGTGTGTTTTTCGCCACTTACCAAGGTTTCGTGAATCCGACCTCGTTCACCTTTTTTGAATCGGCGCTGATCCTGGCCATCGTTGTTTTGGGCGGAATGGGCTCAACGGTCGGCGTGGTCATCGCCGCATTCGTTCTGACCGTTGCACCAGAATTGTTGCGCAGTTTTTCTGAGTATCGGGTGTTGTTGTTTGGCGTCTTGATGGTGCTGATGATGATCTGGAAGCCGCGTGGTCTGATCCGTGTCAGTCGTACCGGCGTGGCCCCACGTAAAGGAGTCATCTCATGAGCAACGAAATTATTCTTTCGGTCGATAACCTGATGATGCATTTCGGTGGCATCAAGGCGCTAAGCGATGTCAGTCTGAAGGTGCGTCGTAACTCGATTTTTGCTCTGATCGGTCCTAACGGGGCAGGCAAGACCACCGTTTTCAACTGCCTCACCGGTTTCTACAAAGCGACCGGCGGGCGGATCATTCTCAATACCCGGGAAAAGAGCACCCACGTCATCAAGTTGTTGGGTGAGCCCTTCAAGGCCCGAGATTTTGTCTCACCGATGAGCTTCGCCAGCCGCTTGTATTACAAAATGTTCGGCGGCACCCATCTGATCAACCGTGCCGGATTGGCTCGGACCTTTCAGAACATCCGCCTATTCAAGGAAATGTCGGTTATCGAGAACCTGCTGGTTGCCCAGCACATGTGGGTCAACCGCAACATGTTGTCAGGCATCCTCAACACCAAGGCGTATCGCAAGGCTGAAGAAGATGCGCTGAACACCGCCTTCTATTGGTTGGAAGTCGTGGACTTGGTGGACTGCGCAAATCGTCTGGCGGGCGAGTTGTCATACGGGCAACAACGTCGGCTTGAAATCGCTCGAGCCATGTGCACACGTCCGCAAGTGATCTGCCTGGATGAGCCGGCCGCAGGTCTCAACCCGCAAGAAACCGAAGCGCTGAGCGGCATGATCCGTTTACTGCGTGATGAGCACGATATGACCATCGTGCTGATTGAGCACGACATGGGAATGGTCATGGGCATTTCCGACGATATTGTGGTGCTCGACCACGGCAATGTCATTGCCACAGGCGGGCCTGAGAAAATTCGCAACGATCCGAAGGTGATTGCGGCCTATCTGGGTGCAGATGAAGAGGAACTGGTATGAGCAGATCAATCCTCCAACTGAAAGAGATTGACGTGTTTTACGGGCCTATCCAGGCCCTGAAAAAAGTGTCGCTTCATATCAACGAAGGTGAGACTGTGAGTCTTATCGGCTCCAACGGTGCGGGAAAGTCCACGTTGTTGATGTCGATCTTCGGTCAGCCCCGGATAAGCAGTGGGCAGATTCTCTACCAGGGGGCCGACATTGCTGCGAAGTCGACCCACTATATCGCGTCCAATGGTATCGCCCAGTCGCCCGAAGGGCGCCGGGTGTTTCCCGATATGAGCGTCGAAGAAAACCTGATGATGGGCACCATACCCATTGGCGACAAGCACGCGAACGAGGATATGCAGCGTATGTTCGAGCTCTTCCCGCGCCTTAAAGAGCGTCGTAACCAGCGCGCCATGACCATGTCCGGTGGTGAGCAGCAAATGCTGGCCATTGCTCGCGCATTGATGAGCCGTCCCAAGTTGCTGCTGCTCGACGAACCCAGCCTGGGATTGGCCCCGATTGTGGTCAAGCAGATCTTCCAGACCTTGAGGGACTTGGCTAAATCGGGCATGACCATCTTCTTGGTCGAGCAGAATGCCAATCACGCCTTGAGGCTCTCTGATCGGGCCTACGTGATGGTAAACGGCCAGATCCGCATGAGTGGTACAGGGCAAGAGCTGCTGGTCAATGATGAGGTTCGTAACGCCTATCTCGGGGGGCACTAAACACGGGTGGAAAGCGAGAGGAGCTGGCAATCGGCTCCTCTCGTACTTCAATTCATTATCCTCGACTGCTTTATTCGTCGTGTTCCAGGCGGTACATTTCCGCCGCTACTTGAATCTGAAAACGTGACTCAGGGTTTTCCAGGGAAATGTCGAGTAGTGCTTCTATGCGGGCCAAGCGATACCGTAAGGTGCTGATATGCACATCCAGCGCTTTTGCTGTATTCGCCAGTTGAAAGCCCTCGCTCGACAGGGCACAAATGGTTTCCAGTAGCATGGTGCCGTTCTTTCGATTGGCCAACGGTTCGATCAGCCGCTGAAGCAGCATTTTCCTCGCTTCCTTATCTCCCATCAGGGCGCGGGGAAACAACACCTCATTGAAGGCATGAAGACGGCCTGGGCGCAGCAACGGTACGAGAGCCGCTACGTCTTCAGCCCCTTGTGCCATGCCGGAAACCCCCCGATGCATTCGACTGACGGCCATTGCGCCACCTTCATGGCGTATCTGCTTCCAGATCGTTTCGGGGGCGAGGGTGGCAGGTACTATGAAACTGATCTGATTAAGAGAGACAGAGATCAGTGGCGAAATGCTGAGCGAAACCATCAGATCAAAAATACGACCGGTTTTCGCTTTGCGTCGTTTGAAACCTTCCAGACTGAGCGGAATAGGCTCGTCCAGGAGCACCAGGCAGATCCTGTAGTCACGGGTTTCACTCCAACCCGAAACCAGGGCTCGTTCAATGGCACTTGGCGTTTCCGGAAACTTGCCTTCCAGCAGGCCGGCGACCAATGCGTGCCCGAGGCGTGTTTCCTGATCCAGCAATTCACGCTGATGGGACAGATGGAGAGCGGCGATCACCGCGGAATGTTCAAGTGCCCGAGAGTGCAACTCTTCAAATTCGTCGGTGGGGCTTTCGAGCCAGACGATGCCGGCGACTTCTCCCTGGAGCCAGATGGCGCAGCCAAGCCTGAAGCGCGACTGCTCAGCCGACAAGTTGATCAGCAAGGTTTGTGACTCACCAAAGCTTTGTTCCAATGGTCGCTCGGCGATGACTTTGGAAATCAGTTCGCGTTCAAAACCTTCATTGGCGTCTATGTTGTGTCGACTCAAGATATTTCCAGATGTCGAAACCACCAGGCAGGACATGTTCAAGGCGCTGGACAGTGCATTGCCCAGGCTGTCCAGGTTATCGGCTTCGATCGCTGCTCGAGTCAATTTGCGATGAATCAAGTCAGAACGCTGAATGATATCTGTCTGCAAGTTAATGATTTTGGCGAGGATTTCCTGGGTGATCGCACTGAAGGGGACTTCCCAGGGTAATTCCAGGAGCGGAAAATCGCATTGGTTTGCCTCGCTGATTGTGGCGGGCGGGAAATGCTCACGAAAGTGCGGGACGGCCAGTACGACGCCGGCCAAGCCGAGTTCGTTCAGCTTGCGCACCAGCACCCTGCTGGTTTCATCGTCCTGTGGCCAGTTGTAACCGGTGGTCAATAGCAGGTCACCTTTCTTCAGCCATTGGGTGATGTCCGGATGATCGATGATGTGGACCCACGTAATTTCGCGATCCAGGCCGTGGGCTCCGGCGACGACTGATGCCTGTTTAAGAACGGTCTGCTCGAGTGCAGTAGCTACTTTCATTATCTGCCCATGAGTGAAGGGTGAGCGTGTTATACCTGACAGCATGGTGACCTTGTTTGAACGGTTGCCGTGCAGTCAGGTGTTCAAGAGGTCACGGCCTTGGTTCAGCGCAATAGCTTGGCCAGCAACTGAGCCAGATGAAGCGGGTCTCGGCCGCTCACCTTCTTGATCTGACCTCGGCAACTGAACCCGTCTGCGATTACATCCGCATCAGTGGGTAGCTTATCCAGGTGTGGTTTGAACTCGTTCATGCCAATCGTCTGGGCAATTGGGGCGGTCTTGCTGTGGTAGGCATAGGCACCTGCGACCCCACAGCAACCTGTTGGTAGGACGCGACCACTGTTGCCCAGCTTGTCGAGCAGTGATTGCTCGGCCCCCAGGCCACCACAGGCTTTTTGATGGCAATGACCATGAATGTGAACATCCTTGGTAAGGGGCGGCAGAGATAGGCCACGATCCTGAATGAATTCGCTCAATGTCATGATGGATGAGCGTAGTTGAGTGGCCCGTGCATCGTCCGGAAACAGCGCAGGCATTTCGTCGCGAAAGACTGACAGACAGCTGGGCTCCAGAACAATCACCGGCGTTTTCATTGCCAGAACCGGTTCGAGCTGTGACAGGATCGAACTGAGGTTTCGTTTGGCTTCGTCAAGCATCCCCACGTCGTAATAAGGTCTGCCGCAACAGGTATGTTTCCTCATCAACAAGACGTTGAATCCCAGCTTTTCCAGTACCTCTACGCCGGCTTCCAGCACCTGTGGCGTGAAGCCATTATTGAAGCTGTCGACCCAGAGCAGGACGTCCTGGCTTAAAGGCTCGCTCTGTCGTTTCATCAGTCGCTTGGCCGTCTCGCCTGCACGAAAACTACAACTGGCGATAGCTGGAAACTTGACCGAGGGCGCCAGACCAAAGTAACCGCTCAAGGCGCGAAACGGCTTGTTGGTCATCGCGAAGTTGAGTATTGGCGAGACTTTACCCGCCACCGGTAGCCATTCACCGATACGGCCAATCATCGTATCCATCAGAGAGCGACGGCGATTGGCATAGTGACGATGCAGGAACTCGGCTTTGTAGCGCGCGATATCGACATGAGTCGGACAGTCGGATTTGCACCCCTTGCAGCCCAAGCACATATCCAACGAGTCTTTGACCTCTGCGCTGTCCCACTGATCTTCGATGACTTCGCCCTTGAGCAACTCAAAAAACAGACGCGCTCGCCCCCGCGTTGAATAGCGTTCCTCACGTGTGGCACGGAAGCTTGGGCACATCGTCCCGCCTTCCAGGGAGCGGCATTTACCCATACCGATGCAGCGTTCAGACTCTCTTGCCAAGCCTTGATCACCCAGGCGCGAGTCATACGTGAACAGGCTGGGGATATGCCGGCGTTCATAATCCGGGCCCATACGTAAATGGCTGTCCACAGGCATTGCGTCAATCAGCTTGCCCGGGTTCATTCGGTTTAACGGATCCCAAATACGCTTGAACTCGGAAAAGGCCTGCATGATGGCCGGGGAGTACATGATGTGCAGGTATTCTCCCTTGGCTTGCCCGTCGCCATGTTCTCCCGAGAGCGATCCGCCGTACTTCACCACCAGGTGGGCCGCCTCGTCGAGGAACGCACGCCAGGTTTCAAGGCCCTCCTGGGACTTCAAATCGAAAGTAATGCGCGAGTGAATGCAGCCATCGCCGAAGTGACCATAGAGGTTCGTCTTGTAGCCGTAACTGGCGACAACTGCAGAGAACTCACGAAGGTAGGCGCCAAGCAGCTCGGGTTCCACGGCGGCATCTTCCCAACCCACCACAGGATCGGGCTGGCTGGGATCCAGACCCAGCGAGGTGGCGGAGGCTCCCGTCTCTCGAATGGTCCAGATCCGATTCATCAAGGTGCTGTCGGTGATCAGGCGACTAGCTGGCGAGCCGGGCAAGGCATCGCTGATGCTGATGGCGCGACGAGCAGCGGTGGCCGCTTCCTCGGGTGTGGAACCGCCGAACTCGATCATCAACCAGGCTGCGCCGGTCGGCAGTTCGGCGATATCGGCGAGTTTCAAGCCGCGCTCGCGTAATCCGCCAATGATGCCTTCATCCAGGCCTTCCATGGCAATAGGGTGCAGTGGCAGCAGTTGAGGAACAGAGTCGGCGGCCAAGAAAATATCCGAATAGCCAAGCACGACTAACACTCGATGGCGCGGGTTCTCTACAAGGCGCGTTTCGGCACGCAGCACCGTGACGCATGTTCCTTCGACCCCCACCAGGGCTCGGGCAATGTTGAATCCGTTCTCGGGCAGCAACTGATCCAGGTTGTAACCGGAGACCCGGCGCTTGAGCTTTGGAAAACCCTGGCGGATTTCATCTTCATAACGTTCGACCAGGGCCCGAAGGGATCTGACGATCTCAGCCCGTTGACCGCCGGCTTGCACATGTTCCTGGTAAGTCGTTTCGTCCGTTGGCCCTACCCAGAATCTCGCCCCGTCGTACGTCAGGATTTCCAGGCGCTCTACGTTCTCGACGGTTTTTCCCGCCATTACCGAGTGGGCGCCACACGAGTTATTACCAATCATCCCGCCCAGTGTGCAGCGGCTATGGGTGGCGGGGTCTGGACCGAATGTCAGGCCGGAGTGGCTGGCAGCGGTCTTCAACTGGTCGCAAATCACACCAGGCTCGACCCTGGCCACTCGTTTTTCCGAATCAATAAATTCAATGTTGGAGAGGTACTTAGAGGCATCAATGATGACGGCGGCGTTGACGGATTGCCCACACATGGATGTCCCTGCGCCCCGCGCAAGAATGGGGAGGCCGGCATTCCTGCAGAGCTCAACGGTTTTCACCATGTCATCTAACGTGCGTGGGATGACCACGCCGATGGGGAGTTGGCGGTAGTTTGAGGCTTCTGAGGCGTAGATCGCGCGCGTGCAAGAGTCGAAGCGCACTTCCGCCGTTGTCAGCAATGTCAGTTGCTCGCGCAGGGTGATAAGTGCATTCAAATCCGGTTTGAGAGGGATGTACTTTGTCATTAAGCGGGCCTTCACTGGACGATATTTGCTGAGGTCAAAGAACGCTGTGCAGGCGATCAATGGACTATTTATCGCATCACTTTAATAAGCGCCTTGATGCGTCACTACCTGTGCAGGGTAGGAGGGGGCTAGGTGAATGTCCTACCTGATGTAGGGGTATGGGGTCGTTTTGAAAGCCCCAGGCAGGTAAGG
>Ga0066798_10001096_pt1 | contig 12186 bp, 7 predicted proteins | sample PersoiDNA2013203_FD_70961 | JGI IMG/M metagenome (GOLD analysis project Ga0066798, IMG submission 70961) | Permafrost soil microbial communities from the Arctic, to analyse light accelerated degradation of dissolved organic matter (DOM) -... | ecosystem: Environmental > Terrestrial > Soil >...
TGTCCGCGATATCTTCTACATTACTTTGCTCAGATGAAGCTGCCACCACTACCCCTAAGATTCCTAAGAATAGTAGCTATCGTTTCATTAGCAAATTACCGTTGGATGACAGCTAAAAGATATCTAACATCTTTATCATTCAGACTTTGAATTCAGAAACCGGATTTCTCAGACGATCCAAGAATTGAATTTAGATATCTCTCCGTTCATTCTGTTGAATTAAAAGTGTGTTAATTTCAAATAATAATTAGAATTAAAAGGCACCTTATTAAAAGTGCCAATGAAAAACGTAAATTCACAATGGGATCCTCATGAAAATTATCCAAACTCTGGTTCTGACCAGTTTATTCCTGATGAGTATTGGAAGTGGACCAATCAGAGGACAAGATGCAAATAGCCCAGCAGTAAAAGTGGAGTCCTTCAGTCCGCAAGGGGAAGTGAAAGATATACGTCAGGTCGTAGCGCGATTCTCAGAACCTATGGTCACTTTTGGTGATCCACGACTTGAATCCCCTTTTGATATCGAATGTGACGCCAAGGGTCATGGACGTTGGGCAGATGCAAAAAACTGGATTTATGATTTTGATGGCGATCTTCCTGCCGGGCAAAAATGCACATTCACTCCCAGATCAGGCATTAAAAGTCTCGCTAACGGTCCAGTAGATCATTCTAGTTTTAGCTTTAATACTGGTGGCCCAGCCATTCGTGTTTCTCAACCCGCTGATGGGATCGAATATATTGATGAAGAGCAGATATTTCTGCTTGGCCTTGATGCGCCAGCCAATATTGCTTCGGTAAAAAAGTTTGCTTCATGCAGTATTGAAGGGATTGGCGAGCGCATTCCACTGACGATCATTGAAGGTAGTCAGCGCGAAAAGATTCTGGCTGAACAATCCGGTCAAGCACGAAACTTCTTTGACGTTTTAACCAAGCGGGGCGAGCGCGGGATACTTGCTGTCAAGGATAATCGCATGCAAAACGCATCTGTAGTTGTAGCGAGTTGTGAACGGAAATTTCCTTCTGGCAGCAATGTGAGCATTCAATGGGGGAAAGGGATCGTTACCGAGAACGGCATTCCCACCTCACAAGACCAGACCCTGAGTTTTCGTGTGCGCGAAGCTTTCTCTGCAAAATCAAACTGCGAACGCATCAACCCAAGAGCCGGTTGTGTGCCAGTGCTTCCAATTTCACTTAATTTCACAGCACCCATTGAGCAACGGTTAGCTAAAAAAATCGTATTAAGAACCGCTGGTGGAAAAGAATTTCACCCCACGCCAGCCAAAGATGAAGAGCAGGAAAAGACCGTCCAATCCATCAGTTTTGCTGGCCCATTTCCACCTAATACCGAAGTGTCCATAGAGTTACCTAATACATTCAGAGATGACGCTGGGCGCAGCCTCGTGAACGAGTCGTCATTTCCTTTAAAAATAGGTATTGATAACGACCCTCCACTAATAAAATTTCCGTCACGATTTGGGATTCTGGAATTAAACGCCCAGCCAATCCTGCCAGTCAGTGTGCGAAATGTAGAAGCCACACTAAAAGGTATGCAAGCTCAATTCGGCCTTGCGCAAGCTTCATCTTCAGAAAAGGGGGTTGTGGCAAGACTTGATACTGATGATGATGCAAAGTTAGCGGACTGGATGATCCGGGTCACGCAGCATCCTCATGATGACAGTTATGCCATGGATACGTTTCAGAATCAGTACAACCGCTATCCTCGGGAAGGTGAGATACCTCTATTGATGGATAGCCCAAACAACAATACGCTTTTCCAAGCCTCTCCGATCACACTACCACGCCCCCAAGGGATTAAGCCATTTGAGTTAATAGGAATACCCTTCAAGAAACCTGGCTTTTATGTTGTTGAGTTTGCAAGTAATCGACTTGGCGCAGCATTGCATGGCGAGGAAAAGCCTTATTACGTCTCCTCTAGTGCTTTAGTCACGAATATGGCAGTTCACCTAAAAAAGGGGCGTGAATCCTCGCTTGTTTGGGTAACCAGACTAGATAACGCCAAACCTGTGGGCAACACTGCAATTCGTATTTCCACTTGTGACGGGCAAAAGCTTTGGGAAGGTAATACGGATTCCAGCGGCATGGCCCACATTGATGAAGAATTACCTGAGACATACCGCAATAATTGTTCAGGCCTACTAGTCACAGCGCGCAAAGACAGTGATTTATCTTTTGTGCTTTCTTCCTGGAACAACGGCATCAGTCCATGGGAATTTAACTTGGGTGGCGGCGACATTGCAGGGCCAGTGATCGCGCATACAGTATTTGACCGTCCTCTTTTCCGAGCTGGGGAAACGGTTTCAATGAAACATTTTGTGCGTTTGAGAAGCAGTAAGGGATTCAACCTCGCAACTGATCTCCCGTCAACCATCACAGTGAGTCACGAAGGTAGCGGTGAGACTTTCGACATCTCTGTTAATTGGGCGGCCGGTGCCGGCACTTCTAGCTGGACCATCCCTAAGGAAGCCAAACTTGGCACATATTCGGTGTCATTCAAGTCGGAACGAGGGCAAATGACCTCAGGTTCATTCAGAGTTGAGCAATATCGTGTTCCGCTTATGAAGGCTGTATTAAAACCACCAGTACAACCACTAGTAAACGGTGACAAGCTTGCCATTGATGCACAACTTAATTTGCTGGCAGGAGGTGCTGCTGCTGGGGCGCCCGTTAAATTCCGAAGTCGACTCGTACGCTATCCATTGATGTTCTCTCAATACGATGATTTCATCTTTGGCGGCAACATACCAAAAGAAGGAATCGAAGCTGTAGAACCATACTCTTATGACCCTGATGAAGAGAGTGATGAAGCAACTAATGATGAAAACGATGCTAAAAATACGGCAGATCAAGTGCCGGGCTACCAAGCACGTTCGATGAGTCTTACTTTAGATGCCAATGGGGGGACACGAGTAACTTTCGACAAATTACCAAAAGCCCAGGAGTCTCGTGCTCTGGAGGTGGAAATGGAATACTCAGATCCCAATGGTCAGATTCTAACCGCAGCAACACAAGCACTAATCCTGCCGTCTTCAGTCGTGCTCGGCATGAAAATCGAAGGCAGCTTTGCTACCAAAGAACGCTTGGCATTCAAGGTACTCGCTCTGGATACTGTGGGGCAGCCGCTTAAAGATAAGAAGATCGATGTCGATGCTTATTCCACTAAGACTTACGCCTATCGCAAACGCTTATTGGGAGGATTCTATGCATATGAACAGACGGCTGATACGAGCCGGGTAGGTTCAGTATGCAGCGGGAAAACAGATGGGCGCGGTATCTTGATCTGCGATGGAGTTGCACCCGAAGCCGGTGAATTAATTCTAGTCGCAAAATCAAAAGACGATCAGGGTAACCCCTCAATCGCTAGCCAGCACTTGTATGTCGCTGATGAGAATAGTTGGTTCTCAGCTTCGCAAAGTGACAGGATTGATGTCTTAGCAGACAAGCGCTCCTACGAGCCAGGAGATAAGGCACATTTGGAAGTGCGCATGCCATTCAGAGAAGCAACAGCACTGGTAACAGTAGAGCGTGAAGGTATTTTAAACTCATTCGTTGTACCTATTAGCGCAAAATCTCCTTATATCGATGTTCCAATTGCAGAAAGTTATGGTCCGAATGCTTATGTTTCAGTGATGGTAGTTCGCGGACGAATAGACCCGGAAGCCCCAGGACGATTCGCTTGGCTCAAGCGCATGATTTATCGAATCGGGATGTTTTTCGGCATCGTTAAAGAAATGCCTCGCGAAATCGATACGCGACCCACTTCACTTGTTGATCTTACCAAGCCAGCCTTCAAATTAGGCATCATTCCAATAAAAGTTGGATGGCAGGGCTATGAGCTAAAAGTAAAAGTAGAGCCCGACCGCGAAGCTTACAGCGTTCGCGATACTGCAATGGTTAAAGTCACTGTGACCGACCCGACCGGAAAACCAGCAGCCAATGCTGAAGTTGCCTTGGCTGCAGTTGATGAAGGTTTGCTGCAGTTAGCACCGGCAACATCATGGAACCTGCTTGAAGCCATGATGCAGCGACGCCCTATTGAGGTCTATACATCCACCGCTCAATCTCAGGTGATTGGCAAAAGACATTTTGGGAAGAAAGCCGTTGCGCCAGGCGGTGGTGGTGGTCAGGGCGCAAATGCACGTGAGCTATTCGATACTTTATTGCTATGGAAGCCCAATATTCGACTAGACCAACATGGTCAGGCTAACATCAAAATACCGCTCAACGATTCGCTTACCTCGTTTCGGATCGCCGCGATTGCCCATTCTGGTGCCATGCGTTTCGGGTCAGCCACAGCATTAATCCGGAGTTCTCAGGATGTGATGCTATTCTCAGGATTGCCGCCATTTGTGCGTGAGGGTGATCAATTCGATGCGATGGTCACCGTGCGCAATGGGGGCAACCATCCTTTGGTACTGGACGTGACAGCAAACGCCGATACAGGTAAGGATAAAATCTCCGCTGGTACACAACGCATTTCAATCAAAACGGGTGATGGAGCGACTGTTTCCTATCCAACGACCGTACCATTCGATGCAAAAAAACTTGACTGGCTTATCAGCGCAAAAGAAGTGGGGCAAGCTGAGAACATCAAACCGGCACAGGATGAAATCAAATTCACCCAAACTGTCGGAGCTGCCTATCCAGTCAGGGTGTATCAACAAACGATGGAACAGTTAGAAGCCGGGAAAGCTTGGTCATTCCCGGTACAAAAACCTAACGGCTCAGTTCCCGGGCGCGGAGGCATCGGTATTCGCCTAGCCAATTCTCTGGGAGGAGATTTGGGCGCGGTGCGTGAGTGGATGACGCGCTACCCTTTTATTTGTATGGAACAACGTGCCTCTGTCGCTGTTGCTCTGCAAGATGAAGCGCGCTGGAATCAGGTCATGAATAGCCTTCCTCTGCATCTGGATCGCGATGGACTAGTGAAATACTTTCCAATGGACTGGCTGGAAGGTGATGACTCTCTTACCGCCTATCTTCTAACGATTGCGGATGAAGCACATTACAAGATTCCTGATGCTCCCCGCGAACAAATGTTAAAGGGGCTGGAAGATTTTGTGGCTGGTCGTATTCATCGCTACGGAGCCATTCAAACGGCAGATGTTGTGATGCGTAAACTGGCTGCGATTGATGCACTGTCACGCTATGGTCGCGCCAAATCCAGTATGCTTGATCCGCTAGAAATCAATCCGAATCTCTGGCCCAGCTCTGGTGTGATCGATTGGGCATCCATCCTGACCAGAATGGATGACATTCCTGATCGTGATGAAAAACTGAAACAAGCACTTCAGATATTACGTTCCAGATTATTCTTCTCGGGCACGATGATGAGTTTTTCCACAGAGAAACAGGATTATCTCTGGTGGCTGATGGTATCGCCCGATCTCAATGCAGTAAGAGCTTTGCGCTTGCTTACTGATGACCCAAGCTTCCCTGCTGCCGATGCAGGAAGGCTTGCACGTGGTGCGTTATCCCGTCAGGCTGGCGGTCACTGGCAAACTACTCTTGCGAATGCATGGGGCGTTATTGCATTGAACCATTTCAGGGATCGTTACGAACGTGACCCCGTTACAGGCAACACCAATATCTCCCTTGGCAATGACCAAAAGTCTTTAGCTTGGTCCAACGCAAAATCACATGACAATGGTGACCCAACACTTGGCACACCCATTGGCCCTGGTCTCGATACAGATTTTGCTTGGCCGGTCTCATCAGCGCCACTCTCCTTGCAACATGACGGTGGAGGCAAGCCATGGGCTTTTGTGACATCAAGAGCGGCCCTTCCCTTAGATAAACCATTGTTTGCTGGCTATAGCATTAAACGCACGGTCACGGCAGTTGAGCAGCAGAAAACTGGAATCTGGCAACGAGGTGATAGTTATCGTGTCACCCTTGAGATTGATGCACAGGCTGACATGACTTGGGTTGTAGTCAATGACCCTGTTCCTGCCGGAGCATCGGTACTGGGTAATGGACTCGGTGGAGACTCGGCTCAACTGGCATCCGGTGACAAACAAACCGGTTGGCAGCGACCCGCTTTTGAAGAGCGTGCATTTGATGGATTCCGTGCCTATTACTCTTATGTCCCAAAAGGTAAATTTAGCATTGAGTATACTGTTCGCCTGAATAACCCAGGGCATTTCCAGATGCCAGCTACACGGGTAGAAGCCATGTATGCTCCTGAAATATTTGGTGAACTGCCGGTTACCAAAATGGATGTTAAATAGCGGTGGGAAGATGGTCTATTCTTAAAGAAGACATTCGATCAAAGTTAGTAATATATGGTGGCCCAGTTAAGCCGCCATATGTCATCCGCTACTATAAGTGGCTGATGTTCGTACTCATGATCCTAGTATTTTTTGGTTGTATTTCAATACTTCTTAACCCAGCACCTGCTTTTGAAACTGTCCGCGCAGCTTCACGAAGCTCCGAAGCAATTTTACTTGATCGGCATGGTATTCCTATCGAACGTCTTCGGCTGGACCACCAACGTCGCAGTTTGGACTGGATTCGTCTTAACGAGATATCGCCAAGACTTCAACAAGCCATTCTTGCAGCAGAAGATAAACGATTTTATTGGCATATAGGTATTGATCCATTAGGCATCATCTCAGCATTAGCAGACAACCTACACCGCCAAAATGCAAGAGGAGCAAGCACTATCACTATGCAGCTAGCCAATCTGCTGGCTGACTCAGATGGATCCAGAACAGAGCGTGGCTGGATATCAAAACTTGCTCAAGTACGCGATGCATTTGCGATAGAGCTGCGATGGAGCAAACCAGAGATCCTGGAGGCTTATCTCAATCTTGTTCCATTTCGAGGGGAATTAGTCGGTGTAGATGCTGCGTCAAGAGGGTTATTTGCAAAGGGCCCAGATGGACTGGATACTGTAGAAGCTGCTGTATTAGCCTCAATTGTACGAGCACCAGGAGCATCACGCATCAAGATAGCAAGAAGGTCTTGCGCAACACTTAAGGCAATGTTCAATGAAAACAAAGCCTATCGGCAAGATAAAAAATACATTCCTCACCTCTGCGAAGATGCAGCCTTTTTAGCGACAATTCTTCCCCAATATCCATATGCAATGCCGGGAATCGACGATGCTCCCCACCTTGCAAGACAGCTTCTACATAAATCTGGAGAAAAATTAAAAGTTTCCCTAGATGCTAACCTTCAACATTTTGCACATGAAACATTACGGGCCCATTTAGCACAATTATCCAGCCAGAATGTTGAAGATGGGGCAATCATCGTTATCGACAATCGTAGTGGTGAAGTCCTCGCATACGTTGGTTCCAGTGGCGATCTGTCAGGGTCACCCGAAGTCGATGGCGCAGCCGCGCTTAGGCAACCTGGCTCAACCCTTAAGCCATTTCTATATGGCATGGCGATAGATCAGGGCTGGCTAAATGCCAGCTCCGTGCTGGATGACTCGCCTTTGGCACTAACAACGCCTTCTGGGCTATACATTCCTCAAGATTACGACAAAAACTTCCATGGCGCAGTCAGCGTGCGCACTGCTCTTGGGTCGTCATTAAATGTACCTGCCGTTCGCACTCTCACACTAGTAGGTGTTGACCGTTTCCTTACTACTCTTCGTGACCTTGGTTTCACCAGCCTTACGAAAGAAGCAGATCACTATGGGTTTGGCTTGGCATTAGGCGGAGCAGAAACTAGTTTATTGCAACTTACGAATGCATATCGCGCCCTTGCAAATAGGGGCCAATGGAGCCCAACTCGCTTCACGTCAGATGATTCTCTGAAAGCCAATACCGAGCATCCGCCAAGACAGGTCTTGAGTAGCAAAGCCTGTTTTATCATTGCTGATATCTTGGCTGATCCAATCGCAAGAACACTGACTTTTGGCCTATCTAGTCCGCTATCAACACATACGTGGGCTGCAGTCAAAACCGGGACTAGTAAGGCCATGCGAGATAACTGGGCCATAGGATTTACCGATCGCTATACCGTTGGTGTCTGGGTTGGAAATTTTTCTGGCGCGCCTATGTGGGATGTGTCTGGCGTAACAGGTGCGGCACCAGTGTGGCGAGATGTGATTGAGTATCTCCACAAAGAGACGGCCAGTAAAGCTCCTCACCCTCCTGAAGGGGTTGTGCGTCAACAAGTCGTTTATCAACCAAGCATAGAGCCACCGAGAACTGACTGGATTATTGCAAACTCGACTAATGCAGAACAAAAACTGAAGATTATAAGAATAGTTGGCACATTGTCTAAACTGGTTGCGCCGCCAGACTCTGCAATCATTGCACCTGATCCTGACATACCTCAAGATCGTCAAGCAGTATTACTGCAGTCAAATGGTGTTGGCCGTGGATGCTTGAAATTAGACTCTCATCTGGTTGCTTCTTGCGGCACATCAAAAACCTTGGTTCCATTACCTTTACCCGGCGCTCATTCTCTAACTCTCACTGACAATCAAGGGAAAGTATTAGACCTACATCAATTTGAAGTACGAGCATTAGAAGTTCAAAATAAATAGTTAGGTGAACTACTCTAGTTTTAACCTATTAATTTCAAATCTCACAGGAATATCATTTCATTCGCAAAAGATCGTTGTATTATAATTAAAAGAAATCGAACACCTTTATGATTCCGATTTTATAAATATGCAGGGATATGGTTCATGCAGAATTGAACCATCAATCGATTAAACCCTGAATTCAAATTATTTGGGCGAGGATATGATTCCGCTAGTGGCGGCCTTTATGGATCCTCCCACACTATTGGATTTACGCTCTAAAATATCTGAAATTCCGTACTGTTGTCTAAATATACATTTGCTACTTATGTAAACGCAGATCTTGCTAGTTGCGTTATTGCATGATGGGAAAACGATGCATGAAGCTTAATAGTTCTGATATGAACTACTAAATACATCACCCATCATGGAAAACCTATGATATGAAAAAAATTATTGTTCCACTATTACTGACGACTCTTTTGACAGCCTGTTTTCAGCAGCAAGTTATCCAGAAAAATGTTTCTTATATCCAAGGAGGTTATGCAGAAGAAGTGATCTTGCAAATGGACGAAGATTTGATAGGTCAATGTGGCATTAATATATCCGATATTCAGACTTCTCTAATTTCCCGCACAAGTGATGCCAAGCTGGTCGATGGTCGCCTGGTTTCAGGTAAAGTGGTTGAACGTTGGAATGTGCGAGACTGCGAAAAGCAAAATCTTCAATACATTGTGACTTTGAAGGGAAATACGACAGGTATGGACGATTTAAACGTAATGCGGCAACCCAGGCATATTGCTTCAAATAATTAGCGGCTTGGGTATTGCCGCTGTTAACTCAGAAGTTCACTCAAAAAAAGAGCAAGAACCCATTAAAGAAATAAACTATTCCCAAAACTCCTAGGGGCATGGCAACTTGCCAAAGTATCTTGCGTTTAAATAGCCCAGCAATCGAACAGATTAGGATAGCCACCTGCAGTAAAATGACAGCAATGCCAAATGGATGAGAATGTAGCTGAGCCATATCTCGTTCTCGCTCTAGGCCTTTTGCAGTGGTTTGGATGTCGGCTTTCTCTTTTTCATATTTTGCTATATGTTCCTCTGCATGCGTTATAGCATTTGTGTAGCGATCCTTCGCGTCAGGACTTAAGCTCTGAGTTGTCAAGACCAATTCAAGCTTCTCTTTCTCCAACTCATATAAATACCCTTTAACCGCTTTTGCCTGATAAAAAGCCCATTGATCGGAGGCTTGCGCCTGAGTGATAACGCTCTTTGTAGAATACCCACCGCCTTTAAAGGTGGCGAGTGTTGCACATACGGCAAATATCACGGTCGTCAGCGCTAAATAATTCAGCCAGGGTTCTTTTTTATCTTCAACAGACATGCTTCAAATACCTTTATTCACACATTAAAATTAGGGAAACACGGATTTTAAGTGTCTAAGCGGGCGAATTGCTGCGTTGTACGATACTCGAAACCTAGCCATACTATATGTACTGTATTGGTTACTGCGTTACGTGCGCCTAGCACTTCATCACGCTCAACAACTTATTCCGTGTTTCCTTAGGTAAAACTTAATTTATTTTTTTAACTGCCTATCCAGCAAAACATTCAATGTTTTAGTTGACCGCCCATCATCTTGAATGGCCGCTGCACGACCTTCCCAGCATGATTTCATGCGTTCAGTATTGCCAGATTCATTGACTGCCTTACATTTCAGCAGTAAATAAGCCATCAACTCTTTTTCGTTGCCATCCCAACTGCCAGGTTCACCAATCAATGGTAAAGCCAATGCGTATTGTGTTTCTAATTTTTTCTTCCCTACATAGTGCCCTAACATCATAAATATATAAAAAACAGCACAAACTAAAACAAAAACAACAATGATAGGTTTAATATTCTTCAGCACATAATTCCTTGCTTAAAGTGATTACCAGAATTTAAATTTGGGTGAAATGAAACCATTAATATTATGCACTTTATTAAACAAAAGTGGCTTAAAAGACAGATGGCTTAAAACTGGACTGATACTGCCTTGCAAGACAAGCTAGTTACCCCCCCTTGTTAAAACCACTCTTGACCTCATATTAATTATTGAACCACTTTAAAAGGAGTCGTATATGAAATCAATCCTAGAATACCTGAACAAGAATGGTGAAAAGATGGATATTGAAATCGCTGAAGGCACTGGGCTTTCTCTGCCTGTCGTTAAATCGAAGCTTCGCGACCTATCATTAAGTGGCGCGGTCATTAGCTGCAATATCACCAAGTTTGTTGATGGCGTAAGAATAGAGGGAATCAGCAGCCGAGTATCTGGTTCAATTCCACAAGCCAGTCCTGGCAGAAAATCCAAGGCTGAACTAGCTCTGGAAAGTTAATACCATAGTCATTAAAAAAGCCTACTCGATTTGAGTAGGCTTTTTTAATTTGGCCGATTTAATTCAAATGGCTGAATCAAAGGGTTGATCATAATGCTTAGTCAGACTTCAAACCAGAAACCTGAACGATGGTTTTACCGAAGTTATTCCCTTTAAGCATTCCGATAAAAGCGGTTGGTGCATTTTCCAGACCTTCCGTTATATCTTCCAAATACTTAATTTTATCTTGATCAAGCCAAGCACTCATTTGTTTAACAAACTCGGGATAACGGCTACCGTAATCATCAAATATGATAAATCCTTGCATTTTTATACGCTTACGCAACAAAATACTTTCTAATAAACCTAATCTATCTGGCCCAGGCCGCAATTCACTGCTGTTATAGCTTGCAATCATGCCACAGACGGGAATGCGTGCTTTGGTATTGAGCAATGGCAATACGGCATCAAATACCTTGCCTCCAACACTTTCAAAATACACGTCTATACCTTTTTTTGCGCTACAGGCATTGGCAAGCTGTTGTGCAAAGTCTTCAGCATGATGATCTAGACAAATATCAAAACCGAGTTCATTGACAGCATAAAGGCATTTATCATATCCACCAGCTACGCCTATGACATAACAGCCAGTTATTTTAGCAATTTGACCGACCACTGCGCCCACTGCACCAGTGGCCGCGGCAACTACCACGGTTTCACCAGATTTGGGCTGGCCTATATCTAGCAAGCCCATATAGGCAGTAAAGCCAGGCATGCCTAAAACACCCAAATTCAATGATAACTGACTGATATTCTTTGCCAGCTTAAGCAAACCTTTGCCGTCGCTTAAGGCGTAATCTTGCCAACCATTAGCACTCAACACAAAGTCTCCTGATTGATAATCATCATTCAGAGAAGCTTCGACTATCGATACGGTAGCACCAACCATGACATCGTTAAGCAAAATTGAAGGTGCATATGATTCAGCATCACTCATCCGTCCACGCATATAGGGGTCTAGAGATAAATACAGTGTGCGCAGTAGCACCTGACCTTTAGATGGGGTAGGAATGACGCCTGTTTCTAAGCTAAAATTAGCTAATACTGCCTCTCCCTTGGGACGAGACTTTAAAACTATGCATCGGTTTGTAGTATTTTTATGGGGAGTATCTAGGGTTTTTGTAAATGTGAATTGCGCTAATTTATTCATTACTGACCTCAGGATAATTAAAAGCGATGATGGCTCTAATTTAATAAGCTGTTAATCAATGGTCTGTTCGGAAGCGTACAGATGTCATCACAAGGCTATGTAATTGCAGCTTGT
>Ga0066798_10001100_pt1 | contig 12173 bp, 10 predicted proteins | sample PersoiDNA2013203_FD_70961 | JGI IMG/M metagenome (GOLD analysis project Ga0066798, IMG submission 70961) | Permafrost soil microbial communities from the Arctic, to analyse light accelerated degradation of dissolved organic matter (DOM) -... | ecosystem: Environmental > Terrestrial > Soil >...
TCAGGAACGCCGACTGTAAACTCGCCGGTCAAGATCGCGCATGCCTAATTGATCGAAGCGAACAAGTAGTAGAGTAGCCAATGACCCGATCAGTGCGACGAATACAACCCATCAGAACAAAGAATTGGCGCCGGCAAACCAATCACCGCAAAATTTCAAAAAAACGGAAAGCACACTCCATGACCTTACTAATGTTTGTCCTGCTCAGTTTATTCGCCGGCTTCGCAGTTCCCTTGCAAGCGGGGACTAACGCAAAACTAGGCAGTCTCCTGGGCCACCCTTTGTGGGCAACCGCAGTTTCCTTATTGGTCAGTCTAGTCGTTCTCATCGTTGTCATCATTATTGTAAAAGCACCCCGTCCGAACTTATCGGCGGTACAAGAAGGCCCATGGTGGATTTGGATGGGCGGCGTGGCAGGTGTGTTTTATATAACCGTCGCCTTATTGATGGCGCCCAGGCTCGGCGCACTCAACTTCATCATGGCGGTATTGGTCGGTCAACTTATCGTTTCAATCGCGATTGACTACTTCGGCCTGATCGGCTTTCCGAAGCAGTCTCTTAACATTAATAAATTGGTCGGTGTGATTGTCGTCATAGGAGGTTTTCTTATTACTACGCGTACTTGAAAACAAACGACGGGAGTCACCGAAACAGAAGACTTCTTCATGTTCCCGAGTCAGGGATTGACGAAAGCTATTATTTTTAAAAAGGTGCGGCAATGACTAATCAATCTGCAAACGCGACTTATGACGCTATTGGCGAACGCTTCGAGGCTTTCACGGACACGGCCTCCCAACGTTCAGTAGAAACCGCGACGTTTTTTCATATGGTTGGCGACGTCAAAGGCAAGTCCGTATTGGACCTGGCCTGTGGCTTCGGCTTCTTTGGCCGTGAGTTATATCGCCAGGGCGCGAGCAAAGTGGTCGGGGTGGATATCTCCGCCTCGATGATTAACCTTGCCCGCAAGGAATCGGCACGTAACCAGGAAGCGATCGAGTATCACGTCAGCGATATCTGCGACCTGGGTATCCTCGGAAAATTCGACCTGATCACGGCGGCGTGGCTGTTCAACTATGCCAACTCGCCGGCAAAACTGGACAAGATGTTCCAAGTGGTCGCCGAGAACCTCGCCCCCGGCGGCCGAGTCGTGGCCTACACCGTGGAGCCGACATTCCAACTGCAACGCGGCAATTCACCAAGTACGGCGTACATGTGCTGACCGAAGAAGCCCACGAGGGCGGCTTTCGTCACCACGCCGAATTCGTCACCCAGCCACCCAGCGCCTTCACCTTTCATCGCTGGAGCCGTGAGCGCTATGAGCTGGCGATCATGAAGGCCGGCTTCTCGCGCCTGCAATGGCAGAAACCAATCATCTCCGAGGCCGAACGGGCCAAGCATCCTAAAGGCTATTGGGATGACTTCGAGCGCAACTGCCTGCAAACCGGGCTGATCTGCGCCCTATGAAAGCCGGGCACGTCGCACCTAAGTGCGCGTGCCTTTTCTTTTCCGCAGCAGGAAACCAAGCATTATGACTTCTAAGGGTTTCAACCACTGGCCGGTATTCGACGGCCCTCTGACCGCCAAGATGACTGACCGATTCTTGATGGGCCTGCCCGAACACTTCCAGGACGCGCTAAACCTAAAGCTGCCCCTAGCCGCTTGGCGTCAGGTTTCGGAAGAGTCCAGTGAACAGTTGGCCGAGCGCTTGGAAAACCCGGCCTCGCCACTGGCGTGGCGCTACGCCGCCGGCCAACTGCTGGCCTTGACCGTGGACCCACGGATCAATGTGCTCAGCCCGGCGATGATTAATATCAGAGGAGGCCGAGTCGAAATCGGCCTGGCAGAGTCGGCGGTGGATCAAATCATGCACGACATGCAGGGCCTGGGTCTGGATCGTGACTGGATCGCCAAGGAGGTGCCGCGCCACCCGGTGCATCTGCAACCCTACGCGATCGGAAAATACCCGGTGACCAACCTCGAATACCGCGCCTTCATCGAAGCCTCGGGTCAGGCGCGGATTCCTGAAAGCTGGGCGTTCGGCCAATACCCCAACGAGCGCGCCAACCATCCGGTATACGGCATCACTGCAGATGACGCCGACGCCTACGTCGCCTGGCTCAGCGCGGCCAGTGGCCAGGCTTATCGTCTACCGACCGAAGCCGAATGGGAATACGCCGCGGCCGGCCCGGAAAACCTCGAATTTCCCTGGGGCCCGACCTTCCTTCCGCAGCATGCCAACACCGCAGAAATGGGCCTGTTCAACACCACGCCCGTGGGGCTGTTGATAGAAGGCGCCTCGCCCTTTGGCTGCCTGGACATGGCCGGCAATGTCGAAGAATACGTCAGCGATGATTACGCCCCCTACCCCGGCGGCGCGGCTATCACCGACGACCTGGTTACCGTGGTCGGCACCCACCGGATCGCCCGCGGCGGGAGTTTCACCCGCTTTCGCGACCTTACACGCAATTGCCGACGCCACGGAAAATACCCGCGACAGATTTATGTAATGGGTTTTCGCCTCGCCAAAAACCTGTAGCCCCTCCCTGTTTTACAACGAATAACTTTAAACAAAAACGCGTTAATCATTCAGCATGGAAGGAACCGCAAATGAACCGCCTTAGCGTACGCAATTACGTTGATATACCCTTGGATGACACTTCAAATCCTGGAACTTTTTATACCTTCTGTGGGTTGGAAAGCGCCCACGAACACATCGTCATTAAACTGGGGCCGGCTAACCCGGTCAGTCCATTAGTGCGGATTCATTCCGAATGCCTGACGGGTGACGTATTCAGTTCACAACGTTGCGATTGTGGCCCGCAATTAAATGAGTCCATCGAGCTTATGCAGGAAGTCGGTGGCTATTTGATTTACCTGCGCCAAGAGGGCCGAGGTATTGGCTTATATGCAAAATTGGATGCTTACCGCCTGCAAGATTCTGGCATGGATACCTTCGAGGCCAATGCGCACCTTAACTTCCCCGAAGATGGCCGCGACTTTTCCATGGCCGCCGGCATGTTGAAAGCTTTGAATATCAAACATTGCCAACTGATAACTAACAACCCGGACAAAGTTCAGGCCTTGGTTGATAACGGCATTATCGTCGATAAAGTGATTCCCACCGGTGTATTTGTCACGCGCCATAACATCAACTACCTGCAAGCCAAAGTCGATAAGAAAAATCACGTGATCCAACTGGTGAAATAACTCGGTTGCGCGGCGGAATCATTCAGTTCGCCCGCAATACGCCAACCTCAACATTAAGGATAATGACGCATGAGACATTTTGGCCCTATCAGCGGTATTGCAACGTTCAACGATACCTACGTCGCTACCGCCGGTTATGACAACCAAGTCATCCTCTGGGACGCAAAAACCAAAACGCCGATCCAGCGCGTGCTCCACGATCACCTGGCCAACCAATGCGCGTTCAACGCCAGCGGCACCCTGCTGGTCAGCGCCAGCAGTGACTACACCGCCCGGGTCTGGGAAATTCCTTCGCTGCGCCTCAAGAGCGTGCTGGTCGGCCACGATGACGACATCGAAATGGCCGTCTTCTCGCCGGATGGCCAGACCATCGCCACCTGCTCCCGCGACCACACCATTCGCCTGTTCAATCTAAGCGGGCAAACCCAGAAGATCCTGACCGGCCATGAGGCTGATGTGATCTCGGTGTGCTGGTCCGCCGACGGCCAGACCCTGGTGTCGAGCAGCGATGACGGTTCGATCCGCCGCTGGGATGCTGCCACCGGCGAGCAACTGGACATCATCGACCTCGGCGGTGTCGAGACCGACACCGTGGCCTTGTCCCGCGAAGGCATCATCTTTGCCGGTGACGACGAGGGCAAGATTTCGGTGATCAGCAGCGGCGGCACCTACCTGCAACCGGCCCACGCCGCCGGGATCAAACGCATCGTGTGGAACGACGCGCAGCGCCTGCTGGTCAGCCTGAGCTACGACCGCTGCGTAATGCTATGGAAACTGACTGCCGACAACCGCCTGGAAAAAACCGCACAGACCTCACTGCCAAGCATCATCTGGCCGCGCAGTTGCGCATTGCTCGGCGACCAGCGTATCGCCTTCGTGACCTTTGGCTCCACCTATGCCACCTGGGATTTCACTACCCAGCAATGGGACGTCAGCGGCATCGAGCCGGTCATCAGTCTGAACGCGGTGACGGTGGTCGGCGACGACATCTATAGCATCGGCGACGCCGGAATCCTGCAGATCAATGGCCAGCCCAGCACCAAGGCCGGAAGCCTGTGCAATTTCCTGCTGCCATTCGGCGACAGCGTGTTGACCGGCGGGCAAATGGGCACGGTGTTCGACGCCAAAACCGGCGACGTGATTTACCAGCACCGCTCACCGCTGAACTGCGGCACCACCTTTGAAAAGGACGGCCAGTTGCACGCCGCGATTGGTACCTACACCGGCGAAGCGTTGATCTTCAAGCTGGCGGATCAGCAGCCGCAATTTCTGTGTGAAGTGCGCATGCATGAAAACGCGATCAAAGGCATCGCGGCAGATGAGCAGTACCTGTTCAGCGTGTGCGCGACGGCGGCGGCGGCGTTTTTCCGGATTGCCGACTTCGAACTGGAGACTTATCTCGACAAGGCCCACGACCGCATTTCCAACGGTTGCACACAGATCCAGGGCGGCTTTGCCAGCATCGGTCGCGACCTCAAGCTGCGACTGTGGCAGGCCGGCAACAGCGAAGTCTATGACACCCCTCACAGCCACTCGATCAAGTGCATCGCCATCTCCAAGGACCGCAAGATGATCGCCACCGGCAGCTACGGCGGCACCGTGGCCGTGTTCGACCTGGCCAAGCGCAGTTGGGCAAATGTGGAGAAGATCACCGCCAGCGGTATCTCCTGTCTGACCCACGACGCCGAAGGCAGCGGCTTCCTCGCCAGCGCGTACGATGGCCGCATCTACCCGATCACCGCCCAGGCCTCGGCACGGCACACGTGCCCATGACCCACTTCAGCGAAATCGACTTTCAACACATGCAGCATGCATTGTCGTTGGCCGAACGCGGCAGTCACTCCACCTGGCCCAATCCTCGGGTCGGGTGTGTCATCGCCCACGGTGCGCATATCGTGGGTGAAGGCTGGCGTCGACGTGCGGGTGGCCCGCACGCCGAGGTGCTTGCCATGCGACAGGCCGGCACTCTGGCCAAGGGTGCCACCGCTTATGTGACGCTCGAACCGTGCAGCCATGTCGGCCGCACGGGGGCCTGCCATCAAGCGCTGATCGAGGCCGGAGTGGCTTGTGTGATCGTGGCCCATGAAGACCCGTTCAATCAGGTCGATGGGCGCGGCATCGCCGAACTGCGCGCAGCCGGGATCGAGGTCAAGGTCGGCTTGCTCAGCGTCGCTGCGCGGGAGTTGAACCGGGGTTTCTTGTCCACGGTGACGCGACAGCGGCCCTGGGTGCAGTTGAAGATGGGCATGAGCTTGGACGGCCGCACCGCGTTGAAGAACGGTAGTTCCAAGTGGATCACCAGCGCCCAGGCGCGCGCCGATGTGCAGTACTGGCGCGCGCGCAGTGCGGCGATCCTGACCGGCAGTGGCACGGTGCTGGCGGATAATCCCTCGCTGACCGTGCGTGAGTTGGCATGCGCCGAGGCCATCGCGCCGCTGCGGGTGATTCTCGACAGCCAGGCGCGGGTGCCGGGGACCGCTCGCGTGTTCGACGACAGCGCCCCCAGCCTTCATGTGATGCACGAGCGCCACGTGCCGCAAGGCGCGAACTGCGAACGCCTGCTCGGCCTGCCTGGCAATCAGCAGGGCCTGGACCTGCACGCCCTGATGGCTCGCCTGAGCGAGCGCGGCCTGCATGACGTCATGGTGGAGTCCGGCCCGACACTGGCCGGCAACTTGCTGTGCGCAGGCCTGGTCGACGAGTTGCTGCTGTACGTGGCACCGCGTCTGCTCGGCGACCTGGCACGGCCACTGGTGCATTTGCCGGAGCTGGAACACCTGACGCACTCCCTGGACTTCACCCTATACGATGCCACCCAACTTGGGCAGGACCTGCGTTTACGCCTGCGCCCCGATCAATCGGCCTGTACGGTATGAGCCACCACTTGCTTAACTTGGTCGCGCAACCACGCATGTGCCGGATCGTCACAGAAACGCTGGTGCCAGATCTGCACAAAGGGAAAGCGCGGAATGCTGAACGGTGGCGGCAATTGCACCAGGTCCGGGTTAAGCAAGGTGTACTCCAGGGTGCGCGTCGCCACGGTAAGAATCAGATCAGTGTTGTGCAACAAGCTTGGCGCGGTACTCCAGTGCGGCACGCTCACGGCGATACGACGGCGCAAGCCCTCGGCGCGCAACACGCTGTCGACTTCGCCATTGGCGCCGCCGTCCATGGACACCTGGATATGCGGGCGCTCCAGGTAGCTCTCCAGATCCAGCATGCCTTCCTTGGACAAGGTCCGCCGGTCGAGCAGGCAGGAAAAACTTTCCTCGAACAACACTTCCATCGACACATCGGGCGTCAGGCTGGGGAACACCCCCAGGGCCAGGTCGATCTTGCCCTGCGCCACTTGCTCGAACATCCCGTGGCGGCTGCCCTGGGTCACCACCAGGGTGGTGTTCGGCGCTTCGCGACGCAGTCGCACCAGCAATTTGGGCAAGATAATCGCCGCGCCATAATCCGACATCGCCAGTTGGAAGGTGCGTTGAGAACTGGCCGCGTCGAAGTCGATGGACTTGCCGAACAGAGTTTCAATCTGGCTGAGAATCTCGCGCAGCGGGTCCTGGAGGTTTTGCGCCATGGCGCTAAGCATCACCTCATTGCCCTCGCGGATCAGGATCGGATCGTCCAGCAGCACTCGCAACTTACTCAGGGAATGACTGATGGCCGGCTGGCTCAAATGCAGCCGCTCCCCCGTGCGGGTGACGTGTTTTTCGGTCAGCAGTGCATGGAGCACCACCAACAGATTCAAATCGATATTGCGCAGTAAGACTGTGACCATGCGATGAATTCCATTTCAGGGAGCAACCCTTTAAAAAGGAGCAAAACATGCCTCAAATCAAACGAATTATTGAGACCGCGCTGTATGTGGATGACCTTGAGTGCGCCAAAGCGTTTTACAGTCAGCACCTGCACCTGCACCTGCAGACGATGGTCGAGAGCAGCGTGCTCGTCGCGTTCAACGTTGGTCAACAGAATACTCTCTTGCTGTTCAAACGGGGCGCCTCTGTGCACACCAAATATTTGAGCGGCGGCGAGATTCCGCCCCATCACGCCAGCGGGCGCATTCATATCTGTTTTGCCATCAATGCCGAAGACCTGCCGACCTGGGAGACGCGTCTGGGCGCGGCCAATATCGCCATCGAAGGGCATACGCACTGGCCCAAGGGCGGATCAAGCGTTTACTTCCGTGACCCGGATGCGAACCTCGTCGAACTGCTGACACCGGGCTGCTGGTCCATTTACTGATTGATCTTCAAGGAATGAAGCTTATGCCTCACGTCAGCACTCCGGGACGTGCCGTTTCCCGAACCACCGTGGCATTGCTGATCGCCGCGCTCCTATTGCTCGCCCTGGCCTGGGGCTTATGGCGCTGGAGCCATCCGGCCGTTGCCTCCTACGCCCCGGCGCCAATAAAAGTCGCGATTGCGCCGGTCAGCGATGCACCGTTCACCCGCTACCTGGAGGCAATTGGCGAACTGGAGGCGGTGCAACAGGTGAGCGTGCCCGCCGAAGTCGGCGGGCGCGTGGTGCAGTTGCCTGTGGAATCCGGTCAGCGTGTTGAGCGGGACCAAGTGCTGGTCAAGCTCAACGATGCGCCACAGCGCGGCAGCCTGATGCGCCTGCAAAGCGAGCTGGAAAACGCCAAGGTCAAGCTGGAACGTTCGCGCAGCCTGGTCAAGGTCAACGCTATCTCCCACGAAGCCTTCGACAATGCCCAGACCGAGTACACCACGGCTCAAGGAGCCCTGCAGGAACTCAAGGCGCAGATTGATCAACTGACCATCCGCGCCCCTTTCGCCGGCACCCTGGGGATTCGCAAGGTGCACTTGGGGCAGTACGTCAATCCGGGCGACAGCCTGATCAACCTGGTCGGCGACCAAGGCCTGTACGTCAATTTCAGCGTGCCGGAACAAGCCCTGGCACAACTCAAGGTCGGCAACCGCGTGAACGTTCAGCTCGATGCCCTTCCGGGTCAACGCTACACCGCGCGCATCAGCAGCATCGACCCGTTCCTCGATCGCGCGCGCACCTTGAGTGTCCAGGCGCTGCTGCAAGCGCCGACGCCCGGCGCCTTGCCGCGCATGTTCGCCAAAGTGCGCCTGCCCCAGCCGCTGCCGAGTAAAACGCTGACCGTGCCGGAAACCGCGATCACCTATAACTCCTATGGTGAAGATGTGTTTGTGGTGCAACCCTCGACAGACGCCAACACCCCGCCGATTGCACGGCGGGTGCTGGTCAAGACCGGTGAACGCCGGGATGGCCGGGTGGTGATCGACTCGGGTTTGAATCCGGGTGAACAGGTGGTGATTTCCGGGCAGATCAAGCTCAGCGACGGCGCCGCCATCGAACCCCTTGAACGCACGGTGTTGAACGACGCCAACACGCCCGCGCGGCTGAGCATGTCCGGAGAGCAACCGTGAAATTCACCGACCTCTTCGTGCGCCGCCCGGTGCTGGCCCTTGTGGTCAGCCTACTGATCGTGCTGGCCGGCCTCAAGGCTTACCTCGACCTGCCAGTGCGCCAGTACCCGCTGCTGGAAAGCTCGGTTATCAGCGTCACCACTGACTATCCCGGCGCGCCCGCCGAGCTTATGCAGGGCTTTGTGACCCAGCCGATCAACCAGTCCCTGGCGTCGGTGGAAGGCGTGGACTACGTCAGCTCGACCTCGGTGCAGGGCCGCAGCCAGATCACCTTGCGCATGGCCCTTAATCAGGACTCGGCCAAGGCCCTGAGCGATGTGATTGCCAAGGTCAATCAAGTCAAATATCGCTTGCCAGAACAGGCCTACGACCCGGTGATCGAACGCTCCGCCGGCGACGCAACAGCGGTGGCCTATGTGGGATTTTCAAGTGATTCGCTCAGCGCTTCGGCCTTGAGCGATTACCTCAGCCGCGTGGTGCAGCCGCTGTTTTCCACCATCGAGGGTGTGGCCAAGGTCGAGACCTTCGGCGGCCAGCGCCTTGCCATGCGCCTGTGGCTCGATCCGCAGCGCATGGCAGGCCACGGCATCAGCGCAGCCCAGTTCGAACAGGCCATCCGCGACAATAACTTCCAGGCGGCGCCGGGGCAGATCAAGGGCCAGTACGTGGTCTCCTCGATCCAAGTCAACACCGACCTGAGCAGCCTGGATGAATTTCGCAACATGGTCATCAGCAACAATGGTGACCACCTGCTGCGCCTGCGCGATATCGCCACTGTCGAGCTCGGCTCGGCCGCCTATGAAACTAGCGCCCTAATGGATGCCAAGCCGGCGGTACACCTGGGCCTGTACGCAACGCCCAAGGGCAACCCGCTGCTGATCGTCGCCGATATCAAGCGCCTGCTACCGGCAATCGAGAAAACCTTGCCGCCGGGGGTCAAGGTGGCGCTGGCGTTCGAGACCGCGCACTTTATCGAGGCGTCGATCATTGAAGTGATCGAGACCCTGATCGAAGCGATCCTGATCGTGGTGGTGATCATCTACCTGTGCCTGGGCTCGGTACGCAGTGTGATCATCCCTATCGTCAGCATCCCGCTGTCGATGCTCGGCGCCCTGGGACTGATGACGCTGTTCGGTTTCAGCATCAACCTGCTGACGCTGCTGGCGATGGTGCTGGCCATCGGCCTGGTGGTGGATGACGCCATCGTGGTGATGGAGAACATTCACCGCCACCTCAAGGAAGGCCGCACGGCCCTGCAAGCCGCGCTGTTCGGCGCGCGGGAAATCGCCTCGCCGGTGATCGCCATGACCATCACCCTGGCTGCCGTGGACATGCCCATCGGCCTGATGAACGGCCTGACCGGCGCGCTGTTCAAGGAGTTTGCCCTGACCCTGGCCGGCGCGGTGCTGGTCTCCGGGATCATCGCCCTGACCCTGACCCCGGTGATGTGCGCCAAGCTGCTGCCCAGCCAGGAACACGAAGGGCGCATGAGCCGCCTGGCCGAGCGCTTCTTCCAGCGTCTGGCGCGCCTGTACCAGCACGCGCTGCTCAGCTCGCTGCGAAGGCGCGGGCTGATCCTGCTGCTGGGCGTACTGGTGCTGATCAGCCTGCCCTGGCTGTACGGGCATGCCAGCAAGGAACTGGCGCCGAATGAGGACCAGGGCAACCTGCTGCTGGCGATCAAGTCACCGCAACACGCCAACCTGGATTACGTGGAGCGCTATGCCTATCAGTTGAGCGAGATTCTCGGTCAACTGCCGGAGGCCGTCAGTACCTGGATCATCAATGGCAACGACGGGGTGGCGGCCAGCTTTGCCGGGGTCAACTTCAGCGAGTGGTCGCAACGTTCACGCAGCGCCGCGAGTATCCAGGCCGAACTGCAACAGAGCGTGGATGCGGTGGAGGGTAACTCGATCTTTGTGTTCCAGTTGCCGCCACTGCCCGCCTCGACCGGCGGTTTGCCGGTACAACTGGTGATGCGCAGCACCGAGGACTACCGCTCGTTGTACCAGGCCATGGAAGAGCTGAAGACCCAGGCACGGGCCAGCGGCCTGTTTGCGGTGGTCGACAGCGACCTGGCCTTCAACAACCCGGTAACCCAGGTGCGCATCGACCGCAGCAAGGCCAACAGCCTGGGGATCCGCATGCAGGACATCGGCAGCACCCTGGCGGTGTTGATCGGCGAAAACTACACCAACCGCTTCGCACTGCAAGGCCGTTCCTATGATGTGATTCCCCAGAGCCAGGCGTCGCGGCGCCTCACGCCCCAGGACCTGAATGCCTTCTACCTCGATACCGACGCCGGCCAGCAGGTACCGCTGTCGACCGTGGTCAGCCTGCACAGCGTGATTGAGCCGAACAAGCTCAAGCAGTTCAACCAGCAGAACAGCGCGACCTTCCAAGGCATCCCGGCGCCGGGGGTCAGCCTGGGCCAGGCGGTGGCGTTCTTGCAGGATCACAGCCAACAGCTGCCGGCCAGCTTCAGCCATGACTGGCAGGCCGATTCGCGCCAGTTCATTCACGAAGGCAATGCGTTGATGCTGACGTTCCTGTTTGCGCTGATCGTGATCTACATGGTGCTGGCCGCGCAGTATGAAAGCTTGACCGACCCGCTGATCATCCTGATCACGGTGCCGCTGTCGATCTGCGGCGCCTTGATCCCGCTGGCCCTGGGCCTGGCTACGATCAATATCTACACGCAAATAGGCTTGGTGACGCTGATCGGTTTGATCAGCAAACACGGGATCCTGATGGTCGAGTTCGCCAACGAGCTGCAGTTGCTGTACCGCTGCACGCCGGCCCAGGCGATCATCCGCGCGGCGCGAATTCGTCTGCGGCCGATCCTGATGACCACGGCGGCGATGGTGGTTGGCCTAGTGCCGATGCTGTTCTCGTCCGGCGCCGGTGCCAGCAGCCGCTTTGGCCTGGGGCTGGTGATCGTGATCGGGATGCTGGTGGGCACCTTGTTTACGCTGTTCGTGCTGCCGTCGGTTTACACCCTGCTGTCACGGGCGCATAAGCCGACGATTGATTGGGCAGTAATAGAAAAAACCGCAAGCTTCAAACCTCAAGCTTAAAAGCAAAACGGGCCTCCTAAGGGACGCCCGTTTTAGTCTGTGCATCGGTTCAAAGATGAGAATCGGCGTACTCGGCCAGAATCGAACGCTCTATCCCTTGCAGCGCGATGCACTCGGGGTAGGCCGCCGATATCTGGGCAACCAAGGGGAATTCCTTCAGTACTGACTACTCCACCGGCGACGGAATGGCTCGCAACGCAACGGAAGTTATCCATGCAGCCAAGTCTGGAGGGTAGATCACCATCCGTCCCTATTGGGGGCAATGGCACATTTCGACGTGCGCCCTACAGTTGCTCACAAGACCAGTGTGGTCCAGTTTGCTAAGACAGCACGTGATGAGCGAGTCAATGCGACTGCACGTAAGCAACTCGCACGAACTGGACCCGTTCATAGGCCGGGTTAATGAGATGGTCAGCGTCGCGCAGCACCACAGCCTTAACGCGAACCTCGTCCATAAATGGATTCG
>Ga0066798_10001101_pt1 | contig 12170 bp, 9 predicted proteins | sample PersoiDNA2013203_FD_70961 | JGI IMG/M metagenome (GOLD analysis project Ga0066798, IMG submission 70961) | Permafrost soil microbial communities from the Arctic, to analyse light accelerated degradation of dissolved organic matter (DOM) -... | ecosystem: Environmental > Terrestrial > Soil >...
GAAGTGCAGATCGTCGACGCCTTGCCTGATTCGCCAGCTGCCGTTGCCATCGTCGGCACCACCAAGCTGATGCTGAAAGTGGAAATCGACGTGGCCGCTGAACGCGAGCGTCTCTCGAAAGAAATGGCACGTCTGGAAGGCGAGATCAACAAAGCCAACGGCAAGCTGTCGAACGAAAGTTTTGTCGCCCGCGCCCCGGCTGAAGTGGTGGCGCAGGAAAAGGCCCGCGTGGCGAACTTCTCTGCCACGCTGGACAAGATGCGGGAGCAGTTTTCAAAGTTGCCAACCGCGTAATATAACTTGATCAAGGCCGCTCACTGAGCGGCCTTTTCTTTGGGCGCCAGCGCTGCTGGCATAGCGTTCGATCATGAACACATCACCGTCAGGGAAGTAAACAGATGCACCCGAATCTTATCTGCCGCACCATCGTCGCCAGTGCCGCCGCACTGTTATGCCAGGCCGCTGCTGCCGCCCCAGCTCCCCAGCAACTGCCGTTTTCGTTTGACGCCGCACCAGGACATTTGCCGAAAAACGTCGTTCCCATCGACTACACGGTCGCCATCGTTCCCGATGCAAACAAGCGCACCCTGCGCGGCAAGGAAAGCGTCAAGCTGCTGTTCCGGGAAGCTACCGCCAGCATCAAATTCAACGCCATCGGCATGCAGTTCCAGCAGGTGCGGCTGGATGGCAAGCCGGTCAAAAGCACGGTCATCGATCCCAAGCGGCAGATCGTCACCGTGACGCTGGTCAAACCGGCAGCATCGGGCGAGCATACGCTGACGCTGGACTACACCGCGAAGATCGAAACCGGTCCGCGCGGCCTGTTCGCCCAGCCGTTCAAGAAGCCAGACGGCAGCAAGGACTTGCTGCTGTCGACCCAGTTCGAAGCAACCGATGCGCGCCGCATGTTCCCCTGCTGGGATGAACCGGCCTTCCGCTCGACCTTCCAGCTGAGTACCACCACGCCGGCCAAGTGGGTATCGATCGCCAACATGCCGGTGGTCCAGCGTACGGTACACGGCGACAGTGCCACTACCACCTTCCAGCGTTCGCCCAAGATGCCGTCCTACCTGGTCGAGCTGACCAGCGGCGACATGGCCAGCATCGGCACCAGGGCTGGCGCGACCGATATCAACGTCTGGGCCGTGCGCGGCCAGGAGCAGTATGGCGCCGTTGCGCTGAACAACGCGCGCCAGATCCTGCTCGACTACAACGACTATTTCGACCATCCCTACCCGCTGCCCAAGCTCGATCTGATCGCCGTGCCGGGCGGCTTCCAGGGTGCGATGGAAAACTGGGGCGCCATCACGTATAACGACCAGACCCTGCTGGTCACGCCATCATCGACCATCGACAACCGCCAGACCGTCTTCAGTATCGAAGCACATGAAATGGCGCACCAGTGGTTCGGCGACCTGGTGACCATGGGCTGGTGGGACGATATCTGGCTCAACGAAAGCTTTGCATCGTGGTTCGCCGCCAAGGAAACCGACTTGCGCAATCCGGGCTGGCATGTACGCGAGCAGGAAGACGCCAGCAAGGAAGCGGCGATGGGCGTCGATGCGCGGGTGGACTCGAAACCGGTGCACAACCCGGTCATCGACGAACTGGCGCCGGAAAATGGCGCCGATAACCTGATCATCTATAACAAGGGCCAGGCGGTACTGCGCATGCTGGAAGCCTACATCGGCCCGGACACCTTCCGCAGCGGCATCCGCGCCTATATGAAGGAGCGCGCTTATTCGAACGCCACCAGCGCCGATCTGTGGAATGCACTGGGCAAAGCCAGCGGCAGCGACATCGGCTCGTTGGCGCATAGCTGGATCAACCAGCCCGGCTTCCCCATCGTGTCGGTGAGCGCAAGTTGCGACGCTGCGGGTGCGCGCACCATCAAGCTGTCGCAGCAGCGCTTCCTGATGCAAGGCAGCGATACGGCGCAGCCGCACTGGAGCATCCCGCTGCGCCTGCGCATCGGCGCCGGCGGCCAGCCGCAATCGCTGTTGCTGACCGAGGATGGACAAACCGTGGCCGCCGGCCGCTGCGACGAGGCGCTTTCGCTCAACGCCGGCGCGGACGGCTTCTACCGCAGCGCCTACGATGCCGCCACCCTGGACACCAATACGCGGCAGTTCCACAGCCTGCCGGCGGGCGACCGCATCGCCCTGCTCGATGACCAGTGGGCGCAAGTGGAAAACGGCACCCAGCCGCTGGCCAGCTATCTGGCGCTGGCCAGCGCAATGGGCGATGAGCTCAATGAACGCGCCTGGAACCAGGTGATCGACGTACTGTCGGCCATCGAGCGTATCGAACGCAATACGTCCGGCCACGCTGCCTTTGTCGCGTACGCGAACGGGCTGCTCAAACCGGTCGCCACGCGCCTGGGCTGGCAGCCTGCCAGCGATGAAACGGCCGGCGTGCAGCGCCTGCGCCGCACCGTGCTCTCGCGCCTGGGCGCCTGGGGCGACCAGGACGTGGTGGCCGAGGCACGCAAGCGCTTTGCCACTTTCGTCGCGGACCGCAACAGCATTGCGCCGGATGACCAGGCGATGCTACTGACCATCGTCGCGCAGAACGCCGACGCCGCCACCTTCGAACAACTGCACGCCATCGCCAAGGCGGCAGTCAACGAGACGGAAATGCGCCGCTACTACGCGCTGCTGATGCGCGTGCGCGATCCGCAGCTGGCGGCGCGCGCTGCAGCAATCGCGCTGTCACCGGAAATTCCGCCGCAGGCAGATGTATTGCGTCTGGGCATGGTGTTCGGACTCAATGAAGAAAATCCACAGCTGTCCTGGAAGACCTTCACCGAGAATATCGAGGTCCTGACCGCGCCCAATCCAGGCGACAGACCAAATGTGCTGGCCAAGCGTGCACCGGCCGTCTATTGGAACAGCGTGCCTTCCGAGCAGATGTCCAGCTGGCTCAAGGCACACCTCGACGACGGCATGGCGCAGATGCTGGCAGACAATATGGCACATGCGCACTTCAAGCTGGACGAGAAAAACCGGCTGCTGCAGGCGGCCAGCAATATCGCCAGCACTAGCAAGCGGTAAACAGCGCCTGCTGCAGGGTATTGCTAACGAAAATAGCGAACCACGCAATAAGCCTTTGAAAAGCCGCTCTCCGGAGCGGCTTTTTTTTGGCACAGCGTCTATGCTGTCGAGTCTCGGGTTTAATTTCAAGGAAAATAGTACGATCGGTCATTTATTTGCTACACTCATCGAACAAAAACTAATCAGGAGACTTACCATGAAATTTGCCGCATTTGCCATCAGCGCCATGCTGTGTGTCGCCCCTGCCCTTGCCTTGGCCGCCGATGTATCGCCGGTCGGTCTGTGGAAAAATATCGACGATGAGACTGGCAAGCCAAAAGCATTGATACGTATCACGGAAAACAATGGTGCACTGCAGGGCCAGATTGAAAAGCTGTTCCGCGAACCAAATGAAGACCAGAACCCAAAGTGCGAGAAGTGCGAAGGTGCGCGCAAGGATCAGCCCGTGATCGGCATGGTGATTCTTTGGGGTCTGAAGAAAGATGGCGACGAATATACCGGTGGTGAAATCGTCGATCCAAAAAATGGCACTGTCTATAAAAGCAAAATCAGCCTGAGTGATGGCGGCAAGAAAATCAGCATGCGTGCATTCAAAGGCGTACCCATGTTTGGCCGCACACAAACCTGGCTGCGCGAAGAATAAGTCCTCCGCTCCTGCCATGACGAAGCCGGCCACTGCGCCGGCTTTTTTACGCGCCTCTCGCCTCATTCGTTGTTTTCCATACCGAAATAGTTTCCTTTGAAAATATTTTCATATTGCGGAAGGCTGTGCGCGCCACCGCACATACCCGCAGTTTCCTAAATGGAATAGTGCATGCCAGTCCATCGCCCTGTAGCGAAGGGCGACATGGCTCTGGCGGATGACCTCATCCCCGGATGCCCGGCAAGATTTTGCCTATGCACAAAGGAAACACATGAACATCTTCAAGCGCTATCTGACCCCGCTGCTCGTCTCGGCAGGTTTATTGGCCATGGCCACCCTCGCCGGCTGCGGCGGTGGCGGCGACCAGGGCCGCGAGCCCATCCTCGGCGTGCCGGCCGCCACCCTTTCCAGCCTGGCGGTCACGCCAGCCACGGCCACCGTCGCCATCGGTGCAGGCCAGCAATTTTCCGCCATCGCCACCTACAGCGACGGTTCGTCGCAAGATGTCAGCGCGAAAGCCGCCTGGACTTCTGCCACGCCGGCCAGCGCCAGCGTCAATCCCGGCACCGGCCTGGGTACCGGCATTGCAGCTGGCGGCTCGGCCGTCAGCGCCACGTTTGGCGGTATGGCTGCCACGGCGCAACTGACCGTGTCGCCAGCCGTACTCAAGGCCATCTCCATCGCTCCGCTCACGCCATCGGTCGCCATCGGCGGCACGCAGCAATTCACCGTCACCGGCACGTTCAGCGACGGCACCACGCACGACGTCACGGCGGTCTCCGCCTTTGCATCTGCCACCCCGGCCACGGCGAGCATCGCCGCTGGCGGCTTGGCGCTGGGCAAAGTTGCCGGCGCCACACAGATCACCGCAACCACCGGCGCCTTGAGCGCCAGCACCGTGCTGACCGTCACGCCAGCCGTGCTGTTGTCGATCGCCGTCACGCCGCAAAATCCGACCGTGCTGATCGCCGCCACGCGCCAGTTGACCGTAATCGCCACCTACTCGGACGGCACCACGCCTGACGTCAGCGCCACCAGCAGCTACAGCGCGGCCAACGCGGCATCCGCCAAGGTCGGCGCGAATGGACTGGTAACCGGCGTCGCCGCCGGCAACAGCGTCATGACCGCCAGCTTCGGCGGCAAGACGGCCAACACCACCGTCACCGTGCCTGCCGCTACCATCATAGGCATCGCCGTCACGCCAGCCACCGCCAGCGTCGCCGTCGGCGCCCAGCAGCAATTCCTTGCTACCGCGACCTATTCGGATAACTCGACCGCCAACATCACCGCCAGCGCCTTGTGGACCAGTGCAGCGCCTGCCAAGGCTACCGTGCTCAATACAGGCGCCGCCACCGGCGTGACTGCTGGCGTCGCCAATATCACTGCCACCTCGGGCGGCCTGTCGGCCAGCGCCGTACTGACCGTCACGGCAGTTGTCCCACCGCCACCGGCAGTAGTGGTGTCGATCGCCGTCACGCCGCAAAACCCGACCGTGCTGATTGCTGCGACACGCCAGCTGGCCGTGGTAGCCACCTATTCAGACAGTAGCACCGCGGACGTGACCGCTGGCAGCAGCTTCGTTTCCGCCACCCCGGCCTCGGCCACTGTCGCCGGCAGCGGCCTGGTCACCGGCGTGACTGCCGGCAATAGCCTGGTCACCGCCAGCTTCAACGGCATGCAGGCCAGCACCACCGTGACCGTGCCTGCCGCCACCCTGGTCAGCATCGCCGTCACGCCGGCAAACGCCAGCATCGCCGTCGGCGGCGTGCAGCAATTCGTTGCCACCGCCACCTATTCGGACAACTCGAACGCCATCATCACGACCACCTCCACCTGGAGTTCGGGCACCATCGCCAACGCCACCGTACTGAACACGGGTATCGCCACCGGTGTGGCCGCCGGCACCAGCACCATCACCGCCACGGCGGGTGGCCATTCGGGCAGCGCGCTGCTGACCGTGACCGCTGCCGCCATCCCGCCCGTGCTCAATCCCATCGATCTGGGCCGCGCGGCGTCCTTCGGCGTGCTGGCAGGGACTTCGATCACGAATAATTCGGGTGGCACTACCCTCATCACCGGCGATGTCGGCTCCCCTTCGCAAACGGTCGATCCGACCCAGGCAGCCGGCTTCAATAACTACAAATCAGGCGCGATCCTGGCCGGCGCCATGACCGACCTGCAAGCGGCGATTACCGACGGCAACAGCCGCAACTGCGACGTCAGCTTTGCCGGCGGTGTTGACCTGGGTGGCTTGACCTTTGGCCCAGGCGTGTATTGCTATGCTGGCGCGATCAGCATCACCGGTACGGTGACGCTCAACGGTCCTGGCGTGTATATCTTCCGCACGGCATTGACCCTGAACTCGACCGTCAACTCGGTTGTCGCCCTGAACAATGGCGCCACTGCCGACAACCTTACCTGGCTGCCTGTCGGCCCGACCACCCTGGCCGCGAACAGCGTCTTCAAAGGCAATATCCTGGGCCAGTCCGCTGCCATCACGGTGGGCGACAACACCACCTTGCTCAACGGCCGCGTGCTGACGGCTGCAGCCGTTACCCTGCGCAACAACCAGATCACCAAATAAACGGAGATGACCATGACGATCGCAAAAACATTGGGCGCCCTGGGCGTGATGGCCGGCGCACTGCTGGCAGCGCAGGCGGCGCAGGCGCAGGACAACACCTTCATCAACCCGGACTGGGCCAGCAGCGCCTGGTACATCGGCGCGGGCGTGGGCCAGTCACGCGCCACCATCGACGAGCCACGGCTGCGCGCCAGCCTGGCCGCGAATGGCGAAACGGTGACAGGTTTCAGCAAGGACCAGCGCGATACCGGCTATAAACTGTTTGTCGGCCGGCAGCTGAACCAATACCTGGCCGTGGAAGCGGGCTATTTTGATCTGGGCAAATTCGACTTCAAGTCGACCACCAGCGGCAACGGCGTGCTGAACGGTGAAGCGGGCTTTCGCGGCGTGAACCTGGACCTGGTGGGCCAGTTGCCGCTGTCCCAGCGTTTGTCCCTGCTGGGCCGTGTCGGTATGCATTACAGCAAGACAAATACCGAGTTCAGCGGCAATCGCCTGCTGGGATCGGCGAATACACAAGCCAGCGAGCGCAAGCTCAATGCCAAGCTGGGCCTTGGCCTGGAATACAAGTTCAGCGAAGCGCTGGCCTTGCGTGGTGAAGTCGAGCGTTATCGCCTGAACGACGCCGTCGGCAACCGAGGCGATGTGGACCTGTATTCGGTCAGCCTGGTCTACAAGCTGGGCCGTCCAGCCAGCGCCACGCCGGCCTACCAGCCGCCGCCACCGGAAGCGGCGCCAGCCCCTGTCGTCATGCCGGCGCCAGTCATCGTGGCCAAGCCGGCGCCAGCCCCCGTATCGGAAAAAGTCAGTTTTGCATCCGAAGCCCTGTTCGATTTCGACCAGTCAATCATCAAGCCGCAAGGCAAGCTGGCGCTGGACAAGCTGCTGGGCCAGCTGCAAGGCATGGATCTGGAAGTCATCGTTACAGTGGGCCACACGGATGCGGTCGGTTCAGACGCCTATAACCAGGGCCTGTCGCTGCGCCGCGCCAATGCCGTCAAGGCGTATCTGGTGATGCAGGGCGTGGATGGAAGCCGCGTCTATACGGAAGGCAAGGGCAAGACGCAGCCCGTGGCCGACAATAGCAGCAGCGCCGGCCGCGCCGCGAACCGCCGTGTGACGGTGGAAGTGGTAGGGACGCGTAAGGTTGCGAACTAAATCGAACCATGCATGAAAAAACCGGCTTGCGCCGGTTTTTTTTCGCCTGGCGATTACGCCAGCTTGCGGTGGTGCTTGCTCAAATGCCGGTCCAGGCTATTGGCAAAGCTTTGCCGGTCCGACTGGCTGAAGGCTGCCGGACCGCCCGTGTCGACGCCACCGCTGCGCAGCTCTTCCATGAAGGCGCGCATGGTCAATTGCTGGGCGATATTGTCCTCGGTATAAAACTCGCCACGCGGGTTCAGGGCATAGCCGCCCTTCTTCAATACATCGGACGCCAGCGGAATATCGCCGGTGACCACCAGGTCGCCGGGATTGAGCAGGCGCACGATTTCCTGGTCCGCCACGTCTGCGCCGGACGGCACTTGCACCGTGCGGATAAAGCGCGACGGCGGCACGCGCAAACCCTGGTTCGCCACCAGGGTCACGGACAGTTCCAATCGATCGGCCACGCGGTAGAGTATCTCCTTGACGACGACGGGACAGGCGTCGGCATCGACCCAAATCTGCATCACACTTCCCACGCTTCGCCGTTGGGGCCGATACGCGGTGCAGCAACGCCGAAGTGCAGATAAGCGGCCGGGGTGGCGACCCTGCCACGCGGCGTGCGCTGCAAGAAACCTTGCTGTATCAGATACGGCTCCAGCACGTCTTCGATGGTGTCGGCTGCTTCGCCAATGGCCGCCGCCAGGTTGCCGATACCGACCGGGCCGCCACCAAACTTGAACAGCACGGCTTCAAGCAGCTTGCGGTCCATCACGTCGAAACCGACGGAATCGACGTCCAGCATGGCCAGCGCGCGGTCGGCCACCAGCTTGGTGATTTCGCCATTGCTTTTTACTTCGGCGAAATCGCGCACCCGGCGCAGCAAGCGGTTGGCGATACGGGGCGTGCCGCGCGCGCGCCGGGCTATCTCGTGCGCACCTTCCGCATCGATAGGCGCTTTTAACAGGGCGGCGCTGCGGCTGACGATCTTGGTCAGCTCACTGGTGTTATAAAACTCCAGGCGCGCCACGATGCCGAAGCGGTCGCGCAGCGGATTGGTCAGCATGCCCGCGCGCGTGGTGGCGCCCACCAATGTAAACGGCTGCAGATCAAGTTTCACGGAACGGGCGGCCGGGCCTTCGCCGATCATGATATCGATTTGATAATCCTCCAGCGCCGGATACAAAATCTCTTCGACTACGGGCGAGAGGCGGTGGATCTCGTCGATGAACAGCACATCATTCGCTTCCAGGTTGGTCAAAATGGCGGCCAGGTCGCCCGGGCGTTCCAGCACGGGGCCGGACGTCTGGCGCAGGTTGACGCCCATTTCACGCGCGATGATGTGGGCCAGGGTGGTCTTGCCCAGACCCGGCGGCCCGAACAGCAGGGTATGGTCGAGCGCTTCCTTGCGCTGGCGCGCCGCCGTGATAAAAATTTCCAGCTGGTCGCGGATCTTTTCCTGTCCCACGTACTCATCGAGCTGCTTGGGCCGCAAGGCCCGTTCGATCGCCTCTTCGTTATGCGAAATCGGCGCGGCATCGATGATGCGCTGTTCCGTGAAAATATCAGTCTGGATGCTCATGCTCGCCCTAGCCTTTCGACAGCGCTTTCAGCGCCAGTTTGATGCCGTCCGAGACGCCGGTGCCTGCTGGCACGTTTTTCACGGCCGCCAGCGCTTCCTTGTCAGAATAGCCGAGCGCAACGAGCGCGTTGAGGATATCGGACTGCGCATCGGGCGCAGCGTGCGCACCCAGCGGGCCCAGATCCGCACCGATCTTGCCCTTCAGTTCCAGCAGCAAGCGCTCAGCCGTCTTCTTGCCGATGCCGGGCACTTTCACCAGGCGGCCAGAATCCTGCAAGGTAATCGCCTGCGCCAGGTCGGCGATCGTCATGCCGGACAGGATAGACAAGGCCATGCGCGCACCCACGCCCGTGATCTTGATCAACTGGCGGAACACGGCGCGCTCGGCGGCATTGCCAAAACCAAACAGCAAATGCGCATCTTCGCGGATGGCCTGGTGCGTGAACAAGACCACTTTTTCGCCCACGTTGGGCAGGTTGTAAAACGTGCTCATCGGCACATCGACTTCATAGCCGACGCCCTGGCAATCGACCAGCAATTGTGGCGGATTTTTTTCAAGCAAAGTACCGGAGAGACGGCCTATCATCGTGTGTTCCTAAATAATTATAAGTAATGTTACTTTAACCGACCAGGCGGCCACGCTTCATGCGTAATCCCTGCAATTGGGGTGCCACCGTACTCAGCATGGCCAGCGCATCGACGCTGTTGGCGTGACAGATGGCCACGCCCAGCGCATCGGCCGCATCGCTGCCGGGCAAGCCTGGCAGTGTCAGCAGCCGCGAAACCATATCCTGGACTTGTTCCTTGGCCGCCTTGCCATGGCCCGTGACCGCTTGCTTTACTTGCAGCGCCGTGTATTCGGCCACCGACAGATCCGCATGGACCAGCGCGCAGATGGCGGCGCCACGCGCCTGGCCCAGCAGCAAGGTCGATTGGGGATTGACGTTGACGAAGACTTTTTCGATGGCGGCGCAATCGGGTTGATAGGTGCGCACAATTTCGCCCACGCCCTGCAGGATGATCTTCAGGCGCGGCGGCAATTCGCCCTCGGACGCCGTCTTGACGGTACCCGACGCGATATAGCGCAGCTTGGTGCCGAGTTTTTCTATGACCCCGAAGCCCGTGGTGCGCAGGCCAGGATCGATGCCGAGAATAATCATCGCCAGATTCTATAATGAATACGGCAGGCACCGGTGGAAACCGGTGCCTGCCGTTTAAGTTACTGCTTGCTTGGGGTCAGTCCCTTCGGGATCGGAATACGCTCCATTGGAGCGTATTCCCCCTCAGGGTCCGCTCCCGGCATTTGCCGTCGGGGGATTTATTAATGACGGAAGTGGCGCGTACCCGTGAGCAACATCACCACGCCGCGCTCGTCCGCTGCATCGATCACTTCCTGGTCGCGCATCGAGCCGCCCGGGTGGATGACGCAGCTTGCGCCGGCATCGACCACCACGTCGAGGCCGTCGCGGAAGGGGAAGAAGGCATCCGACGCCACCACGGAACCGGCCAGCGACAAGCCGGCGTTTTGCGCCTTGATCGAAGCGATGCGGGCCGAATCGATACGGCTCATCTGGCCTGCACCCACGCCCAGGGTCATATTATTGCCGCAGAAGACGATAGCGTTCGATTTGACGAATTTCGCCACTTTCCAGGCAAACATCAGGTCTTGCAATTGCTGTTGCGTCGGTTGCAGCTTGGTCACCACGCGCAAGTCGCCGATGGCCACGTTTTTCGCGTCCGGCGCTTGCACCAGCAAACCGCCGCCCACGCGCTTGAAGTCCATGGCGTTGACGCCGGAACCGAGCGGGATTTCCAGCATGCGCACGTTTTGCTTGCTCGACAAAATCTGTTTCGCTTCGGCCGAGAACGATGGGGCGATCAGCACTTCCACGAACAGCTTGGCGATCTCGCCAGCGGTGGCGCCGTCGAGTTCGGTATTGAAGGCGATGATGCCGCCGAAAGCCGAGGTCGGGTCCGTCTGCAGGGCGCGCGCATAGGCTTCCGCTGCATTCTTGCCCAGGGCCACGCCGCATGGGTTGGCATGCTTGACGATCACGCAGGCGGCGCTTTGCTCGAAACCGCCCAGGCTCTTCACGCATTCCCAGGCCGCATCAGCGTCGGCGATATTGTTGTACGACAATTCCTTGCCTTGCAGCTGGCGGTAGTTGGCCAGCGCGCCTTCAGTGATCGCCAGGTCGCGGTAGAAAGCAGCGCTCTGGTGCGGGTTTTCGCCGTAGCGCATGTCTTGCACTTTTTCAAAGGCCACGTTCAAGGTTTGCGGGTAAGCGCCACGCTCGGCGTGCACCTTGGTCGGGCCCAGGCTGGTCAGGTAATTGGTGATAGCGCCATCGTATTGCGCCGTGTGCGCAAAGACTTTTTTCGCCAGCATGAAACGGGTGTCATAGCTGACCGTTCCCACTGCACCGTCAGCCGCCTTGATTTCCGCCAGCACGACGTCGTAGTCCGATGGATCGCAGATCACGACCACGTCCTTGTGGTTCTTGGCCGCCGAGCGCAGCATGGTCGGGCCGCCGATATCGATGTTCTCGATCGCGTCTTCCAGGGTGCAGCTATCCTTGGCCACGGTAGCCTGGAACGGGTACAGATTGACCACCACCATGTCGATGGTCGGCATGTCATGCTCGACCAGTTTCGACATATGCTCAGGGAAATCGCGGCGCGCCAGGATACCGCCATGCACTTTCGGGTGCAGGGTTTTTACGCGGCCATCGAGCATCTCGGGGAAACCCGTGTAGTCGGCGACTTCCGTCACGGGAACACCGTTGTCTGCCAACAATTTGGCGGTGCCGCCAGTCGACAGGATGTTGACGCCGAGGGCGGACAGGGCGCGCGCGAAATCGAGCACGCCGGTCTTGTCGGAAACGGAGATGAGAGCTTGTTTGATCATGGCTGAGGCTAGGTGGTTAAGTGTTCTTGGCGAATGCGCAGGACCCCTTCAGGCCGCTACGGCGGATTCAAATCTTGGCGTCACTTGCAAGCCGGCATTAAAGCAAACCGTGCTCCTGCAATTTCTTGCGCAAGGTATTGCGGTTAATGCCCAGCATTTGCGCGGCATGCGACTGGTTGCCATCGGCGCGTGTCATCACGACTTCCAGGATGGGCTTTTCCACGGTCAACACGACCATGTCGTAGATATTCGATGCT
>Ga0066798_10001102_pt1 | contig 12169 bp, 11 predicted proteins | sample PersoiDNA2013203_FD_70961 | JGI IMG/M metagenome (GOLD analysis project Ga0066798, IMG submission 70961) | Permafrost soil microbial communities from the Arctic, to analyse light accelerated degradation of dissolved organic matter (DOM) -... | ecosystem: Environmental > Terrestrial > Soil >...
CTCCTCCAGCATCGCTCCCACGACATACCGCATATCCCCTCCTCTTCGCTCGACTTCAACACTCACAACAACAAAATGCCAGCTCCTCGCCAGCATTAGCGCTAAGCTAACTCTCTAGCTCAATTCAACCATCCAGTCCTGACCAAGCCAAAATTTACCCTATCGCCTTACTAATCTCAGGCAAGATCCTCAATTCAACAACCTCTTCCATGCCAATTGGAGACGCAAAAATGCCGGCATGAAGCCGGCATTTTTAATACTACGTGTTAGAAAACTCAGACGTGCAACTTACGCAACTTACACTTGATCAGAAACGGTAAGCCGCTTTCAGCACCGCAAAGTTGACACCGCCGTTCGGCTCCTTGATACCGCCATTCGAAAAATGCTGCAACTTCACGCCAAGGTCCAGGCCATTGGCGAAGACGTAACCGGCGCCAACGTGGTCACCGAATTGAAACGCTGTAGCCAGTTTCTTGCCATTGTTGTTGTACAGCGAAGAAAACAGATGCACGCCAACGCCGCCCTCAGCATAGAGGCCTTTTTTATCGTCGCGCTGAAAACGGAAAACTGGGGTGAAGCCGATGTCTGTGAAGTTTTTGCTGCTGTCGGTATTGTTGTAACGTTGTTGATGCCACTCAGCCAAGCTCAGATCCCAATAGCCACTCAATTGGGTACCGTTCGACTTAAACCAGGCAGTGTCCTTCCAGTCCCATTGTGCCCCCAGCCGCAGCATCTGGACTTTGTCACCACCAGCAACTTCGACCGACGTCGAGTCTACTGCATAACTAGAGGTTTGCAGGCCAACCAGGGCAATGCTGGTGACTGCGAATTTAAAAGCAAGTTTTTTCATCGACATGGGATTTTACTGAAGTGATTGGTTGAAGAATGGACTAACTAATTGCGACTTGGCAGCGATACGATCTACGTAGTCCGCTGAAAAATTACAAATATTTTCTCATGAGCCGAAAATAATATTAATGTTTATTAAACGACATACAAGGATTGTCGCTGAAAATACAGTTTTTTGCTGGTGCGGCCCAACTTTCGCTGACTCGTAACGTGCGAATCAGCCCCGATACGCATGCTCCAGTTGCCCTGCAACATCTACTTGCACTGCAAGGACGCAACCAGACAATGGGTATTGCTCCAGCTCGGCATCGCTGCGCCCTTTTCTACCAGTGGTGATATACAGTGTGCGCAAATCGTCACCACCGAAGGCGATCATGGTCGGACAACGTGCCGGTACTGTGATCTCTTGCAATATCTCGCCGGATGCCGACAAGCGCAACACGCGTCCACCTTCAAACATCGCGCACCAATAGGCGCCTTCGCTATCGACTGCAGCGCCATCGGGCCGTCCGCCATAGTCTGGCGCACTTTTGTCGGTATCAAATTGTTTGAACAGCCGGGGATTGCTGGTGCCGCCAGTCGTTTGATCATAATCGTACACACGGATGGAATGCGCCGGTGTGTTGGCGTGATACATGCGCGTTTGATCAAGATTGAAGGCGACGCCATTGGATGTCGCTACGGGATGCATAGCGTCACGCAAAACGCCGCGTTCGAAGCAAAACAGGCTAGCCAGATCCTGCCCGCGTGGTTCGTAAATGGTGCCCGTCCACAGACGTCCCTGGGCATCGCAACGGCCATCATTGAAACGGAATTTGCTGGTGTCATAAGGTGCTTCGCAGAGCAATTGCATTGTGCCTGACTCAGTGTCGAGTCGGAACAAGCCTTGGCGCAAGGCGACCAGCAAGCCGCCGTCGCGATGCAGCGCGATGCAACCTGGTTCCCCCGGCATTGGCCAACTGCGGTGCCGCTGGTCAATAGATTGCAGGCAATGCACTGCCTGACCAGGAATGTCGATCCAATAGAGCGCCTTTTCCGCGGCGTGCCATAGCGGGCATTCGCCCAGTTGCATAGGAGTGTCGAACGCGACGTGAACTTGTGGGGCGGGCATGTTGGCGTTTCCGATAGGCAGGGGATGATATTGCTCAGCAATCGGCTTGAGCGATGCCCACATTATGCACAATCGTCACGCGGATAGACCAAAGAATTAGCGGGAAAATCAGCGAATACAGAAGGATAACTGGCCACAAAATGACTACGGCTTCTTCCGATCATGCAATCGGAAGAAGCCGTGTCGTGTACTACGTCAGTGTAGTGCGCTACATCGATTTAGCGCCGCAGCGCATGCGCGTTTAATTCGACCAGCCGCCGTCAATCATGTGAATCGCACCCGTGGTGAAGCCCGATTCATCGGACGCCAGATACAAGGCCAGCGCAGCCACTTCATCTGCCTTGCCGAGACGTCCCATTGGTTGACGACCGACGAATGCCAGACGTACTTCATCTTCGCTCTTGCCGGTTTCCTTGGCCTGCGATGTGATCCGTTGATTCAGCGAAGGCGATTCGATGGTACCTGGGCAGATCGCATTGCAACGCACGCCCTGTGCCACGAAATCAGCGGCGACCGATTTGGTCAGGCCAACCACAGCCGCCTTGCTGGCGCCGTAGGCGAATCGGTTGGCAACGCCCTTGACGCTGGACGCGGCAGAAGCGATGTTGACGATCGAACCACATTTTTTGGCCAGCATGCCTGGCAGCACGGCGCGGATAGTGTGAAACATGGCGCGCGCGTTCAGATTGAACGAGAAATCCCAGGCCTTGTCATCGCATTCCAGAATATTGCCGGCGTGGACGTAACCTGCGCAATTGAACAGCACATCGATGGTGCCGATGCTGTCGACCAGTTGCTTGATGGCAGCCGCATCGGTGACATCGAGTACGTGCGTTTCTACACCTTGCAGGCTGGCCAGATGCTCTTTGCTGATATCGGTGGCGATCACGCGGGCGCCTTCGCGCGCAAACATTTCAGCCGAGGCGCGACCGATGCCTTGTGCCGCAGCGGTGATCAATACGGTCTTGCCAGCGAGGCGTCCAGAGGATGATGACATGAGCTAATTCCTTAAATAAGTTGTCGTTTTGCGAGATTCTTGATCAGTGCAGTGAGGCCGAAGGTCCAGGGGGCAACCTTGTCGGTAAAGTTGACCTGATTGACCAGCGCGCCCAGTTTCGGCGTGGCGATCGTTACTACGTCAGCAACCTGGTGTGTAAAGCCCTGGCCCGGACCAAATCGATCCTGGGTCGGCGCAAACATCGTACCAAGAAATAGCACCAGGCCATCCGGATATTGATGATTGGGGCCGATTGCATGTTGCACCAGTTCCAGCGGATCACGACTGATCATCGACATCGAACTGCTGCCTTGCAAAGTGAAGCCTTCCGTACCGTCAACCCGCATTGTAAGTTCGGCGCGCCGTACATCGTCAATTGAAAAATTTGCATCGAATAGGCGAATAAAAGGACCAACTGCGCAAGAGGCATTATTGTCCTTGGCTTTACCCAGCAACAGCGCGCTACGGCCCTCAAAATCGCGCAAATTGACATCGTTACCGAGCGTCGCTCCGACTACGCTGCCACGGCTATTGATGGCCAGGACGATTTCTGGTTCAGGATTATTCCAGACCGACTTGGGATGGATGCCGACTTCGTCGCCCAGACCGACTGACGATAAGGGCTGTGCCTTGGTGAAGATTTCCGCATCGGGGCCGATGCCGACTTCCAGATATTGCGACCAGACGCCTTGCGCGAGCAAGACTTCCTTGAGCTTTGCGGCGGCATCCGAACCGGGTACCACGCTGGCCAGATTGTCGCCGATCACTGCCGTGATGGCCGCGCGCACCGATTCGGCCTTGGCCGCGTCACCGCGCGCCTGTTCTTCAATCACGCGTTCAAGCATGCTGGCGACGAAGGTGACGCCGCTGGCTTTGACCGCTTGCAGGTCAATCGGCGCCAGTAGCCAGGGCTTGCTCGTGTCGCGGGTAGCGGCATTGGCGTTGGCGAGCAGGGCATCGAGCGATGTCAGGCGCGGCAAGCCATCTCGGCTTACGGCAGCGGCTGGATTGTCCAGTTCCAGCAATTGGCTGGAGGTCGGCGCGACCGTGGTGAGATCGTAGATGCCGTCGGCTTGAATCTTGACCAGCACCGGACCGACACCTGGTTGCCAGATGCGGCCGATCAGCGTTGCTTGTTGATGGTCGTCAGGCAAATGCGCCTGCGCGGTAAATGCTTGTGTCATGCGGTACTCCAAGGTTTGGATCGGTTATCGTGGGGAGATGTTGAGCAATGCTGCAGGAGCACCTCCGTGGAAAAAGCTGCCATCCGCAGACGAAGTGCGGACAGCAGCAAGGAGAAACAACATCACTCAGGTATAGACACCGATATGCCAAGGCACGAATTCGTCCTGGCCATAGCCATGCAATTCGCTCTTGGTCTTCTTGCCCGAAGCAGTATCAAGGATCATCTGGAAGAAGCGCGCACCGATCTCTTGCGGTGTCGCCAAACCATCGGCGATTTCACCGCAATTGATATCCATGTCCTCTTCCTGACGCTGCCACAAGGCCGTATTGGTTGCCAGTTTTAGCGATGGCGATGGCGCGCAACCGTAGGCAGAGCCGCGACCGGTGGTGAAGCAAATCATATTGGCGCCGCCGGCTACCTGCCCGGTGGCCGAGATCGGATCGTAGCCGGGAGTGTCCATGAAAACGAAACCCTTGGAGGTGACGGTTTCGGCATATTTGTAGACATCCATCAGATTGGTGGTGCCGCCCTTGGCCACCGCGCCCAGGGACTTTTCCAGGATGGTGGTCAGGCCGCCCGCTTTGTTGCCGGCGGAAGGATTGTTGTTCATTTGGGCATCATTCTTGGCGCAATATTCTTCCCACCAAGCGATGCGCGCCAGCAGCTTTTCACCCACTTCGGCAGAGGCAGCGCGCCGGGTCAGCAAATGCTCTGCGCCGTAGATTTCTGGCGTTTCCGACAGAATCGCAGTGCCACCGTGTTGGACCAGCATGTCGACCGCTGCGCCCAATGCTGGATTGGCCGTGATGCCAGAGTAACCGTCGGAGCCGCCGCATTGCAGGCCCAGCGTCAGATGGCTGGCGGGTACCGGTTGCCGTGTCACATTGTTGGCCGCTGGTAGCATCTTCATGATCTTTTCTATGCCTAGCGCCACCGTCTTGGCAGTGCCGCCGGTGCTCTGAATCGTGAAGGTGTGGAAGTATTCATTTTCTTTCAGATTGTGTGCTTCCAGCAGGCCGGAAATCTGATTGGTTTCGCATCCGAGACCGACGATCAACACCGCTGCGAAATTGGGATGCTTGGCATATCCCGCCAAGGTCCGGCGCAGCATGCGCAAGGGTTCACCTTCCGAATCGACCGCACAGCCAAGGCCGTGGGTCAATGCCACTATGCCATCGACATTGGGGAAGGCCGCCAATACTTCCGGGTGGATATCGCGCCGGAAATAATCGGCAATCGCCCGTGCCGCAGTGGCCGAGCAATTGACCGAAGTCAGCACGCCGATGTAATTGCGTGTAGCGACGCGACCATCAGGACGGACGATACCCATGAAGTGGGCTGGTTCAGCAACATAATCGACCGGTTTGAAATCAACGCCGAACGAATGCGCGCGTGAAAACTCTGCCATGGCCAGATTGTGCGTATGCACGTGCTGACCTGGCTCGATGGCTTGGCTGGCGGTGCCGATGATCTGGCCATAGCGTTTGACTGATTCGCCGGCGGCGATGGCGCGTGTCGCCATCTTGTGACCGGCGGGAATCAGGGCGCCGACCCGCAAGCCGTTCTCTTCTTCGAGGATGGTGCCTGGGATCAATTGGCGGCGCGCAATGACGACATCATCGATCGGATTCAATCGGATGACAGGAGAGATAGGTTTCATGTTGATCTCGGTAAGAAAGGTAAGTCATGCATGCGCGTTGGCGTCGAGCGTACGTACATGCACGTGTCGCTGACGTGCTTACTTGGTGGCAAATTGCGCCAGGTCTGGCATCGGTGCACCGACCCATTGCTGGTAAATCTGACCCAAGCGACCATTCTTGGTGTTGGCGTCGATCCATGTATTGAGCCATTTTTGCAGTTCCGGCTCATTTTGGCGGATACCGATGGCGTAAGGAATGTCCTTGATCACAAACTTGGTTTCCAGACCCTTGGCCGGGTTCTGCCGGGCGATTGCGGCGGCCAGCGCATTTGGTGTGCACAGTCCGTCAACCTGGCCGGACATGACCGCTGCCGTCACTGTTGCATCATCGTCAAAGCGCACGATCGTAGTGCCTTTCGGTGCCAGTGGCGTGAGCAGCGAATCCTGCATATTGCCGCGCACGACACCAATGCGTTTGCCAGGCAGATCGGCCAGGCTCTTGATGGCGGCGCCCTTCGGTGCGGCCACGACAAATTGCGACGCGCCGTAAGGATGAGTGTAGCTGATTACCTTGGCGCGTTCTGGTGTGATGCTGAAGGTGGCAATGACCATGTCGGCCTTGCCAGTCATCAGGAACGGCACGCGATTAGGGCCGGTGACCTGGACAATTTCCAGCTCGACGCCGAGGTCTTTGGCCAGCGCGCGCGCGGTTTCGACATCAGAACCTTGTGGTTCCAGCTTGGCGCTGGTCATGCCGAACGGCGGCGCGCCCAGATCGATGGCGATCAAGACCTTCTTGCGAGCCTTGATGTCTGTCAACGCATCGGCATGCACGATCTGCGCGAAGCAGGTCAGGCCGAGCAGAACCGCGCCGGCTTTCTTGCTGAATTTGGATAATGTAGTCATGTTGTCTCCTGATTTATAAGTTGGTATTGCTGTTGTGACTGCAGTGGTGATTTCTGTTACAGATCGCTGCTGACAAATTTGGCCAGTTCGGCTGTTTTTGGATGGTTGAACAATTCTTCCGGCGGCCCCACTTCCCACACTTTTCCCTGATGCATGAACACCAGAACGTCAGCCAGTTTGCGCGCAAACGCCATTTCGTGCGTGACCAACACCATGGTCATGCCTTGCTTGGACAAGTCTTCCATGACCTTCAATACTTCTGAAGTCAGTTCCGGATCAAGGGCCGAGGTCACTTCATCAAATAACATCAATTCCGGTGCCATGGCCAGCGAGCGGGCAATCGCCACGCGTTGCTGCTGACCGCCCGACAGTTGTTCAGGATAGGCATCTTTCTTCGCTTCAAGTCCGACCAGCGTCAACACATTGTGCGCGATTTTCTTGGCTTCCGCAGACGGCAGCTTTTTGATCGTGGTCAGCGCCAGCGTGATGTTGCGTTCCACGGTGACATGCGGAAACAGGTTGTAGCTCTGGAACACGATGCCGACCTGTTTGCGTAGCTCGCGCAGGTTCAGCTTGTCGGGATGATGGATGTCATGACCGCACACCTTGATGTCGCCGGAATCAACCCGCTCCAGGCCGTTGAGGCAGCGCAGCAGCGTGCTCTTGCCGGATCCGCTGCGACCGATGATAGCCACCATCTGGCCCTTTTCCACATCGAGCGAAACACCGTTGAGGACTTTGACCGGGCCAAAGCTCTTGTGCAGATCTTTGATGCTAACGATTGCTGACATTCAATTTCCTTTCGAAGTGCTTGCTCAACGCCGACAGCGGATAGCAAATGCAAAAATAGATCAGGGCGACGCAGCCAAAGACGGTGAATGGCTGAAATGTTGAGTTGTTGATGATCTGACCGGCGCGTGATAGATCGAGAAAACCGATCACTGAAGCCAGCGACGTGTTCTTGACGATTTGCACCATAAAGCCGACCGTCGGTGGAATAGCGATCTTGAAAGCTTGCGGCAGGATCACTTTCTGCAATTGTTCAAAACGATTGAAGCCGAGGCATTCGGAGGCCTCCCATTGCGTCTTTGGTACCGCCTCGATGCAGCCGCGCCAGATCTCGCCGAGAAACGCCGCGCAATACACGGCAAACGAAATACCGGCCGCCATCAGCGGCGACAGTTTGAAGCCCGCAATAGCCAGTCCGAAGTAGGTCAGGAACAACACCACCAGCAACGGAATGCCCTGAACCACCTGGATATACAGGCTGGCCAACCGGCGCAACAATGGCGAACGCGAAATCCGGCCCAGTGCAATCACGAAGCCGAAACTGCCGCCACAAACGAATGCCACCAGCGACAGCAGCACGGTCCATAGTGCTGCCTGCAACAGGTATTCGACATGCAAAAACGAAAATGAAGTCAATGCGTTCTCCTTACAGATTGGTGCCGAGCTTGCGCTTGCGCACAAACGCTGTTTTTCCGATCAGCCAGAAGGCGCCACGGAACAGGAACGACAACGCCAGATAGGCAACCGCGATGACCACATACACTTCAAAGCTGCGGAAGGTTTCCGATTGAATCAGATTGGCCGTCGCCGTCAGCTCTTCCGCCGATATCTGCGAGGTAATGCTCGACGACAGCATCAACAGGATGAACTGGCTGGTCAGCGAGGGATAGACGCGTTCTACCGCAGGCAGCAACACCACATGCCAATACACATGGAACTTGGACATGCCGAGGCATTCGGCGGCCTCGATCTGGCCGGCATGGATAGAGTTGATGCCGGCGCGCATGATTTCAGCGGTATAGGCGCCGACGTTGACGGTCAGGGCGATGACGGCGGCAGTTTCGGCGCTCAGGCGCAGGCCGAGGCTGGCTAGGCCGAAATACACCAGGAACACTTGCACCAGCAGCGGCGTGTTACGGATGATTTCGACATACATCTTGACCAGCGTTTGCAGCAACCGGCTTTTGCTCTTGAAAGCGATGGCACACAAGGTGCCGAGCACGAAGCCCGATATGGTCGAGAGCGCAGACAACTGTATCGTCAACCAGGCGCCGTCGAGCAGACGGGGCCAGTTGACGAATACGCTCATGAAGTCAAAGGTGTAATGCATGAATACTCCAGTTCAATGACTTGGCGGTAGCCGACACCATGGTGCCGGCACGAACGTGTTCAGTCGGGCCGCTTAACGCCGCGAAGGGCCTCGGCAGTCACGGCAAACGGAGTACGGCAGGCCTTGCCAGGGCTGCAACAGCTCTGGCAAGGCAGGGAGGGGAATGGCGCGTGTGACATTTGCTGGGGTCTCCTTGCTAAATCCTGGCGGCCGACTGGGTTAGTCGGTCACGCAAGACTGTTATCGTAGACGTCCTTGCTTCCGGTCGGCTGGATGCGGCAAGGGCATCGGCTGGCACCTCTTCGTGGATGCTTTGCGGTAATGCTGGTAAAGCAAAAAAACAGATTACAAAATGCGCACCCCATCAATGGGCACGCGTGTGGCTTCGGGGGCAATGCCATTGATCAGTGGTGCGCCAAAGTCGGGCAGGCTGATTTCGAAGGCATCGCCAAGTTGGGTGCGTACACCATCGGCAAACGACAAAGTCGCGGTGCCAAAGAAATGCACATGGATGTCGCCGGGGCGCAAAAACTGGTTGTATTTGAAGTGGTGATATTCCAAGTTTTCAATCGCATGGCACATATTGTCTTGCCCGGACAGGAATTCCTTTTCCCAGATCACGCGGCCGTCACGGCGAATGCGGCTCATGCCGACCAGATTGGTAGGCAGGTCGCCGACCAGCAGTTCCGGGCCGAACGAGCAATAGCGTAGTTTGGAATGGGCCAGGTAGAGATAATTCTTGCGCTCCACGACGTGGTCGGAAAACTCATTGCCGATCGCAAAGCCCAGCCGATGCGGTTGGCCATCGTTGTCAATCAGGTACAAGCCAGTCAATTCTGGTTCCTCGCCGGCATCTTCGGCAAAATCCGGCATCGGAAAGGCCGCGCCTGGATTGACCACAATGCTGCCATCACCTTTGTAAAACCATTCAGGCTGCGCACCAATCTTGCCCGGTCCGGGACGGCCGCCATCGAGGCCCCACTTGAAAATGCGCATAGTGTCGGTCATCGCGCTTTCGTCATCGTCGAGCTTCTGATGCATCTTGTCGCGCGTGGCGGCGCTGCCGAGATGGGTCAGGCCGGTGCCTGACACCAGGCAGTGGGCCGGGTCTTCATGATCGAGCGGAGCCAGAATGCGCTGCTCCTGCAGAACGGCGGCATAATCTTCCTGCGTATTGCTGTTGAGCAGTTGCGCCTGGCGTTCCAGTGAATTGCCGGCGTCGATGGCGCGCAGCGCCAATTCGCGCATGGAACGCACTTCGCCTATCAGATTGATGGTTTTGCCATTGACGATGCCGACCTTGCGCTCACCCTGGCGGTCTTTGAATTGAATCAGTCTCACGTTGTCTCCGTCTTGTTTGTTCACGGAAACACATGGTAATGCGCGCAGCTTCTCATGCTGTGTTGCAGCAAAAGCGCTCTTGCGGCGTGCATCCGTATAGTCGGATGTCATGCACCACGGTCTCCATCAAATTATTCACATCCTAACGGGTATGGATGCGTTAGCATGCTGGTTTTACTGGCGTTGAATATAAGAGGCTTCTCTGGCGATGTCTAATGAGCATAATTCATCGGGTGATAACCAACTCGATGCGCTGTTGACGGCTTTACCGTCGGTCGCTGCTATTGTCAGCCGCTTGCGCTTCAAACAAGTTGCCTTATTGACAGCCTTGGATGAGCAGGGCTCGCTGCACAAGGCCGCCGAAATCATGCACATGACGCAACCGGCCGCCACCAAAGCATTGCATGAACTGGAGTCGGCGCTGGGGGTGACCTTGTTCGACCGCTCGCCGCGCGGCATCGAAGCGACCGAGATGGGGCGTTGCGTGATCCGTTATGCGCGCGTGCTGCAGAGTGACATCAGCAATTTGCGCGATGAATTGCAAGGCATGTTGACCGGCCAGGGCGGGCGTTTGTCGATTGGCACCATCATGGGGGCAGCGCCCCTGGTCACGCGTGCACTGGCGCGTCTGCGTGAAGTGCAGCCGGAAGTATCGATCGAAATTACCGAAGACACCAGCGCACGGCAATTGGTCTTGCTCGATCAGGGGCGTATCGATTTGATGATCGGCCGTTCCTCGGTCAGTTCGCAGCCGCAGTTGTACAACTATGAAATGCTGCGCGGCGAACCGATGTGCATTGTCACCGGTCTCGATCATCCACTGGCGACTGCGCAAAAAGTGCGGTTTCAGGAATTGATGAGCTCTTCATGGATTCTGTATTCGAGCAATATGCCGATGCGCATCTGGATCGAACATGAATTCAAGCTCGAAGGTCTCAAGGTACCCGGCAACGTCATCGAGACAGCGTCGCCATTCGTGACCGTGACTTTGCTGGCACAGTCGAATATGGTGGCAGTGATGCCGCTGGATATCGCCCATTTCTTTGCCGCCAAACGCATGCTTTGCATACTTCCGGCGCATTTGAAGACCCGCATCGAGCACTATGGTATCGTGTCGCGCAAAAATGCCACCTTGTCATCGATAGGGAAAATGTTCATCAATATCCTGCGTCAGCAAAACTGAACGATGCGTCGCGCTGGTCATTCCTTATAAAGAGCCTCATGAAGTCTGCTGCATCTCCTTCTCCATCGCACTGGCGTCTAGCCGCATTGACCGCTGTCGTGGTCTTGCTGGCAGCTTGCGCCAATACGCAGAAATCGCATGACCCGGTAGTCAAACAGGTAAGGCTGGATCAGGCGCTGGCGCTGTTTTCAACCAATCCTGCCAGCGGCTTGCCGGAAGCTTGGGAGCCGCTGATTCTGATGCGCAAGAAAAAGCAGACTGAGTACAGCCTGGTGCATGATCAGGAACTTGATCGCACGGTATTGCACGCCTATGCCGACAAGGCGTCGTCGGGTTTGCGCCACGAAGTTAATATCGATCCGCTCAAGCAGCCCGTGCTCAGTTGGAGCTGGAAAGTCGGCAGTCTGATCAAGAGCGCCGACAATACGCAACGCGACACCGAAGATTCACCAGTGCGTATCGTGCTGGCGTTTGATGGAGACAAGAACAAGCTGTCATTCATGGACACCATCCTTTTCGATACCGCCAAACTGGTTTCGGGACATGAATTTCCGTATGCCACGTTGATGTATATCTGGGAAAACAAGGCCCCCAAGGAAACCGTGATTTCCAATACCCGCACTGGCCGCATCCAGATGCTGGTGGCGGAAAGCGGCCCTGCCAATGTTGGTAAATGGGTGCACTACCAACGCAACATCGTCGATGATTATGTCAAGGTCTACGGCGAGCAGCCAGGGCGGCTGATCGGCGTGGGCGTGCTCACTGATACCGACAATACCGAAGAACAGGTGGAATCCTGGTATGGCGATATCCGCTTGCTGCGTCAGGTAACGCAGGC
>Ga0066798_10001108_pt1 | contig 12120 bp, 8 predicted proteins | sample PersoiDNA2013203_FD_70961 | JGI IMG/M metagenome (GOLD analysis project Ga0066798, IMG submission 70961) | Permafrost soil microbial communities from the Arctic, to analyse light accelerated degradation of dissolved organic matter (DOM) -... | ecosystem: Environmental > Terrestrial > Soil >...
TTACACCTGGCAAAATTGAAACGCCAAGTATAGAGCGCTGCGCGCCGTTTAATCTTCCAGCGGCGCGAAAATTTGCTGCAAGTCTTCCTGCGTGAGTGCCATTTTCTGCGATTCGCCCTCGACCAGTATCGATTGCGCCAATTCCGCTTTCTTTTGCTGCAGCAGCTGGATTTTTTCTTCCAGGGTACCCTTGGCGATCAGCTTGTAGACAAATACGGGTTTGTCCTGGCCGATACGCCAGGCGCGGTCGGTAGCCTGGTTTTCCGCTGCCGGATTCCACCACGGATCATAATGGATGACCGTGTCGGCCGCCGTCAGGTTCAGGCCCACGCCACCAGCCTTGAGGCTGATCAAGAAGATCGGCACTGCCCCCTGCTGGAAGGCTGCCACTTGCGCGCCGCGGTCTTTGGTTTCACCGGTCAGCAAGGCATACGGAATGTCGCGCGATTCCAGTTCTTCCTCGATCAATTCCAGCATGCTGGTAAATTGCGAGAACACCAGGATCTTGCGGCCTTCATCGAGCAAGTCTTCCACCATCTGCATCAGGTCAAGCAGCTTGGCCGAACCGGCCGACTGCTTTTTCGCCGGCAAGGATTTCACCAGACGGGGGTCGCAGCAGACCTGGCGCAATTTCAGCAGCGCTTCCAGGATCACGATCTGGCTGCGCGCCACGCCCTTCTTGTCGATCTCTTCGCGTACTTTCTGGTCCATCGCCAAGCGCACGGTTTCGTACAGGTCGCGCTGCGGCCCCGTCAATTCCACCTTGCGCACCATTTCCGTTTTCGGCGGCAATTCCTTGGCCACATTGTCCTTGGTACGGCGCAAGAGGAAAGGCTTGATGCGGCGATTCAACAGCATGCGGCGCAGCGGATCATCCTGGCGTTCGATCGGGTGGCGGAACTGGGTGTTAAAAGTCTTCTCATCGCCTAGCAAGCCCGGCAGCAGGAAGTGGAATTGCGACCACAATTCGCCCAGGTGATTTTCCAGCGGCGTGCCGGACAGGCACAGACGGTGGCGCGCGCGCAGCAGGCCCGCGCTTTGCGCCGCCTTGCTGCGCGTATTCTTGATGTAATGCGATTCATCCAGAATCACCAGGTGGAAATCGTGTTCGCGCAATATCTCCTCGTCGCGTGGCAACAGCGCATACGTCGTCAGCACCAGGTCGCACGAGTCGATCTGGTCGAATTGCTGGGCACGGTCCTTGCCTTGCAGCAGCAATACCTTCAGGGAAGGCGCGAACTTGGCTGCTTCATCCTGCCAGTTGCCCATCAAGCTGGTTGGCGCGATTACCAGCGCCGGATGCGTCAGGCGTCCCGCTTCTTTTTCCACCAGGATATGCGCCAGGGTTTGCACGGTCTTGCCGAGACCCATATCATCGGCCAGGATGCCAGCCAGGTCGTGGTCGCGCAGGAATTGCATCCACGCCAGACCGTCAGCCTGGTAATCGCGCAAGGTGGCTTGCAAGCCGGCCGGCGCCGCCACTTTCTGTACGGAACCGAACTGGCTCAGCTTGCGGCCCATGGCGCGCAATTGCTCGCCACCCGTCCAGCGCATTTCCAGGCCGCGCGCCAGCTCTTCCAGGCGCGCCGCGTCCAAGGTCGACATGCGCACGGCATGCTTGATCTTGTCGCTGAAATACAGCTCACCCAGGGTATTCAAAATCGGCCGCACTCTGCCCCACGGCAGGGCCACGCGGGTGCCATCGGGCAAGGTGGCCAGCATATGATCGTCCTCGCCATGCGCTTCGATGGTTTTCGGATTGAAATCATTGGGCGCATTGCGTATCAGTTGCACCAGCACCGGCAGCAGCGGCACGCGCTCATGGTTGACGACGATGCCCAGTTCCAGCTCGAACCAGGCATTGCCACTATCGGGGTCCTGGTCATCGATCTCGGCATACCAGTCATCGACCTCGCTCACGTCATAGCGGTACTTGGCCGTCTTTTCCACGATCCAGCCCTGCGCTTGCAATTGTTCAATGCCAGCCTCGGCAAAACGCAGCCATTCCGCCTGGCTGGGCAGCAGCAAGGCGCCCTTCAGGCCGCTCAGCGGCGCCGAACCGGGCTTCTTGAATTGCAATCCCGCCAGGGTCGCCAGTGCGCGCGCCTCGTCGGCCGTATTGCGCTGGATAATTTCCGTCACCTCGCCGATCTGCCGCACCACGCGCTGGGCCGGGTCAAACGAGACGCGCTCGCCATCGTAGTCGTACGACAGCACGGCGAAATCGTGCCAGCGCTGCAAGCTGCCATCGGCCAGCATGGCGCTATCGAGCAGCAGTACCGCTTGTGCCGGCACATCCTTGCGCAAGCGCTGCGGCAATGGTTGCGGCAGCGGCATCAAATGCTGCAAGCCTTGCGCCAGCAGCAATTGCGATACGCGCACCTTGTCATTCGCGTTCAGGGGCGGCGCTTGCGCTACCAGCGCCTGCAGGTCAGCCAGCGAAATTTCGGAGCCACCCTGGTTCAATTCCAGCACGCCGCAGGACAGATTATCGATATACCACGGCGGATCGGTCGGCAGCATGTAATCGATCTGGTCGGCGCCATGGTGTTTCACGCCTTCCGGTGGATCGACTTGCCAGCCCAGCCGCATGGTCTTGCCCTCGTCGCGCCAGAACAGGCGCGCCGGACGGATCGGACCTTCCTTCAGCGGATACACCAGGCCATTGCCGACATCGGCCCAGGAATTGGCCCACAGCAGCTTGTCTTGCTCGGCCAGCATTTTCAGCAGGGCCGCACCCACCTTGCCCTTGGGCTCGGTGGCGCTACCCGTCTGCGAATTCTGGCCGCTGCGCATGGCAACGAAGAAACGCACCAGGTCTTCATCGGCGGGCGTCAGAAAGGTGGGCGGCGCCGACAGCAGGGAAAAGATTTCGCTGATGGGACTGGCCGCCGCCACATCGCCATTCGGCCGCAGCCGCGCCTTGTACAGGCACAGCGCTACGTGACGGCCACCGCTGGTGGGCGCCAGTACGTAAATCAAACGATGCTGGTTCAGCTTGGCGTCGGGCTCGACCACATTGAGCACGGCTTTCGGATGCGCGGCCGCCTCCACCCGTTGCAGCCAGGTGGCGATGGCGTACGGCAAAGGCGCTCCCGGCGCGGCCGGGGCAACTGGGGTTTCACTGGTTTCGTCGCGGGTAAAATCCATGGGGCGCATGAGTGTGTAAAGGTCGTATCCAAATCGGCAACAGGCGATATTATCCGCCATACACGCGTTGCTGGCTTGATTCACACACGCTCTTTGAGCAGTTTTAGTGCGCGATGCTTAAAAAATAAGTATTTAATGCCACACTCTGGCCCCATGGACGGCAAAAAACGCCCGAAATTGGCTGTTTTCGCCGTCTTCAAACAATTTATCAGGCAGTGACGTCTTCTTCCTGCTCGGCATTTTCCACGGCTGGCGTCAGCGCCACGGGTGCGTCTGCCGGTGTAAAGTTGCGTAAATGCAAGAAAAACTGCCCCATCATCTGCGTCCACAATTGCAGATTGATATTCAAATGCGTGGCGCTGACGCCACCCGCCACGAGCACATCCATTTCCAGCACGACGAAATCGCCATGCTGGGCCACGCGCGCAAAACGCTTGCTGCGATGCCATTCGGCCAGCAAACCCTTGGGCAGATCACCGCCCTGAACGCGCAGCGGGCAGCTCAAGGTCAGGTCGGCGTACTGGCCGGGCGCGGCTTCATTGCCCCACAACACTTGAAAGCCGATGCCATGACTGGCGCTGTGCAGGCGCACCACGCCATCATGTTCGATGGCGGTCACGGCGCAACCGGCGGCCTTGATGGCGTCGGACATCTGTTCAGCATTCAGGGTGGTCAGCAGGGTATTGAGTTCCATTGTTGTTTCCATTTCAGTCAGTGAGTTGGTGTCGCGGTGTGCGGTGTTATTGGGGGGGCAATGCCGGCGGCGCGGCCGGTGTTTCCGGCTGGTGCGCATCGAAACGGCCCTGATACAACTGGTCGCCGTACTGCTGTGCAATCTGTTCCAGCTTGACGCGGCTTTGCGCGGCGAAGGGCTGGCGCGCCTTCATGAGGTCGAGTACATCGAGCGATTCATAGGCTTGCAAAATCTCCTGGCCGGTCGCATACAGCTGGGCGTTCTTGCTTTCACAGCGCGCGATCACATTACGTTGCGCCGTCACCTCGCCATCGAGGCGCAGCCGTTCCGCTTCCAGGCTCTTGCCGGTCGCCACCAGCTTGTCGCTGGCCTGGCGGTATTGGGCCAGGCTGGCGGCCGTTTCCTGCGCGCCAGCAGCGTTGCGCTGCTGCTCTTCTGCCAGCCTGGTCCGCTCGGCGCGCTCCTGGGCCAGCTGCGACTGGCTGCGGGCCAGGTCTTTCTTCAAAACATCGCTGGCGGCAGCGGCTGGCGCGGCCTGGGCCACCGGCGCTCGCTTGGCCTTCAAGGCATCCAGTTCACCCTTGGCTTGCTGCAATTGCGCCGTGACATTGCGCAACTCCGTCCGCAGGCGCTCTTCCATGCTTTGCCCCTTCTGCCCCTGCGCCTGGGCAACGCTGGCCGCCAGCAAGGCCAGCAGCAACAAGGGCAGGCGCAATGTGTGGGATATCGACATCATGGCTCCTTAGAAACGCGCGTTCAGTTCGATCTGCAGCGTGTCGATCGACAGTGCCGCGCCGAATACTTCACGGCTCGACGTCCAGCGGCCGCTGAGCCAGGTATTCTTGTCGAGTGCATATGCGCCGCCCAGGTAGTAACCGCGCGCATTCGTACCCCCCAGGTGGAAGGTCGAATCGTTGTAGGCGTCCGGCAAGGCATCCGGCTCGATGCGCTTGTAGCCCAGCAAGGCGTTCCAGTCGCCGCGCGCCACGGTATTGGCCTTGCCCAAGGTGGCTTGCAGCATGTAGGCGTTGCCGCCGCTCTTGAAATCGGCCTGCGTCACGCCGCCCGTGCCACCGAAGTTATTCATGATGCCGCCCTTGGCGCGCGCCCACATGGCGTTCTTGTCGTAGGCCATGTTGCGCACATAATCGCCTTCGATGCGCAAATCCTGGCCACCGGCCACTTTGCTATCCCAACGGGCGTTGATATTGGCCAGACGGAACTTCGACGCCAGACCCACGTATTGCGGTTGCGGCGTGTTGGCCGGATCGAGCGGGTTCAGAGCGATATTGCGCAACAGCATCAAGCTATTACCCTTTTGCATGCTGGCCGGACGCGACCAGTCCGTGCTGCAGCCATCGGCGCCTGCGTACAGCGCGCAAGGCTGCGAATATTCGCCGCTGATGTTGCGGAAGTTGTAGTACGCCAGCGCGCCGCGCAGCTGATGGTCGCTATTGATTTTCCACGCGGCGCCCACTTGCGCGCCGAGCAGCCATTTGTTTTCGCTCGACATTTTTGTCAGGCTGCGGCTGGGGGCGTTATCGGACGAGTATTCAAGCGGAATCAGGCCCAGGGTACCGAAGACGGTCACGTCCCTGGCCGCGCCGACGGGCTGCTGCAGCCTGGCGGCGATACCGTCGAAATTGAGTTCGCTGGAAAACAATTCATCGGCCGACACGAAAGGATTATCGAAGCGGCCCACCGTCAGTTTCAGCCAGGACGCCGGCTGGTAGGCTATCCACGCCTGGTCCAGCCAGATGTTTTTCTTGCCCAGGTTGCCACCCAGGGTTTGCGTGGTGGTGACGGGGCTGTCATCGTTGCCGCTGGCCAGGCGGATGCCGGCCTGGGTGCTGTCGGCAATATCGGCCAGGATGCCCAGGCGGGCGCGCGCGCGCAACAGGTTCTTGCGGTCCTGGCGCGTATTCAGCAAGGCCGGCAGGACCAGGTTGGTATTCGAATTGACGTCATACCCGCTGCCGCTGTTGAGCGAGCGCCAGTCGATCTCGATATTGCTGTTGGCCATGTCGTAATAACGCGATTCATAACGCCCGCGCAGATCGCCTTCGACCCGGATGCGCTTGGTCCATTCCGGCGTTTCATTCGGCGCAGCCCAGCCGCCCGCCTTCGCCTCGGCCATGACCTGGCCCTTGATTTCGTCGCGGATCTGCTCGCGCACGGTTTGCGAAATATAAGGCACGCGCACGTCGCCCGGCTGGGCTTGCGCCAGGGCCGCCGGCGCACTGGCCGGACGTTGCTGCGCCGCTGCCAGCGCTTCGCTCTGGGCTTGCGCCAGCAGCGCTTCGCCCGCATCCTTGTTCAGGGCGCCGCTCTGTATCAGGCCACGGATCAGTTTAACCATGGTGCTGTCGGCCGGCGCCGCCTGCTGCGCCTGCACCGCGCCTGCCGCCATGCTCAGGGCCAGGGCGGCCAGCGCCAGCGGAAGGCGGCGCGCACGCTGTGGGGGAGAAAATAAGAGATTCATCGCTTCTTTCGGTAAATGAGGAATTAAATTCATGCGCTTACGGGCGCCGGCCTTTAATCGAAACGCGGGCCGGGAAACGCAGGGATGCCGGTGGCCGTTCGTCGGCGCGGAAATCGCGCACCATCGCCAGCACCAGTTCATCGGTCTGCGCATTGCCCGTGCCCTGCACCAGTTGCACCTTGCTGGTCTTGCCTTCCGTATCGAGCCACAGGTCGACGCGGATTTCGGCAAACGCCAGCTGGCGCGTGCGCGCGTCGCGGGCGAAGGCCAATTGCAGCGCATTGGCGACATAGCGGCCATACGATCCCGCGCCCAGTCCGCCGCCACCGCCTCCGGTCATGCCGCCGCCGCGTCCGGCCTGGATGCCAAAGGCGTCGCTGCCGGCCTGCGCCGCGCCGTCGATGGTGACCGGGTCGCCCTTGTCCGGCGACGGGCTTTCCGGCGCATCGTCCATCGGTTTGTCGGCCGGCGCCGGTTCCGGCTCGGACACTTCCGGCACCACCTTGTCGGGCGTCGGTTCCGGCAGTTTTTCCGGTTCCGGCGGCGGCGGTGGTGGCGGCGGCAACATCAGCATCGGCGTGGCCGCCACTTCGCGCTTGGTGGCCGCCGTGTCGGAGAGCAGATACCAGACCAGCGCGACCAGCGCACCGGCCAGCAGCACGCCGCCCGCCACGCCGCCCCAGCGCTGCCACCACAGCGCCGCGCCCGAAGGCGCAGGCTGCGCAATCCCCTTCATGTCGTGACGCTTCACCTTGCGCTCCTCATGCCGGCTTGCCGGTCACCAGACCCACCTGGTTCAGGTCTATGCGGCGCAGCAAGTCCAGCACTTCGACCACCTTGGCGTATTGCACGGCGGCATCGCCGCGCACGATCACGGGGAAGTCAGGCGTGAGCGCTTTTTCCGTGCGCAGCCGCTCTTCCAGTTCCGGCAGGGTGACCGGGTAGGCATCCAGGAAAACCTGGCCGGCGTTGTCGATGGTGATGGCCTTGGTCTTCGGTTTTTCCAGCGCCATGGCCGAACTGGCCTTGGGCAGGTCGACCTTGATGCCCGGAATGCTGGCGTTGCTGGTCAGGATGAAGATCACCAGCACCACCAGCAGCACGTCGACGAAGGGCGTGATGTTGATGCCGCCGCTACGCTTGCGGGGGGTAAACTTGGCGGAGGTGGCCATGGTTAAACGCTCCTCACGCCTGTTGCAGGACGGGACGCAGCGCGCGTCCGTCGCCCTGTTCTTCGGCCAGGCGCGTGGCGAATTCATCGACGAAGACAGCCATATCGGCGACGATGGCGTCGGAACGCGATGACAGCCAGTTGTAGCCGAACAGCGCGGGAATCGCCACGCCGAGACCGGCTGCGGTACACAGCAGCGCCGCCGCCATGCCTGGCGCCACCGAGTTGATATCCACCGCGCCAGCCATGGCCGCCACCACGAACACCAGCATGATGCCGATCACGGTGCCGAACAGGCCCACATACGGCGCGCCTTCGATGGTGGTGGAAAGCCAGATCATGCGCTTGGACATGCGCTCGCTTTCGCGCACCATCACGCCATCCATGGCGGCGCGGATGGCGCCGATGGTCGCGTTCGACACGGCGTTCAAATCGTAGCCGCGGTCGTGGCGGCGGCGCATCTCGTCGATCGCCACGTCATACAGACGCCACAGCGAGGAATCGTTCTTGACGTTGGCGCCCAGCTTGCCGTTACGCGCCAGATGGTCCAGCGGCGCGCCGGCCGCTTCGTGGAACGATTGCATGAATTGCGCATTGGCGCGCGCGATGGCGCCATAGCTGCGCCCCTTGCCGATCATGATGATCCACGACAGCACCATCATCAGGCCCAGCACGCCGACCACGATCCAGGCGTCGAGCGGCATGGCGGCGATGATGAAGCCGAAATGGCTCTTGCCTGCCTGCTGTTCATCGGCGCCGAAAACAGCCAGGCGCGATTCGGAACCTTGCGAGACGGCGTCGGCCAGCAGCAATGCGTCAGGACGGGCCGTACGCGACAGGCGCAGCTCATCGATGGCGCCCGTGAAATTGTTCAGGGTGGCGGCGCCGGTGGCGGCCGGCGGCGCATCGGCGCCCACCGAAGCGGCCGTATTCAAGGCCGGCAAGGCGGTGGCCAGCGACACGGCAGGACGGCCACCCACATACAGGGCCACATTGTTCTTGTCCGCCTTCAAGGCCAGGTGCGACCACTGGCCGGCCTGGATGGGCTGGCCGGGCTTGCTGCGCTGGCCGTTGACCTGCACGAATGGCACGCCCTGGTCGACGCCGATCACCAGTTCATTGGCGCCGTCGCGGCGCGCATACAGCACTTGCTGCGGGCCCAGATTGTCCGGACGCACCCAGGCCGAGAATGTGAAGGACGCACCGGCGGCCAGCGCCAGCGAAGGCGAAGCCGGCAGCATCAGGGGCGCCGTGCCCAGGCGGGCGCCGCTGCCGATAACGGAACCGTCCAGCGCCGGCACGGCCGTCTGGGCATGGTTGCCGTAGGCGGTGCTGTCGCGCGATGGCACGCCCGCTTCGGCGAAGTGGTACACCAGGCTGTAGTCGGGGTCGAAGGCACGCTGGCCATTGCTGGCGGAAGGCGCCTTCGGATTGCCGTAGTACATCCACAACTGCTGCGGCGTGCCGGCGCTCAGGGCGGGTACATCGACCCAGATCAGGGCAATGCCCAGCAGCGGGTTGAATTGCTCGATCTGGTGGTTCAGGACGGTCTTGTCGTCGCCGGCCACGAAGCGCAGGTCGGCGCCGTTGTCGCTGACGCCTTCAAAGTTGAAGTTACCAGAGTGCAAGCGCAGCAGTACGGGAATACGGCCAGGATCGCCACCCACGGCGCCCGCCTTGGGACCGGCATCGATCGTGACAGGTTTGCGGTAAGCCCAGTCGGGCTGCCACCAGGCTTGTGCCTGGCCGGGTACGAGCATGCCCAGGAGGGTGAGCAGGAAAAGAAAACGTTGCATGACAGTGATACTCCAAAAGAAGTCTAAAAAGTTGCAGACGAGGACTAGCGTGAGATGGCCGTCAGTAGCTGGCCGACAGGTTGAAATTAATCCGCCGCACATGTTTGTGCGTGCGTGGGCCATCGCGCAATGGATAGGAAAAATCGATGCGTCCATTCAGGTAGCGCAGGAATTGAAAACTGCTGCCGACACCCACCGACGCCAGCCCGAACAAGTCTTTCTGTTCGATCAGCGGATCGCGCAGGCGCAGGCGCGCGCCGTCGGCAAACGCATACAGGCGCCAGTTTTCCAGCGGACTGAAATACGTCAGCTGCGGCGTGCGCCATTCCATGCTGCCCGAGACGCCGTAGTCGCCCGTCGCTTCGGCCGACAGGTAGCCGCGCACCGAGTTGGCGCCGCCGGCGGCGATCTGCTCGCCCGACACCAGCGCCGCATCGGCAAGCTGACCGGCCAGCTTGCCGTACAGCTGCGCGCCGCTGCCCAGGGTGTAGGTGGCATTGGCGTCGCCCTTGAGTACCAGGAAGCTGGGTGACGCCTTGTAGCGCTTGTCGTCATACTGCGCGCTGTTGCTGCCGTAGCCGAACGAGGCGCGCGTGCCGGCCACCAGCGACAGGCCCAGACCATAGGTGGCCGCGTCCGTCTGCGCAAAACCGTTATAGGAAACGCTGAGCGGCACATACTTGAGGGGCACCTGGGTGCCGCTGCCTGCGAGCTGCAGGGCTTCCTGGTTATCCTTGAAGTCGATGCCGGCGGAAAAACTGTGCCACCACACGCCGCTGTTGGGCACCGTGTAATTGAGCTTCATGCCCAGCGCGTGGCCCTTGCCCAGCACGCTGGCGCCGCCCGTGCTGGCCACATTGCTGTTCGACAAGTAACCGTTCGCTTCCACGCTCCAGCCCTGCGTGCCGACCGGCGCCACATACGAGGCGGACCACACGCGGGTCTGGTTCAAATCGCCCGGCGTGCCGAAAAAGCTGATGCTGGCGCTATGCCCGAGCTGCCACAGATTGTCGTGGCCGACCGACAGGCTGGTGCGCAGCTTCTTGGTATCGGCGCTGTAATCGTTGTTCAGGCCGGCGTTTGCGCGCCACGGGCTGCTGTCGTCGACTTTCAGATCCACGTCCATGGTGCCGGGCATGCTGCCCTGCTTGACCAAGGGCATCACCTGCCGCTTCGGGCTGCGGTTCAGCGCCGTCAGTTCCACTTGCGCCTGGGTAAAGTCCGGCACCGTGCCTTCCGTCAGCGCCGGTACTTGCTGGCGCACGTCAAGCGGCGAGTTGTATTGCGCGCCTACCACGCGCAAACGGCCCACCTTGGTCTCGCTGACCTGCAGCACCACCACGCCCTGGTCCACCTGCTGTTCCGGCAAATCCACATACACGGATTGATAGCCGCGCGCCTGGTAGGCGGCGACCAGGGCGTCGCGCGCCCCTTCCACATCCTTCAGCGTGCGGCCCGGCCCCAGGAACGGCGTTACGGCCTCTTCGATGGCGCGCGCGTCGAGCACGGTATTGCCGCGTACCAGGTATTCCTCGATGGTGACTTGCCGTTCCGGCGCGGCCTCCTGGGCGCGCGCCATGCCGGGCAGCGCCAGCATGGCCAGGCACAACATCGTCAGGGCGGTAGCGGGCGCCTGTGGCGGCGCGCCGTTGCCTCTTTTGTTCATCTCACGCATATTCCATTCACCTTAAATTCAAACGGTTGCCCTACCCGGTATGGCGGCGCTGAGCGCTATGTTCAGCAAGACAGTAGCTAGACGAGCGCCGCCCGCGCGGACTGACGTTTGTCATCAAACGTTCATAAAACTCCTGCCATCACGGCAGCAAGCCGCGCCGCTCGCCCGGCGTCAGCGCCTGCAATTGCGGCGCCGTCAGCGCTCCCGCGCCCAGCACCTGCACCACGCCGGCCGGCTGGTACAGCGCGGCCTGCGGCTCGCCGCCCTTGCCCTTGCCGCCCTCGTCCGCCGTCTCATTGCCAAAGCCCAGCACCTTCACGGTGAACAGCGACGGCAGCGCCTGGCGCGTGGCGGCCCGTTCGCGCTGCAGCACGTCCTGCGCCGCCCCCACCGCCTGCGTGGCGGCCGCGCTGGCGTTGCTGAGCGCACCCACGTTGACTGAGGCAATCACGGGCATGCCGGTGGACTTGCCCTGCACCTGGATGTTTTCCGCATTCACCAGGTGCAGCGCCGCCAGGTTGACGTTGCCCGAAACGCGGATGCCCGCCTCGCCCGCGTCGATGGTGCCCAGCGGGGCGATCAGGTCGATGTCGCCGGGCGGCACCTCCGGGATCGGGTTCAGGGTGGCGATGCCGGCGCCGGTGGTCGGCGTGCTGGGCGACAGGCTGACCAGGCCGATGCTGTCGTACACGCGGCGCTGCGGGGTGGAGACGACCGTCGATTTCGAGCCGCGGCCCGCATTGATGTCGCCGCTGGCCGACCAGGCCAGGATGTTGCCGCCAAAGGTGGTGAAGATGCGGCTCTGGCCCAGCAGGATGCTGTCTTGCGCATACAGCTGGATTTCGCCCAGGCCCTGGGTCAGCAGGCCCGAGCCTTCGCCGGGCGTGAAGCCGCCGTCCACGCCCACCAGGATGCGTCCGCCCGGCGCCATGACATTGATGTCGCCGCCGAAATCCGTGTGGATGCCGGCGTCGAGCACGCGGTAGTAGGGCACGTCGTAGGCGGGCCGGCCAGCGGCGATCCAGTCCTTTTCATTGAGGTAGGTGACGCCGGTCCTGGGCCGCCTGGTGGTGATGCCGGAGATGCCGCTTTCCGTGTACAGCGCGCTGCTGAACATGGTCAGGTCGCCCTGGTAGCCGAGCTTCTGGCCCT
>Ga0066798_10001109_pt1 | contig 12120 bp, 9 predicted proteins | sample PersoiDNA2013203_FD_70961 | JGI IMG/M metagenome (GOLD analysis project Ga0066798, IMG submission 70961) | Permafrost soil microbial communities from the Arctic, to analyse light accelerated degradation of dissolved organic matter (DOM) -... | ecosystem: Environmental > Terrestrial > Soil >...
CGCCCCGGCCGGAGTCACGGGCCGCGAGTCGCCCGCTCTGGGGGTGGCCGGAGTTGCGGCCGTGGCGAACGCGCCGTCTCGTCCGAGTGACGGCAGCCCTGGCTCGGGCTCGGGCCTGGACTTAGGGTTGCTGGCGGCGGCCGTGGCCGGCGTTGGATTGGCGGGGCTGGCGCTGCTGCGGCTCTTCGCCATGCGGGTGCGGCCACGGTGAGCTCCCAGCCTGGCCTGGCCCCTCGGGCCTGGCTGGCTTGGTCGCTTGCGGCCGTGACCGTGGCCCTGTCCACTACCAACCCGATCTATCGCGGCCTGGTGGCCCTGGCGGCCCTGAATGTTCTATTGACGTGGTTGCCGCCGGGCCGCCGCGTCCGGCCGCTCGCGCTGGCCGTGGTGCTGGCAGCGGCCTTCGCGGCCTTGGTCAACGTCCTGGCCAGCCACACCGGGGCGGACGTCATCGTGCGGCTGCCCTCCGACTGGCCGCTCGTCGGCGGCCCGCTGACCGTGGAGTCGCTCGCGTTCGGCGGCGCGCTTGGCCTCGGCCTGGTGGCCGCCCTCCTTGCCGTGGCTCCGCTCTCGCTGGTTCTGGAGCCGCATGACGTCGTCGACGCGATGCCCGGTGCACTGGAGCGGACCGGCATTGCCGTGGCCACATCGCTGAATCTCGTCGGCGGTCTGGGCCGAACATTCACGGCCGTGCGAGACGCCCAGCGGATGCGTGGCTGGCGGCCCCGCGGGATTCGATCGTGGAACGAGGTCCTGGTTCCTGTAGTTCTGACGGCGATCGAGGATTCGGTCCTGCTGGCGGAGGCGATGGAGGCGCGAGGCTTCGGGGCCGGCCGTCGGACGTCGTACGCCCGGTCGAGTTGGGGCAAATGGGAGAGTGCAGTAGTTGCTGGGGCGCTTGGCAGCGCCGTCCTTTTCATCGTAATCCGTCTCCTAGGAGCGCCGGTGGACTGGTACCCGTATCCGACGCTGGCCTGGCCGCCGATCCATCCCGCCCTCGTCGCCGGCTGCCTGGCTCTGGCATTGCCGGCCTTCGTGCCGCGCCGACCGTCCGGCCGCCCCACCCCTGGGGGCGCTGACTGATGGCCGGCCAGATCGCCCGACTCGAGGGCATCACTTACACCTACCCGGGAGCCGACTCGCCGTCCCTTCGGTCGGTCGATCTTGACATCCGGCCTGGCCTGACGCTCGTTGCGGGCCCATCCGGTGGCGGCAAGTCCACGTTGCTGCGCCTGTTCGACGGGCTCGTTCCGCAATTCCACGGCGGCCGCATCTCCGGCTCGGCTACCGTTGCCGGCCTCGATCCGCTGCGAACGCCGATCCCTCGGTTGGCCCAGCGAGTCGGCCTGGTTTTTCAGGACGTCGAGACGCAGTCCGTCTACGGGGTGGTGGAGCGCGAGATCGCGTTTGCCCTCGAGAACGTGGCCATGCCACGCGCCGAGATGCATGACCGGGTGGACGAGGTGTTGGCCGAACTATCGATCGAGCATCTGCGGGGGCGGCGGCTTACGACGCTCTCCGGCGGTGAGCGTCAGCGGGTCCAGCTGGCTGCGGTGCTGGCGCTCCGGCCCGAGCTGGTGGCCCTGGACGAGCCGACGTCGCAGCTCGATCCCGAAGGTGCGGCGGCAGTGCTCGCGGCGTGTTTGGGGCTGGCCCGCGCCGGGCGGGCGGTTGTCGTGGCCGAACATCGCCTCGAGACGCTACTGCCGGCCGCCGACCGACTACTGCTTGTCGAGGACGGGCGGGTCGAGGAGGAGGCGCTGGCCGGGCGCTCGGCGCGGTTGGCCGCAGCCTCGGCGCGGTTGGCCGCGGCCTCGGCGGCGCGTGCGCCCCGCTCTCGCCCGGCCGGCAATTCCACGGTCTGGGAGATGCGAGGCGTTGCGGCCGGTCCGGCGGGCCGGGCCGGAGCCGCCATCCTGGAGGGCGTCTGTCTGGCCGGAGCGGCGGAGGAAGTCGTCGTAGTGATGGGCCCGAACGGCTCCGGCAAGACGACCCTGTTGCGGACTCTGGCGGGTTTGCTCGCTCCGCTGGCGGGCACGGTCAGGCGACCCGAGGGCCGGACGGCGTACCTGCCGCAGAACCCGGGCGCGCTGCTACATCTGCCGACCGTCCGGGCGGAAGTGGCCCTGACCCTGCGCCGCACCGGCCATTCCGGCCGCACCGGCCATTCCGGCCGCACCGGCCCCACCGGCCCCACCGGCCCCACCGGCCGCTCCGAAACGCCGGACGCGATGTTGGCCGCGTTCGGCCTGACGGCCCTCGGCGATCGGTACCCGCGCGACCTCAGTTCGGGCGAGCGGCAGCGTTCGGCGCTGGCGGCGACCCTTGTCGGAGCCCCGACGCTCGTCCTGCTCGACGAACCGACCCGCGGCATGGATACGGCCGCCCGCAACTCGCTCGTGGCGGCGGTTGAGGCGCTCGCGGCCGGTGGCTCGGCCGTGGTCGTTGCCACTCACGACGCTGCGCTCGCGGCCGCCCTGGCGGACCGGACGATTCTCCTCGGCGGCGGCCGCGCGACGGAGGCGACCCGGCCAGCCGAGACGTGGGCGAGTGCCGGCGCACCCGGGACCGCGACGCGATGATCGCCGTCGTCTCGATCGCGGGGCTGGCCCTCTTCCTGTGGCCATTCTTCGGCCTGGGGCTGCCGCCCGAGGTTCCGGCCGTGGCCGTGACGCTGGCGGCAGTGGCCTCGCTGACACTGATCGAGGCCGGCACTCGCCGCCTGGATTCCGGGCGCCTGGCCCTGCTCGCCGCCCTAGCCGCGATCGACGCCGCTCTCCGGCTCGCCCTGGTCAACGGGATCGGCGGCTTCAGCCCCATCTTCTTCCTGGTCATCCTCGCCGGCTACGAGTTCGGGCCGTCTTACGGCTTCCTCGTCGGCAGCTTTTCGCTGCTCGTCTCCGCCGTGGTCACCGGCGGAGTCGGGCCCTGGCTGCCCTACGAAACGTTCGCTCTCGGCTGGGTCGGGCTCTCGTCGGGCGTCGCCGGATCGATGGTCCGTCGTATTCGGCCGGCGCGTCGGAGCTGGCTGCCGAGCCGTCTGGACATCACCGTCCTGGTGGTCGTTGCCGTCGTAACCGGATTCGCCTATGGCGCGCTGACCGATGTCTGGGGTTGGGTGGCCTTCTACCGCGGCGTCGAGAATGTCGGCTGGATAGCCGGCCTGTCGCCCGGGGAGACACTGGCCCGGTTCGGCCGGTACTACGTCCTCACGTCGTTGACGTGGGACGCTTTCCGCGCCGTCGGCGACGCGATTGCGGTCGTGGCGCTGGGCACTCCGGTGCTCATGGCGTTGGGCCGGCTTCGTGCTCGTCTCGGCTACGAGATCGTCGCCGTCTGAGCCGCCGGAGCGTGAGTGGCGCGAAGCCGCCGGAGCGTGAGTGGCGCGAAGCCGCCGGAGCGTGAGTGGCGCGAAGCCGCCGGAGCGTGAGTGGCGCGAAGCCGCCGGCGCGTGAGTGGCGCGAAGCCGCCGGCGCGAGTTGCGCGATCTGTTTGAAGGGCGACGATCACAACGGAACATGTCGACAGCCATATCCCCCCGTCGCTGAGCCTCCACGACCGTCCGACGCAGATCTATCCGCTGGCCCTCGCACCCTGCACCGCGTCAAGCGCGAGTTGGCGGACGGCGTGATGATGCGAGACAGTTTCCATGTCGCGCGGCATCGGATCCAGCAACGTGCCGGCGTTCGCGTGCCAGCGCGTAGAGATCTCCCGCGGGTCCTCGCCGCCAAAGACGGCGGCCGCCTGGACGGCGGCTCCGATGGCTACGAACTCGGTGGACTCTGGTACGGAGATGGCTCGGCCGGAGAGACGCTGGACTACGCGCCGCCAGATTTCGCTGCGGGCGCCGCCGCCGATGAGGACCAGTGCGGCCGTGGGATCGATGCCCGACGAGCACCGGTCGATGGTCTCCAGCGCGTCCAGGAGCCCGATCACCGCGCCCTCGTATGTGGCCATAAGGATCGACCGTGGATCCGTATCGTGACGCAGTCCCAGGACAGCGGCCGAGGCGTTCGGCAGGTTCGGCGTCCGCTCGCCGTCGAAGTAGGGGAGCGTCACAATCCCACGGCTCGGGACCACGTCGTCTCGATCGAGCTTGAGCCACGCCGCCATCCGATCGACTGCCAGAGTGCAATTGAGTGTGGCGGCCAGCGGCAGAAAGTGGCCGGAGGCGTCGGCGAACCCGGCGACGTCGCCCGACGGATCGGCGATCCTCGTCGCCGATACCATGCAGACCGCGCCAGATGTACCCAGGCTGATGACGGGCGTTCCGGGTCTGAGACCGAGCCCCAGGGCCGCGCCCATGTTGTCGCCGGTGCCGGGGCCGACGAGCGCGCCGGCCCGCAGCCCCGTTGCGGCCGCGGCCGCCGAGGTGACCACGCCCGCGGCTTCGGTCGGCTTGTGCACGCGAGGCAGGAGTTCCACTGGCAGTTCCATGCCGGGGAGCCCGAGAACTTCAGTCGAATAGCTCTCGGTTTCGGTGGACCACCAGCCCGTGCCCGACGCATCGCCGCGGTCTGTCGCACCCACTCCCGCCAGCCTCTCCGTCAGGTAGTCGTGCGGCAGGCGGATCGCCGCCGTTCTGGATGCGATCTCTGGCTCGCACCGGCGAACCCAGGCCCACTTCGACGCCGTGAAGGAGGCAACCGGTACGACACCGATCCGGGCTGCCCACGCCGACGCGCCGCCCAGTGCCTCGATCAGACCGATCGCATCGGTGGCGGAGCGAGTGTCGTTCCAGAGCATCGCCGGCCGCAGTGGCCTACCCGCGGAATCGAGGCAGACGAGACCGTGCTGCTGCCCCGCGACCGAGATCGTAGCTATCTCGTCGGCCAGGCCGGTCTGGGCGAGAGCATCGCAGAGTGCGTCCCACCAGATGTCGGGATGAGTTTCGCGTGCCCCGCCCGTTCCGGTCACGGTGTGTTCGGCGCGGCCGGTCCCGACGATCTTGCCGTCCTCCGAGTCGACCACGACAACCTTGGTCGACTGAGTCGAACAGTCGACGCCGGCGATGAGAGTCTTCATCTACCCGGTCAGTCGGCGGCGGGAGTTTCGGCCCGAGCCCGGAGCTCTGCCGCCCAGATATGCCCGTTCACCAGGTTCTCCAGGAGTTCCTGTCGGCCCGACACGGGTTTGGGGTCGATATCGCCGGTGGCGACCCGCCGCTCGAGTTCCTCGAGCGTAACCCCGCCAGATAGGATCGACGTGCCGAGCCCGCCGGCCCAGCCTGCGTAGCGCTCCTCGCGTAGCCGCTCCAGCATCCCGTCCTGGACAATCTCCGCGGCCACGAGCAGGGCTCTGGCGAGGGTATCGATTCCACCGATATGGCCGTGGAAGAGGTCGGTCCGGGCCAAGCTCTGGCGGCGCAGCTTGGCGTCGAAGTTGAAGCCGCCTGTTGTAAGGCCTCCGCCCCGCAGGATCTCGTACATAGCCAGGGCGAGCTCGTCGACAGAGTTGGGGAACTGGTCGGTGTCCCAGCCGTTCTGGTAGTCGCCCCGGTTGGCGTCGACGCCGCCGAGGATCCCGTTGGCGACCGCGTAGGCAATTTCGTGGTGGAAGCTGTGGCCGGACAGCGTGGCGTGGTTCGCCTCGATGTTCAGCCGATACTCGCCGGCCAGGTCGTGCCGAGCGAGGAACCCGTGAACGATCGCGGAGTCGTGGTCGTACTGGTGTTTGGTCGGCTCATGGGGCTTGGGCTCGATAAGGAGCGTGCCCTGAAAACCGATCCGGTGCTTGTGCTCGGCAACCAGGCCGAGGAACCGGGCGAGCTGGGTTTCCTCGCGGGTGAGGTCGGTGTTGAGGAGCGTGTCGTAGCCTTCGCGTCCACCCCACAGGACGTAGTTGGCGCCGTCGAGTCTCTTCGTCGCCTCGAGCACGAGCTTCACTTGAGCTGCCGCGAACGCGAAGACCTCGGGATCGGGATTCGTGGCGGCGCCGGCAGCGTAGCGCGGGTGACTGAACAGGTTGGCAGTGCCCCACAGCAGCCTCACGCCCGTCCGAGCGGTGTGCTCCCCGGCGTAGTCGACCATGGCCTCCAGACGAGCCTTAGTCTCGGCGAACGTCCGCCCCTCGGGGGCGATGTCACGGTCGTGGAAGCAGTAGAACGGCACGCCGAGCTTGGCCATGAACTCGAATGCGGCGTCGAGCTTGGCCCGGCCCGCGGCGATGGGATCCAACCCTGATTCGAGCCAGGGGCGGTCAAAGGTGCCCGAGCCGAACATGTCCGAGCCGGACGAGTTGAACGAATGCCACAGGCAAACGGCGATCCGAAGGTGGTCCTCCATGCGTTTGCCAAGCACCAACCGATTGGGCTCGTAGACCTTGTACGCCAACGGATCGCTCGATTTGATGCCACCGAAGGTGATGCGATCCGTCACTTCCGTGAAGAAGTCCTGAGTCATGGCCTGTCCTCCATGCGCCTGGCCTCCATCTTAGTGCGCCGATGCATCGAGTATCCCCGGCAGCGAAGCCTCCGGCGACGGCGGCGGCAACCATTCGAGCCGCTCATAGCCCTGCCCGCAACGAGGCCGGGTCGAACTCGCTGCATGTCGCTATCGTCTACATCACAAACCCCCATCGATTTCAAGGAACGCCCGTGGCCCTGCCTCTTCGCTCCCTGTCGCCAGCCCCGCCCGACCCCATCCTGGGTCTGACCGAGGCTTTCAAGGCCGACCCTCGGCCCGAGAAGGTCAACCTCTCGGTGGGCGTCTACATCGATGAGACAGGCGTCACGCCGGTCATCCCGTCCGTCCTGCAGGCGGAACGGCGTCTGCTCGACAAGGCAGGCTCAAAGGGGTACCTCCCGATCGATGGCCGCCCTGCGTTCAAGTCAGCTGTGCGAGACCTCGTCTTTGGGGCCGACAGCGAGATCGTGCGGAGCGGACGGTCGGTGACGGCCCAGACCCCCGGCGGAACGGGCGCTCTGCGTGTCGCAGCCGATTTCCTGCTTCAGACCGGTTCATCGAAGACGATCTGGCTGAGCGAGCCGACCTGGCCGAACCACCCTCAGCTTTTCTCCATCGCCGGCTTCGCGCTGCGGACATATCCGTACCTCGACGACTCGGGTCGTCAGGTGGACGTGGGCAAGATGTTGGGTGCGCTCCGATCGGCGGTCCCCGGCGACGTCGTCCTGCTCCACGGCTCGTGCCATAACCCGAGCGGCGTGGACCCGGACCAGGCGACCTGGGCCGCAATCGGCGAGGTCATCGTTGAGCGGGAGCTCGTGCCCGTCGTCGACTTTGCCTATCAGGGCTTTGGCTTCGGACTGCGCGAGGACGCCGACTGGCTGTCCGGTCTGGCGCGCCCGGGCCTCGAGTTCCTCGTCTGCACGAGCTACTCGAAGAATTTCGCGCTGTACAACGAGCGCGTTGGCGCGTTGACGATCGTGGCGGCGGATTCGTCGCGGGCGGCGTCGGCCTTGAGCCACGTCAAGATCGCGATCCGCTCCAACTACTCCAACCCGCCGGCCCACGGCGCGGACATCGTGGCGACGATCCTGAACGATCCGACCCTGCGGGCTCAGTGGGAAGTGGATCTGGCCGCGATGCGCAACCGCATCCTGGGCAACCGCGCCGCGCTCGTGGACGCGCTCGTGGCGGCGAACGTGCCGGGCAACTGGGAGCCGATCCGGCGCCAGCGTGGCATGTTCGCGCTTCTCGGCCTCTCGGCCGACCAGGTGGCGCGCCTCCGCGATGAGTTTGCCGTGTACGTGGTTGGGCGCGGCCGGATCAACGTCGCCGGCTTCACGGCCGCCAACCTGCCGCAGGTAGTGGCCGCGGTCAAGACGGTGATCGAGGGCTAGGTATCCGCGATGCGGCGGCGTCGAGGTAGGCTCGGAACTCATTGCGCGCTCGCGGCGTCTGGGGGGTGGACAATAGAGGCAGCCGCAGCGGGGATCACGATGCCTTCGGCCAGCAGTCGATCACTCACATCGCCAGTTCGAGTGGCAGCCGGCCTTCTAATTGCGGGACTGGTGCTTGCCGGGTGCGTCGGCTCAGGCTCCGGCCCCGGTTCGCCCGCGCCCTCGGCTGCCCTGTCCGGCTCGGCCTCCGGAGGCGGCTTCTATATGCGGGCTTGGCAGACCCAGGCTCTACCCCAGAACACGTTCAGCTGGCTCTCGCCCGTGACGATTTCCGACGGGCAGTTCATCGACGGCAACATCGCTATTCCGATGATCTACCCCGGGCCAATCTACGCGGGCCCTCAGGCGCGGCCGATCAGCGCTGCCGGCATCGCCGCAATAGTCGCGGAGGCCCGGAAGGACGGTCTTGTGGCCGACAAGACCGACTTCGCCACAGACGCCGCCCCAGGTTCCGTAACAACGCACATCGAGCTGAGGATCGACGGAGTCACCCGCGAACTGACCGGACCGCTGCCAACCGGGCTCGTCCCGGACTCCGCCGCCTCCGGCACGCCCGCGGCCTACCAGCACTTCTGGAATCAGATTACGAGCATCAACGCCTGGCTGGCCATCGATCTGGGTCAGGGCAAATCGTTCACGCCGACGAGTCTCGCCCTGCTCGTGACGCCTCCCATCGCCGCCGCCGGCATCGCTCCGACGGAGAAGTCTTGGCCTCTGACCTCCACCTTCGCCACGTTCGGCAAGGCTTTCGCCGCGTCGGCCTATCGCTGCGGTACGGTCACGGGCGCCGATGCCACGAGTCTGTTGTCGGTGGTCACGGCCTCGAATCAGCTGACACGTTTCGTCGATTCCGCCGGCGCCCAGGCCTCGCTCCAGGTCCGCGCCCTGCTCCCGGGCGAATCGGACCCTTGCCAATAGACCTCGCGTACGTTCCGGGCCACCGCGCCAGCCGGGCACGTCGAGTAGGGCCGAACGGACGTTGCCTCGACCATAGGCTCGGGTGAATGCTGGGCCCATGAGACAGCTTCCTCGATCGCTGAAGGAACTCCGGCCCGCCGGCATCCAGCACGTTCCATTCCGCGGGGCCGAGCTTCTGACTCGTCCGTTGCTCAACAAGGACACGGGCTTCGACGCCGGCGAGCGTCTCGTCTTTGGGTTGCGTGGTCTGCTGCCACCCAGAACGGCGACGATCGAGGAGCAGGTCGGCCTCGAACTCGAGCACATCCGCACCAAGAGCGACGATCTGGAGCGCTACATCGGCCTATCGTCGCTGCAGGATCGCAACGAGACCCTCTTCTACCGGGTTCTCCTCGAGAACCTCGAGGAGTTCCTGCCGATCATCTACACCCCGACGGTCGGCCGCGCCTGCCAGACCTTCAGCCACATCTTGCGACGGCCCCGCGGTTTGTGGATCACCCCAGCCGACATCGACCGGATTCCCGACCTGCTCCACAACGCCCTTCCCGACGGCGCTACGGGTGGTTCGGCGGCCGACGACGTCCGGCTCATCGTGGCCACGGACAACGAGCGCATCCTGGGCCTGGGCGACCAGGGCGCCGGCGGGATGGGCATCCCCGTCGGCAAGCTGGCTCTCTACACCGCGGGCGCCGGCATCTACCCGGCCCACACCCTGCCCGTCTCTCTCGACGTGGGCACGGACAACGCGGACTTGCTCGCCGACCCACTCTACATTGGCCATCGCGCGCCCAGGCTTCGCGGGGCCGAATACGACGACTTCATCGAAGCCTTTGTCGTCGCCGTGCTCGACGTCTGCCCCAAGGCCGTGCTGCAGTGGGAAGACTTCAAGCAGCACAATGCCATTCGGATCCTGGACCGCTATCGGAACCGCATTGCGAGCTTCAACGACGACATCCAGGGGACCGGTGCCGTGGTGCTGGCCGGAGTGCTGGCGGCGGTTCGGGCGCTCGGCCGGCCCATCGCGGAACAGCGCTTCGTATTCCTCGGCGCCGGTGCTGCCGGCGTCGGCATCGCCCGGATGGTTCGCGCCGCGATGGTCGCCGCCGGCATGGACGAGGCCGCGATCAAACGGGCCATCGCCATGGTTGACACAAACGGGCTGGTCTTCGCCGCGCGCGATCAGCTCGACTCCGACAAGCTCGAGTTTGCGCTCGGAGCCGACGCGCTGGCCGCCCACGGTCTCGCCGGGCTGCAACCGACTGACCGCCGCGACCTCACGGCCGTGGTTGCGGCCGTAAAGCCGACCATCCTCATCGGCACGAGCGGCGTCGCGGGCGCGTTCACGGAAGCGGCCATTCGTGAGATGGCCGCCCACACGGAGCGGCCCGTAGTCTTCCCGATGTCGAATCCCACGGCCAAGTCGGAGGCCGTGCCTGCCGACATCCTGGCCTGGACCGATGGCAAAGCCATCATCGCCACGGGCAGCCCATTCGAGCCGGTGGTCAGGGACGGTCGGACTCACATAATCGGCCAAGCCAACAACGTCTTCATCTTCCCGGGCATGGGGCTTGGGGCAATCGTTGCGGAGGCCCGCGAGATCACGGACGAGATGTTCCTGCTGGCCGCGCGCACCCTCTCCGAGATGGTCTCGGCCGAGCGGCTGGCGTCGGGCGCGCTCTATCCGGCGGTCTCCGAGCTACGAGGCGTGTCTCGTCAGATCGCGATGAAGGTCGTCTGCCAGAGCCGCGATTGCGGAGTCGGCCGGCTCTATCGCGACGAGGAAGTCGCCGACGCCATCGACGCGGCGATGTGGTATCCGGAGTACCTGCCCTATCGGCCAGTTGTGTAGTAGGGGTTCAGCCGCCGCTCGCCGAGAGCAGGTTCAGCCCGTTGCGGACTCGCACCATTGCCTCTTCGACCTATGACCTCCAGCGGGTACCCGAAGGACCATAAGTCCGTCAAGGTGATGGGCATCGATACCGATACCTTGACAAGATCCGCCCTGCAGCGATTCTGGTTTGGCTCATGTCCGTGCGGTTGGCTCGACCGGTCGGTCGAGAACAGGACCCAGCGGACGCAAAGGAGAACGCAATGGCCGTAAGCGCATTCAACCCAGTTGCGGGGGCGGCAGGCATCGTCGTCACCCGAAAGAGGCCCGGCCACTTCGTCGTGCTCACCGAAGACGGCCGGATTGACGCGATCCTCGCGCAGAGCGGTGTCAAACTCCCCGACGCACTCGAGAAACGGGCCGCGATCAACGTGAATAGCGCCCGGCAGGGACCGAACGACGGATCGTCGCTCAGCCCCGCCAGCGGCGTGAAAAACGTAGACCCCTACGACGTCATGATCGCCATGCCCGCCGAGGATGGCGAGCCGGTGGTCAGCGCCGCCGATCGCGAGGCCTGGAGCAAGTTCCGAGTCGCCTACAACGTGACCTTCGAGGCCACGCCGTTCAAGGTGTCGGGCATCTTGTTGCTTCTTCCGTCGGAGGACCCGATGTCTCTGACCGAGCGCGGCACGGAGCTTTTCCTGCCCGTATTCGCCCCTTCCGTCCTGGTCGACGGAGTGGCTCTCATGGACATTCCTCGCGACGCGATCCTCGTCAACCGATCCCACATCCGGCGAGTCAACGCCAGCATGCGGCGCTAGTCGCAAACGAGGGGGGTTCGTCCCCGACTCGTCGGCAAGTTCTGGGGCACGTGGCAGAATGGCCGAGTAGCCAGGTCGCGAGTCGAGCTGACGCTCGACTACGCCGCAGAGGTCGAGATGCTTGTCGGTGTACCCCGCGAGATCAAAGACAACGAATTCCGCGTCGGGATGACGCCGAGTTCTGTTCGGGAGCTAGTGGCTCACGGCCACAAGGTCATCGTTCAGTCCGGTGCCGCTGAGACGATCGATTTGAGCGATGAGCTTTACCGAGCTGCCGGCGCGGAGATCGTCCCGGACGCAGCCGTCGTATTCTCTCGGGCCGACATGATCGTAAAGGTCAAGGAGCCGCAGCCGTCGGAGATCGGCATGCTGCGCGACGGCCAGATCCTCTTCACCTACTTGCACCTCGCCCCGGATCGTCCGCAGACCGAGGGCCTCATCAGGTCCGGTTGCGTCGCGATCGCCTACGAGACGGTCACCGACGAGCGCGGCGGTCTGCCGCTGCTCGCCCCAATGAGCGAGGTCGCGGGCCGAATGTCCATCCAGGCCGGAGCCCATGCCCTTGAGTGTGAGGCCGGCGGTCGGGGAGTTCTGCTCGGTGGCGTGCCGGGCGTCCCGCCGGCCAAGGTCGTCGTGCTGGGCGGCGGCGTCGTCGGCATGAACGCACTGCGCATGGCCCTGGGTCTCGAGGC
>Ga0066798_10001111_pt1 | contig 12117 bp, 7 predicted proteins | sample PersoiDNA2013203_FD_70961 | JGI IMG/M metagenome (GOLD analysis project Ga0066798, IMG submission 70961) | Permafrost soil microbial communities from the Arctic, to analyse light accelerated degradation of dissolved organic matter (DOM) -... | ecosystem: Environmental > Terrestrial > Soil >...
ATCGAAACAGCCAGTAGAAGCATGAGATGAACATTCGACGATCCTGCCAACGTCCGCTCAGACAGGCCGCACCGAGTTTCCGGCACCCTCAGCTGCAAATTCGAAGGCGCGGGCCAAGCGCGGGCCATTGACGTCACCTCAACGAAGACCGCCTAGGGAGGAAGCATCCTGGGCCGAATAGGCGCGCACTTCATGAGACAGCTTTCCAAGCCTGCCCCCACGGTCAGGGATCTCGACCAGGCGTCCAGGAAGGACTTAGTCGAGTCCTCCCAGCCGGGCCTCAGTGGACTGTTTTCGGTTTCTCGATATACCGCCCGAGCAGCGTGAGTTCGGGCTCGCCCAGTCGGTCGGCGGCGGTGTCGGCCTGATGCCAGTGCGGGTAGATAAGCGGCGGGGCGCTAACCTCGTCCAGACTCGCGCGCTCGTCGTCGGTGAGCGTTAGGTCCGCCGCCGCCAGGTTGTCGGCTAGCTGCTCGCCGGTGCGAGCGCCGACCACGATCGTGGCCACGCCCGGCCGACCGAGCAGCCAGGCGAGCGCCACCTGCGCCGCCGACACACCGCGGTCCTCGCCGATTTCGACGAGCGCGTCTACGATGTCGTAGAGCTGGTCCGTGTCGCGGACGGGGGGCTCGCCCCAGTCGGTGAGGTGGCGTGAACCCGCCGGCGGATCCTGGCCGCGGCGGTACTTGCCCGAGAGCAGACCGCCCGCGAGCGGGCTCCAGACCATGATGCCGACCCCGAGGTCGAGGCCGGCGGGCACGAGCTCATACTCGGCATCGCGGGCCTGCAGCGAGTAGTGGATCTGCTGGCTGGCGTAGTGCGGTAGGCCCCGTCGCTCGGCGATGCCGATCGACTTCGCGAGCTGCCAGCCCGAGAAGTTCGAGCATCCGACGTAGCGGACCTTGCCGCTGCGCACCAGCAGATCGAGCGCCTCGAGCGTCTCCTCCACGGGCGTCTGACCGTCCCACTCGTGTACCTGGTAGAGGTCGATGTGGTCGATCCCAAGGCGCCTCAAGCTGGCCTCGCAGCCCTCGATCAAGTGTTGGCGCGAGAGTCCTGCGTCGTTCGCGCCGTCCCCCATCGCCATGCGTACCTTCGTGGCCACGAGGATGCGGTCGCGACGGCCGCGGATCACCTCGCCGACGATCTCCTCCGAGAGGCCGTCCGAGTACATATCCGCCGTGTCGATCAGGTTGACGCCGGCCTCCAGGCACTGATCGACTTGGCGACGCGCCTCCGCCGCTCCGGTCGCGCCGACTTTGCCGAATACGCCACGACCGCCGAAGGTCATAGTGCCGAGCGACAGGCACGAAACGCGTAGGCCGGTTCGGCCGAGTTGCCGATAATCCATCGTGCTCCTCACGGGATCGGGGACCGGCGAACAGTATCAACCATGGCACGACACGCAGAGCGCGCAAAGCGAGCGCCATTGACGGCTTGCCAGCCAGACGAAAAACGGAACGATGACGCACCGTGACGCACCAGCCTGCTGCGTCTGGCGTCCACCCGAGCCCACCAAGCACCGAGCCTGACCGGGTTTCACGGAGACCCGCACTTCCCCTGGTTCGGTGGAGTCGGGTTTCTTGATTCAGGCTGCCGATGTTGATGTTGTGTTGTTGAGTAATTCATATTCAATCGGGGTTAGCATGCCGAGGCCGGAGTGGCGTCGGCGGCGGTTGTGGAAGATCTCGATGTACTCGAAGATCGCGTTGGCGAGCTCGACGCGGGTCTTCCAGCGGCGCGAGTTGAGTAGCTCGACCTGCATGCGCGACCAGAAGGCCTCGATCATCGCGTTGTCGTAGCAGTCGCCGACTGACCCCATCGATGGTACGAGCCCGGACTGCCTGGCGCGCTCGGTGAATGCCCACGACGTGAACTGGGTGCCGTGATCCGAATGGATCACCGTCTTGCCGCGCTCGGCCTCGCGTTGCTCTACGGCCATCCCGAGCGCGTTGGTGGTGAGAGCAGCGGTCGGGTTGTGGCTGATCGACCAGCCGACCACACGCCGGCTGTAGGTGTCTAGCACAACCGCGCAGTACACCTTGCCCTCGCGGGTCGGGTGCTCGGTGATATCGGTCACCCACAACTGATTTGGGCCATCACGGTGGAACCGCCGGTCGACGAGGTCGTCCGCGGTCGCGGCACCCGGCAGGCCCCACCTTTTGGGAGCGCCGGTCCGGCCCGCAAGACCGGCCCTCTTCATCAGCACTGCAACGGCGTTGTGGCCCACCGCGATCCCGCGCCCGAGCACCAGCTCTGCGTGGACGCGATTTGCGCCGTAGCTTTGATACGAGGCCGCATGAACTTCGCGGATCACATCGGTCAGCCACGCATGCCGCACGCTTCGCGCTGAGGGTGGGGCCGGAAGCGCCAGGCGTAGAAGCCCGCGCTCGAGACGCCCAGCACGCGACAGGCGACGTTGACTGGCAATCCCTCGCCTGCGATCACTGTGATCGCCTCGAAGCGCCTTTTGGGCGCACCGACTCCTTCAAGAGCTCGGCCGCACGGCGGTGGACCGCGAGCTCGGTCTCGAGCTCCCTGATTCGCCGCCTCGCCGCCCGTAGCTCTCCGTGCTCTGCGGAGGTCAGCCCCGGCAGCTCACCGCGATCGATCTGCTCCTGTCTTCGCCAGGTGTAGATCGACTGGTTGCTGACCTCCAACAGGCGCGCGACTTCCGTGACCGACTTGCCCGCTTCAACCAGGTCAAGGGCCCGCCGGCGGAACTCCGCTGGATATCCCTTCCGTGCCATGAACGACCTCCTCGCTTGTTATCGAGGCCGCCCGAGTCTAGAAACAGGACCCTACGGAACCGGGGGAAGACCACTCCGTTTCCAGGATTACTTGATCCTGGAGGAAGGAGTCCGATCCATGCCAAGACCCTCAAAGTATCCGCCCGAGTTCCGAGAGCGCTGCGTCCGGATCGCCCGGGAGTCCGAACGTCCGATCGCCGCGGTCGCGCGTGATCTGGGCCTCCACCCCGAGACCTTGCGGGTGTGGGTGCGCCAAGACGAGGCCGACGACGGTAGCCGTGCCGATCGGCTGGCCACCGCCGAGCGCGGCGAGCTCGTGGCCCTGCGCCGTGAGGTGCGCGACCTGCGCCGCTCCAACGAGATCCTCAAGGCGGCGAGTGTGTTTTTCGCCCGCGAACTCGACCAGCCCCGTCCGAGGTGAGCGCGTTTATCGATGCGAATCGCGACCGCTTCGGGGTCGAGCCGATCTGTCGGGAGATAGAGGCGTCCGCCTCGGCGTACCGGGCAAGGCGGGTCAGGCCACCGTCGGCACGGTCGCTGCGTGACGCCTGGTTGCAGCCGCGGCGTAGAGCGAACTCGTCTACGCCAAGCACCGGCACCACCCCGACGGGGCCGGGTCGGGCAACGCGCGGACCAGCCGAGCGTGTGCCGACTGACTGGCACGCCAAGCTTGATCGCGAGCCGCGCCCCGGCGCGGCCAGCCAACGCCAACCCGATTGACTCCAACATCCTGCGCAGCAGCACGCTGCGCCGCGCGTAACGCTCGGTCACGCCGGCGACCTGCTCGGCGAACGTCCGGGCCGGGCAGTCGCTGGTGTCGCAGAACAAACGGCGTACCAGCATGCGCAGCGCGACCGGCTGGCCGCCGATGGCCGTGTCGGCCACGATGCGTTCGTACCGGCGGTGCACCCGCGCCGAGACCCGCCCGCACCGCGGACATCGTGCGCCACGCGAGCGCGAGCGAGCCAGGATGCCACGCCGTCGTCGACCCGCTCGACACGTTCGATGACGACACCGGCCAGATGAGGCAGCAGGATGCGGCAGCACTCGACATGACATGCCCAACATGATCAACCCGAACCGTCTCGTATCACTGGCAACACGCGCAACACCAGCATCACGGAATCTGAGCCAGAACCAGATTCAGGTGAGCGGGATCATCAGCACGTCGATCAGTGTCCGAGTCTCGCGAGCGCGCTGCGGTGGTAGCGGCAGCTGGACCGCGTGGACACCGGTGCGGCCGCTGCTCGCCACACTGGACAGCGCCAATGCCGAGGGCCACCTGGATGTCAACGCGGTGTGGGCCGCGCTGGAGAAGATCGCCCCACGCGCACAGCTCGCCGCCGCGGTCGCGCTGGTGGAAGAACTGGCGCCCGAGGAAGACGGCTCCGCTGAGACGGCCATGCGCGTGCTGCTGGCCGAGCGGTACCGCACGGTCCGGCCGTTCCTCGCCCTGCTCGGCTGGACGTCGTCGCTTCGCGCCGGCGCTGGCGGCGTCCGCGTGCTGGCCGCGGTCCGCTCACTTCCGGAGCTCGCGGCCCGCAAGGTGAAGGCCAAGCCACTACTGCCCGCCGATATCGACGCGCCTCGGTGGTGCCGCCGATGTGGGCCGGCGCGGTCTACCGCAATCCGGCAGTGCCTGACGGTGTCGTGGGCCGCGACGCCTACGTGCTGTGCGTGCTGGAGCAGCTGCGCAAGGCATTGCGGATGCGTGACGTGTACGCCACGCCGTCACAGCGCTGGGGTGACCCGCGAGCCAGCTGCCCGACGGCCAGGCGTGGGATGCGGTGCGCCCGCAGATCCTGGACGGGCTCGCGCTGACCGAACCAGTACATACCCATCTGCGTGATCTGGCCGCCGTGCTCGACGCTGCATGGCGGCAGATGAACGACCGTTTGTCGACGAAGATCAACTGACCATCATCCGCGAGCAGAGCGGGCGCGCGGATCTCAGTCGTGGGCGACGGTCGTGTGGTTCGCCCGGGTGGGTATCGCGCCGGTGCGCACCGTCAGCACGCGAACGCCGGCGTCGTAGCTCCAGCCGACACCGGCGGTCGTCGCAGACAGCCGATGGCCGTTGACGGTCACCGTCATGGGCCGATCGGTATCTACGAAGCGCACCGTCCAGTTTCGCTCGGTGACCCGGCCCGGGTAGTGGCCACGCTGGCCGCCGATCGTCAGTACCGATGTGGCGCTGTGTCCAGGTCCGCCTGCCGGGTCGGTGTAGTCTAGGTGGGTCGTGGCGAACTGCCCCTGCTGGTAACCGTCCCCTTCGCCGGCGTCCTCGTAGAGGTCGAACGTGCCGCTGGCGCCGGGCGCCACGTTCAGCGTGACCTGGTTCAGCGGTCGCTGCGTGACGTTGTCGACGTAGTCGCTGCGTTCGGGCACGATGGCGCCGTCCTTGAGGAACACCGGCATCGTGTCCAGCCCGGCCGTCACCGTCCGCGTCGACGGACCCGTGTACATCTCGCCGGTGAAGTAATCGGTCCAGCGGCCAGGCGGGAACCACACCGACACCGATCCCTTGCCCCCGGTGACGTTCGGGCTGGTGATCGGCGCCACCAGTACGTCATCTCCGTAGAGGTATTGGGTTTTGAAGTCGTACGCCTCGTCGTATGCCGGATAGTCCAGGTACATGGCTCGCACCATCGGGACGCCGGTCTGGTTGGCTTCACGGGCGAGGGAGTAGCTGTAGGGGACGAGCGACTCGCGCAGCCGGATGAACTTCTCCGCCGCATCCTTCGTGGCGCCCGAATAGCTCCACGGCAGCCGGTCGCCGTGGCCGTGCACCCGGAAGACGGGCTGAAAGGTCGCGAACTGCAGCCACCGCACGTAGTAGTCGTCCGGGATCTGGCCGCCGAGGAAGCTGCCGACGTCGTGGCTGACGTAGGGCAGGCCGATGGTGGCGCCTTCTGATGCGGTCAGGTACGAGGCGAAGGCGAGGCTGTCCCACGTCGGCTGGGTGTCGCCGGTGAAGTGGACGGTATTGCGGTGCTCGGCCCACGGGCCGGACGGATAGACCTTGTTGTACTCCGGGTAGGAGGCGCCGATCCGCGACACCGCGAAGCCGCGCACCCCACGGGCGTCAGCTTCTTGGCGGTACAGTTGGTTGATGTAACTGTCCGGCGTGACGCCCGGCATCGACACCTTGCTCTGATCGCAGCACCAATCGAGCCACCACTGGCGCACGCCCTGTTGCTCGAACGGCGCGTGCAACGCGAAGTAGGCGGCGGCCTGTCCCGGGTCGCTCCAGTCGAAGACGTCGCAGGGCTGGGCGACGTGGCAGGAGCCGGGTTGCAGGGTGCCGCCGGCCGCCTGTTGAGCCGCCTCGAACTGCGGGTCGGCCTGGTCGATGCTGGGGTGGACGTTCAGCATGATCTGCAGCTGCTGCTTCCTGGCCCAGTTGAGGAATGCCTGCGGATCGGGGTAGAGCGAGGTGTTCCAGCTCCACCCGTTCCAGTTGTCGGGCGCCTTCCAGTCCGTGTCGAGTGTCAGTAGGTCGATCGGGACGCGCTCCGAGCGGAACTTCGGCAAGAACGTGTTCTCGTACGTGCTCGCCGACTGCGCGAACCTGTTTGAGTACCAGAAGCCGAACGCCCACTCCGGGAGTAGTGGTGCCGGACCGGTGATTAGGCGCAGGTCGCGCAGCGCCTGCTTGTAGTCCTGGCCGTAGCCGAAGAAATAGCCGTCCTGGTAAGGCTGTCCCGCATGCTGGGGTCGTGGCTGGTAGCCGCTGCTGCCGGTCTGCACCGCGGTCGTCGAGTCGTCGAGCAGGTAGTAGCCGTCGCGGCTGAGCAGTCCGGGGTGCAGCGTGATGCCGTTCGGCGGGCCGGCCTGTCCCGCGTAGGAGTCCAGGCCGCGATACCAGCCGCCCACCGGCGCCGACGACAACATTCGCGGTGCGGGGTCGGTGCCGGGCTGTACGAGCGAGGTGCTGTCCATGTTGATGTTGCAGGTGTTGCCCTTCGCGCAGGTCCAGGTGATCGAGTGCGTCCCGGCGGGCAGGTCGAGCGAGCGGCGGTCGGCGGCCCAGGTGTCCCAGCTTCCGGTGGAGGGGAACGACACCTTCTGAACCGGTCCGCCGTCCACGGACAGCGACATGGTCTGCGTCTGCTGCACGTTGCCGAAGAAGTTGGCGTAGCGGGTCACGAGGTCGTAGGTGCCGCCGTCGCTGGTCACCGCAACCGTGAATGTGAATCCCGAGCCAGCGGTCTTCAGGCCGGCGACGAAGGAGCTGCCCGTATAGCCGCTGTGGTCGGTCGCGGTGTGCGCCGCACCGAGCAGTTGGCCGCCCTCCGCTTCGCACAGGTCGCCGACGTCGCACGTAGCCGCCTGCGCCCCGAAGCCGGGGTGCCCGACGACGGTCCGCGTCCCGTTGGTCAGCGTGACGGAGGTATTCGCGGCGGAGAATGGACCGCTGTCCTCGCGGTAACGGAGGGTCAGCTTGCCGGTGGTGATGATCCGGTCAGTGCCCTCGACGCGGGTCATGTACGGCGGCGGGTCGATGCCGCGGTTGACGACGTTGAAGGTCGCCGCGTCCTGGAAGTGATCGTCGCCCGCGTACTCCATCCGGATCAGCGTCGGGGAGAGCACCCCGAAGCGGGCGTGCCCGTCGATGATGACGCCGGTCCGTGCGGTGGCCGCCGAAGGTGATGCGGTGGCCACCTGTGACACGGCCATGGCCGATCCGAGGATGATGGTGGCCAGCACCGTGGCGGCCCCGATCAGAGTTCTTCGTGTCACGTGTCGCATATCACTCCTTGACTTAAGAACGCCGTGCAGGTGGCGCGGCGTGATCAGTTGAGGGTGGCGGCGAAGATGTGCAGCCGCCCGTTGCTCGGCAGGGTCACGTACGCGACCTGTTTGACGGGGTTGAGCGGGATGGACGCCGCGTACAGGCTGACCTTGTGGTCGCGCGGGAACGTGCTGCCCGCGGGCCGGTTCCAGTACGGAGCCGTGACCACCAGCGTGCAGCCGGGGACGGCCTGGTTGGAGTACCAGTCCGCCACGGTCACCGTCGACGTCGAGGTGCTGCCGTCGGTGTAGGTCACCGTGAGAGGCCCGCTCTGCGTGCCGTTCGTGCCCGCTGCGAGCAACGACAGCGACGTGCCGGACCCGCCCATCGCGATGATCTGCCCGGCAGTGGTGACGGTGTCGGGCTGGCCGGCGGGGACGTCCGGCCAGGTGAAGGTCGTCGACCCGCTGGTGACCGTGCCGCCCGGCGTGACACCGACCGAGGCGAGCGCCTGCGCGGAGAAGCTGTACCCGGAACCGTCTAGATTTCCGGCCGCCGGGTCGGCGTCGTCACTCACGCCGACGGTGTTGTACGCCGCGGCCAGGGTCGCGAAGGCCACGTTCACGGTCGTCGAGCCGGTGCCTGGGGGCAGCCTGTCCGAGCCTGCGTAGCTGGTCGTGGCGGTCAGGGTCACCACACCGCCGGGCGCGTTCGCCGACACCGTCACCGACCAGGAGGTCGACACGGTCTGACCTGGGGCCACGAGCGCGAACGAGGCCGGGGTCTGCGCCGTGGCGGTCCACCCCGCGGGCACCGTCAGTGCGGTGGCGGCGTTCCGCACCGGCTCGGTCGCACCGTTGGTGAAGGTGGTCGTCACCGACAGGGTCGAGCCCGGCGTCGCAACCGCGGGCGCGGTCACCTTCGTGCCGCGTGGGCCGGTCGTGCGCTCGACGCCGAACGTGCCCGACAGGGGCAGATTCCGCGAGGAGTCACCGACGTGCACGGTGTACGTGCCGGTGCCCAGCGTCCAGGCCTGCGCGTCGCTGTTCCAGTACGAGGCGTCCTGCGCGCTGATGTCGAAGTGCAGCCGCTTGGTCTGGCCGGGCTTCATGTCGACCTTCGCGAAGCCCTTGAGCTGGTTGGCCGGCTCGCCGGTCGAGGCGGGGTCGCTCAGGTACAGCTGCGCGACCTCGGCACCCTCACGCGATCCGGTGTTGGTCACGTCCACGCTCGCCTCGATGCGGCCGTGCTCGGCCATGGTGGGGGCGGAGAGGTGCAGGTTCGAGAAGCGGAACGAGGTGTAGGACAGGCCGTAGCCGAACGGGAACAGCGGCGTCAGGTTCTTCGCGTCATACCAGCGGTAGCCGACAAGGAGACCCTCGGAATACTGCACCTTCCCGTTCACGCCGGGCCACTGCGCCGCGGTCGAGGCCGGTACCTGATCGAGCGACTTCGGGAAGGTCACCGGCAGCTTGCCGGAGGGGTTGACGTCGCCGAACAGCAGCGCGGCGATGGCGTTGCCGGACTGCTGGCCGGGGTACCAGGCCTCGAGGACGCCCTTGACCTTGTCCAGCCACGGCATGGTGACCGCGCTGCCGGTGTTGAGTACGACGATCGTGTTCGGGTTCGCCGCCGCGACGGCCTCGATGAGTTGGTTCTGGTCGCCCGGCAGGTCGATGTTGGCCAGGTCGCTGCCCTCGGACTCGAAGAGGTTGGCGTAGACGACGGCGACGTCGGACTTGGCGGCGAGCGCTGCGGCCTGGATGATCAGGTCGCTGCCGGGCAGCACCCAGCCCAGGTTGACCATGGCGCCGCCGCCGCCCTGGTAGTAGTCGACCTCGATCTGCACCGGCTGGCCGGCGGTGAGCGCCACCTGCGCGGTCTGCGTGTTCGGTGCCTGGTCGCGCCAGTTGTCGATGACCTGCTGGCCGTTGATGATAAGCCTGCTGCCGTCGTCACTGGTGAGCCCGAACGTGTAGGTGCCCGTGACCGGCGGGGTGAGGGTGCCGGTCCACTTGGCTGAGAAGTTGGTGCCCGGCACGCCCGGTGTCGGCGGGCCGTTCCAGGTGAAGGCGACCTGTGGGTCGGTCTGCGTCGCGGCCGGCGTGCCGGACAGCGTCGTGTTGGCGTAGTAGTTGCCCTGCAGGCCCTGTCCGGTGCCTGACGGCGGCGTCAGGTACTGGGTGTCGATCGCGGGCAGGGTCGTCCACTGCTGGGTGATCCGCACGCCTGCCGGGCCGTCCGACAATGTCATGCCGGCGATGCCGAGGTTCTCGTAGAGCGGGGTGGTGTAGCCCGCCGCACCGCGTGCGGTGAGCGTCGAGCCCTTCGCACTGGTGCCCTCGACGATGTTCGCCAGCTGGACCACGCTCAGGCCCGCGACGAACTGCTCGAGGCTCGCCCGTCCGGCCGCGACGTCGTACAGCGTTGTCGCCGGGTCGGTCTGGACCTCGCTCAGCGTCTCACCGAGCTTTGCCTGGTACGGCTCACCGGTGCCCTCCCAGTCGGTCACGGCCGGGTCGACGTACGCGGTCACCGACGACATCAGGTCGCCGTCGAACGGGTAGTACGGCGAGTCGCTCGCGACCGGGACATCCTGCTCCAGAGCCGACGCGTGGTTCGTCGCCACGAAGCCCTTCGTGTGCAGCGGCACGCGCTGCGCACTGCGGATCTCGGCTGCCTCGCTGCCATAGCCGTAGAACAGCTCCGGCGAGCTCACAAGCACCGTCGCCGGGCTCTGGTCGGTCAGCTCGTTGGAGACCTGCTCGGTCACCACGGTGTCGCCGAGCTGCACCCGGGCAGCCACCTTCGTGTTCCGCGAGGAGTCACCCACGCGGATGAGGTACTCACCAGCGTCCATGACATAGGCGGCCTGCGCCGCGTCGTAGGACGACATCTCAGTGGTCGGGAAGGTGATCGTCAGGATCTGCGAGGCTCCCGGGGCGAGCTCGGCGGTCTTGGCATAGCCGGCCAGCTCCTGGTACGGCTTGTCGAGGCCGGTCTGCGGCGCGGAGAAGTAGACCTGGACGACCTCCCGCCCGCTGTACTCGGTGCCGGTGTTGGTGACCTTGACCCTGACCGTGACGTCAGACATGTCCGCCGACACATTCAGCGTCTTGACCTCGAAGTCGGTGTAGGACAGGCCGTACCCGAACGGGTAGAGCACGCCGCCCTGCGGGTCGTCCGGAGCGATCTGCTTGGCGAACGAGTCGAAGTACCGGTAACCGACGTAGATGCCCTCGGAGTACTCCTCGGTCACCACATTGCCGTCCGCATTGGCGAACGTCGCGGATGCCGGGTACAGGTCGTAGTTCGCGGCCCACGTGTCGGTGAGCTTGCCGGACGGGTTGACGGTGCCGTTGAGGACCTCCACCAGGGCGTTGCCCGCCTCCTGGCCCGGCTGGCTCATCAGGAACAAGGCGTCGAGCGCCTGCCCGCCGTTCGGGTCGGTGTTCGCGGCGTTGATCTCGTCGAAGAAGGAGGTGTCGACGATGCCGCCGACGTTGAGCACGACGACGACGTTGTCGTAGGTCTGCCCGATCAGAGCGAGGTCGGCGCGCTCGACGTCGGTCAGCAGGTAGTCGCCCGCCCCGGACGAGCGGTCGCTGCCCTCACCGGAGTTGCGCGCCACGACGAAGATGGCCGTGTCGGTCGGCGCGGTCGGCGCCACGGACTCAGCGGTGAGCGCCTGCTCGACGCGGGTTGTGGACATCGCCTCCCAGTAGGCGTCGCTGGTCGTGACCGTGTAGCCGGCCGCCTCGAAGCCATCCCGGACGCTGATCGTGTAGCGGTTGTTGACGGCGCCCGAGCCGGTGCCGCCCTTGACGGTGGCGTAGGCGCCGACACCGAACAGGGCGACGTTGCCACTGGACGCCATGGGCAGCGCACCGTTGAGGTTCTCCAGCAGGACCATGCCTTGGGTGGCTGCTTCCTTCGACAGCTGCGCGTTGGCCAGCTCGAGCGGACCGGGGCTGGAGTCCGTGGTCGCGGCAGTCGCACCGACTGCCCCTAATAAGGAGAGCGCGGCTACCGCCATCCCTGCGATGAAGGCGCGAGTCGTGGTTCGCCGATGGTTCGGGAACTGCATGGGTTGTCCTCTCTGACAACGCTCAACGCTCCACATGCTGGCGTGGCGACGCGGCAAGCCGAGGAGACCCCGTCACCTGTTGCGCGACCGTGCGTGCATCACCTGACGCAAGCAACGTACTCGCTGTGATCTCGCTCAGTCAAGGCTCGACGTTCGGATCTTCCAGGAACGATTTCGCGCAATGATTGGCCATACGAGTCTTGCGTTCACTCCTTGACGGGACGCCACTCGTCTCCGCTGGTCAGGGGCCTTCACCTTCAGGACGCCCGGAGAGATTCGAACCCCCAAGCCTCTGATCCGTAGTGGGTCGGGTGTGGTCGCGGCTGTCGGTCGGGGTGGATCAGCGCAGGTCAGGGCGAACTCGCGCTCCACAGGCGTTCGCACCAGGCAGCGGGCGTGCGGGCGACCTGGCTCCCGGAATGGCTCCATGGACGACTCCTCGGCCGGCCGAATGTCCAGAAGAGTCCCCGATTCTCTTTGCCTTGGCTTGACCCTCGGGGTCGGGGTGGGTCGACTTCCGGCTTGTCGCCTGTCCTGCCCACCGGT
>Ga0066798_10001113_pt1 | contig 12105 bp, 10 predicted proteins | sample PersoiDNA2013203_FD_70961 | JGI IMG/M metagenome (GOLD analysis project Ga0066798, IMG submission 70961) | Permafrost soil microbial communities from the Arctic, to analyse light accelerated degradation of dissolved organic matter (DOM) -... | ecosystem: Environmental > Terrestrial > Soil >...
GTTCCCTCCTGGAAGATCATCACGTAGCGGTCTTCGCTGTATTCCTCGTACGACTGATAGACGATCGAGGCCGAGGAGAACCCAGACTGCGGTCGGGCCACCGCGTTGTCCCCGATGCTGATCGCCAGAGGCAGGCGATGAGCGAGGTCGGCCGGAGCGGCCACGCCGTCCAGGTCGGAGTAGGCCCAGCCTGCGGGCAGCGACGTCGGCGATAGATCGACAGACGGGCTGGGCGAGGGCTCCGGAGAGGGCGAGTCTGACGGGGAGGCGGAGGGTGAGGGCATGACGGTCGGCGTCGGGCTGGCCGTTGCCTGGGCTGTGTCGCCAGACCTGACCGCGATCAGCAGGCCCGCCGCCACGATTGTCACGACGGCGACCGCGCAGACCACGACCACCACGATCCTGTTGCCGGCAGTGGCGCGTGCGATCAGTGGTCGGATACGTTCAATCACTGGTTCAAGTCTCCGTGGTAAGAGCCGGCCCACAGGATAGCGGGGATCACCGTTCCGGTCGGGTCGCTTCAGGTGTATTCAAACCGGATTGCCGCGGGCGCGTCTCTGCCCGGCGCCCTACTTGTAGGTGACGGCCGTCCCGGGCGGAACGCTCTGCATGAAGATCTCGCCACGGACCAGGGGGATCTCGTTGCCCGAGTCGTCGTAGTAGCGGGTCAGGGCCGCGTCCGATGTCTTCTTCCAGGTGCCGACGATCGCCTGGCCTTCTTTGAAGACGATGGCTTGGCCCGAGCCGACGTTGCTTATGTCGATTCTCTGAATGCCGGTGCTCGTCTCCAGGTAGTCGTTGGAGACCGTCTGGAACATGACGATGATGTTGCGGGCGAATACTTGCTGATTGTTGGCCGGATCGATCTGCTTACTCCCGTTGAGGAGACGAATGTACTTATCGGTCGCCGGGTCGAACTGGTAGCCCACGGTGACGGTGTGATAGGGGACCGTGATCGATTGCGACGCGGGCCGATCGGCGGCCGGGGTATCGTCGACGAAGGGTCGGGTGGGCCCGCCCTGATACGTCGTCGGGTAACCCTTCTGGGGCAGGCAGCTGATGAGGGCCGCTGAGTTCGTGTATGCGTTGTGCGGGGCCGCTCTGGTGGTGGTGCGGTGGTAGGGGCAGGATCCGCCGAAGAGGTCGTCCATGTTGTAGATGCTCCCGGACATCGCTGGGATCACCTCGTTGAGAACCTTGGAGTCGCCCCCGAAATGGCCATATAGCGCCTTGTACTCGGCGACCCAGCGGACGAAATAGGGTCGAGCGCTCCGGACACCACCGATGTCGGTCGCCGTTCCCTCCTGGAAGATCATCACGTAGCGGTCTTCGCTGTATTCCTCGTACGACTGATAGACGATCGAGGCCGAGGAGAACCCAGACTGCGGTCGGGCCACGGCGTTGTCTCCGATGCTGATCGCCATAGGCAGGCGGAGGGCGAGGTCAGCCCGAATCAGCACTCCGTCGAGGTCGGCATAGACCAATTCCCACGGCGCCGGTGAGGCGGTGGGCGTGTCGGAGGGCTCGGGAGTGGGCGAGTCGGATGGGGAAGGGGAGGCGGAGGGTGAGGCGCTCGGCGTCGCGCTGGCCTGGGCGGTATCGCCCGGCCTGACCGCGATCAGCAGGCCCGTCGCCACGACTGCAACCACCAAGATCGCACCAACCGCGATCGCCGGGGCCTTGTGGTTTGCCCAGATTCGTTCGATGCCAACTTTAAGTCGTTCGATCACGGGTCAAGGTCTCCCTGAGTAAAGAGGATTGACAGGATACCGAGGATCGAGCAACCGAGCAGCCGAACTGCCAGAGCCGGTGTCCCCCTGACGCCCGAACCAGACTCCCATGCCACGCTAGCTGAGGCAACAGCCTATGAACAATCCCAAAGTGGGGCAAAGTCACGACGATCTTGCGGCCTCGTCGAGGACATCCCTTAGCGTCTGGTAGAGAGGGATCTCGCGTCGCCAGCCGGTGAGCTGGGCCAGGAGCGTCGCGTCGCCGCACATTTCGACTGGGTCATCGGTGCGGACCAGCGATTGGTCCACCTGGATGTGAACCGGCACTCCAGCGAGTTCGCACAGCTGATCGATGATCAGGCGAATGCTGACTGCCTCTCCCGAGGCCACGTTTACTGCGCACGGCGTTGGCACGAGATGATCAACGGTCCGCTCCAACAGAAGCCTGTAGGCACGAACCACGTCACGAACATCCGTCAGGTCGCGACGGACGTCCACGTTCCCGGCCCGAATGCCAGTCGTCTCGCCTCGCTGCATTGCAACCACGCGCCGGGCCATGGCCGGGACGACGAACACGGGACGCTGGCCGGGGCCTGTGTGGTTGAAGGACCGGGTGACGACGACCGGGAACCCGTATCGCGCCGCCGCCTCGAACGCGACTGCCTCCTGGGCGATCTTGGATATGGCGTACGGGTGATTCGGAGTGAGCGGCGCCATCTCGCCCAGCGGCAGGTCTTCGGAACGGGGCAGACCGTAGACGTCGGAGGACCCACTCACCAGAACAGCCGGCTTGATCCCGACCAGGCGCAGTGCCTCAAATAACGCGATGGTCCCTCCGACGTTGACTCGAAATGCCTCCGCCGGGTCACTCCTCGCATCTGGGGCAAATGCCATACCCGCGAGATGGACGATCGCTTCCGGGGAGCCGCTCGCTTGGCCCAGCCACCGCGCCAGACCGTCACGGTCTGTGATATCCAGTTCATCCGGGCCGGGCGCCGGGACAACCGTGTGGCCGCTCTGGCGAAGCTCCGTCTGAAGCCAGCCTCCGACGAAGCCGATTGCGCCCGTGACGAAGACGCGCATCGCTATTCCTTAGGCTCGTGCTCTCGCCAGACCAACGTCCGTGCTTCTAACAGGGTGCTTGCGGAGTCGCTCAGTGTCCGAATCGACCATCATGCAGATGAGCTCTTCAAAGCCGACAGTGGGCTCCCAGCCGAGTTCCTGGCGGGCCTTGGTCGAATCGCCCAAGAGCTTATCGACCTCCGCAGGGCGCAGCATATGTTCGTCCAGGACAACGTACTTCTCGTAGTCGAGCCCAACTCGTTCGAAGGCTATGCGGCAAAGGTCTCGGACGGAATGGTCGATCCCGGTCGCCACCACGTAGTCGCACGGTACCGGCTGCTGGAGCATTGCCCACATCGCCCGCACGTAGTCTCCGGCGAAGCCCCAGTCGCGATGCGAGTCCAGGTTCCCCATCCGAAGCTCTTTCGCCATTCCGAGCGAGATGCGCGCCGCGCCATCCGAGACCTTGCGCGTTACGAACTCGAGGCCGCGGCGCGGCGACTCGTGGTTAAACAAGATCCCGGAGACGGCAAAGATGCCGAAGCTCTCCCGGTAGTTGACGGTCAGGAAGTGGCCGTATGCCTTGGCGACGCCGTACGGGCTGCGAGGGTGGAAGGGGGTCAGCTCGTTCTGCGGAACTTCGCGGACCTTTCCGAACATCTCGCTCGATGAGGCCTGGTAGAACTTGATCGACGTGTCTACCTGACGGACGGCCTCGAGCATCCGGGTGACGCCCAGCCCCGTGAACTCGCCCGTCAGCACGGGCTGATTCCAGGAGGTGGGCACGAAGCTCATAGCGGCGAGGTTGTAGACTTCCGTCGGTTCGGCCGTCTGGATAGCTGCCACCAGCGAGGCCTGGTCGAGGACGTCGCCCTGCACGAGTTCGATCCGGTCCTGGATGTGCTCGATCCGCTGCATCGAGTCGGTGCTGGATCGACGCGTCATCCCGACGACGCGATAGCCCTTCTCTAGCAGGAACTCGGCAAGATAGGAGCCATCCTGGCCGGTTATGCCCGTGATGAGAGCGGTCTGGGTCATGCGCAGAGTATAAACGGCGCAGTAGTGACAGGGAGCTCGCTGTGGCGTCCACACGGCCCTTGAGCATGAGGGCTGACGGTATCGTGCCGAAGCGAAGGAGAGCGGATAGGTGAAGGTCGTCGTTGATACAGCTATTCTGCGGCGTCCCCACACGGGCACCGCACGCTGGGTAAACGGCCTCCTTGACGGTCTCGGCCAGATCCCGACCCTGGACATTCGGAGGGCGGACGGACCGCGTCGAATAGGCAATGGCATGTTGTTCCGGCCGATCAACGTCGCACGGCAGCTATGGTGGTACTACTACGGCATCCGACGTCTGGCCGGAAAATGCGGGGCAGATGCTCTCCTGATGCCGGCCGGATCTGCCGCCAGGCGCGGTCGAGTCCCGCAGCTGGTGGCCATCCTGGACGTCAATTTCCTGACAGCACCCGGGACATACGGGAAGCTGTACACCCGCTACACAACATGGGCGATGAAGCGAAGTGCCCGGTCCGCGGATCGCCTCGTCACCATCTCCGCCTTCAGCCGTGCCGAGATCAGCCGCCACCTCGATGTGGACCCTGAGCGCATCTCCGTGGTCTACCCCGGTCTGTATCCGCCCCGGACGGTCACTATCCCCAGCCCGCTCGATGGACCCTATGCGCTGTACGTCGGCGTGACCGAGCCGAGCAAGAACCTCGGTCTTCTGCTCGATGCCTGGTCCGATTCGAGTCCGGCCGGCCTGCCGCTCGTCATAGTCGGCCAGCCCGGCCACTACCACGCAACTCTACAGCGGCGAGCGGCCACGATGGACGGGCGAGTCATCGTTCGGGGACGCGTGGAGCAGGACGAATTGGAAGCCTGGTACAGAGGCGCCTCCGCCTTTATGTTCCCCTCACGCACCGAGGGTTTCGGCTTCCCGCCCCTGGAGGCGATGCAGCGATCCGTGCCGGTCATCTCCTCGAATTCCGGCTCGCTGCCGGAGATCCTGGGCGATGCCGCACTCTTCCACGACCCCGACGATGCGCTCGCTGTTCGGGAACTCGTCGAGCGGCTCATGGGCGATGCCGATCTGCGCCGGCGTCAAATCGATCTGGGCCTGACGCGCTCGGCCCGCTACAGCTGGAATGCGACGGCGGAACAGATGGTGCAGCTCATGTCGTCCATGACCGCCGGTTCCGACGGGTAGGGTCGGTCACGACGGCTCGATCACGGCCGGCGGAGTACGACGGCCGCACCCAACGGATACAGTTACCAATCTTGCATCCCGTTCCGTGATCCAAGGCGAGGAGGGCAGTCGCTGTCATGGCAATCCGCGGTCGTCTAGCTGACCGGATCCCAGCTCCGATCTCTCTGAGGGTTCGAAGTGAGAGGAGTGTGCGGCGGGCGTTCGGGCTGCATGCACCTGCCGATCTGATTACGAGCCTGGTTCCGCCTGGCAGGAACGCCATCGACGTGGGCGCGAACCGGGGGGTCTACGCCTACTGGATGTCCAAAAGAGCATCTGTAGTGGATGCGTTCGAGCCTCAGCCGGACCTGGCCCGGTACATTCGCAGCGCTCGCTTGCGCAATGTGCGCGTTCATGAGATCGCGCTGTCGGACCACGCCGGAGTTGCTCGACTGCTGGTTCCTTCCAATGACGGACTAGCCCGCCTCGCTTCCCCGGACGGCGCGGACGCGGTCGAGGCCCAGGCTGAAGCGGAACTCGGCGCCACGACAGAGTTGCCAGTCCAAATTCAGACGTTGGATTCCCTGGGACTTCTCGACGTCGGCTTCCTCAAGATCGACGTCGAGGGGCATGAACTCGCCGTGCTCCGCGGTGCCAACGAGACAATCGCCAAGAATCGGCCGGTCGTCTTTATGGAGAGCGAGGCCCGCCATGCTGATGGTGCCCCGGCGAACGTGATCGAGCTAATGCGGGACCGTCATGGGTACAAGAGGGCCGCATTCGTTCGTCGCTGGAAGATCGTCGACTTGGAGGAGTTCGATCTGCAGAGGGATCAGCTTGGGCTGCTTCCCGACTTTGCGAACCCGGACTACGTCTCCAATTTCGTGTTCTGGCCGTCCTGAGGCCGAGCGGGCGTCGCGAGGCACACGCAAGCGCGTCCGCCCAGGCGGGGTGATCGGCGCAGGCTATTCGGGGATGGCCGCTGAGGGGACCGTAGTTCTGCTCGCGGCAAGCGCGGTTGCGGCGCCGATGATGATCCAGTTCACTGCGAACTGCGAGGCGTTCGTCCCCTGATAGGAGACCACCATGCTGATGAGGGCCGCCATGAAAGCCACGCACGCACCGACGGCTCTCGTGTTGTGCTGGGCGGCGTATCGGCGTGCCGAGAACCAAAGGGTCGCCAACAACATCGCGAATCCGAGCAAAGCGGCAGTGGCGCCGACAATCCCCGACTCGTAGAGAACGGTCACGGACATAACAGGGATGTGATCTGGCCCCGGCCCAGCGTGGCGGTCAGGATGGCGCTGGCCAAACGACTCGGCCCCAAACCCAATGAGCGGGCTTTGCCAAATATCGTCAAGAGCGACATAAACGCGCTCCATGCGAAACGCCACGTTGTCTGGGTAGGACGCCAGCGTCAAGACCGGGGGTGACGGCGTGGCCGTGGGCATGGCGGTTGGCTTGGCGGACGCTCCGGGGCTGGCGGACGCTCCGGGGCTGGCGGACGCTCCGGGGCTGGCGGACGCTCCGGGGCTGGCGGACGCAGCGATCGGTGGCGGGTTGCCTGGGAGCGGGCGTTGGAGTACGTTCGGCAACAGGATCAAAGACGCCGCGATGCCGATTGCCAAGAGGACTGTGGACATCGCGCCGACCCGGAGAAGATCGCGAGGGCGACGTTCGAGGGTGAGGCGCAGGACGGCGTAGGAGAGGGCGCCTGCCGCGAGACCTACGTAGGCTCCGCGGGTGACTCCCAGTGGGAATCCGACCAGGATTAGAGCCAGCATGACGACGCCGGCTTTCATACGCGGACCTCGGGTCGCCTCCAGTGCAAAAAACACGCAGAAAGCCAGGAAACTGGCGTACAGGTTGGCTTCCCAGGCTAGACCGTAGACTCGTGGCAGGATCGCCGTCGCATCCTGGACTCCGAAGTCGAAGGCCGGCCCCGCTACCAGGAACATAGCTGCGATCAGGATGCCGATGGCGCCCATGGTGGCTCCCCCGAGCGCCAGCGGCTCAATTGCGTCTGCAGGTTTGGGTTGGACGAGAACGAATGCTACGACGCCGCCGAGCATCGAGACCGCCAACCAGGCACACATGCGGAGACTCTGAGCGTGGCCGGGCGCTACCAAAACTGACGACAGGGTAAGCACGCCCAGATATGCGGCGAAGCCGAGACTCATTAGCAGAGTCGTGCGAGGTATGCGGCGTAGAACACCGAAGCGCCGCCCAACCAGGAGAATTATCGCCACCACGGCGATCGCCGGCATCTCAGGTCGCATGGTGCCGATCGGCGTCTCGAGCGTATCCCTGGAGAACGACGCAACGAGGAACAGTATTCCCAGGCACAAACGTGGATAGCGGAGGGCCGTTACGCCAGCGGCCAGAGCTGCCAACGCGGCTATGACCATGATTGTGGCGTTGTCGAACATTAGCCCGATGGTACCAGGTTGCGAGGGGGCGATCGGCTAGAAATGGCGGTCGGATCCGCCCCATTCACGATCGTGGAAATCAGACAACACCAGCGCGAACAACCGTCCCAAATGCTCCGCCGAATCACGCGCAACCCATAGTGATTCAGTATCGGATTCGAAGCCTCAGGAAGACCGTTTTTGGCCTACGATCACAGAATACCAACCCCACCTGGCAGCTATGGGTCCGCCATCCAGCGGCACCAGGGAACCTGAGACGGCGCGGCGCAGCCACGAGGGCAGGCGGTGCCCGATGAAGTTTGGGTACACGCCACAGCTCGTCAGTCGAACGTTCTCAACGCCGAGTTCGATCAGCCACGGAGCGTAGTCGCTGGGACCGAATGAGGACTCGTAGACACCCGGTGCGAGCCAAGGACTCTCCCGCATGCGCCGCGCTTCACCGTGCCGATACAACGACATCTTCCGCGGGACCACGTCGGCGTAGAAAGTTCCTCCGGGACGGATCACGCGAACCATCTCTCGTAGAACCGGCATTGGATCTTCGAAATGCTCAAGCAGTCCACCAGAAAGGATCAAATCGAACGAGTCGTCTGCCAATGGCAGCGCCCGCACGTCGCCCTGGACAGGTTCGATCTTCACGCCAAATACTCGGGCCGTCGCCTCTGCCAATTGCAGGGCGGCGGGTTCACTGTCAAACGCGGTTAGTGAAAGTGGCGCGGCGCGTCCGACCCTACACAGCAGGCGAGCCGATCCGCAGCCGACTTCGATGGCGCGACCTGACTTCGGAAGGAAGGGAGAGAGAAGCTTCATTTTCCGACGATCGATATCGTTGAGCCAAGTCGCCGCATCGTGATCCGGCGATGCGTGCCGCAGCGATTCCGTCCATGCATCTTTCCAGAGTTCGTTATCGGCGGGTGTTTCGGGCATCGCGACAACCTCTAGGGTGAAAGTCTTGAAGACGGCTCAGCCCAGGCGGGCGAGCACGCTCCCTGCGTGATGGCGCCATGCCTCGCAATCCCACACTGTCGGCGCTTCGACGCGTTTCCGGAGGCACCGTGCGATGGCCTCGCGAAGCTCGGCGGCCGTGTAGTCAGCCGCCACAACCACGTCATCAGTGTGTCCCTGCAGCACGAGGTCCCCGACATTCGTGAGCACGACGGGCTTGCCCATCGAGTGGGCTCGGGCGATGACGCCGGACGAGTAGCCCGATTCGTAGAGGGCCAGAACCACGTCGGCCAGAGAGTAAGCAGCCCTTTCCTCGTGGTCGGACATTCGACGGTCTACCTGTACGACTTGGAGCCGGCTGTCGCCAGACGGACGCAGGGCGCTCTGAAGGTCCCATGTACCCTGCCTCGAACCCGCGACTAGAAGGGTGCGAACGGGCGTACCGGGCACCTCGAGGGCCTCGCGGGCACGCTGGATTCCCTTGCCCGGTTTCATGTTTCCGATGATTGCGGCCGTGGGGCGGGCCAGGCCGGCAAGCCCCAGCGCGTTGAGGGCCACTGCCGGATCCAACGGTGCAACCGCGCGGAAGTCGCCATGTGGCGCTACGACTACCTTGGTGTCCGGTACGCCCTGGGCGACGATATCCGCGCGTGCCTTGGGGCCGTGGACGACGACGAGGTCGAAGAGCCTCAGGCAGCGTTCATATGTCGGGCCGCGCTGGCCAGACAGCACTGGCTGTGGGTCGTGCGCCACTAGGACAAGCCGGCACCCAAGCCGCCTAAATCCCTTGATCGCCAGTCGGTCGATGGCTGGCAGGTGCAAGAAATGGATCACGACGATGTCGGCTCGACGCGCCAGGCGGAGACAGGCCACGTAGCCACAGGCATAGGAGAGGGCTCGGAAAGCTCGAGCTTTCGACCGATCCATGGCGAAGCCGAAGAGCCGGCTGGCATGCATACGGACCTGGTCGCCGAACGAGGCGTCGCGTGAACTCGTGACCACGTCCAAGCGGGCCCCGGCCTCTGCGTAGGCCGCGACGAGGCCGTCGTTGTAGCCACCCATCCCGCCTCGAACGCCAATCGGCTCGATGTATAGGATCGTCACGGGGCCGCTGTGACTGGCGCGGCCGGTTGCCAGAGCTGCTGAGGGTTCTCCGGCGTCCGGCCCCGGTAGCTTGGCCTTCACGCGATCAAGGTCGCGCTAGCTTGAAGTCCGCTTGATCCAGATATGCGCGGAGAGCATCGGGCCAGGGGCGCATCCGGTTCAGGCCACGCAGCTGGAGGGCGTAGTTCCGCATCATCTCCGAGCGCGGCCGAGGTGCGAAGTACGTTTTGGCGAAGAAGTCGCTGGAAACTGGGACAACCTCAACGTCAGTGCGCCCGTAATACTCCAGGATGGCCTGGGCAACCTCCAGCCGGCTGCCCGCTCCCTCGCAGGTCATGTGGTACAGGCCGTAGAACGGCGTGGCGACGAGTGCCAGGAGGTTCTGGGCGAAATCCTCCGTATACGTCGGCGTACCTAGCTTGTCCGTGACTGCATAAATGGTCTTGGCGCCGTCGCGAAGTTGACTAACCACCTTGGCCACAAACTTGTGGTCACGCTCAAGCCCGCCCACCATCCATCCCGCCCGAACGATGAAATGCCGCGCGACGGTGTGTTGGACGATCAGCTCACCTTCGTACTTGGAGCCGCCGTAGACGTTGATGGGATTCGGCCGGTCGAACTCCGTGTACGGCTCGTCCCCCTTTGTTCCGTCGAACACGCCGGCGGTGGAGATGTAGACGAGCGGCAGCCCTAGTTCGGCCGCCACCAAAGCCACGTTGTGCGTGCCGATGGCATTGGTCAGGTAGGCGTGGTCGCGGTCGGTCTCGCAGCGCTCCAGGTCCGTCTCGGCGGCCAGATGGAGGATGAGCTCGGGCTTGTTGGCCACGACCGCGGCGCGAACCGCGGCGTAGTCCCGAACGTCGAGGTTGCCCATCGGCAGTCCGGGCGCCGGGCGTGGCACCAGGTCGGTGGAGACGACGTCGTGACCGGCCCGAACGAAAGCCGGATACACCGCGCCGCCCAGCATGCCGCCACTGCCCGTTATGAGAACTCGCATCAGACTCGGATCCCTCTCCGTCGGCGCCCGACTAGGCGCTCGAACAACTGCTCGTACATGTCGGTGACGTGCTCCCAGGAATAGTGTTCGCCTACTCGCGCGACCGCTTTCGTTCGTAGCTCCGCGGCGAGGCTGTCACTCTCGTAGAGGCGTCGAAGAGCAGCCGCCAGGCCGTCGATCGGGTCGTCGGGCGCGTAGGTGAGGCCGGCGTCGGCGACCACTTCGCTGTTCGTGTCCGTTCCGCGAGCGATCACGGCATTGCCGAATGCCATCTGATCGAGCAGCGCCGGGCTCGTGCCCGAAGTCGGAGACGTCTGGACGTAGGCGAAGGCGTGGCAACTGAGCTGCTGATATGCCTCGCCGTGCTGGCGGCCCGTGAACACCACATCGGGCGACGCAATCGCTAGTAGCTCCTTCTTGTACTCGTCCGCGAACGGCGCATCGCCGACGATCGCCAGCTTGAAACCCGGCAGAGCGGCTCGACGGAACGCCTCGATGAGTTCCTCGACGAGGGTCTCGCGCTCGAGGCGACCGACCCACAGGACATAGCGTCCGTCTTCCAGACGCCACTCGTGCAGCGCCTCGCGGCCCTCATTTCGAATGACATTTGCGCCGTACGGCACATACACAGCTGTAATGCCGTGGTCTTCACGATAGCGGCGGCCGATGGCCTGACTGTCGACCACGATCGTGTTCGCCGTGGACCCAGAGAGCCGCTCCATCAGCCGAAGATAGGTCGCCGGAATCTTTCCCCACTTGGCTCGGCGCCAGTCAGAGCTATCGACGTTGAGGACGACGCGTGCGCCCGTGAGCCTGGGAATCCAGGCCAGCGACGTGTTTCCGACGCCGCAGATGTAGACGATGTCGTAGCGTCGCGGTAGCGAGTGAATGACGCTAAGCCCGGTGTGGGTGATGGTCTCCAGGTGCTTGCTCGCAACCGAAGGCAGGTGAACGAGATTCACGCCGCGGTACGTCCGTAGATCACGGTGACCCACAACGTGTGGCCGGTTGTAGACCCAGACTTGGTGGCCCCTGTCGGCTAGCCGTGGCCCGAGATTCTCATAGAAGGTCTCAAAGCCGCCGTAGTTTGCCGGGATGCCCCTCGTTCCGAGAAGAGCGATGCGCATTGGCTGAGTCTACCGCCCTTGACCGCCAGATGGGCGTGGCCACCGCGCGCGCGATAATCCGCTCAACTCAGGCCTTGCCCCGGCTCCCTTTTCGGCCTAGGCGAGAACCTGCTCGTAGGCGGTCCAGAGAGCCACAGCAGCCGCCTGTCTTGAAAACCGCTCGGCCATGACCTTCCGGTCCGAGTCGCGAACAACGGCCGGCGCTGCCATGGCTTCGGCCATTGCTCCGGCATCGGACGGCACGAGGATGGCGGCCGATCCGACGGTCTCGCGAGCAGCCGTGGTATCGACTGCTATGACGGGGACACCTCGAAGCACAGCTTCGACGCCCGGAAGTCCGAATCCTTCGATTCGCGACGGAGAGACGACTGCGGTCGCGGTCGCAAAGGCCGCGTCCAGCACTTCATCTGAGACCCGACCGTCGAAGCTCACGTTGTCGGACACGCCCAGGCGTTCGGTCTGACGTCTTAGAACTGCTTGCTCATCGGGAGTCGACGGTCCGATGAACCTCAGCTTGCCGGTGGCG
>Ga0066798_10001114_pt1 | contig 12099 bp, 7 predicted proteins | sample PersoiDNA2013203_FD_70961 | JGI IMG/M metagenome (GOLD analysis project Ga0066798, IMG submission 70961) | Permafrost soil microbial communities from the Arctic, to analyse light accelerated degradation of dissolved organic matter (DOM) -... | ecosystem: Environmental > Terrestrial > Soil >...
CTGGCTGACAGTAGACGAACATACGGTCTATTGTGAGCACCGACAATGGTGGCGGACGCAACCTCAATCTGCTTGACCAGCTTGCGCTCATAGGCATCGACAGCATCGAGACGATAGACCATGTTGTACTTGTTGACGTGCGTGGCCGAGTAGCGCAATGTGCACAGTGGCTTCATTTCGTCCAGGGCTTTCTTGCCCTGGCCTGCCAGCCCGCCATCGACACTCTGTGGTTCATCGACAATGACAATAACATTCGTCGCCCGGACGAGGTCAATTGGCTTCTCGCCGCCCGTCTTCTCGCTGTCCTTGTAAAGGTTGTTGACGTCTTTCTTGTTAATGGCGCCGACCGTCATCACCATGAACTGGATGTTGGGGCTCGTGGCAAAATTGCGTACCTGCCCCAGCTTGGACGAATCGTAGATGAAGTACTCGAACGGGACACCGGCGTATAGCTGCCGGAAGTGCTGCTCGGTCATCTGGAGCGTTTTGTAAACGCCCTCCTTGATGGCAACTGACGGGACCACGATGACGAATTTGGTAAAACCGAATCGCTCGTGGAGCTCGAAAGCAGTGCGCAAGTAAACGTACGTCTTGCCCGTCCCGGTCTCCATCTCGACCGTGAAGTCACGCGAACCAAGTTGCTCCGACGGAGCCAGTCCATTGCGAAGCTGAACATCGTTCAGGTTCTTGAGTATCTCATCATCGAGGAGCGTCATCCTGTTGCCGATGCCCAGGTCACTCTCGAGGCCTGGCAGGTACTCTCCGTTCAAAGCACTCTTGGTGACAGTGAATTCGGTTCGACAGATCTCTTCACCACGGAAGAGGTCACATACTGCATCAATTGCCTGAAGCTGATAGTCCAGGTTCGGCTCGAAACGGAACTTCATGCCTTGTCCTCGCCCTTGAGATACTTCGCCAACGTCTGGTCGAAATCCGAGGTGAAGGCCAGATCCTGCTTCACCCGAAACCGTGTGAACTCTTCACGGGCCTTGGCCATCGCCATGTCGTGAGAGATCTTCCCGGCATGACGCAGGATCTGCTGATCGGTGAAGTTCAGGAACTTCTCCACGTATTTCAGCCAGTCCTTCATCGTCATCACCTGTTGATTCAGGGCGCGTAGCTCGGCGAAGTCGATGAACATGCTGACCAGGCGGTTGAGCTTGGATACCTCGTTCTCATTCAGGTAGTTCTTGGCGACAGCGACATCGCTACTCAGAACCTTGCCTTGCGGTCCGTTCTTCCAGGTCGTCAGCCCCATGAACGGCTTATCTGCGTCGGCCCGCGTGTAGATGATCTCCGCGGCAGTCTGGCCGCTCGTTGCAAAGTGCAACTGGTTCTGCACAATCTGAAAGAACAGCTGTGTTTCCTCGCTGTTCCTCTGGTAGTCGCTGCTGCATTGCTCGAACACATCCGCGATCTTCTGGTAGGCTCGCCGCTCACTGGCGCGAATCTCGCGGATCCGCTCCAGCAACTCGTCAAAGTAGTCCTTGCCGAAGCCTCGCCCGTTTTTCAGCATGTCATCACTGAGAACGAAGCCCTTGACCATGAACTCCCGCAGCGTTTGCGTGGCCCAGATGCGGAAATGCGTCGCCTTGACGGAGTTGACACGATAGCCTGTGGCAATCACTGCATCCAAGTTGTAGTAGCGTGTCGAGTATTTCTTGCCATCAGCGGCAGTGGTTTCCAAAATGGAAATAACTGCGTTCTCAACCAATTCACCGGATACAAAGATGTTCTTCAGGTGTTTGTTGATCGCCGGTATCTGCACACCGAACAGGTCGGCCATGGAGCGTTGCGTGAGCCAGAAATTCTCAGCCTCAAAAAACACATCCACCGTCACCTTGCCATCAGCGGTGGTATAGAGGATGACGCGACTGCTTTGCCCAGCCGGTACAATCTTGTCGCTCATCACAGGCTCTCAACGTGCTCAAGCCCTGCCTGCTCCAGGATGGCGGCCAGATTGGTCTTGGCCACATCGTCTACGAAACCGCTGTCCCGGAACACGCAGGTCGTGTCGCCGGCAGGCGCAAGCTCCTTATGCCATGCGATGATACCCTGGGCCAGAGGTTCTGCTTCGTCGCGCGATATGCCAAGAGCGAGGCACACAATCAGTGTACCTGCGCCAATGGAGTGCACCGTTTTACCTGCAATGACTCGGGTCTCCATCGGCACACACAGATCCAAGCCACGCTTGAGCAACAGTTCATACAAGATGTCATCCTCGGTGCGATCCGTCTTGAGGTGCTCCACGGAATCCAGTAATGAATCAGTCACATTGTCGGGATTGGGATCCCACTCACGTATGTTGGTAGAAGCCAGCTTGAAAACACGGAAACCAAGATCACCCGCGAACAGTGGGTTGTCTCCCTTCACCTTGGTCGCAGCCCGGCGCAGGCGTTCCTTCGTTATCTCCGCGATCGTCGGGAAGTCTTTGCGCTCAGTGGGCTCTGGAAGCTGAACAAGAACATAGCGACAGCTTGTGTCACCTCCTGCATTGTGGGCAATAACCGCATGACCGGTTGTTCCTGACCCAGCGAAGAAGTCCAAAACAATGTCACCTTTCTTCACTGCCGACGTGGTCATGGCCCACTGGATTAGGCGAACAGGTTTTGCAGTCTCAAAAACCGAAACATCACCAAAAAGCTCCTTGATGAGTTTCTTGCCTTCTTGAGTATCACCGACATCCTCGCGCAGTAGGATCGTTTGCGGAGTTATTCCTAGCTTCACTTCCGACAAGAAACGTTTGAGACTTGGGATACTATCTCCATCAGGCCCGAACCAAATGCGGTTGTCCCCAATCAGTTCCTCTACTACGTTTTTTGGCCGTCCCCAGCTATTACCCTTCGGAGGCGAAAATCGCTTTCCAGTCTTTGGCGAAACGATTTCATAGTCATCTCGTTCACGATACTCTTGGCGAGTCAGGTCGCTCGATTTCCACGGCCCTCTTGGGTCACTATCTGGATTCTTGTACCGGGCATCTGCCTCCTTGGTTCTCGGCAACAGCCCTATTTCGAAATTCTCGATTGCTCTCGCGTAGACAAGCAGGTGTTCGTGACTGTCACTGTAGTACTTCTCGTCGTTTTGTGGGCTGTATTTCTTCTGCCAAACCAAGTTCGCGAGGAAGTTCTCCTCTCCAAAGACTTCACTTAACATGAGGCGAAGCCCCGCAACCTCGTTGTCATCAATGCTTATGACTATGGCACCGTTCTCTTGCAGTAGACTCCTCGCCAGCTTCAACCGTGGATACATCATGTTCAGCCAGTCGGTGTGAAACCGTCCGCTAGCCTCACTATTGCTACTTACCTTATGCCCTCCCTCCACCTGCCCGGTCAGTTCCAAATAGTTCTTGATGCTATCCTGGAAGCTGTCGGGATACACGAAATCCTTCCCAGTGTTGTATGGCGGATCGATGTAGATGAGCTTCACCTTGCCCGCGTAGCTCTTCTGCAGGAGTTTGAGGACCTCGAGGTTGTCACCCTCGATCATCAGGTTCTGCGTGGTGTCCCAGTCGACCGATTCCTTGGGGCATGGACGCAAAGTACCTGTCGAGGGGGTGAGTGCCAGCCGACGAGCAGCACGCTTGCCATGCCAGTTGAGTCCGTACTTTTCTTCCTCGTCCACTATGGTCTGGCCCACTAGCTGCTTCAGCACGTCCTCGTTGATAACCGTTCCGGTGGACCCCTCTGTCACGAGTTCCGGAAACAGTGTCTTGAGTTGTCTGATGTTCTCCGCAATCACGTCGGCTGATGTGGCCCGTGCGTCATTTGCCCCAATCCTGTCCATTGTTTCCTCCGTTCCTACAGTTGCTCGCGTGCAGCAGCATATTTTTCCTGCAGGCGCTTCAATTCGATATTCAACGCTGCCAGGCGAGGCAACTGCCTCTCCTTCTTGGCAGATGAGCGTAGCTTCGTCATCTGGTCCTTCAGGCGAATACACGTCTGCAAAGCCTCACCACGCCGCGCAGCACGCTCGGGCGATGTCAGTATGACGTATTGTCCAGTCACCTGCGCCGCCTCCAGTGCAAGTATAGTATCCATCCATCCCTGATACAGAGCGTACAACGTACTCTGTGGCTGACGAGCCAGCAGCAACCCACGCATGAACGTGCCGGCGAGGTCCTGATTTTCCACATCATCGAGACGCACCTGGATAATGTCACCGTCAAGTACAGTAGCCCCGGTCTCACTTTGCGACCACCGTTTGTGGGAAAGAGACATGGACACGAGCGGAAGCTGCTCGGTTATCAGAACGACGGGATACGGAACCGCTCGGTGCACCAGCTCCTCCACGCGGTTCGGTTTTGCCTTGGCTCGCAGCTTCAAACTAAGTACCGCTATCTCGAGGTACTCCCGCGTTTCGTCACGATATGGAGACACACTGATCGTCGTGGGCTTCAGCGCGGCCAGCCACTCGAGCTCCTCAACACCACTCTCGATGAGACGCCGGTCACCCGGAGTCGGTGCGCCCGACTCCATCAGCATCTTCTTGGGCACCCGCTGGTTTACGTCTGCCCCGGTCGGTAAGCCAAGAGCAGCAATCAGGTCAGATCGTGTCAAGACGTCGCCCTCGGCAATATCACGAGAAACGCGACAACCTCGAAGTCGTTGATTCCTGCGTACTCTCCCTTAAGCGCATGGGTACCACCAGGAGAGAACAGGCTGGCTACTGCGCGTTCCTGTCCTTTACCGACTACCGATGCCACAGCAGACGCCAGCAAACCTTGAGGCACATGCATGTCTTCACCACCATGCGTCGCCTTCTCAAAACGATTGCAGGCACGCGCATCCGGCAGGTCTCGTCCGAGACACGTCCGTTTGAGCCGGTCCAGGATCTGCCGCGCTTGTGTGCACTGCAAGAGCACCGCGCCCTGATCACTCACTTGCACCAGGTAGTATGGCGCCAGAGGGTATCCGGCATCGATGGCGCTTCCAGCTGCCTCTCCCTCGGCACGAAGACAGAAGACAATGCCGGGCTCGACCTCGCCATCGGCTTCAGTGACGGCATACGTTCCAATCGGCAACTCTGGAACCACCCCGCCATGCTCCTTGGTGTAGTCGGACAGGTCAATACGGAAATCGGTGAGCGTAAGGTCCGTGATAGAGACTCCCGTAGACAAGTCCTCGAGGTCGATGACAGCATCCTGCAGCTTGAGAAGCTGCTTGCGGCGATACTCCAGATCGTTCATCTGGTTGCCCGATTGCTGCTCGATGAGGTTCTCCTCCCCCGTCGCAGAGACGTCCAGTAGGACCATGCGGCCGCTGACGCGCTGCTCAAGCTTGATGTACTCATCCAGCTCCATGTTCGGCCAGAAATTGACCAGCTGGATGCGGTCGTTGGGGGAACCAATGCGGTCAATACGCCCAAACCGCTGGATGATGCGTACCGGGTTCCAGTGAATGTCGTAGTTCACCAGCCAGTCGCAGTCCTGCAGGTTCTGTCCTTCCGAGAGGCAGTCGGTGGCAATCAGCAGATCCAGGTTCCCCTCATTTGCAAGCTCCTCGGGGCGTTCCTTGGCGAGAGGGGCAAATGCCGAAAGGATCGACGAGAACTCCTTGCGCAGGTGGGGAAGGGTCGTCCGGTTCTGTCCGGCTCCTGTCACGACGGCAGACTCCATTCCCAACTCGTGCTTCGCCCACGGGGCGAGCTGTGTATAGAGGTACTCAGCCGTGTCGGCAAAAGCAGTAAAGATGATAACCTTTCGATTGCCATTGTTAATGGGTTCCTGACACTTGTGAGCAATGCTGTCCCGCAGGGCTGCCAGCTTTGCATCGCGATCTGGCCTCACCTGGCGGGCAGCAGCATACAGCGTCCTCAGCCTGTTTCTGTCCTCCACCAGGTCCTGTTTCCAGCGCACAAGGTCCACATCCTGCAGTAGGACCTTGACCTTGCGTCCCACGAGCAGACTCTCGAACGCCGCGTCATCGATGTCGACATCGGCAATATCGAGCTCCTCGACCTCCCTCGTCTGAGACTCTATCCGCGCTAGTGTTGCCTCGACATCGTCGATCTGTCGCTTCACGGTCAGAGCAAACGACGAAATGGAACTCTCCATGCGTTTGAGCACGTTGACACGCAACAGTTGAATCAAACTCTCTTCGCGGTCGACTTGCCGGAAAAACCCCTTGCCCCCTTGGAGTTCAGTCCCATACTTCTTGTCATATGCTTCCTGTCTGGAGGGCAGCACATACCGCAGAGGAGCATAGGAAGCCAGGTGCAGGCGACGGATCTCAAGGTTGATACTGCGAATCGAGGGGAACTCTCCCGCAATGTCCACATCGGGCTTGATGTTGATGGGCCTGAGCCGCTCTGGGAACCGCCCTGTCTCTGCTGTCCCATAGTACTTCTCGATGTGCTTGCGCGATCGTGCAATAGTAAGCAGGTCCAGCAATGTGAAGTAGTCAAACCCCAACATGTCCACCAGCACCGTCGGAGTCCGCTCTTCCTCCTTGAGTTCCAGCCATCGGTTGAACTGTTTCTGGGCAAGACGGGTCGTACTGTCAATGCTGCCAATCCCCTGACCCACGAGTGCCGTGTCGTCACCTTCTGTAGCAAACGCAATCTGGTTACGCAGGTCGGCCAAGCGGTTGTTGACCGGCGTCGCCGACAGCATCAGCACGCGCGTTCGTACTCCTTCCTGGATCACCCTCCGCATGAGGCGATCATAGCGCGTCTCCCCACCCTGCTCCGGCGTGCGCTTGTTGCGGAAGTTGTGTGATTCATCGATGACCACGAGATCGTAGTTGCCCCAGTTGACATTGGCAAGATCGATATCTCCTGACAGACCACCATCGCGCGAGAGGTCCGTATGATTGAGCACGTCATAGTTGAACCGATCTGCAGCCAGCACATTCCGGCGATCGTTCGCCTTGTAGACGGTCCAGTTGTCCCGCAGCCTCTTCGGACAAAGGACCAGCACACGGTCGTTGCGCAGCTCATGATACTTGATGACAGCCAGAGCCTCGAACGTCTTGCCCAGTCCGACGCTGTCGGCGAGGATGCAGCCGCCAAATCGGTTGAGCTTATCGATGGCTCCCACAGCGCCGTCGCGCTGAAACTTGTAGAGCTTCTTCCAAACGACAGTATTGCGGATGCCGGTCGCACTCTTGACCACGGCTTCTTCATCCAGCTCGTCTCCACGCATGTGAAACAGCTCCAGCAGAATCTGGTAGTAGATGCGGGAGGCAGGTACTCGATCGCTCAGAGCCCGGAGCTGAGACAGCAAATCCTCTTTCGCTTGGGGCGAATTGGGCATGGCATTCCAAAGCGACTCGTACCACGCTGCGAACATCGCCACTTCATCGGGACTCTCAGCGCACTGAATGAGACTCGTATGATTGCCCGGCGTCAGGCCGAGGCCGTCAGTCGTCAGCGGACAACTGCCGGTGATGATACGATCGCCGGCTCCGTCAGCGTGACGAACGAGATATGCAGATTGAGGCAACGGCGATGATGATGCACGTACCTCGGACTTGTCCTGCAGCCACCGTGCACATTCACGCGCAAGCCACGCAGTCTGCAGACGATTTCGGGCAGCCCGGTCCGCCGGTGAACCGAGCAATCCCAGGTCCACACCTTCTACCAAGGGCAAGATGAGTCTAGAGTGCTTCTGGTGTGCAAGCAGGTCTCGCAGCTCACGCACCGCGAAGAGGGAGAATGCAGGAGAGGCTATGTCCAGCGACGCGTCCGGTCCGTCAGCCTCACGCAATGCGTCAATGACTCGATCGGTTCCTGCGTTACTGATCAGTCTCATGAATGCCCTCCCATTACGTCAAACCTTTCCCCTGGACCATCAACAACTAGTACGCACGCCAATGATAGCTCCGTTGTTCCAGATTCGTTCATGCACTACTCCTCAAGCCAGTGAGCACAAGACCTCGCTTTGCCTGGCACAACACGCAGCCTTGCCTGGCTCTCAACTATGGGCGGACTGGTCGGCAATCATGGAGTCACATCATCTTGCCTGGCTCTCACACTGCCATCAATGGCAGCATCTTGGCTGGATGGTATCTCACCCTCCCACCTAGCGCAAACCGCTTCGAAATCTGGCGACTGTTCTTCGGACGTCCAGCTCTTCCAGAACTCAGGGTTTCTGCTCCTTGGCATGGGATTGGCTTCCCGTATCTCGACCAAAGCCGGTGCCGGTACACACGCTCCCAGAACAAGGGCACTCCGAGGTGCAAGGGCTGGGAGTTGTTCAAGGAGTCTTCCATAGATGGCCGGTACGATTTCACGAAAGTATCGTAGATCCTCGGGGTTCTGTAGGCGATGCACGATGAAGCTATTGCATTGAGACAATACTGTTTTGGAAAGCTCGCTTGGCCGCTGGGATGCCAGCACAAGGCCTAGTCCGTACTTGCGTCCTTCTCGCGCTATACGTTCAAAGACCAATTTCGAGATGGATTCCTCATCGTCCTTTCTTGGCTCATGGATATAGTTCTGCGCTTCTTCGAGTACGAGAACGACTGGGTATTCTCCGCGGCCCATACCACTGCAAGGCTCACTCAATCGTTGCAGAAATTCGAGAATCAAGCGACCAATAAGCGCAGTGACGTTCTCAAGGACCTCAGAAGCAAGGAGGCTAAGGTCAACGATCACGACGCTCGAAGGTGAAGCGCCTTCTCGTTGCCTGTCGTAGAATGGAAGCAAGTCCTCTTGGCACGCAGCCACCCCGGTAAGCTGACTCTTGCCTGAACAGCTCGCTGCTCCAAGTACATCTCGCATGAATGCGGCAAGAGAATGGGCAATGGACGGCCATTCGGAAGAAGCCGGTCCGAATAGGAAACTGAATCTAGGATCTTCGAGCAACCGGTAGATGCGCATCAACATGGTTGAACACAGGTCGCGTGGACGCGAGGAGTTCACTCCATCCTGGCCCATGGCTCGCTCAAGATGCTGATAGCGAAATTCGGACCTGCTGAAGTACCTGGGGCAATCTGCTGACGCTACACTTAGTGTATCAGTACCAGTCGGCAGCCGTGACAATTCGACCAGCACCGGGTTAACCGCTTCCTCGATTTTCCTCTTCTTGTGCACATCTATGGGAGCGTATGACTCGTACTTCTCTCCTTCGCTACTAATCCCCTCTCTAGCAACTTCCCGTACGCTTCTGAAAGCATCGCTGAGACGATCTGCTGTCAGTGCAGAGTACCGCTCAGCCAACTGAGCTCGTTCTCGTTCCAACGCTGGATCCTGGAGGTACTGAAGCATACCGTCGCTCAGCTGCCTGATACTCCTCGGTGCCTGCTTGTCTGAACTGCGACAGAGTTCCAGGATTCTGTTGCATTCTAGCAGAATGTCGCTGCGCAGACTGAGCCAGCGTCCCGCATCACGCCTAGCATCACGAGCACGTGACAAGGCATCAAGTAGTACGGGTTTCTGGGCCCCCGGCTGCGCCCTGAACAAGCGAACAAAGTCGTCAGTGCTCATGAACCAATACGGAATAGTCACCCGCCCTTTTTCTCTTGGATCCGCAGACATGTAGAGAGTCTGGAAGGATTGGTAAGCGTCTTTCACGATTCCGGCCCCATCCTTACTCTGAAAAGCAGCACGATACTCTCCATTGGTATCAAGGATGACGAATCTCGTCTGCTTCACTTCTGGTTGGTCGAGTATTGACTGGATAATCGCCGCAATGGTACAGGACTTCCCAGATCCGGTGCTGCCGATGATCGCAGCATGCTTGCCGAAGAACGCGTCTGGGTCAATCCTGATATCATAGTCGGGGAAGACAGCGGATTTTCCTATGGCTATGCGGAACCCGGATGTATCTGATCCCTCGTTGGCATATTTGGCTTGTTGACCAAAAATGGCATCGAGTTCTCTCTTGGTGGCAATACATACAGGTGAGTCCAACACAGGAAACAGACTGATGCCCTGGCGAAAACCCTCCTCATCAATCGTTCCAACCATGGTCGCTGTCAGGAAGCGTTTTGAAGAAGGCAGCACGACCGTGCCTTTCTCTGTCTTCCCGTCATTTTCTAGAGCGAGGACAATGCGAGTCACTATCGCGACGATCTGGCACAAACCGACGGGGACAACAATGTAGCTGTTGATCTGGCCTACTTCAATGGGTCCCTCATAGGTGGACCGTGAAAGCATCTTCAAGCCCTCCGTCAACTCGACGGTCACTTCTGCTGTGTCGACCGCAACAACGCGTCCTATTTCGTGGTCATTGTTCATTGCTGGTCGTCTCCGAGTTCTCTGATTCGCGTTTAGTCGAAGAGTCCAAGTCCCTTAGCGTCTGCTCGATCTTTCTCTCAATGTCCTCTTCGTGCAGGTCCGGAAGCACACAATCCACGAAAGACTGGAATCTGCCCAAGCTACCTGTCACAAGCCATGTTCGTTCATCTTGATGTTGGCGCAGTGCGGAAACAAAGTCACTCTTGGGCTCAGGATCTACGATAACAAGAGTAAAACTGGGAATGGAAAGCGCTTGTCGAATCAAGGTGTTGACGTGTTCGTCACCGAAGCCATAGCCAATAGCGAACAATATGGACTGTGGCTGTGCAACAGTACTCGCGAACCTACGAAACAATTCGGCATATGGCATTGCCAATGTTTGTCCATACTTTGCCCCAGTTGGGAAGATAACGACATCATCGGGATTCTTCTCTGATGTTGCAAAGAGATGGCCGTCTTCCTCGCTCCTATGCCATGAGGTCGATCCGTGCAATTTGTAGAGGTGTGCGGCTCGATCGTAGCGGTGGACTCGACCTTCAGTTGTCTGACCAGGAAAGTAGAAGTCCATGTCGTAGCATTCTGGTCTGAAAGAACGGTGAAGAGTTCCGACGAAACCGTCAACAAGCATGATCCCTTCGGCGTCGGCCGCTTGCTCAAGGAGCGTGTCGTAGTTGAGAGTGAAGATATCCGCTCGACGTAGGTTCAACGGGCGCGTTAGGATCTTCTTCAGAAACTTCTTATGAACTCGTAGTGGATCTGACTCCCCTTCCATCTTCTTGGGCAGATCAAGCTGGTTCACGAGGGAACGTGTTATGTGCTTTATGAGCGCATCAAGGGAGTCTCTCCGCACTACAAGTTCTTCCTTGCCTTCCTCCTTGGTTCCAAGTTTCAGCATTTCAACTCCTGAGGTCATGCCAGCGGACCACGCATGCAGCTGGCTCAGGTATTCTTCAAAATTCACCTGAATCCTCGGTGGTTCCTTACTGCCGGGGGTTCTCAAGGCCTGACACCGTTCCTCACACAAGCAAGAGAGACCTGTGACTAGAGATAGTGTCTCGTAGAATAGGGGAAGCCAAGAATGGCTTGGTTGTTTCCCTTGGCCATCTTGTTCGCGTGTCGCTGCTTCCACAAGGTCTCTCTCGATCGAAATCGGAAAGCCGCCGAAGGTGACCCCTCCAACATGCATCGACGCACCGGCTCCCAAGAGAAATGACACGTTGTCGATCTTAAGCATGGTTCCAATCCTGGCTTGCACCCGCCTGAGACATTCATCAGTGGCGGGCATCTGCCCAACCGCAGTAGTCGGATCCTTGATTTTTCCCAAACAGATGACACTGCGACCAACACTTATCTGATATTTCGCTGAATCGTTGTCTTCACTCATGCTGCCCCCCTTACATCGATGCTCTTGTTGAGTAGCTCATGCCGCCCAGTTGACATTCCTGTGTCTATTCCCTGACAAACCCGCCCAGTGACAACCTCAACCTAGACAGTCTGACATGAAGAACGAATTTATTCCAAGCCATCTGCAGTGGCAGAACCGAGTAACGCATGAACACACCCACACCAGCAGTGAAGTTTAGGGGTGCCTTGAGCTTGAAGAGCCGGAGTGAACCGGGTTCGACATGTTTGCGTGCCGGAGCGCTGGGAATCCAGAAATTCACCTCGTCGGTGATCTGGTTCATCCGCAGATAGTCAAACCAACTGTTGTCTGTGATACCCAAGAACGCAGGAAGCATTTCCACCCTCCAACACAGTCGACAGTACTACTGTAGCCGACTGAAGAGTTTGTCAATGAGTCTCGTCGGAATCTAGGCATGCCGGGAGACGCGGTAGTATCTGCGTAGCGCCGCTGCATATCTGGTTTTGTGTAACGGATAGACTATGCTGTCGCAGGAGGGTCGGATGAAACGACTGTGT
>Ga0066798_10001117_pt1 | contig 12078 bp, 4 predicted proteins | sample PersoiDNA2013203_FD_70961 | JGI IMG/M metagenome (GOLD analysis project Ga0066798, IMG submission 70961) | Permafrost soil microbial communities from the Arctic, to analyse light accelerated degradation of dissolved organic matter (DOM) -... | ecosystem: Environmental > Terrestrial > Soil >...
AAATCTTCAGCTGCACGCCAGGAATGCCTTTTTCGCCTGCTTCGCGCAAGCCATTGTTATTGACGTCGGCATACACATAACCGTTGATGCTTGCGTAGGCATATTCCTGGAACAGGTAGCCGGTGGCCGCCGTATTCTGCGGCAGCACGATCTGGCTGATGGTGTTATGGGCCGGGCTGGCCGAACAGTTGACGCCACCGTCGCAGGTAGCAGGCGGCGTCACGCCACCGGCCGTGCCTGCGGTTTCAAACAGGTCGGCATAACCGGCCGGCTGGGTTTCGATCAAGGTGTAGCCGGCTGCATCGGAACGGGGCAGGCGGTCGAACAGGAAGTCGCCGGTGCTGGTACTGAGCGTCACTGGCGCACCGGCGGTGCCGATATCGTTGCCCCAGAAGTCGCGACCATACAGCGAGAACGTCACGCTCCTGGTGATTTTTTCACCGGCGTCCATGGTATTGCTGCGGTTTGCATCGTTGTAGACCGAGCCGGCGATGCTCGACCTGACGATCTGTATATCGACGCTGGCACTGTTATTGCCAAGAGTGGAGTCGCGCGAAGTGCCGGGTGTCGGCTCGATGCTGGCGGTATTGCTGATATTGCTGCCGAACGGCCCCGTATAGGCCGGATACGGCGCCTTGACAGGGATGGTGACCGTCACCAGATTGGTCGTATCGGCCGCACTGGACGCAACTGGCAAGACGCCCAGGGTACAGCTGACGGTGACGGGAGTGCCGCTGCTGACACAATTATTCAAAGTCAGCGACGCACCCGAGCCCAGCCGCGCCGTTGGCGTCCCGGCCAGCACCAGGCCGGCCGGCAGCACATCGGTAACGATTACGCTGGCCGCCTGGGCGGGTCCCAGGTTACCCGCCACCAGCGTATAGGTGAAGGGCTGGTTGATACTGAACGGTGAAGCCGGCGAGACGGTTTTCGACACCATGATCAAATCGGTCTTCGGCAACACGGTGGTGGTTTCTGCAACCGTATTATTGATGGGCAGCTTGTCGCCAGCGAATGGCGCGGGCCCCGTTTCCTGCGACTCTACCGTGGCCCTGATGGCATAGGTGAGCGTGCTGAGCGGCGTATTGCTGAGAGGACCCGTAGCGAATTTCAAGCCGAACGCGCGGTTGGCGCCATTGGACAGCAGGCTGTTCCCGCCCAGGGTGCAGATCACGTCAGTGCCGGCACCACCAGGCTGGTCGCACGAAGCGCCGGCGGGAAAAGTAGAACCGGCTTTATCCCACAACATGGTGTAGGGAGAGACCGCGCCATTTTGCGCTGGCGGCACGGGCGTCACGGCCAGCTTCAGGCCGGTAGCCAGCGACGGGCCATTGTTTTGCACGCTCACCTTGTACACGATCGCATCACCAAACGGCAGTTGTTCGTAACCTTGGTCGGAAGCCGATACGCTCAGGTCCAGCTCCTTGCTGATCACGGTCACCGTGGTGCTGTTGCTGTTATTGGCCGCATTGCTGTCAAACGTGGTGGTCGTGATGGTGGCATTGCTGGTGTATTTCGCATCGAGCGCGTCCGGGTAAGGGAATACCGGTATCGCCGAAAAGACCAGCTGGAACGACTGTCCTTCGTCCAGCCGGGCACTGCGGCATTCGATGCCAGACTGGCCGGCGTATAGCGCACCGCTGAAAGACGGCACAAACTGACATAGCTCACTGCTGCCGGCGATGGTGGCCGAACCGGCGACATACGTCATGCGCGCCGGGTCGAGGACCTGGCGCAGCACCACATCGGCTGCGTTGCTGGGACCGTTATTCTTGATCGAGGTGGTGTACACCACCGGCACACCGACCCGCACCGGGTCGGGCGCGCTGGCCATCGCAGTGACGGCGACGTCGGTAATCGGCACCACGGTGGCGCTGACGGCAGAACTGTTGTTGGCTGTGTTGCTATCGATTGCATCCGGGCTCGATACAGTGGCTGTGTTGAGCAAGGCGCCATCCTTGAGCGGACGGTTGAGCGTGATGGTGACGGTGCGCGATGCGCCGGCGGCCAACTCCTTCACGGTGCACGTTACGGTCGAGCCGAAAACACAGCTTTCGCCAGTACCGGCGCCAGCCAGCACGGCGCTGCCGCTGGTGGTGCCGCCGCTGCCGTTATACCAGTGCGGCAAGGCGTCGACCACGCTGACGGTCGGTGCGCGATCAGGACCGGCATTGCTGACGGTGAGCGTATAGCTGAAGGTATTCGAGGTAGCGGGCAAGGTAGCCAGCGATGCGGTCTTGACGATAGACAGGTCGGCATTCAATGGGGTCGACGTGACGGTGGCGTCGGCGCAATTGCCGGTATCGGAATTGTCTGGCGGCTGGTGGCTGGAACCGGCGGCCTTGCCGGTACACGCCCGATTGGTCAGGCTGCCGGTAAAGCCAGCCTGCGCGCGCGTGGTCAGGACCAGGTTGGGTAGTTTGGCGCCGCGCGGCAAGTCGCCCGGTATCGTATAGGTGCAAGTGACCCGCTGGCCGACGGCACTGCAGGCCCAGCCGGCGCCGCTGAAGCCGACATAGGTTTCTTGCGGTGGCAGCGTATCGGTGACGGTGACGGTGCCGCTGGCCACGCTGGTCGAGGTGGTCGAGTTGGTGACGCTGATGGTATTGGTGATATCGCCACCGGCCTGTACCAGCAGCGGTGATTTGTTCTTGGACAAGGTCAGGTGGGCGAACGGCGCCACGATGCTGTAGGTGCTCGAGGCTGGATTGTTCAAGCCGTCCAGCGGCCCGGTGCGGGCTACGTCGACCACATTGGCGCCGCCAGTGGCAGTCTCGGCGACAGTCAGCGGTATCAGGAACTTGGGCGAGGTGGCGCCATGCGCCAGCGCGCCCACGGTACAGGTGATGGTCTGCCCCACCCTGGAGCAACCGGCCGGCAAGGTGCCGATAATAAAATCGCTGGAAACAGTGGTTTTCACGGTGACGCCGCTGGCGTCCTGGGTGCCGCTGTTGACGGCCCACAGGTTCAGGCTGGCCGCTTCGCCGGCCGTCAGCGAAGTCAGGCCGCTGGCATTCGACTCCAGGGTTTGCTTCGCATCGAGATCGGTGCCCGGCTTGACGGCGACGACCACCTGGCGGGGGCCGTTATTGCTTTCATCGGGATCACCGGTCTGGGTATCGGTCGAGGCCACGGAGGCGCCGGCAGTGATGGTTCCGGCCGTGTTCCTGACGATGCGCCCGGTGATATTGATGGGCGGCGCCTGTTGGCCTACGCCGATGGCCGCACCGGTGTAGTTACACGTCAGTACGGTGCCAGCCTGGGTACATGCCCAGCCTGTACCGGTCGCGTCCGTGTACGTAAAGTCGGCGCCGGCCGGCAGGTTATAGGTGACCCTGAATTGCGATGCAGTGTCGGGGCCCGCGTTTGCCACATCAACCCGGTAGCCAACCGTGGCGCCAGCGGCTGCAGTACAGGCTGCCGGGCAGCCGCTCAAGCCGGTGGTACCGCTGACGTTCACGCTCAGGTCAGCGCCTTTGATCACGGTCAGCGTCTTGGTCGAGACATTATTGGCGCTGTTGTTGTCCGTATCGACATCGACAAAGGACACGGTGGCCTTGGTGCTGACGGCCGAGGCCGTCTGACCTTGGCCCTTGAAATCGACTGTCCAATTGGCCGATTTTTCCAGTCCGCTACGCGTACAGCTGAGCAGCTTCGGACTGGCCAGCAGGTTGAAGGCGCAACCGGCAGGCGCTGCACTCGATGAAAAATCCACGTTGCCAGGCAGCTCCACAATCAGGCGCACATTGCCCGTCGCATCGACCAGGTCTTCATTATTCGTCACCACTACTGAAAAGTTCGCAATGCCATCGCGCGGCACGGGATCCGGCGTCTGCAGATAGGCAGACACGGACAGGTCAACTACTGCCGCGGCCGCGCTACCCATGCCGCCCAGCGTGACGGCCAGCACCAGCAGCCATAGCAGGCGCTGCAGAAAACCCGTTTGCCTGGGTCTCTTGCCCTCAAGACAAGGAGTGAAAATGGAAAAACAGGACGAGCTGATAGAAATAGGCATGGCGGTCATCAGGGGATTGAGCGGTGCGCGGTCTGGTCCAGGAGGGCTGACTTCGCCTCTTTTTCTCATCCGGTTTGCAGGAAACGGGAGGCCAGAAAATCTTGAAATATCAATGTTTATTTATTGGTAACATTGAAAACTTTTGACAGTCTGCAACATTTTTAAATGTCCCACAAGCAATGAAAATGTGAAAAAATCAACGGTGTGGCCGTTGACAAACATATTAAAAAATGTCGCCAAAAACTTACACCAAAGGAAACTATTGCCCGTATTAAATTTCCCGCTGAAATTGGTACTAACTACTGAAACTGCTTTTTACAGGCATTTATATATCTGTTAAACGATGAAATAAGCAATGCAGATGCCAGCAGAGAGAAATCATCCATGATGAAATAATTTTCAAAAAATTAATTATTTATCACCGAAATTAACTGGAAATCAATTTAATTGGTACTGCAATTCAGATGACTGGAAATTTCACAAAATAACGTTGTTTTTTAATTGATCAATATCAAAATAATTAAATTGACGTTGTTAAAATACAACTCTCATGGTAACGAGGGGAAGGCCAGGGGAAGGGAATGGATGCGTGCGCAGAGCTCGCAAGCAGTACTGCTGCTGCGCTTGCCCAGCAGGAGATAGCTGTGCAGTTTTTCAGGATAAAAAGACGGCAGGCAAAGCGGCGCTAGGGCGCTGTACTAGCCGTCCAGCCACCGCCCATGGCGCGGTACAGGTCGACGGAGGCGACCAGGATGCGCGTTTTCAATTGCAGCAAGCCCACGTCGGCGCTGTACAGGGTACGCTGGGCATCGAGTTCTTCCAGGTAGGAAGCGTAGCCATTGCGGTAACGGTTGTGCGCAATGCGCAGGGTATCAAACGCCGTGGCGCGGCGCGCCGCATTTTCCACTGCCTGCTGCTGCAAGCGGTGGATGGCGCCCAGGCTGTTTTCGGTCTCGGCAAACGCATTGCGCACCACGTTTTCATAGGTGTATGCCAATTGGTCGCGCTGCGCGCCAGCCGCATCGGTCTGCGCCTGCACCCGCCCGCCATCGAACAGGGGGCCGGACACCAGCGCCGTCAAGTTCCACAGGGCGATGGGCGCATGGACGAAATCGTGCAAGGTCGTCGTCTGGCCACCACCGGCGGCGCTCAGCTTGAACGAGGGCAGCAACTGGTCGCGCGTGGCCGCCAGGCTGGCGTTCGAGGCGGCCAGATTATGCTCCGCGCGTGCGATATCGGGGCGCCGGCGCAGCAGTTCGGACGGCAAGCCGGCAGGCACCGGCGGCGGCGTCAGGCTGGCCAGTTCCCTGCCCCGCGCCACCGTGCCGGGATTGCCGCCGACGAGCAGCGCCAGCGCATTTTCCTGCTCGAAGATTTGCCGCTGCAATTGCGGTACCTGTTCGGCCGCCGCATGGTATTCCGACTGCGCCTGCAGCCATTCCAGCTGCGAGCTGTAACCCACTTCATACTGCTTGCGCGCCAGTTCACGCGACTGTACGCGCAGCTGCAAGGTCGATTGCGTCAGCGCCAGTTGCGCATCGAGGCCGCGCAAATTCAGGTAGGCCGTGGCCACGCTGGCGGCGATCGACAAGGCGGCCGCATCCAGGCTGGCCTGCTCGGCGCGATAACTTTCGCCAGCCGCTTCGCGCAGCTTGTCATCCCTGCCCCAGACATCGATTTCATAGCTGGCCTGCAGCTCGGCCTGGAAGACATTCGTCATGTAGGGCGCTCCCGTGTAATCCAGGGTGCGGGTGCGCGTAGCCGAGCTATCGTATCCAAGCGTAGCTGCGCGGTTGGCGTTGGCCTGCGCCAGGCGGGCACGGAATTCCTGCACCCTGGCGCGGGCCACGCGCAAATCGACATTGTGGACCAGCGCGGTCGCCACCAGCTCGCTCAATACCGGGTCGCCAAACGCTTGCCACCACAGCCGCTCGACTTGGGCTGGCCCAGTTGGCGCACCCTCGGCCTGTGCGCGCCAGCCGGAAGGCAGTTGCAGGGTTGATGCCGGTTGCGGCGGCGCCTTGGCAGCGCAGCCTGCCAGCACCAGCGCGCCAGCGACGAGCATTTGGCGGCGCTTCATGGGGCAGCCTTGGCGGGCGATTTTTTCGGCGGCGGTGGTGCTTTTGGCTCCGGTGCGGGGTTGGTGGCCGAGTCGTTCAGCATGGCCGAAGTATCCACGCTGACCACCACCGACATGCCGGGCACCAGCCGGCGCGCATTGGCCTGGCCCGCATCGATGCGGATGCGCACGGGAATGCGCTGGGCGATCTTCAGGTAATTGCCGGTCGCGTTATCGGGCGGCAGCACGGAAAATTCCGAGCCCGTGGCGGGCGAGATGCGCTCCACCTGCCCTGTCAGCACGGCGCCGTTCAGGGCGTCAACGTGGAAGGTGGCGCTCTGCCCTTCCTGCACGCCATTCATCTGCGTTTCCTTGAAATTGGCAATCACCCACATCTGGCGCGGCACCAGCGCCATCAGCTGCGCGCCGGAGTTCACAAACGCCCCCTCGCGCACCGTCACCTGCCCCAGCTGGCCATCGTAGGGCGCCACGATGCGCGTGTTATCGAGGTCGATCTTTGCCGCCTTCACGGCTGCCTGCGCATTGGCCACGGCAGCTTCCAGGGCTTGCCGGTTGACCACCACCGTCTGCACATTCTGCTGCGCGATATCGAGATTGGCCTTGGCCTGCGCCAGCGACGCCGCCATCTGCGCCTGCGTGGCGCGCGACTGGTCATGCTCGCGCTGCGACAGCGAGCCGTCAGCCACCAATTGCTCTACCCGGTTCAAGTCGGCGCTGGACTTGCGCGCCTGCGCTTCGGCATTGGCCAGCGCCGCCTGGTTGACGGCGATGCCTGCTTCGGAACTGGCCCGCTGCTGCGTCCAGTTCGACAAGGCAGCCTGCTGCGCCGCCAGTTGTGCCTGCGCCTGCTCGTAGCGCTGCTGATAGGTGCGGTCATCGATGCGCACCAGTAGCTGGCCCGCCTTCACGTCCTGGAAATCCTGCACCAGCACTTCCGTCACATAACCGGACAGCTGCGTGCCAATGATCGTCACCTGGCCGCGCACGGTGGCGTTTTCAGTAGTGACGATGGGGCTGGTGAAGGGCGGCAGCCGCCACGCATACAGCACGATCAGCACGCCCACCAGCGCCACCGAGGCAAAGGCGATGGCGGACAGCCACTGGTGACGGCGGTCCGGCTGCGGCGGCGTCAACGGTGTCACCGCAGGGGCAGGGGCAGCTGGCGTGGTCTTGTTATCTTCTGTCATTGCTCGGTTCCGAATTGGTAATGGGGACGATGGCCATGGCGCTTTGCGCATCATGCACAGGACCCACCAGGCGCCGCGCGCCTATGGTGATGCTGGTCCAGAACTGGCTGACCAGCAGCCATAGCAGGGTCGCGATGGCGACGCCGGCGATCATCAGGAAAACGTCGTTGTAGGCCAGCACATTGGCTTCGCGCGTGGCGGCAGCGCCCAGCCGCGCCACGCCCTGGGCGCTGCGCAAGGCAGGGTCGGCCAGCACGCTGCCATAAGCTGCCGCGCCCGACTGCACGCGCGTGGCCACTTGCGGATCCAACATGGTCAGGTGTTCGACCAGGTAGCTGGAATGATATTTTTCACGCGCCGTCTGGATGGTGCCGACGATGGCCGTACCCACCAGGCCGCCCATATTCTGCGTCATGGTAAACATCACGGAAAAGCTGACCAGGTTGCGCGGTTCGGCGATCACCGCGCCCATGCCGGCCACCATGGTCGGGCCGATGAAATACGTGCCGCCAAAGGCCAGCAGGAACTGGCTGATGTACATATTGGCGGGCCGCGTCTGGCTGGTGGCGTGCGCGTCGATCAGCGCGCCGATGGCGATCAGCGCCAGCGCGAACATCAGCGAGCGGTTCAAGGTCGCCGGGTTGATGGTGATGGCGCTCAACAGCAGCCCTGCCACGCTGCCGCACAGCACGACGATGAACAGGTTTTGCATCTGGTCCGTGTTCAGGTTCAGCGCCTGCAGAAAACCCACGGCGCCCGTCGATTCGGACAGCACGATGCGAAACAGCAGCACCGATAAAAACAGCTTGGCGATCTTGCCGGTGGTGAGCCAGCGCGTGTTGAGCAGCGGCCGCGCACGGTTATGTTCTATCGCCAGCGCGGCGACGATCAGCACGATGGAACACGCCAGGCAAACACCGACCCAGCGCGCCTCCAGCCACCAGGCCGTGCGGCCCTGCGCCAGCACCGCGCACAGCAAGGCCACGCCGGGCGCAAACAAAATAAAGGTGAGGAAATCGAGCGGTTCGAACGATTGTACGCGGTCGCCGGGCGGCAGTTTCAAGGCCAGCACGCAGCCCAGCGCCACCAGCGTCAAGCCCAGCTCGAACAGATACAGACCATGCCACTCGCCGATCTGCAGCAGCTCGGAGGTAAACACGCGCGCCAGCGGCAGCGCCAGCTGGGCAAAACCCAGGCCCAGCACCACGCCCTTCAAGCGGTGCCGCGCGGGAAACGCCTGCAAGGTGTAATACAGGCCCAGCACACCCAGCGCGCCGCCCACCATGCCATGTGCGGCGCGCACGGCAATCGCCGACGACAGGCTGTTCGCATACAGATGGGCAAACGTCACTACCGCGTACAGCACCAGGAAAATTTCGGTAAACAGGCGCAGGCCGAACTGCTGGCGAAACTTCACCAGCAGCAAATTCATGGAGACGATGGTCATCACATAGGCCGCCGGCAGCCACTGCATCTCGGCCGCATACGCGCCCAGCGAGCCTTGCAGGTTCAGTATATTGGCCGTCACCAGGCCATTGCCCAAACCGCCCGTCAGCGCGACGATCAGGCCAACGACAAAATACGCGACGCGTTTCGGCGTCGTGTGTTCGGGCGTCGATGGGGAACCGGGCAAACTTGGGCGCTCACCGGGCGCCCAGTTCCTGGGGGTGTAGGCATCCTTATCCATACGGCAAGCATATCACTGCATGCCGTTTTGACTGCTTAAATTGACGAGTAGTGTGGCAAAAAAACTGGGGTCAGACCCGGCGGGTCTGACCCCGGAATTCACACCCTGGGAGGATCCGTCTCGCGCACAAATGCCCTATGCGCGGCCAACGCGTGCTTGAAGGCGGCCACGGCCTTCGCCACGTCGCCCGATGGCGCGACGATAATGGAAGGGTCGGGCTTGCCGTCAGGCAGGGTCACGGGCACGCCGGCGTGGTCCAGTAAACCCTTGCCTGCAGCGAACACCAGCATGGGTTTGCAGTGGCGGTACTGCAGGCGCACGAAGTCGAGTGCGTTGGCGTCGCTGGCCAGCTGCTGCGCGCCTGCGCCATCGGGTATCACCACGGCGTCAAATAGCACGGACGGCCCCGTCTCCAGCGACACTTCCACCGCCAGCGGCGCGCCACCGCTCGTATCGAGCTTGCCCAGGTGGCTGCCGACCAGGCGCGGCACGGCGCCATCGGCCAGCAAGGACGCGTAGATGCTGCGCACCTGCCCGCCATCGCTGCCCGGTCCCACCAGGATAGCCACGCGCAAGGTATGGATGCCCGTTTTGCCGGGACGGAAAGTGAGCGACAGCTCCGGCGATGGCGGATAGCTGGGCACAGGAGTCGTAGTCGCCGTAGGCAACGCTGGCGGCAAGGCCAGGCCCAAGCCATCGGCCACCCTTTGCGCCAGGGTTTCATTCACATTGCGCAAGCCGGCCAGCATGCGCAGGCGGATGGCGACCGTCTGCACCTTGCTCAGCTCGAAGCGGAACGCATGCACGATATGGTCTTGCTCGGTAGCCGTCTGGCTGATCCAGAACAGCCGCGCCTGGCCATAGTGCTCGGCAAATTTCTCGGGCTTGCCGCGCACCTTGTCGCCCTCGCTGGGCGCAAGGAAACTGTTAAAACCCTTGCTACCCGCCTGGAAGGGGCAGCCGCCCGCCAGCGAATTGGGGTCATACGCCACCCGGCCCCGGTTGATCGCCTGGCGGTGGATGCCGTCGCGCTGGTTGTTATGCACGGGCGCCAGCGGCGCATTGATAGGGATTTCATGGAAGTTGGCGCCGCCCAGGCGGGTGATCTGCGTATCGATATAGGAATGGATGCGCCCTTGCAGCAGCGGGTCGTTACTAAAATCGATGCCGGGGATGATGTGCGCCGTGCAAAAGGCCACCTGTTCCGTTTCGGCAAAGAAATTGTCGGGATTGCGGTTCAGCACCATTTTGCCGACGGGAATCAAGGGAACCAGTTCTTCCGGTATCAGCTTGGTGGCATCGAGCACATCGAACGGAAATGCTTCCGCCTGTTCTTCCGTGAAAATCTGGAATGCCAGCTCATACTCGGGATACTCGCCGCACTCGATGGCTTCCCACAGATCGCGCCGGTGGAAGTCGGAATCGGCGCCGCTGAGCTTGACGGCTTCATCCCACACCAGCGAATGCGTGCCGGCCATTGGCGACCAGTGGAATTTACAGAAGACGGACTGCCCCTTGGCATTGACCAAGCGAAACGTGTGCACGCCGAAACCCTGCATCATGCGGTAGCTGCGCGGTATCGCCCGGTCGGACATCACCCACAGCAGCATATGCGTGATTTCCGGCGACAGCGAGGCGAAGTCCCAGAAGGTGTCGTGGGCGCTGGCCGCCTGCGGGATGCCATTGTTCGGTTCGGGCTTGACGGCATGGATCAGGTCGGGGAACTTCATCGCGTCCTGGATAAAGAAGACGGGAATGTTGTTGCCGACCAAGTCCCAGTTGCCCTCATCCGTATAAAACTTCACGGCAAAACCGCGCACATCGCGCGCCGTGTCGGTGGAACCGCGCTCGCCTGCCACCGTGGAAAAACGCACGAACACGGGCGTGCGCTTGCCGGCCCTGGAAAATGGTGCGGCGCGCGTCAGCTTGCCTTGTTCCTTGTAGCATTCAAAATAGCCGTGGGCGGCAGAGCCGCGCGCATGGACGACGCGCTCGGGGATGCGCTCGTGGTCGAAATGCGTGAGCTTTTCACGCAGGATAAAATCTTCCATCAAGGTGGGGCCGCGCAGCCCCGCCTTCAGCGAATTCTGATTGTCGCCCACCGGCACACCCTGATTGGTGGTCAGCACGCAGCCGCTGTCGTCGGCACGCGCACGGTCGAGTCCATCATTTTGCGCATTCTGGCCCAGGGCTGGCTGGCCTTCACCCACTTTCGGCGAAGCCGTATTTTCACCTGCCGTGCTGGCCGTGGCCAAGGCTTCTCCCACGCTGACATGCACGCCCTCGGCTGGCGTGCGCGCCGCCTCGCCGAACTGGCCTGCCAGATTGGGATTATCCGGCATGGCGCTAGACAAGGCCTGACCGGCGGCGGCCTTGCGCAGCAAGCCGCTGGCGTCCGCCCCCTTGCTGCCCAGGCTGCCTGGCGGCTTGCTGCTGGAAGGGCCGGACTGGGTGCTCAATACAGAACCTGCGCCATCGGTGGACGGCGGCTTTTTGTTGTTGGTAGCCATATATCTCCTCTGAACAGGCTGCGCGCTCGCATACCGTAGGGAGACCGGTGATGCTAGCGCACAGCGATCAAAACAATGTCGGAAATGGAAACCGCATGCCACACCACTCACCATGCTTGCGGCAGCATGAAAATGGACGCAGTACCGATCTGCCATCACGGCGAACCGGCGCTGCGTCCATCAGAGCATCAACCTGATCCCTGCAGACTTATTTGCGCGAACTCAACAGTTTTGATAATCCATAACCAGCAGCGGCGGCGATCAGCAGCGACACAGCCGGACGTTCGCGCACATACTCGCGGCCCGATTCCCCTGCGCGCTGGCATGCGGCGCTCAACTCCTTGCCACGCGCCAACAAGCGGCCCGAAGCGCTGGCGACCGTGTCGCTGGCTTGCTCAATGGCATCACCCACCTGATCCACGCCGTCGTGGGCACGTGTCGCCACCTTGTCGACCAGCGGCTGCGCCTTGTCGGCCACTTTATCGATGGTGCTATGCAAGTCCTTGCGGGCATCCTGGGTCGTACCATTCAGGTCGGAGCTGGCTTTTTCAATCGCATTCATGATGGCATCCTTTTTGTAGTGAATAAAGTTGGCTAAC
>Ga0066798_10001118_pt1 | contig 12075 bp, 9 predicted proteins | sample PersoiDNA2013203_FD_70961 | JGI IMG/M metagenome (GOLD analysis project Ga0066798, IMG submission 70961) | Permafrost soil microbial communities from the Arctic, to analyse light accelerated degradation of dissolved organic matter (DOM) -... | ecosystem: Environmental > Terrestrial > Soil >...
CCCCACGGCCAGCGGCAAGACGGCCAGCGCGCTGGCGATTGCGCAGCAGATCCCGTCCGAGATCATTTCCGTCGATTCGGCCCTGGTCTACCGGGGCATGGATATCGGCACGGCCAAGCCATCGAAAGAAGAACTGGCCCAGGTGCCGCATCATCTGATCGACATCATCGATCCGCTGGACGCCTATTCGGTGGCGCAGTTCCGCAACGATACCCTGCGCCTGGTGGCCGAGATAACAAAGCGCGGCAAGCTGCCGCTGCTGGTCGGCGGCACCATGTTGTATTTCAAGGGCCTGGCCGATGGCCTCGATGACTTGCCGGGCGCCGATCCTGTGCTGCGCGTCCAGCTGGAAGCAGACGCGGCCGCCATCGGCTGGCCCGCCATGCATGCGCGGCTGGCCCAGCAAGACCCGGTGACGGCGGCCCGCCTGGCGCCCAACGATGCGCAGCGCATCGGCCGCGCGCTGGAAATCATCGCGCTGTCGGGCCAGCCCATGTCGGCCCTGCTGGCCCTGCGTGAAAAAACCGAGCTGCCATTTCAATTGCTCTCGTTCGCGCTGGAACCGTCGGACCGCGCCGTACTGCATGCGCGCATCGCTACGCGTTTTGACCTGATGCTGGAAAACGATGCCCTGCTCGACGAAGTGGAGCAATTGCGCCGCCGCGGCGACTTGCATGCTGGCTTGCCATCGATGCGCTGCGTAGGCTACCGCCAGGCCTGGGATTACCTCGATGGCCGCATTGACCGCGCCACCCTGCGCGAAACAGGCATCATCGCCACGCGCCAGCTGGCCAAACGTCAACTGACGTGGCTGCGCTCCATGCCGGACCGTATCGTCATCGATTGCCTAGGCCCGGACCCGGCGAGCGCCATGCTGGCGCACATCGGGCAAAAGCTGCAACAGTAGTCGCGAAAAAGGCATAAATTATTTTGCACCAGCATTGACAATGAAATCGGAAGACTGGATAATGCTCGCCTGTCGGGTGATATAGCTCAGTTGGTTAGAGCACAGCATTCATAATGCTGGGGTCGGTGGTTCAAGTCCACCTATCACCACCAAAGAACAATATGCAATGGCCCAGCGGCAGTTAAACTGGGCCATTGCTGTTTAACCAGCATCCGCTGACAGCGGTCTGTTTGGTGATATAGCTCAGTTGGTTAGAGCACAGCATTCATAATGCTGGGGTCGGTGGTTCAAGTCCACCTATCACCACCAAGATTCAGAAAGAATGGCCAGTCCCGAACTTCGGAACTGGCCATTTTTTTCGTCTGCATGCAAGCCAGGTGTACCCACTACGCCACGCTGACGATCGCCTTGCCCGTATTGCCTCCCTTGAGCATGGAAAGAAAGGCCGTCACGATCTGCTCAAAGCCGTGGGTGATGGTTTCTTCTGCACGCAGTTTCCCGGCCTGGATATGCGGAATCAGAAAGGCTTCCAGTTCCTGCTGCAAATGCCGGTAGTCGCGCACCAGAAAACCTTGCAGTACCAGGCTTTTGCCGACCACATCGAACAGGTTGTAGGGCGCCGCCGGTGGCTGCAGCGCGCTATATTGCGCCACCGCCCCTATCAGTGCGGCGCGTCCGTAATCTTTCAACGAAGCAATGGCCGCTTCCAGCTGCTCGCCGCCCACATTATCGAGAAAGACATCGATGCCATCCGGGATGATGCTCCGTAATTGCGCGCTCACCTGGCCGGGCTGATACACGAAGGCGTCCGTGTATCCCAGGCGCTGTGTGAGGACTTCTGCCTTTGGCCCATTGCTGGTGCTGCCGACGATGCGTCTGGCGCCCAGCAAGGCCGCCAGCTGCGCCGCGGCCGAGCCGACGCCGCCAGCGGCGGCCGAGATATACAGCGATTCACCGGCCTGCAATTTGGCGATCCTGGTCAATGCCACCCATGCCGTCAAGCCGGTGCCGCCCAAAATACTCAGCCAGGCAGTCAAGGGCACGCCCGGCACCGGCGCCAGTACCCTGACCTCATCCGGTGTCAGTTGCGCATGCGTGCGCCATCCCTGGCGATGAAACACCCAGTCGCCAGGCCGCAAGGCGTCACTGTTGGACTGCAGCACGCGGCCTATGGTGCGCCCTTCCAGTGGCGCATCCAGGTCCCAGTCGCCGTCCATGCATTCGCGCATATAGGGATCGACAGAAAAATGTACGTTTTCCACCAGCGCCTGCCCTTCGGCCAGCGGCGGCAGCACTTCCCGCACAAAACGGAAATGCTCCGGCAAAGGCTGGCCACGCGGACGAGATACCTGATGAACCAGCAAATTAGCTTGCGGCGCTGATGCTGAAGTACTCACTTTCAATCCCTTCCGGTATGGTGACCGGGGAAATTGTACGGGCGGCCTGCCCTGCGCGATAAGGACTATTATCGGATACTCATATGCGATAAATAAGAGACCAGACACGCAACATCCGATAGCAAACCATGATTTTATGATTGTGGCAAAATGGCATCGGCGCTTACAATGAGAATAATTCTCATTTATAAAGCTCGCATGTCCACCGTCCAGCCCAGTTTGCAACAGCAAGTGCACGCGCTTTATAGCGAGCATCATGGCTGGCTGTTCGCCTGGCTGCGCAAAAAACTCAGCTGCCCGCAAAATGCGGCCGACGTGGCGCAAGACACCTTTGTGCGCATCATCGCTTCGCGCGACGCCCTGTTCGGCCTGCGCGAGCCGCGTGCGTATCTGAGCACAACGGCCAAGCGCTTGCTGCTGGACCGGGCACGCCGGCAAGTGCTCGAGCGCAGTTATCTGGCCGGACTGGCCCTGATCGCCGACAGCCTGCCCGGTGCACCGTCGCCCGAGGAGACCCTGATGGCGGTGCAGGCGCTGGAGCAGATCGCCAACGCCCTGCAGAACTTATCGGCCAAGGCGCGCGACGCCTTCTTGCTGCATTACCTGGAAGAGCTGCCGCAGGCGGCCGTCGCCGCGCAGCTGAAGGTATCGACGCGCATGGTGCAAAAATATCTGGTCCAAGCCTTGCTGGCTTGCCGCCAGGCCTGCCCGGCGATGACGGCATGAACGCCACCGATGATGTCCTCGCCGAACAGGCGGCGCGCTGGATCGTGCGCCTCAGCGACGACGATGCAGCGGAACGCAAAACAGCGCAACACGGTTTCGCTGCATGGAAGGCTGCCGATCCACGGCATGCGGCAGCGGCCGCCGGCATGGAAAACATCCTGCAACAATTAAGCGCTGTACGTGGCACGACGAGTGGCGACGTGCGCCCTGCCCGCACAGCGCTGGCTGCTGCCGTCCCAAAACGCCAGCACACACGCCGCCTGGCTATCGCCTCCGCCCTGGCGCTGCTGGTGTTGGGCGTCACCGTCAGCGAACGCCCTGCCTACCTGCTGGCCGACCTGCGCAGCCCGACTGGCCAGTGGCGCACGCAGACGCTGGCCGATGGCAGCCGTCTGACCCTGGGCAGCGACAGCGCCGTCAACGTGCATTTCAGCGCGGGCGAACGCCATCTGGAACTGGTACAGGGCGAGATACTCGTCGAGGTGGCCAAGGATAAAAATCGACCATTTATCGTCGACAGCAAGCAGGCGGCCCTGCGCGCGCTGGGCACGCGCTTCACCGTGCGCAGACTGGACGACGCCACCATCCTCTCCATGCTGGAATCGACCGTCTCGGCACAGGTGCCGCAACACCCGGCAGTCAAGGTACACGCGGGCCAGCGCACGCGCATCACCCGCGATGGCGTCGGACCACTGGTATCGTTCGACGCAGCCAGCCTGCAAGACGCCTGGTCCGCGCACCAGCTGGTGGTCAACGACCAGCCCTTGACCGAGGTGCTTGACGAGTTGGCGCGCCATCGCCCCGGCCAGTTGCGCTACGACCGCGCCCAGCTGGCCAATATCCGCGTGGCGGCCGTGCTGCCGCTGGAGGACACGGACAAGACGCTGCAGCTATTGGCCGACAATTTCCCGCAACTGCGCATCCGCATGCTGACGCGCTATCTGGTGATGGTCGACGCTCCAATAAAAAAATAATTGCATTCACGGTTCCACTTTGCGTTTCTCGTGCGTCAAGGCAGCTGAGATCATTCACAAAAGGCTGTTACATGACCGTCAACGTTCGTTCCATTTCCTCCTTGCGCTTGCGCCCTCTGGCGCTGGCCGCCCTGCTGGCTACCTGCGCGCAGCTGCCTGCGCAAGCTGCTGCTCCGGCAACCATCAGCTACACCATACCTGCCGGTCCGCTGGCCGCCGCCCTGAACCGCTATGCCCAGCAGTCTGGCGTGTCCATCGTCATCGACGCGGCCAAGGTGCAAGGCTTGACCACGACTGGCTTGCAAGGCAGCTACGCCATCGATGAAGGTTTTGCTCTGCTGCTGCGCGGCAGCGGCTACGCCATCGCCAAGACGGCCACCGGCTATGTGCTGGTAGCTGCACCTGTACCGGCAGCGGCGCCTGCATCGTCCGCTGCGGTGGAGCGCAGCATGCCTGCGATTACCGTCGTCGGCCAGGCCGAACAGGGCGCCACCACCGAAGGCAGCGGCTCTTACACGGCGCGCGCCATCAGCCTGGGCAAGGGCGAGCAGGCGATGAAGGATATCCCCCAGTCGGTCAGCGTGCTGACGCGCCAGCGCCTGGACGACCAGGGCATCACCGACTTGCGCGAGGCCGTCAATAACGTTACGGGCGTGGTCGGCGTGCATGGCGTGGGGCCAGGCGTGGTGATCACGGCGCGCGGTTTCCAGATCGACCAGTGGCAATATGACGGCGTGCCCATCGACCGCAATACCTATGCGCTGGGGAACTGGGGCCAGGAAAACATGGCCATTTATGACAGGCTGGAAGTGCTGCGCGGCGCTTCCAGCCTGCTGCAAGGCACGGGCAGCCCTGGCGGCTCCGTCAATCTGGTGCGCAAGCGCCCACTGGCCACGCGCCAGTTCGCCGTCACGGCGCGTGCCGGATCGTGGGACCACTACGGCGCGCAGTTCGATGTCAGCAGCCCCTTGAATGCGGAAGGCACGCTGCGCGGCCGCGCCGTCATCGATGAAGACGACAGCCACTCATTCGTTGACCAGGTGTGGAGCAAGAGCCGCACCTTGTATGCAGCGCTCGACTACGACCTCGCGCCCGCCACCACCATCGGCCTGGCTGTCAGCAGTGTCAACGACCGTGGCCGTCCCATGTTTATCGGCCTGCCCCGTTATGCCGACGGCACGGAACTGGGCCTGCCCCGCGCCACCTACACGGGCAGCGACTGGAACCGCAGCAAGATGGAGCAGACTACCGTCTACGCGGACCTGGAGCACCATTTCGATCTACAGTGGACGCTGAAGGTGTCAGCGCTGGGCATGAATGAAACCACCAGCGCCACCCACCAGCGCATGGCCGGCACCATCGCGGCCGATGGCAGCGGCTCGCGTTACGGCGACTTCGCCACCGACTTTGAAAACCGCCGGCGCGGCATCGACGCTTTCGTGCGCGGCAAGTTCGACGGCTTGGGGCTGGCGCAGGAAGTGGTGGTGGGCAGCAGCTACGTCAGCTTCACTTCAAATGACCGCTATGCGCGCGCCTGGACGCCGGGTGCGCAGATTTTCAATATCGACCATCACCGCCCCTGGCAGGATTACGACAGCATCGCCGCGCGCGGCGTGACTTCGCTCAGCACCTACGACATCCGCCAGAAAGGTGTGTATGGCAGCTGGAACGGCCAGCTCACACAACACCTGAAAGCCTTGCTGGGCGGGCGCTTCAGCTGGTACGACTTCGTCTACGCCCAGCCGGACGGCTACCGCGACCAGACCAGCGCCACGGCCAAGTTCACGCCATCGGCAGCCCTGATCTACGCGCTCACTCCAGAGTGGTCGGCCTACGCCAGCTATGCCGATATCTTCACGCCGCAAACCAACCGCAATGTGGCGGGCCAGATCCTCAAGCCCATCACGGGCAGCAACTACGAAGCGGGTATCAAGGGGGAGTTGCTGGATAGTAAAGTCAATACCTCGCTGGCCGTTTTCCGCTATGAAAACAAGGACCGCGCCGTGACCGATTACGCGGCCGGCTTCGCCTGCGACGGCTGGTATTGCTCGCGCGCGGCAGGCAAGGTGCGCAGCCAGGGTCTGGAGGCGGAAGTGGGCGGTGAAGTGGCGCCGGGCTTGCAACTGTCGGCCGGCTACGCCTACACGGCCACTACCTACCTGGAAGATCCTGACGACAAGGGCAAGGTATTTTCCACCTGGACGCCCAAGCACATGCTGCGCCTGTGGTCCGGCTACACCCTGCCTGGCGATTGGAACAAGTTCAGCGTGGGCGGCGGCGTGAACCTGCAAAGCCACACGGTCGACTACGAGCGCAGCTTCGACGTGGCCGGCTTTGCCATCTGGAATGCGCGGCTGGCCTGGCAAGCCACGCCGCAAGTAGCACTGTCGGTCAACATCAACAATCTGTTCGACAAGCGCTATGTGCTCCCCGCCTATAACGATACGGGCGGCAATAATTATTTCGGCGACCCGCGCAACGTGCAGTTCACCCTGAAGTACACGCCGAAATGGTAAGCGCCAGCATCGGCACATAAAAAAACGCCAGCCTTTGCTGGCGTTTTCCTTACAGGCTGGACTCTCCCGTGCGTGGCTTGCCTATCAGCAGCAGCGCACCCAAAGTCAGCAGTGCTGCCACAGTCAGATAATATCCCACGTACTGCAAGCCATAGTTGGTGGCCAGCCAGGTGGCGATATACGGCGCCAGCGAGGCGCCCAGAATGCCGGCCAGGTTGAAGGTCAGCGAAGCGCCCGTGTAGCGCACTTCGGCCGGGAACAGTTCCGACAGCAAGGTGCCCAGCGGGCCATAGGTCATGCCCATCAGGCCAAGGCCCACGGCCATGAACAGCGTTACTTCCCAGGTCACGCCCGAGCCGAACATGGGGGCCAGCACCAGGCCGAAGATGGCGATGGCGACCGAAACCCAGATCATGGTGGCGCGGCGGCCGCGGCGGTCAGCCAGCACGGCCGAAAACGGTATCGTCAGCGCAAAGAACAGCACGGCAAACAGTTGCACGATCAGGAATTCCTTGCGCGTGAAGCCCAGCTTGGTCGTGCCCCAGCTCAAGGCGAACACCGTCATCAGGTAGAACAGCACGAAGGTGGCCAGGGCAACAATGGTACCCAGCACCAGCATGCGGCCGTGCTGGCGGAACACGGTCGCCACCGGCAATTTCACGCGCTCGTTCTTGTCGAGCACTTTCTGGAAGTCCGGCGTTTCCGTGATCTTCAGGCGTACATACAGGCCGACGATCACCAGCAGCGCGCTGGCCAGGAAGGGAATGCGCCAGCCATAGCTGAAGAATTGCTCATCGGTCATGGTCTCGCTGAGCAGCAAGAAGATGCCGCCCGACAGGAAGAAGCCGATAGGCGCACCCAGTTGCGGGAACATGCCATACCAGGCGCGTTTGCCCGGTGGCGCATTTTCAGTCGCCAGCAAGACGGCACCGCCCCACTCGCCACCCAGGCCCAGGCCCTGGCCAAAGCGGCACAGCGCCAGCAGCAGAGGCGCCAGGGTGCCGATGGCGGCATAGGTAGGCAGCAAACCGATGATGACGGTGGAAATACCCATCGTCAGCAAGGCGGCGACCAGGGTGGCCTTGCGGCCGATGCGGTCGCCGAAGTGGCCGAACACGGCCGAACCGATCGGGCGGGCAAAGAAGGCGATGGCAAAGGTGGCCAGCGATTGCAGCACGGCGGCCGACGGGTCGCCGGCAGGGAAGAACAGTTTCGGGAACACCAGCACGGCGGCGGTGGCGTAAATATAAAAGTCAAAGAACTCGATGGTGGTGCCGATCAGGCTGGCAAATAATACGGTGCCGGGGGAATTTTTCTTGGGGGGGCTACTCATGTACTGCGCTCCTTCGGGAGGGTGTCTAAAGGCCATTCTCTGGATGTTTGTTCAGGCAGCAGCAAGCGCGTTGTCTCGACGCGTTGTGGACATATCATAGCCGCGCGCGAGCGTTATGGCTGATGAATTTGCAAACAATTTTCATGCGTCTATATGTTGCTACGCTGTGCTGGAAGCCGGTCAGAGAAACAACGGTCGTGCGCCATCCGGTGAACCGGGGCACGGCAGGAAGGTCGTCAGGGGATGAGAGACGTAGTCAGACCCGGCGTATCGCCAGGCACTCCATGCCAGACCTGCTAAAGCATCGCGGCATCGCCACTGTGGTGAGTGCGTGCCTGCAGCCATTCCGGGTGGAGCGGGCCGCTGATGATAGAGCCGGCATCCTTTGACAGATGCCGTTGATCTTGCTGTAAACACTAATAATACGCGCTGGGATACTGTGGAGCAAGAAATGATGCAGCTACCTAGAAGGCATCGATCAGTGCGAACGCCTGGTCGATCTCTGCGCTGTCTAGCGGGCGCACCAGGCGCGCCACTTCCTGGCCATCCTTGAGGAAGATCAAGGTCGGCCACAGTTTGACGCGGAACGAGCGGCCCAATGCCCTGCCGGGACCGTCTTCCACGCGCAGATGCGGTACGCCGTCATGGCTGGCGAACGCCGCCGCCAGCGGCCCCTGGGTGGCGCGGCAATGGCCGCACCAGCCCGTGCCAAACTCCAGCAGGGCTGGTCCCGTCAAGGCGTCGATCTCGGTGCGCGTGGGCTGGGCCACGGCGTAGTTGTCGGTCATCATGGCTGTCTCCTCGTCTGCCTATAAAAAAGCCCGCAGGGCGATGCTACGCCATGCGGGCCCGTCGCGCCGTACGGCAGCGCCTTTACACGACTTTAAGACGCAAGTCGGTCAGGCCGGCAATCGCGCCGACCAGTTCATCGCCGCGCTGCACGGCCGCCACGCCGGCCGGCGTGCCCGTGTAGATCAGGTCGCCTGGCTGCAGGGTAAAGTATTTCGACAGGTCGGCGATGGTTTCGGCCACGTTCCAGATCAGGAGATCGGTGGTGCTGCCCTGGCGCAGCGCGCCATTCACGTGCAGGGTGATGGCGGCCTTGCCGATATCGCCCGCCTGCGCGGCTGGCGTGATCGGGCCGATGGGCGCCGAATGTTCAAAACCCTTGCCCGTATCCCATGGACGGCCCAGTTTTTTCGCTTCACCCTGCAGGTCGCGGCGCGTCATGTCCAGGCCGACGGCATAACCCCAGACGTGTTGCAGGGCATCGGTGGTGGCGATGTCGCGGCCGCCCTTGCCGATGGCAACCACCAGTTCCATTTCATGCTGGTAATCCTGGGTGAGCGGCGGATAGGGCAATTCGCCCGTCACGCCAGCGGCCACGGGCAGTACGGCATCGGCCGGCTTCATGAAAAAGAAGGGCGCCTCGCGGCCCGTGTGGCCCATTTCCTTGGCGTGGTCGACATAGTTGCGGCCTACGCAATAGATGCGGTGAACAGGAAAGGTGTCGGTACTGCCGACGACAGGAACGCTGGGCTGGGCGGGTGCGGTAATAACATACGACATGAAAAGCTCCTGGAGGTGGAACAGAGAGGATATGACACTTGAGCATGGCAGACGGCCGCTGCCATGACTTATTCTACGACGATTCGGCTATTTCAGCAGACCCGAGCGGCCCGGGTCCGGCATGCGGATAGCAACAATGAAAGAGATCAGGCACATGATGGAAACATACCAATAAAAATACGATTCCACATGCCAGGCCTTGAACTGCAGCGCCACGTATTCGGCCGAGCCGCCGAAGACGGCATTGGCAATCGCGTACGACAGGCCCACGCCCAGCGCGCGCACTTCGACAGGGAACATTTCTGCCTTGATCAAGCCGCTGATCGAGGTATAAAAACTGATCACGGCCAAGGCGATAACGATCAGGCCGAACGCTACATACGGGTTGCTGACGTCTTTCAGCGCATGCATGATGGGCAAGACGCTCAAGGTAGCCAGGCCGCCGAAAAACAGCATCGAGGTGCGGCGGCCGATGCGGTCGGACAAGGCGCCAAAGATGGGCTGCATGATCATGTAGACCAGCAAGGCCCAGGTCATGATGGCGCTGGCCATCTTTTCATTCATGCCGGCCGTGTTGACCAGGTATTTCTGCATATAGGTGGTGAAGGTGTAAAACACCAGCGAGCCGCCCGCCGTAAAACCCAGCACGGTGATGAAGGCGCGCTTGTGCTTGAGCAAGCCCCGCAAGCTGCCCGCATCCTTGCCCTTGCGCTCGTGGGCGGTGGTGGTTTCCGTCAACGATTTGCGCAAATTCAGCGACACCAGGGCCACCAGCGCGCCGCAGATAAAGGGAATGCGCCAGCCCCAGGCGCGCAATTCTTCGATGGTCAATAACTGCTGCAAGATCACCAGCACCAGCAAGGCCAGCAACTGGCCGCCGATCAGGGTCACATATTGAAACGAGGCAAAAAAACCGCGCTTGCCCGATTCCGATACTTCACTCATGTAAGTGGCGCTGGTGCCGTATTCGCCGCCCACGGACAAGCCCTGGAACAGGCGCGCGACCAGCAGTAAAAAAGGCGCGAGCGCGCCGATGGTGGCATAGGTCGGCATGATGGCGATCATCAGCGAGCCGCCGCACATCATCAGCACGGAAATCATCATCGACTTGCGGCGGCCATATTTGTCGGCGATGCGGCCAAACAGCCAGCCGCCCACGGGGCGCATCAGGAAACCGGCGGCAAAAATACCCGCCGTTTGCAGCAGCTGCGTGGTCGGATTGCCGGAAGGGAAAAAGGCGTGCGAAAAATACAGCGAGCAAAACGAGTAGATATAGAAGTCGAACCATTCGACCAGGTTGCCAGAAGAGGCGCCGATGATGGCTTTGATGCGCTGCGCCGAAGTGAGCTGCGCAAGGTCTTGTGTAGTGTCAGTCATATCATTCTTCTTTTCAAATCGAAAAAGCCGGCAAAGCCGGCTAGCTGCAGTGTCAAACGCGTTCCAGCACCAGCGCAATGCCCTGGCCCACGCCGATGCACATGGTGCACAGGGCATAGCGGCCACCCGTGCGGTGCAGCTGGTTGACGGCCGTCAAAGCCAGCCGCGCACCGGAAGCACCCAGCGGATGACCGAGCGCAATCGCGCCGCCATTCGGGTTGATGCGCGCATCGTCGTCGCGCAAGCCCAGCTGGCGGATCACGGCCAGCCCCTGGGCGGCAAACGCTTCATTCAATTCGATGACGTCGAAATCCTCCAGCCGCAAACCCGTCATGGCCAGCACTTTCAGGCTGGCTGGCGCAGGGCCGATGCCCATCACGCGCGGCGCCACACCCGCTGTCGCCATGGCCACCACGCGTGCGCGCGGCGTCAAGCCGTAACGGGCTGCGTGGGCTTCGTCGGCCAGCAGCAAGGCCGCCGCGCCATCGTTGACGCCGGACGCATTGCCCGCCGTAATCGTGCCATCGGCACGCACCACCGGTTTCAGTTTAGCCAGGATTTCCAGGGTGGTGGCGCGCGGATGCTCATCGCGGCTGACGATGACAGGGTCACCCTTCTTTTGCGCAATGGTGACGGGGCAGATTTCACTGTCGAATACGCCTGCCTGCTGCGCGGCCAGTGCTTTTACCTGGCTGGACAAGGCCATCACATCCTGGTCGGCGCGGCTGATGCCGTATTCGGCCGCCACGTTTTCCGCCGTTTCCGGCATCGAGTCGACGCCGTATAACGCCTTCATCAAGGGATTGATGAAGCGCCAGCCGATGGTCGTGTCTTCCATCTTCATGCTGCGCGAAAACGCGCTGTCGGCCTTGCCCATCACAAACGGTGCGCGGCTCATGCTTTCCACGCCGCCCGCAATCATCAGGCCCGCTTCGCCACTCTTGATGAAACGCGCCGCGCTACCGATGGCATCGAGGCCCGAACCGCACAGGCGGTTCAAGGTGGCGCCCGGCACCGAAATCGGCAAACCCGCCAACAAGGCCACCATGCGGGCCACGTTACGGTTGTCTTCGCCGGCCTGGTTGGCGCAGCCGTACAGCACGTCGCTGACGGCTTCCCAATCCACGTTCGGATTGCGCGCCATCAAGGCGCGAATCGGTACGGCCCCCAGGTCGTCGGCGCGCACACCGGACAGGCTGCCGCCGTAGCGGCCAAACGGCGTACGCTGGCCGTCACAGATAAAAGCGTGAGTCATGTTCTTTCCTCCAAGAAAGGT
>Ga0066798_10001119_pt1 | contig 12072 bp, 12 predicted proteins | sample PersoiDNA2013203_FD_70961 | JGI IMG/M metagenome (GOLD analysis project Ga0066798, IMG submission 70961) | Permafrost soil microbial communities from the Arctic, to analyse light accelerated degradation of dissolved organic matter (DOM) -... | ecosystem: Environmental > Terrestrial > Soil >...
GGCGAGCTGCATGACACGCTCACCCGCGGCCAGCGCTCGTACGACCTCGAGATCGCGCGCACGAACATCATCGGCGAACTGATGGATCTCGTTGCCGGGGAGCTGCTCGACGAGGGCACGGACACCGTGGCGATCGGCGACCTGCTGGCCATGCGCTACCAGGACCTGTGGGCGGCGCTGACCGAGGAGGAGTCGTTCGGCGCGGGCGAACGGTGGCGCGTCGCGGCACGGATCGAGAAGCTGAACGCGCTGGGCTTCGACGTCGCGGAGCTCGACATGTCGGCCGACGCCGACGGAACCACGGTCCGGATCAAGCCGAAGGTCGTGGACGCCGGTCACCACTCGCGGCGCCTGCTCCGGCTCACCGGGCTGGATGTGCAGGAGAATCAGGCGCGGCGTCTGCTCAACGATCTCGACGCGTTCCACGCCGACCCGATCCGCGAGAACGAGGACGAAGAGTTCGTCGCCCACGAGTGGCTGACGGACGTCTTCGAGCCGGCCGTCCGCTCGGTCCCGCGGGACCTGCGCGGGAAGCTCCAGCCGGCCCAGATCTTCCACGAGATCCTCGACCACCGCTGGTTCCTGTCGGAGCGGCAGAGTCGCGACGTCCCGATGGCTGAGGCGGCCGCCAGCTACATCGACGCGGTCCTGCGCCACCGACCCGACGAGAAGGCGGTGCTCGGCATCGACACCCAGGCGATGCCGGTGCTCGGCACGGACTGAGGGCTCAGCGCTCGCGCAGCCGGGCGACCTGGTACAGCGCGATCCCAGCCGCCACGCCGGCATTCAGCGACTCGACAGTGGAAGAGATCGGGATCGAGGCGATCACGTCGCAGTTCTCCCGGACGAGGCGTCCGAGGCCCCTCCCCTCCGACCCGACCACGATGACGATCGGGCCATCAGCGAGAGCGAGCTCGCCGATCGGCGTCGGACCGGCCGCGTCGAGACCGACCACGAAGCAGCCCGCGTCGCGGTACTCCTGCAGCGCCCGGACGAGGTTGGTCGCGCGCGCCACCGGCATCCGCGCTGCCGCGCCGGCGGACACCTTCCACGCCGCGGCGGTGACACCGGCGGCCCGGCGTTCCGGGACGACGACTCCGTGCGCGCCGAAGGCCGCTGCCGATCGAAGCACGGCGCCGAGGTTGCGCGGGTCCGTGATGCCGTCGAGGGCCACGATGAGCGCCGGAGCGCCGCTCCGCCGGGCTACTGCGAGCAGATCCACCGGGTGGGCGTAGCTGAAAGCCGGAACCTGGATCGCCACACCTTGGTGCACCGACCCGTCGGTCAGCCGATCGAGCTCGGGCTTCGTGACCTCGAGCAGCGGGATGCCGCGGCTCGATGCCTCCCGCAGGATCTCCCGGACCCTGTCATCGGCCTCGATCCGATACCCGACGTACACAGCGGTCGCCGGAACGCCGGCGCGAAGCGCCTCGACGACGGAGTTGCGCCCGGCGACGACCTCGACCCCGGAAGCGCCCGGGCGGCTTCCACCGGTCCGCGCCGGGCTCGAGGTGCGGGTCGGAGCCGAGGTGCGTGTCATCCGCGGCGCGTCGGCCTTTCGCTCGGCAGCCACCTTGCGACGGGCCGCGGGGTGAGCCGGACGATCCTCGGCCTTTGGCGTCGGGCCGCGGCCCTCGAGCGCGCGACGACCCTTCCCGCCCGTCCCGGCGGTGGCGCCCTTCTTCGACCCCGGCTTGCGGGTCGCACCGCGGCGCTGCGAGTTGCCGGCCATCAGGGGGTTCCTTCCGTCTGAGACGCGAGCGACCAGCGCGCCCCGCCACTGGCATCCTCGACCAGCACGCCGGCTCCGGCCAGGCGGTCGCGGATGGCGTCGGCTGCGGCGAAGTCGCGGGCCGCACGAGCGTCGGCCCGGGCATCGAGCTCCGCCGAGACAAGGATCTCGAGCGCCGAGGACGCACGGTCGTCGGAGCCGCTGCGTGCCCACGGCAACGCTCCCGGGTCGAGGCCGAGCACGTCGAGCATCGACCGAACGGCGAGAAGAGCGCTCCGGGTCTCGGTCGCGTCGGCGCCGGCCAGGGCGGTGTTGCCGGCGCGGACGTGCTCGTGCACGACGGCGAGCGCCGCGGGCACATTCAGGTCGTCGTCCATCGCCGCGACGAAAGGCGCCGGGAGCTCGGCGACAGCGACTTCGGCACTGGTCAGGACACCCACCCGCTCCGAGGCACGCGCCACGAAGCCGCTCAGCCGCTCCCAGGTCGCTTGCCCCTCCCGGAGGGTGTCGTCGGAGTACTCGATCATCGAGCGATAGTGGGCCGCCGTGAGCACGTACCGGAGCACGACGGCATCGGTCTGCTCGAGGATCGCGGAGACCAGCAGCGAGTTGCCGAGCGACTTGCTCATCTTCTTGCCGCTCTGGGTGACCCAGCCGTGATGCAGCCAGTAACGCGCGAAACCGCGTCCCGCGGCTCGGGACTGGGCGATCTCGTTCTCATGGTGCGGGAAGCGCAGATCGAGACCGCCACCGTGGATGTCGAAGGTGTTGCCCAGGTAGCGGTCCGCCATCGCGGAGCACTCGAGGTGCCAACCGGGACGGCCCCGGCCGAACGGGGTCGGCCACGAGGCGGTGGCCGGTTCACCGGGCTTGCTCGACTTCCACAGCGCGAAGTCGTGCGGGTCGCGCTTCCCGGCGCTCTCGCCGTCGTCGGACGGGCTGAGGTCCTCGAGCCGCTGATGAGTGAACTCGCCGTACCCCGGGAAGGACCGGACGTCGAAATACACGTCGCCGTCACCGATCACATAGGCGTGGCCGCGGTCGACGAGCTGCTGCATGAGCTCGACCATGTCGGTGATGTGGCCGGTTGCCCGCGGCTCATAGCTCGGGCGGATCACTCCGAGGGCGTCGTCTGCGTCCCGGAACTCACGCTCGTGGGTCATCGCCCAGGCCCACCACGGCTCGCCGGCGGCCGCGGCCTTCGCGAGGATCTTGTCGTCGATGTCGGTCACGTTGCGGATCATCGTCACGCGCAGGCCGGTGCGGGTGAGCCAGCGGGCGAGGACGTCGAACACGACGACCGAGCGCATGTGCCCGATGTGCGGCGACGCCTGCACGGTGGCTCCGCAGACGTAGATTCCGACCTCTCCCGGCTTCAACGGGACGAACTCGCGCAACGCACGCGCGGCGGTGTCGAAGAGGTGAAGGGTCACGGGCGCAAGGCTACCGGCGCGAGGTAGTGAACCGGCACCGCACGCTCATCGCGCACGCGTGATCACCGGGGCGGAGTCACTCCACGGGGGCGACGGTCGCGACGATGAGCGCGGTCGCCATCGCCGCGATGCCCTCGCCGCGGCCGGTCAGGCCGAGACCGTCGGTGGTCGTCCCAGAGACCGTCACGGGAGCGCCGCACGCTGCGCTCAGCGCGATCTGAGCCTCACCACGGCGGCTCCCGATCCGCGGCCGGTTCGCGATGACCGTGATGGCGACGTTCCCGACCCTGAACCCTGCCGAACGGACGAGCCGCGCGGCCTCGGCGAGGAGCTCCGTCCCGGCGACGCCGGCCCAGAGCGGCCCATCGGTCCCGAAGACCGAACCCAGGTCCCCGAGCCCGGCCGCCGACAGCAGCGCATCGGCGGCGGCGTGCGCCGCGACATCCGCGTCCGAGTGCCCCTCGAGCGCAGGCTCGTCGGGCCACGCGAGACCCGCGAGGTGCAGGACCCGCTCCGAACCTTCCCGAGCGAAGCAATGGACGTCCACACCCATCCCGATCCGTGGCGTCGCTACCATCCGTCTGCTCCGCTCCGGTCCAGGTCGGTCATCTCGATGCCCTGAGGGCCAGCAGCTCGGCGATCGCAAGGTCCCGAGCGGTCGTGATCTTGAGGGCGTCGTCCTCGCCTGGGACGACCCAGACCGGCTCGCCGAGGGCCTCGACCAGGGCGGCGTCGTCGGTCGCGGCGGTGTCCTCGGTCGCGGCACGCTGGGCACCCGCGCGGTGGGCACGATCCAAGAGCTCTCGAGCGAATCCCTGCGGGGTCTGGATCACGCGGAGCATGCTCCGGTCCACGGTCGCGACGACCTGTTCCGCGGACGAAGCGACCGGGTCGCCCGCCGAGCCGGTCATCACCTGTTTGACCGTGTCGATCACCGGTAGCCCCGGCACGACAGCGCCGTGCCCGTCGAGCACGGCGGCGACGACGCGACGGACCAGGTCTGGCGACGCGAGAGCACGTGCGGCGTCGTGCACGAGAACGATGTGGACCTCCGGGTCGAGCACGGCGAGTCCCGCGGCGACGGAGGCCTGTCGGCTCTCGCCCCCGGCGACGACGGTGAGGGGGACCTCGATGCCCTCGGCGTCGCCCAGCGCCCGGACGACCTCCGCGTGATGGCTCGCAGGTGCGGTCACGACGAGGTGATCGACCACGCCGGACGCGGAGAGCCGTCGCGCAGCATGCACGACGAGGGGTTCACCGACGAGAAGTGCCAAAGCCTTGGGACGCCCGTTGCGAAGCCGCGAACCTGTGCCCGCAGCAGTCAGGATCGCGGCGATGGTCATCGGCTGGAGGTGTTCCGCCGTGGGCGTGGGTCTGGTGGCCGGTCAGGGCGCCGTCAGGACGCGAGGACCTCGTCGAGGATGGCCTCGGCCTTGATCTCCTCGGTGTGCTCGGCCAGAGCGAGCTCCGAGACGAGGATCTGGCGGGCCTTGGCGAGCATCCGCTTCTCCCCCGCGGAGAGACCGCGGTCGGCGTCGCGACGGGAGAGGTCGCGGACGACCTCGGCGACCTTGATCACGTCACCAGAGGCGAGCTTCTCGAGGTTCGCCTTGTACCGGCGGGACCAGTTGGTCGGCTCCTCGGTGTACGGCTGGCGCAGCACCTCGAAGACGCGCTCCAGGCCCTCTTGCCCGACGACGTCACGCACGCCGACGAGGTCGATGTTCTCTGCCGGCACCTCGATCGTCAGGTCACCCTGTGCGACCTTGAGCTTGAGGTAGGTCTTGTCCTCTCCGCGGATGGTGCGCGTCTTGATCTCCTCGATCAGCGCTGCGCCGTGGTGCGGGTAGACGACAGTCTCGCCGACAACAAAAGCCATAGGTGCGGGTCCCCTTTCGCGGCCTTCCATGATACCACGGTCCGGGTGGCCCAAAACCCGGCTCCCGAGCGTTCGCGCAGGTCACGGGCCTGAATGGGCGGGGCCTCGCCAACCGATTAGGCTGTCCTTCGCCAGAGCCGATCGATCCAAGGAGTACTCGTGGCCCGCGCCACCCGCGCACCGCGCACCGTGACGTCGCTCCTCGCGATGGCTGCCGCTGCTCTGATGCTGACCCTCAGCGGCTGCTCAGCCGCGAACCCGATCACGACGGGCACACCGTACAGTCCGTCCGACGGCGTGCGCCTGGCGCTCGGTAGCCAGGTCAGCGCGGCCAACCTGATGGTCGTCTCCCCGAGCCGTGCAGGACCGGGGGTGCTGCTCGGCGCTCTGACGAACCGCACCGACGCGGCGACGACGGTCACGATCACCAACAAGGTGGCGATCGACGGGCTCGCTGCGCCGAGCTCGAGCGACGAGTTCACCGTCGAGGTACCGCTGGCCGCGGGCCAGACCGTTCTGCTGGGGACGCCCGGGGGCTTCTCCACCTCGGTCCCGATCTCGAACGCGCCCGTGGGTGGCCTGCTCGGCCTCGCGCTCTCGACGCCGGAGTCCGGTCGCCAGCAGGTCTCGGTGCCGGTGCTCGATGGGACGCTGCCGGAGTACTCGACGATCTCACCCAGCCCGACTCCGACTCTGACCGCAACGCCGACCGCGACGCCGAGCCCGAGCGCGAGCTGATCTCCGAGCGGCTCGGTCGATCGTAGCGACTCGCCGAGCGCGCGGGCTGAACCCGCTGGCGCCGGCTCGCCGGCTCAGCCGAATCGACCGGAGATGTAGTCCTCGGTCGCCTTCTCCGTCGGCATCGAGAACATGATCGAGGTGTCACCGACCTCGACCAGCCGGCCCGGCTGCCCGCTCCCGGCGATGTTGAAGAAGGCGGTACGGTCGCTCACCCGCGCCGCCTGCTGCATGTTGTGCGTGACGATGACGATCGTGTAGTCGCTCTTCAGCTCCGCGATCAGGTCCTCGATGGCGAGTGTCGAGATCGGATCCAGGGCCGAGCACGGCTCGTCCATCAACAGCACCTGCGGCTTGACGGCGATCGCGCGGGCGATGCACAAGCGTTGCTGCTGGCCGCCCGACAGCGAGGAGCCGGGCTTCTCGAGCCGGTCCTTGACCTCGTTCCACAGATTGGCGGCCTGCAGCGACTGCTCGAGGACGACGACGGCATCGGGCTTCGACATCCGGCGGTTGTTGAGCCGGACCCCGGCCAGCACGTTCTCGGCGATCGACATGGTCGGGAAGGGGTTCGGGCGCTGGAACACCATGCCCACCTGCCGACGTACCGAGACCGGGTCGACCTCGGGCGCATAGAGGTCGACGCCGTCCATCGTGACGGTGCCCTCGACCCGGGCACCCGGGATGACCTCGTGCATCCGGTTGAGGGTGCGCAGATACGTCGACTTGCCGCAGCCGGACGGGCCGATGAACGCCATCACCGTGCGTGGCTCGACCGCCATCGTCACGTCCGCGACGGCGCGGAAGTCGCCGTAGTAGATGTTCAGGTCGGTGACGTCGATGCGCTTAGCCACGGGTGTCCTTCACGGGAGCGGTTCGGGTGCGGGTTCTCATGCGGGTCAGCGCCCGGTCTTCGGCGCAAAGTAGCGGGTGATCAGTCGGGCGATCAGATTGAGAGCCATCACGATGATGATGAGGACGAGGGCCGCGGCCCAGGCCCGGTCGAGGTTGATGGTCGGCAGGCACGCGACGGCTCGGTTGGCGCACGGCACCAGCCCCTGGCGATATTGGCCGAACACGTACACCGGCAGGGTCATCATGCGACCGGCGAACAGGTTCGTGTTCATCGAGTCGGCGACGCCGACGGTGATCAGCAGCGGCGCCGTCTCTCCGATCACCCGCGCGACTGCGAGCATCACGCCGGTGGTGATGCCCGCGATCGCCGTCCGCACCACGATCTTGAGGATCGTCAACCACTTCGGCACGCCGAGGGCGAGCGCCGCTTCGCGCAGCTCGTTCGGGACGAGTCGCAACATCTCCTCGCTGGACCGAACCACGACCGGGATCATCAGGACCGAGAGCGCGACCGAGCCGACGATGCCGGCCCGCGCCCCAGGGCCGAGCAGCAGGGTGAACAGCGCGTACGCGAACAGACCCGCGACGATCGATGGGATGCCCGTCATCACATCCACGAAGAAGGTCACCGCAGCCGCCAGGCGACCGCGGCCGTACTCGACCAGGTAGATCGCGCAGAGCAGTCCGATCGGCACCGAGATCACGGCAGCGGCCAGGGTGATCAGGAGCGTGCCGATGATCGCGTGCTGGATGCCGCCGGCATCCATGCCGCCGAAGACGCCGCGCATCGTCGTGGTCAAGAACGTGCCGTTCAGGCGTTTGAGGCCGCGGCTGCCGACCGTCCAGGCGACCGAGACGAGCGGGATCATCGCGACGGCAACCGCGCCCGTCACCAGGGTCGTCATCAGCCGGTCGACGAACCTGCGCCGCCCCCGGGTCTTCTCGAACATCTCACCGGGGTTCACAGCGGGCGCGGGCCGGATCGGTGCCTCGGTGGCCATCTCAGTTGGCCCCCGAGAATTCCTTGCGCCGCGAGACGATCCAGCGCGCGGTCACGTTGACGGCCATCGTGATGACGAACAGGGCGAGGCCGGTGGCGATCAGGACGCTCACGCCGGACGGGTTGGCATCCGGGAACTGCGCGGCGATGTTGGCCGCGATGGTCTGGTGCTTCGAGGCCTGCAGCAGGGCCAACGAGTACGAGAAGCCGGGCGACAGGATCATCAGGACGGCCATCGTCTCCCCGAGGGCACGCCCCAGCCCGAGCATCGCGGCGCTGATGACGCCCGAGCGACCGAACGGGAAGACCGCCATCCGGATCATCTCCCACCTGGTCGCCCCCATCGCGAGCGCTGCTTCCTCGTGCAGTCGCGGCGTCTGGAGGAACACCTCGCGGGAGACTGCCGTGATGATCGGCAGGATCATCGCCGCCAGCACCAGGCCGACCGCAAGAATCGTCCGGCCGGTCGGGCTCGGCGTTCCCGCGAACAACGGCACGCCGCCGAGCGCCTCGTGCAGCCACGAGAATCCCGGCACGAGCTTGGGCACCAGCCAGAGGACGCCCCACAGCCCGAAGACGACGCTCGGGATCGCAGCCAGGAGATCGACGACGTAACCGAGACCCTGGGCCAGCCGGCGGGGCGCGTAGTGCGAGATGAAGAGCGCGATACCCACGGCGACCGGCGTCGCGATGAGAAGGGCCAGCGCGCCCGCGAGCAGGGTGCCGAAGATCAACGGTCCGGTGTACCCGAGGAGCGTCTGGCCCTTCTTGAACCATTCGATCCGCGCGGAGAGGTCCGCCGACGAGCTGGTCAGGGCCGGAAGGCCGCGGACGACGAGGAACAGCGCGACGGCCGCGAGAACGGCGAGGATGAGGGCGCCGGCACCCGTGGTCAGCCCGGCGAAGGCCCGACCCGCGAGCTGCCCCGCGCTGCGGGTGCGCCGCGACGCGGTGACATCGTCCGCCAGCACACTCGGCTCGACGCTCGTCACGAACCCTCCGTCATCTCGTCCCGGACCCCTGGGGGCCGCGCAGCGTGGTGGCCGGCCCGAAGAGCGGGCCGGCCACCACGCTAGTGGTATCAGCCGACGCCGATGGCGTCGACCACCTTGGTCGCGTCGGCGCGCAGCGTGGCGGACAGCGGCGCGGAGCCGGCGGCGCTCGCCGCCGCGTTCTGGCCCGCTTCGGAGACGACGTACTTCAGGAATCCGTGCACCAGGGGTGCGGTCTGGGCGTCGGTGTACTTCGGGCACGCGACGAGGTACGAGACGAGCACCAGCGGGTAGGCGGTGACGTCCGTCGTCGTGCGGTCGAGCTTGATCACGATGTCGCTCGAGGCGCGCGCGGTGTCCCGCGGCGAGACGTCCGCGACCTTGGCTGCGGCGTCGGACGAGAACGGCACGTAGGCGCTGCCGACCTTGATCGCGACCGTGCCGAGGCTGCCGGCCTTGGAAGCGTCGGCGTAGCCGATCGCGCCGGAGCCCGACTGGACGGTCGAGACCACACCCGTGGTGCCCTGGGCGCCTTCACCGGTCTTCTGGGCCCAGGTGCTGACCGCGCCGACCGTCCAGGCGCTGGGCGCGGCCTTGGCCAGGTAGTCGGTGAAGTTCTTCGTGGTGCCCGAGTCGTCGGAGCGGTGCACCGTCGTGATCGCGAGGTCGGGCAGCGTCACTCCGGGGTTGTCGGCCGCGATCGCCGGGTCGTTCCACTTGGTGATCTTGTCGTCGAAGATCCCGGCGATCGTCGCCGGCGCCATCTGCAGCTTGGTGATACCCGGGAGGTTGAAGATCACGACGATCGGGCTGATGTAGACCGGGAACTCCACCGGGTCCGCACCGCAGACGGTCTTGGCCTTGGTCAGCTCGTCCGCGGAGAGCGCGGAATCGGTGCCGGCGAAGGCCACGCCACCGGCCAGGAACTGGGTGCGGCCACCACCCGAGCCGACCGGGTCGTAATTGACGGTCGCGCCGCTGTTGAGCGACTGGAAGCCCGCGCGCCAAGCCGCCATCGCGGACTCCTGGGCGCTCGAACCGGCGCCGTTGAGCTCACCCGTGAGGGTGGACGAAGGGGCGCTGCTGCCGCCGCCGCTCGAGGAGCTGCACGAGGTCAGTGCCAGTGCGAGGACGCCGACGATTGCGGCAGCCCCGATCCGGCTGTGTCGGGAAAGCGTCACAGTGATCCGTCCTGTTCAGTTCACCTGTGCGCACCGGGTGTGCGCACCTTGAACGTAGGCAGGGCGGATGTCCGATCGGCCGTCTCCGGGTGAACGGGAGATGAACTCCTCGCACACGTCGGGTGCTAGGAGACGGTCCCGCGGGTGACCGCCGGAAGGTTGTCGGCCAGCTTGTAGCCGAGGCCCCGGACGGTGACGAGAACGATCGGGTCAGCGGGATCGGGCTCGATCTTGGCCCGCAGCCGCTTGACGTGGACGTCGAGCGTCTTGGTGTCACCCACGTAGTCCGAGCCCCAGACCCGGTCGATCAGCTGGCCGCGGGTGAGCACCCGCCCGACGTTGCGCAGCAGCAGCTCGAGCAGCTCGAACTCCTTGAGCGGGAAGGCCGTCGGGCGCCCGTCCACCTCGACGACGTGTCGCTCGACGTCCATCCGGATCCGCCCGACCTCGAGCGCCGAGTCGGCCAGGTCGAGCGAGTCGGAGCGGCCGCGCAGCACCGCGCGGACCCGGGCGATCAGCTCGCGCGAGGAGTACGGCTTCGTGACGTAGTCGTCCGCGCCGAGCTCGAGTCCCACGACCTTGTCGATCTCGTCGTCCTTGGCCGTCAGCATGATCACCGGGACGTTGCTGCGTTGCCGGATGTGCCGACAGACCTCCATGCCGCTGAGCCCGGGCAGCATCAGGTCGAGCAGCACCAGGTCCGCGCCACCGCGGTCGAACTCCTTCACGGCGTCCGTCCCGGTCGCGACGGCCGCGACGTCGAAGCCCTCCTTGCGCAGCAGGTACGTGAGCGGGTCCCGATAGGACTCCTCGTCCTCGACCACCAGGATGCGGGTCACGTCGATGCTCCCTTGTCGGCTGTGAGCTCGGAGGTGCGGTCGGACGACCGGGCCGGGCGCGGGACCGCGGCGCCGGCGCTTCTGCCGGGCGTCTCGGGTGAGGAGGCCGACGGCAGACGGAGGGTGAAGGTCGAGCCGTGTCCCAGCCGGGACCAGAGCACGACGTCCCCGCCGTGCTCGAGCGCGATGTGCTTGACGATGCTCAGCCCGAGTCCGGTGCCGCCGGTCTCCCGCGAGCGCGCGTCGTCGACCCGGTAGAACCGCTCGAACACGCGCGACTGGTCCGCCGGCGCGATGCCGATCCCGCTGTCCACCACGGCGACCTCGACGAGCGCGTCCCGATCGCGCACCGAGACCGCGACCCGGGACCCGGGGTCCGAGTACGACACGGCGTTGTCGAGCAGGTTGCGCAGGGCCGTCACGAGCATGTCGCGATTGCCGTAGACGATCGCACCCGGGGCGGAGTCGTGCGCGATCGCCACGTCCTTGGCGCCGGCGACGATCGCGGCCCGGTCGACCGCCTCCGCGACGACGGCGTCCAGGTCCACCTTCTGCAGCTCGCCCAGCGGGTTCGCGACCTGGAGCCGGGACAGCTCGATGATCTCCTGGACGAGCGTGGCGAGCCGGGTCACCTCGACCCGGATCCGCGCCGCGAACCGCCGCACGGCCTCGGGGTCGTCCGCCGCGTCCTCGACCGTCTCGGCCAGCAGGGTCAGCGCACCGACCGGTGTCTTGAGCTCGTGCGAGACGTTCACGACAAAGTCGCGCCGGATCTCCTCGAGCCGCCGGGCCTCGGTTCGGTCGTCGGCCAGGACCATCACATGGTGCTGGCCGAGCCGGGCGATGCGGACCTGGAGGACGACCGTGCCGGCTCCGAGCGGGCCGCGTGGAAGCTCGTATTCGCCGTCGTGCACGACGCCGGTCCGGCGCACGTCGCCGGCGAGGCGTTCGAGCTCGGCGTGAGCGAGGTGGCCGCCCCGGACGAGTCCGAAGGCGTGCGCCGCCGCGCTGGCCCGGACGGTGCGATCGTCGTCGTCGAGAACGACGGCAGCCGAACGCAGGACGGCGAGGACATCGGCGACGCCGGGGTCGAGCGGCGCGACCTCTACGCTCCCTGCGGCCGGAACCCGTCGACGCACCGCCAGCCAGAAACCGAGCAGCGCTCCGAGCGCGGCGCCGCCCAGCGCAACGACCACCAGAAGGATCCCCTCGGTCACGGTGTCAGACTACGGTGGGTCGCAAGGTACGCACGGACGTCTTCGCGCAGCACACGCGGGGCGCGGGGACAATGTTCACGTCCGGGCCGCGAACCGTTCATCGCCAGGTGAGACGGTGTGCGCGCACACCACGGGAGAGGGTTTCGATGCGGACGATCTTCATTGCCGAGCTCGCCCAGCTCGGCGACGACCTGGTGACCATGAGC